>Ga0181521_10000846_pt1 | contig 38012 bp, 35 predicted proteins | sample PEATcosm2014_Bin_32_FD_119764 | JGI IMG/M metagenome (GOLD analysis project Ga0181521, IMG submission 119764) | Peatland microbial communities from MTU Mesocosm Facility, Houghton, MI, USA - PEATcosm2014_Bin02_60_metaG | ecosystem: Environmental > Terrestrial > Soil > Wetlands > Peat | place...
GCGGCTGGCCGTCCTTCTACCACGAAGAGCACCCGTCCTATCCGCAGAGCAAGGAAGCGCTGGTCACGTCGCTGGTGATCGAGGGCGTATTCGAACACATTCCCAATTTGCGCGTCGCGTTGGTGGAGGGCGGCTTCGCCTGGCTGCCATCGCTGACCTGGCGCCTCGACAAGCAATACAAGCGCCTGCACCACGAAGTCCCGCACCTGAAGCGCCTGCCGTCGGAATACATCCGAGACAACATCTGGGTCACCACGCAGCCGATCGAGGAACCGGAACGCCCCGAAGACCTGCTCGCCACCTGCGAGTGGATCGGCTGGGACCGCATCATGTTCTCCACCGACTATCCGCATTGGGACCAGGACGATCCGCGCTACGCCTTCAAGGTGCCGCTACCGGAGAAGGAAAAGCGCATGCTGTTCCGCGAGAACGCGCTGGCCTTCTACGGGCTGGAATGACCTTCCCACCGTCATGGCCGGGCTTGACCCGGCCATTTTTACCGGCACGACGTTGCGTTGGTCGCACCAACATGTCCGGACACGCAGAGTAACCCTGATGCCCCGTCACGTCGTCGCAACGGTGGACGAAATCGCCCCGGGCACGTGCAAGATCGTCGCCGTGTCCGGCCGCGAAATCGGCGTGTTCAACGTGCACGGCGCGTTCTACGCACTGGTGAACCGCTGCCCGCACGAGGGTGCGGCGTTATGCATGGGCCCGATCCTCGCGCGCTTCACCGCCGACAGACCTGGCGAATACCGCCTGACCCGGCACGGCGAAATGTTGCGTTGCCCCTGGCACGGCTGGGAATTCGACATCAAGACCGGCCAGTCCTGGTGCCACGCCGAAAGCGTCAAGGCGCGCACCTATCCGGTGGAAGTTGTCCCCGGCGAAGCTCTGGCGAAAGGCCCATTCGTCGCCGAGACCGTGCCGGTCAGCATAGAACAGCAGTACGTGGTGGTGGAGGTGTGAACCTCGATCGGTTCGGACTGCGGAGCAGCGGTCAAAGCAGATTCACCACCAAGACACAAAGGCACAAAGATCGGCCGTTGAATGAACTTCGTGCCTTTGTGTCTTTGTGGTGAATCTGCTTACTTTCTTCACGCCCAACGAGGAGACAACACACAATGGCCGATAGTCCGCTGCGCGCCAAGGGCCGCGCGATGCGTCGCAAGTTGATGGGTGACGCCTATGCCGACAAGCTCGACAAGAGCCTGTACACCGATCCCATCATGGAGAAATTCGCCGAGGTCACGCAGGAGACGATTTTCGGCACGCTATGGACCCGCCCGGGCCTTGACGTCAAAACCCGTGCCCTCATTTGCATCATCTCGGACACCGCCACAGGGCGCACGCCGGAACTCAAGTTGCACATCCGCTTCGCGCGCAATCAAGGCTGGTCCGAGGACGAACTCGTTGAATCCATGCTCCACCTGCTTGGCTACGTCGGTGCGCCGCTGGTGCGCGAGGCGCTGCTGACCGCGAAGGAAGTGTTTGCCGAGATGCGTGCCGAAGGCTGATCCCGTTCATCACCAAGGAACGTCGCAATGTACGATCTGCACTACTGGCCGACCCCCAACGGCAAGAAAGTCTCGATCCTGCTTGAGGAACTGGGCGTGCCCTACAACGTCATCCCGTGCAATATCGGGCGCGGCGACCAGTTCACCCCCGAATTCCTCAAGATGAATCCGAACCATCGCATGCCGGTGCTGGTGGACCGCAATCCGGCCGATGGCGGCGAGCCGCTGCCCATCTTCGAGTCCGGCGCGATCATGATGTACGTCGCGGAGAAGGAGGGAAAATTCTTTCCGCAGCAGACCCGCCAGAAGACCGCGGTGACCGAGTGGCTGATCTGGCAGATGGCCAACCAGGGCCCGAAGTCGGGCGAGTGCGGCCACTTCCGCCGCCTCGGCGACAAGCAGGGCGACCAGAGCTATGCGGTGCGCCGCTTCACCGATGAAGTGAACCGGCTATACGGCGTGCTGAACAACCGGCTGTATGCAAGCCGCTATCTCGCCGGCGACGAATACACCATCGCCGACATGATCTCCTATCCCTGGACGGTAAACTGGAAGGCGCAAGGCCAGGACATCGAGGAGTTCAAATATTTCAAGCGCTGGTTCGAGGAGCTGGGTGCGCGCCCGGCTGTGCAGCGTGGCCTCGCGGTCGGCGCGAACCTGTCCGAAGACCCGTCAAAGGTGTCGCCGGAAGAGCAGGAGCGGCGGGCGAAGCTGCTGTACAATCAGAGGGCGCGGCCGGTGCCGGCCTAGCCAGGCAGATCACCCCAACGAACGGCAAAGGGGCGGCCAGCGCGGCCGTCCCTCGTCGCTCGTTGATCCAATGTCATTGCGAGGAGCGATAGCGACGCAGCAATCGCCTGCCTGACGAGCCGCCGACCCCTCGTCTGGCAGGACGATTGCTACGTCGCTATCGCCACTCGCAATGACAGCGGTGATGCAAATGCGCCCACGCCGCCTGGCGCTCCAACAGGGCCCGATAACTACGCTGCGGCACTTTCGAGCAAATCGGTGATCACCCGTTCGAGGTGCCGCAACGTATTGCACACCGTCACCAGGTTGCAGAACGCGGCATAGCGATACATGTCGGAATCCCCGGTCCCCCACGCCGACCGGTATTCCGGGTTCAACCAGATGATCCGCTTCGCCCGCTGCGCCAGTCGCGCCATGATCTCCGTGCGCGGATCGGTGCGGTTGCCGCGCGCGTCGCCAAGAATGATGATCGTCGTCTTGTTAGTGACCTGAGCGCCCCAGCCATCCTCGAAATCCGCCAGCGAGTTCCCGTAGTTCGACGACCCATAACCGATCGTCCGCATGATGTCGTCAATCGCCGCCTCGATTTCCTGCTTCTCCAGTATATCGCTCACCTCGATCGTCGAACTCGCGAAGGCGAACGACCGGATGTCGGACAGCGCCTCGTGCACGGCATACAGGAACATCAGCAGGAACTGCGCCATCGGCGCGACCGAGCCTGACACGTCGCACAGCACCATGACGCGCGGCTTCTCGATGCGTTTCTGCTTCCACACGGTGATGAACGGAATGCCGCCCCAGCCCATGTTGCGCCGCATCGTGCGCCGCACATCCAACTGCCCGCGCAACCGCCGCCGCCGCGTCTTCGCATAACGCGCCGCCAGTTTCTTCGCCATCGCCCGCACCAGCACGCGCATCCGATCCAGGTCGCGCCGCTCGAGATTGGACAGCCGAGCGCTCTTCAGCAATTCCTCGCGAAACCGCTCCGTCTCGCCGCGGGCAAAAAGCACCAGGTGGCGCTCGACGAAGTCGCGCAGCGCGTCGCGCAGCGCCTCGATCCGACCCTCCAGCCGCCCGGCACGCACGATGGCCTCGTCGTCGCCGCTCTGCCGCAGCGCCTCGATCTCGCGTTCCAGAGCGCGCAGTCCCATGCGGTCCAGAATGCGCCGCGCATATAGATTCTTCTGCGTGAAGAACCGGATATTCTCCAGCCCGGCCTCGCGCGCCGCCTGCTCCATCGCCGCCGCCAGCGCCGCGCGATCGTCGTCCAGCAGCATCTGCCCGAGCGTCGTTCCGCCGCCTTGTCCGCCCGCGCCGTCACCGCTGACCGTCGGGTCCTGCGCCGACATCGGCTCGGGCAGCACCGGCGGTTCCACCGCGTCCTGCGCAGCGAACTCGTCGCGTTTGAAGTAAAGTTCGAAACACTCGTCGAACAGCCCCTTCTCGTCCGGCGTCTTCGCCAGTACGAGCCCAAGCGTGTCCTTCAGTACCGCCCGGTCGCCGAACCCGACGACATCGACCGCGCGCGCCGCGTCGATGCCCTCGGCCGCCGAAACCCGCAGCCCGGCGCCGCGCGCCACCTGCAAGAAACGGCGCAGCGGTTCGCTCGCCGCATACCTCTCCCGCGCTTGCGTGCGGGAGAGGTTGTTTACCTCAGGCATCCTGCCGGGCCTTGTGCGTCAGCGTGGCAAGCTGCTTGCCGGCTATCTCGATATCGGCCTCGAACTTCAGCAGCACGTTCAGCGTGTCGCGCACCAGGTCAACCTCCAGCACGCCGGCGTGCAGCAGCACCAGCACCCTCGCCCAGTCGATCGTCTCGCTGACCGAGGGTACCTTCTTCAGGTCCAGCACCCGCAACTGCTGCACGAAGCTGACAAGCTGGCGCAGCAGCTTCGCCTCGATGCCCGGCACGCGCGAGGCGATGATCTGCGCCTCCAGCTTCTCATCCGGGAAGCCGATATGCAGATGCAGGCAGCGCCGCTTCAGAGCGTCGCCCAGGTCGCGGGTACTGTTCGATGTCAGCATCACGATCGGCGTTGTCACCGCCACGACGGTGCCGATCTCGGGGATCGTCACCTGGTAGTCGGACAGGATCTCCAGCAGGAATGCCTCGAATTCCTGGTCCGACTTGTCCACTTCATCGACCAGCAGCACGGCGCCGTGCGGCTGTTGCAAGGCGCGCAGCAACGGCCGCGGCTCAAGGAATTGCTCGGAGAAGAAGATGTCGCCGAAATCATGCAGCTTGTTCAGCGCCGCAACCAGCCCGTCGGCGTCGCCGATCACCGAGCCGATCTTGTCCTTCAGGATCTGGGTATAGAGAAGCTGCTTGCCGTATTTCCACTCATACAGCGCCTTCGCCTCGTCCAACCCCTCGTAGCACTGCATGCGGATCAGCGGCAGCTCCAGCCAGGTGGCCACGGACCTGGCCAGCTCGGTCTTGCCCACGCCAGCCGGCCCTTCCACCAGGATCGGCTTCTGCAAATGATGGGCGAGATAAACCGCCGTCGCGATCTGTCTGCTCGGAATATAGCCGGCCGACCGCAATCCCAGCTCCACCGCTTCGATCGAGGGCAGGGCAAGGGGCGATCCCGGCGGAAGCACGTCGTTCACCTGAGGCTCCGCTACTGTTCAGTAGGTCGATAGCATCCGCGCCGCCGCTTGCCAAACCGCGCCGTATCGACGGGCGTTTCGCCGCTCGGCTAGTCTGGCGGAAGCCAACCCGGGGAGACGTCGCATGGACTTCCACATCAGCCCGCAGCAACGCGAAATGGTCGCTTCGGTGCGCGAGCTTGCGCAGTCGGAGTTCAAGGCCAACGCCCAACGCTGGATGGACGGCACCTTCCCCTGGGAAAACTTGCGCAAGCTCGCCGCCCTGGGCGTGCTGGGCATGTCGGTGCCGGAGGAATACGGCGGCCTTGGCCTGCCGATCCTCGATACGGCGCTGATCCTCGAGGAAATCGCCAAGGTCTGTTACGTCACCGCGATGGCCACGCTCGGCGAGGCCGGCGTGCAGACCCGGGTGATCGCCCGTTACGCCCCCGCGGCGATCCGCGACCGTATTCTCCCCCGCGTGGTCAGCGGCGACTGCATGCTGGCGATCTGCATGACCGAGCCGCATGCCGGCACCGACGTCGCCAACTATCGCACCAACGCGCGCATCGTCGGCGACCGGGTGATCCTGAAAGGCACCAAGACGCTGATCAGCCGCGCGCCGGAGGCCGGCATGTTCATCGTGTTCACCCGCGTCGACGGCAAGCCGGGCCGCGAGGGCATCGGCTGCGTGCTGCTGGAACCCGACACCAAGGGCTTCGAGGTCACCGGCACGTTCCACACCATGGGCGGCGAGAACCTGCACGAGATCCAGTTCAACGACTGCGAATTGCCGTTGGAAAACCTGGTGATCCGCGAAGACGGCTTCCGCAAACTTCTCGCCGCCTTCAACACCCAGCGCTGCCTGAACCCGTCGATCTCGCTCGGCCTGGCCGAGGGCGCGTTCGACGAGGCGGTGAACTATGTCCGCGAGCGCACCGTGTTCGGCAAGCCGATCGCCGACCACCAGGGCATCCGCTGGAAGCTGGCGGACATGTTCAAGGACATCGAGGCGGGCAGGGGGCTGCTGTATCGCGCCTGCCTGACCGCCAATCCGTTCCCCGATCCGTTCATGGCCGCGGCGGCGAAAGTGTTCAACAACGAGATGGCACTGCGCGTCACCAGCGAGGCGGTGCAGTTGCACGGCGGCTTCGGCTTCACCGACGAATACCCGGTGTCGCGTTTCTATCGTGGCGCCCGCTACGGCACGATCGGCGGCGGCACCTCGGAGACGTTGCGCGACCTGATGGGCAAGAAGATCGTCGGCGACACGGATTTCAGCCAGGGCATTCTCGGGCTGGGAACCTATTGACGTGCTGCTGATCGAAGCCGACGGCAAGGCGCTGTTCGCGGAACACGGCATCCCCGTGCCGGACAGCGTCCTGGTGACCGCGCCGCCGGTCGCCAACCTTCCCGGCACCGGGCCGTGGATCGTCAAGGCGCAGGTGCCGGTCGGCGGGCGTGGCAAGGCGGGCGGCGTGTTGCGCGGCGTGTCGTTGCAACAAGTCAACGCGGCGGTGCAGCAACTGGTGGGGACACGCCTGAAAGGTCATCAGGTGGATGCCTGCCTGGTGGAACAGGCGGTTGCGGGGGACGAACGGTATCTCGCGGTGATGGTCGATGCGGCGAGCTACGGTGTGCGCGTGATCTATGCCGCAAGCGGTGGCGTCGAAATCGAACAAACCGGCGCCGCGGCGGACCGTGTCTGCGCGCCGGAGCCCGACGCGATCACTGCCGCGGTCAGGGAACTGGTCGCCGCCGAACCGCCGGCCCAGCGCGACGCGATCGTCGCCGTCGGCGGCAAACTGGCGACGCTGTTATTGAATTACGAACTGGCATTGGCCGAGATCAACCCGTTGTTCATCTCCGGCTTTGGCTGCGTCGCGGGCGATGCCAAGGTGGTGGTGGATCTGAACGCGGTGGACCGCCAGCCGCGGATTGCCGCGATGATCGCAGCGCGTGGCGAAACCTATGCCGACGCCAACCGCAAGCTGCGCGAGGGCTTCGATTACGTCGAACTCGACCCGGATGGCGAGATCGGCCTGGTCACCACCGGTGCCGGCCTGTCGATGATGCTGATCGACGAACTCACTGCGCGCGGCGGCAAGCCACTGAACTTCTGCGACATCCGCACCGGCCAGATGCGCGGCAGTCCGGCCCGGCTGCAACGCGTGCTGGAGTGGATCACGTCGCGCCCATCGTTGCGTGTTGTGCTGGTGAACATCTTTGCCGGCATCACCGACCTGGCGGAATTCGCGACTCTGTTGGCGACCGCGATCGACCAGACTCCGAGCCTGCGCGTGCCGGTGGTCGCGCGCCTGGTGGGTCGCGGCGCGGACCACGCAAAGCGCATTCTTGCGGAACGCCAGCCCGGCATGCTGGTCACCGAGGATTTGGAAGCGGCACTCACGCATGTCATGCCCGCCGCGTCCGCCATGTCTTTGTCGTCATGGCCGGGCTTGACCCGGCCATCCATCCCCGACCCGCAACGCGCTACTGCACCCATACGCCCCGATCGTTCCGGGGCAGATGGCCGGGTCAGGCCCGGCCACGACGAGCAGTACGGCGATGACGACCAGAACGGCCATGACGCGTTGAACGGCCATGACGGGCAGGGCGCGGCGCGCATGATCGCCACCGTCTCGCGCGCCACACCCGTCATCGTGCAGGGCATCACCGGCCGCATGGGCCGTACCCATGCGGCGTTGATGCGCGCCTACGGCACCAACATCGTCGGCGGCACCGCGACGCGCACCGACGTCACGCAAGCTGCCGGTGTTCCGGTGTTCGCGGACTGCGCCGCGGCCGTGGCTGCTACCGGCGCCATAGCTTCCGTGGTGATGGCGCCGCCGGATGGAACGCTTGTCGCGGTGCAGGAAGCGCTGGCCGCCGGCCTCAAGCTGGTCGTCACGGTAGCGGAAGGTGTGCCGCTGCACGACGCGATCCGCATCGGCCGCGCCGTACGCGAGGCGGGGGCGACATGGATCGGCGCTTCCACACCCGGCATGGCAATTCCCGGCGAGGTGAAGCTCGGCTTCCTGCCGGACGTTGCCTTGCGCCCGGGTCCGCTGGCGATCATGACGAAAAGCGGCACGTTATCCTACGAAGTCGGCTATCGGTTGGCGCGCGAAGGGCTCGGACAAAGCATCTGGGTCGGCGTCGGCGGCGACCCGGTGAAGGGCGTGCGTTTCGCCGATCTCCTGCAACCGTTCTTCAATGACGAGCGCACGCACGGGATCGTCCTGGTTGGCGAAGTTGGCGGCACCGAAGAGGAAGAGTGCGCCGATACATTACGCAAGCTGGGACTGCGCAAGCCGGTCTATGCGCTGATCGCCGGGCGCGAGGCGAAGGAGGGCGTGGCGATGGGGCACGCCGGCGCTTTGGTGCACGGCGAAACCGGCTCGCTGGCCACCAAGACTCGCCGCCTGACCGCGGCGGGCGCGCGCTGCTTCGCCTCCCTCGAGTCACTGATCCAGGCCTGCACTGCCGATTTTCGCGCCCTGAGGACCGAGCCATGAGCCTGCCACTGTCCGGGACCCGTGTCCTCGATCTGACAAATGTGATCGCCGGTCCCTTGGCCTCCTATCTGCTTGCCTTGATGGGGGCCGAGGTGATCAAGGTCGAAGTGCCGGGCGTGGGCGATCTGTCGCGCAAGATGGGGGCCGATCCCGCCATGGGACGGCAGCAGATGGGCGCCTCTTTTCTGGCCTTCAATGCCGGCAAGAAGTCGATCACGCTCAACCTGAAAAGCGAGCGCGGCAAGCAGATCTTCCGCACGTTGTGTGCGGACGCCGACGTGGTGCTGGAGAATTTCCGGCCCGGCGCGATGCAGCGTCTTGGCCTCGGCGCGGCGGCGTTGCGCGCGCTGAACCCGCGGCTGATCTATTGCGCCGTGTCGGGTTTCGGTCAGACCGGTCCGTTGGCGCAGCGCGCCAGCTACGATCAGATCATCCAGGGCTATTGCGGGCTGATGGCGCTGACCGGCGAGCCTGACACCGCGCCGGTGAAGGCGGGCCTGGTGGTGTGCGACACCACCGCGGCGATCACCGCTGCCTTTGCCATCGCTGCGGCTTTGGTAAAACGCAACGCGACCGGTGAGGGCGAGTTCATCGACGTGTCGATGCTGGATTGCGCGCTGGCCAGCATGACGTCGTGGGTGATCTCCAACTATTTGAATGCCGGCTATGCGGCGCGGCCGATCGGCAATCACAGCCAGACTTCGGCACCGTCCGGTACGTTCCGTACCGGCGACGGGCCGCTCAACATCGTCAATAACGAACAGAAGCAGTTCCAGGCGACATGCGATGCTCTGGGATTGGCCGAACTGAAAACCGATCCACGCTTTGCCGAACGCGACGATCGCATGAAGCACCAGGCGGCACTGCAAGCGATCCTGGAAGCGAGGCTCGCCGAGGCCGGCGCAACGCTGTGGGAACAGCGCCTGGCCGATGCCGGTGTGCCGGTCGGTCCGGTGCTGGCGGTGCCGCAGGTCGCGGAACATGCGCAGCTCCGCGAGCGCGGCCAGTTGCAGACAGTCCACGTGCCGACACTGGATCGCGATGTGCAGGTCGTGGGGCTGGGTTTCCAACTCGGTGGCAAGCCGGTGCCGATTGCGCTGCCGCCACCCGCGTTGGGCGAGCATACCGATGAGATGCTGCGGGGCTTGGGTTGTAGCGACGAGGAGATCGAGGAGCTACGCAGCGGGGGAGTGATATGAAAGGGCGCTGAATTTCTCCCCCTCCCCTTGAGGGAGGGGGAGAACTAACAACGATAGGAGGAATCATGTATTTCGGACCACCGCCGCAACAGCTTCCCTCGGAAGTGTTCGCCACCGTGCCGGACCACATGCGCACCGGCCCCGGCGGCAAGCGCGCCGGCTTCCTCGAAGGCCCGTCCTTCGACCGAGCCGGCAATCTGCTTTGCGTCGATGTGCAGGCCGGGCGGGTGTATCGCATTTCGCCGCGCGGCGATTGGGAGATCGTGGTCGAATACGACGGCATCCCGAACGGCCTGAAGCTGCATCGCGATGGCCGCGTTTTCGTCGCGGATCGCAAGAATGGCCTGATGGTGCTGGACCCTGTCACGGGCAAGATCGAAACACTGCTGTCAGGCCCTGCCGCGGGTCAGCGTTTCAAGGGCCTGAACGACCTGCATTTCGCCGCCAACGGCGACCTGTATTTCACCGACCAGGGCCGCACCGGGCTGCAAGATCCGACCGGCTGCGTCTATCGCCTGTCCGCCGCCGGCAGCCTGGACTGCATCATCGCCAATGCGCCGAGCCCGAACGGCCTGGTGCTGAACAAGCGCGAGACCGCACTCTACCTCGCGGTCACCCGCGCCAACGCGATCTGGCGCATCGAACTCGACGATCCCGCGCGACGCGCCGGTTTGTTCACCCAGCTTTTCGCCGCCGGTCCCGACGGTATCGCGCTCGATGACGACGGCAACGTCGTGGTCGCGCATCCCACCATCGGCGCGGTCTGGCTGTTCAGCCGCATCGGCGAGCCGCTTTTCTACATCAAGTCGGCCGCCAAGGAGATGACCACCAACGTTGCGTTCGGCGGCCCCGACAACAAGACGCTCTACATCACCGAATCGCGGTCCGGCAGCATTCTTGCCGTGCGTCTGCCGGTTGGCGGCAAGCGGATGTACTCCCATTCCTGACGTGTTGCAGGATGCGGCTGCCATCCGGCTCACCGGCGTCGCGGTGCGCTTCGGCAACTACACCGCGGTGCAGGACGTGGATATCGCCGTGCGCGCCGGAGAATTCGTCGGGCTGGTCGGACCGACCGGCTGCGGCAAGAGCACGTTGCTGAACGTCATCACCGGCCTGGCACACCCGTCCGCCGGCTTGGTGGAAATCTTCGGCCGTCGGCTGGCGGGTACCAACGACAAGGTCGGCTACATGTTGCAGCAGGACGGGCTGCTGCCGTGGAAGACCACGCTGGACAACGTGGCGATGGGCCTGATCTTCCAGGGCATGAAGCCGCGCCAGGCGCGCGACCGTGCGCGCCCCTGGCTGGAACGCGTCGGCCTGGCGCGGTTCGCCGACCGCTATCCGCATCAGCTCTCCGGCGGCATGAAAAAGCGCGCGGCATTGGCGCAGATGCTGATCCTGTCGCCGCCGATCGTGCTGATGGACGAGCCTTTCTCCGCGTTGGATTTGCAGACCCGCCACCTGATGCAGAACGAATTGCTGCGACTCTGGCAGGCGCAGGGCATGGCGGTGCTGTTCATCACGCATGATTTGCAGGAGGCGATCACCTTGTCCGATAGCGTCGTGGTGATGTCCGCCGGCCCGGCCGGCCGGCCGCTGGCGCGCTTTCCCGTCGAACTCGCGCGGCCGCGCGACGTGACCGAGGTCGTGCTGACCGAGCAATACCGGCGTATCTACGGCGAGATCTGGAACGTGCTGCGCGACGAGGTGCGAAGAAGCCATGCGCGTCAGGATTAGCGTCCGACTCACGCGCTACGCCGTGCTGCTGGGAGCACTCGGGTTATGGGAGCTGGGCGGCAGGACCGGCGCGATCGACCCGTTCTTCTTTCCGCTGCCGTCGAGCATCGTCGCCCAGGTGGCGGAATGGGCCGCCACACCACGCATCTACGGCGACCTGGCGATCACGCTGACGGAGACGGCGCTCGGCTTCGTTGCCGGCACAGCGCTTGGCGTGATGCTGGGATTGTGGCTCGGCCTCAGCCCGTTTGCGTCGCAGGTGCTGGAGCCGTTCATCAAGGCATTCAACGCCATCCCGCGCATCGTGCTGGCGCCGATCTTCGCGCTGTGGTTCGGGCTGGGCCTCGCATCGAAAGTGGCGATCGTCGTCACGCTGGTGTTCTTCATGGCGTTCTTCAACACCTATCAGGGCGTGCGCGATGTGAACCCGGTGGTACTGGCCAATGCGAAGCTGTTGCGTGCCCGCGGTGGGCTGTTATTGCGGCACGTCTATCTGCCCTCGGCGGCGCAATGGATTCTGTCCAGCCTGCGCGCCTCGATCGGCTTCGCCGTGACCGGCGCGGTGGTCGGCGAGTATCTTGGCTCCGCCGCCGGCATCGGCCATGTCATCGCCCAGGCGGAAGGCTCGTTCGACGCGGTGGGCGTGTTCGCCGGCCTGGCGGTATTGGGAATCTTCGTGCTGCTGCTCGATGCCGGCATCAGCGTGGTGGAGCGGCGGGTCATCGTGTGGCGGCCGCAACAGGAACACGGGGGAAGATGATCATGCGACGCAGGACCTTGCTGGCGACCGGCTTGCTGTCGGGCCTGGTGCCGTTCCAGGCCTCGCGCGCCCAGGCGGTGGAAAAGCGCGACGTGAGCGTGTCGATCGGGAGCTGGATCATTCAATACCTGCCGCTGCCGGTCGCCGTGGCGCAAGGCTATTTCAAGGATGAAGGCCTGAACGTCACCGTCAACAACTTCGATGCCGGAGGGTCGAAGGCGTTGCAGGCGCTGCTGGGCGGCTCGACCGACATGGTGGTCGGGTTCTTCGACCACACCATCCAGATGCAGGTGCAGGGCAAGCAGATCCGTGCCGTCATCCTGTTGAACCAGATCCCCGGCATCGTGGTGGCGGCGCGCAAGGACCTGGCGGGCGAGATCCGCAGCGTGGCGGATTTGAAGGGGCGGCGGGTCGGCATCACCGCGCTCGGTTCGTCGAGCGAGTTCCAGGTGCGCTACATGGCGGCGCGCGCGGGGCTGAAGCCGGACGATCTGACGCTGATCCCGATCGGCTCCGATGCCACGGCGATTGCGGCGGTGGAACACAAGGCGGTGGATGCGCTGAATGGCAACGACCCGGCGATCACGGTGATGCAACAGCGCGGGCTGATCGACATCCTGGTCGATGCGCGCACGACCGAAGGTGCCGACAAGGCGTTCGGCGGCAAGTATCCAACCTCCGTGCTCTACTCGACCGAAACATTCATCCAGCAGAATCCCGGCACCGTGCAGCATGTGGTCAACGCATTCGCTCGCAGTTTACGCTGCATCCATGACAGCACGCCGGAACAGCTTGCGACGATGATGCCGAAGGAGTTCGTGGTGGGCGACATGGCGACCTTCACCAGCGTGCTCGGCCACGCGAAGCCGGTGTTTCCCATAAGCGGCCGGTTCAACGAGGCGGATTTGCTGCGCGCCAAGGATGTCGTTGCCAGCTTTAACCCGAAGGTGGGCGCGGCGACGGTGGATATCGGCCGGACCTACACCAACCGGTTCGTGGACGCCGCGCCCGGGGCCTGATGGGGCCTGATGGGGGCTGACGGTTTCACTTGCGATACTGCCGGGCGCACGGGCAGACTGTGCGGCATGGGACTGAAGGTGTTCGTCAGCTACGGTCACGGCGCCGGCGCGGCCCTGATGCAACGGATCAGGGCATATGCCGACTCGTTGTGGCGACGGATCGAGACTCAATGTCCGTGACCAGCCAGGCCGAGCCGGCCAAACCCTTCCCGGTGATCGTTGGCGTGTCCGGCCACCGCGATATCCTGCCCGACGCCGAGCGCGCGCTACGCGACTCGCTGCGCTGCGTGTTGGGCGGCCTGAAGCAGACCTTCGGCGCGGACGCGATATGCGTGCTGTCCGCACTTGCCAAAGGGGCGGATCAACTGGTGGCCGAAATCGCCACCGCGCCCGATCTCGGGCTGCGGCTGATCGCCGTTTCACCGATGCCACTCGACGACTATCGCGTCACGCTGAACGACGATCCGCATGCCGCGGCTGTGTTCGATCGGCTCTGGTCGGATGCGCATCTGCGCCTGGTATTGCCCTGGGTCGCGGGCAATGAGCGGCAGCGCGACCACAAGCTGCAATACGAGCAGGTTGGCGCGGTGTTGTCTCGCTACAGCCATGTGCTGCTGGCGCTGTGGGACGGGCAGGGCGACTGGGAGGGGCTGGCCACACCGAAAGAGCAAGAAGCGGTGCGTGGCGGCACGGCGCATGTGCTGCACCTGCGCCGGTTCGCCGAGCGGGAGGCTCGGGGTTTTCGCCACAGCAAAGTGTTCAAGGACGCCGGCTCGCGGCTGGACCTGGCGCGCGGCGGGCCGGCGCTGCACGTGGTCACGCCGCGGCAGAAGACCGGCGGCACGGTCGCCAGCGGCTCCGCCGAAGCGGTGCGTGCCGGCGACTGCGTATTGCTTCGGCCGTACGCGAAATCGGCCGATCGGCCGAAGGACACCGGCAAGATCGACCGGAAACTGCACGAGGGCGAGAAGGCGTGCTTGCTGTCCACCCTGATCGATGAGAGCCGGCAGGATTTCACGCGTATCCGCGAGTTGAACCACGCGGTACGCAACTTTGGCCGGATCGACCGGGCCGTTCACACCCGTCAGATCCGGTATTTGTGCCCGAAGGATCCCGCGACCGACCCGCCGGGCGAGGCCGGCATCCATCTCGCGCTGTTGCGCAACCTGCAGGCCGGCGCCGACGCCGCGGCGCAGAGTTACCAGCGTTCTCTGCTCGGTGAGTATCTGCCCGCCATGGGCATCCGAAGCATGCTGGGTAAGGGATGGAAGATTATGCGCGAGGAACGGCGTTGGCCATGTCTCGGCGTGCTGTTCCTGTTCGCCGCGTTGGTGCCGGTCACCGTGCTGTTGTTTGAAACCTACGCCCATCACGGCCGGGGACTATGGCCACTGATCGGTTATGTGGCCGCACCGGTCCTGGGTTTCAGCGTGTATCACGCCGTCGTCGAGCGCGGCGAATGGCAGAACCGGTTCCAGGACTATCGGGCGTTGGCCGAGGGGATGCGCGTGCAGATCTTCTGGGCAGCATCAGCGGTGCCCAGCGCGGTGTCGGACCATTACCTGCGCCTGCAACGGGATGAACTCGGCTGGGTACAATTCGCGTTACGCGGCCCCGCGTTGTGGGCAGCGGTGCTGGCGTTGGAGCTGCCGGGCCCGTGCCGGCCGTTGGTGAACGAGTGTTGGATCGAGGATCAATGCCGGTTCTTCCAGGGAGAGGACGGCAAGTCCGGGCGCGTGGCCCTGAATCAAACCGCGCTGCGCGGGTCGAATTTCTGGTCCGACTCGTTTACCGGCATCGGCCTCGGCCTGTCCATGCTCCTGCTCGTGCTGGAGCTTAGCCAACGCGCCGGCTGGGCCTCGCTATCGCCGCACTTTCTGGAGGCCGTGCAGGATTGGCTGCTGCTGCTCGCCGCCGGCGCGGGCGGCATCGCCGCCGCATTCATCATCTCGCGGGAACGGCGCGCCTATGAGGCGCATGTGCATTCCTACCACGCGCTGGGCGGCATCTTCGCTCAGGCTAAGGCCGAGGCGCTGAAGCCGCCCTGCACCACCGATGCGCAGGAGTATCAAACGCTGGTGTTCGACCTCGGCCGCGAGGCCCTGGCGGAGAACGCTGCCTGGCTACAGGACCACCGACGCCGTCGGATCGAGCACCACCAGGGCGTCTGAACCGATTGACGCGCGTGAGGTCCCGCGGTGAGCGTCCAGTCCTCTACGACTCCTGCGGCGACGCAGCCAGCAATCGCTCGATCGGGTCCCAGACGAAGGCGGTTTGTATGACCTCGCGGCCGGCGAACTGGATCGCCGCCTCGGCCGCCGGCTTGCCGCCCAGCCGCTGGTAGAACCAGCGGCTCGGGTTGTCCCGCAGCACCCACAGGAACACCGACCGGCAGCCGTTTTCCGCCAGGTGCGCCGCCGCCGACCGCATCAGGCGGCGGCCGATACCGCGCTCTCGCCAGTCGTCCAGCACGTAGAGCGTCTCGATCTCGCCTTCGCCCAGGCGGTGGCCGCCGATGTCGCCGGAGGGCCGCGCCCGGCCGGCGGTGCCGAAGCCAATGATGCGCGGACCGTTGCCGGTGCCCGGTCCCGACCCTGCGTTGGCGCCTGCATTGGCGTCAGCCCCCGGGCTCGGTGCCGCAGTGGGATTGGCCCCCGGGCGCGGCGCCGGAGGCAAGTCGAGGCCGGACGCGGTGGCGACGAACACGCCGGTGGCGCCGCGGATCGCCGCGTCGTAGTAGGCCGCCTGGCGCGAGACCGACAGGCTCGCCAGGTAGGTGTCCGGCAGGATGCCGGGATAGGCGCTGCGCCAGGCGGCGACGTGCACCGCGCCGATGGCGAACGCGTCCGCCGGCCGGGCCCGCCTGATGGCGATCACGCGGATTGCTCCAGCACCGCGGCGAAGAACCCGTCGGTGCCGTGGCGGGCCGGGGTCAGCGCCAGGAAATCCCCCCCGCAGGGCGGCGCTCCGTCGAACGGCCAGGCACGGGCCAGCGGCACCAGCGAGAAGCCAGGATGGCGGGCAAGGAAGCGCATGACCTGGGCCTCGTTTTCCTCTTCGAGCAGGGCACAGGTAGCGTAGACCATTCGGCCGCGTTTGCGAACCAGGGGCGCGGCGGCGTCCAGGATGGCGGCCTGGCGGACGATCAACTCGGCGAGGTCGGCCTCGGTCAGGCGTTGCCGTGCGTCGGGATTGCGGCGCCAGGTGCCGGTGCCCGTGCAGGGCGCATCCACCAGCACCCGATCGAAACCGCCGGCGCGACGCTTGGCCCATTTGTCGCCGGGCTGCAGCAAGTGGCGCTCGACGTTGGACACGCCGGCGCGGCGCAGGCGGCGGACCGCGTTCTCCAGCCGTGTGGGAGACGTGTCGCAGGCGACGAGCTGGCCGCGATTGTCCATGGTCATGGCCAGCGCCAGGCTCTTGCCGCCGGCACCGGCGCAGAAGTCGCAGACCCGCTGACCGGGGCGGGCGCCCAGCAGGGCGGCGACGAGCTGGCTGCCCTCGTCCTGGATCTCGATCAGGCCGGCCTGGAAGGCGGGGCCGCCGGTGACCGGGCGGCGGTTGGCGATGCGCAAACCCCAGGGGGAGAAGCGGGTCGGGACGGCATCCAGGCCCTCGGCGGCGAGCGCCGCCCGCGCTGCCTCGCGCGAGGTCTTCAGCAGGTTGACGCGCAGGTCGAGCGGGGCGGGTTGCAGCAGCGCCTGGAGCTCGGCCTCCAGCGCCGGGCCGTAGCGTTCGGCCAGCCGAGGGAGCAACCAGTCGGGCACCTCCAGGCGCACTGCGTCGGGCATGCCGCGGTGTTCCAGCGTGTGGCCTTCCAGCCGGCGCAGCGCGGCAAGCTCCGCCGGGGTGAGTGGCGCGGGGGCAAAGCGCCCGCCCGAGAAGGCCGTCGCCACGCCGCCCAGCGCGCCGCCCTCCAGCAACAGCGACGCGGTGACCAGCAGGCGAGGCGAGGCGGGCGCCCGGAAAGTGGCCGGGGCAGATTGCTCCCCCTCCCCTTGAGGGAGGGGGTTGGGGGGAGGGGTCGGTCGGAGGGTCGCACCGACCAACCCCTCCCCCCAACCCCCTCCCTCAAGGGGAGGGGGAGTATTCCCGTCGGCGCGCAACCACCAGCCAAGCCGGCGCCGGGTGCGCAACACCTGCCAGACCCGGTCCGACACCGCGCGCCGGTCGCCGCCGCCGATGAACCGCCGGGCGCGGAAATAGTCGTTGGCGACCGCGTCGGCTGGCCTGGATCGGGCGGCTTCAATTGCCGCCAGAAGGTCGATGGCGGCGGCGATGCGGGCGGCGGGAGTCACGCCAGCAGGTCGGGCAGGGCCGCCAGGTCGGCCAGCTCGGTCGCCGCGGTATGCAGGTCGTATTCGCTCGGCACGCGGTTGCGGTTCAGCCAGAACACCTGGAAGCCGCAGCTCGCCGCGCCGAAGGCGTCCCACGGATTGGACGAGACGAAAGCCTGCGCGCCGGGATCGCCGCCGAAGCAGTCCGCGGCGAGACGATAGACGCGCGGGTCCGGCTTGAACACGCCGACCGTCTCGACGCTGAGCATCGCGTCGAGCCCTGAGTCGATGCGGGCGGCACGCACCGCGTCACCGAGCATGCCGGGCTCGCCGTTGGACAGGATGGCGCGCTGGATGCCCATGCCGCCGAGGCGAGCCAGCACGTCCGGCACCTCGGGGTAGGCGTCGAGCCGGCGATAGGCCAGCAGCACGTCGGCGAGCAATGCGGCATCGGAGATGTGGTGGCGGGCAGCGGTCCAGGCCAGCGCCTCCTCGGTCAGCCGCCAGAAGTCGCGGTGATGCCCCGGTCCGGCCAGGCTGCGGACCCAGGTGTATTCGAGCTGCTTGGTGCGCCAGTCGGCGCTGACCGCCGGCCAGTTGGGGCCAATGCGCGCGGCGTGCCGGGCCATCGCCGCGTGCACGTCCAGCAGGGTCCCGTAGGCGTCGAAGATGACGGCGGTGACGCGGGGCATGGCGAGCTATTCGGCCGGAGTCCTCCCCCTCCCCTTGTGGGAGGGGGTTGGGGGGAGGGGGGGGTACGCCCGACTATTCCGGGCGTACCCACCCCTCCCCCCAACCCCCTCCCACAGGGGGAGGGGGAGAAAGTTCCGCCGTAGCGTGGACCGGGCCATCCTCTAGTCCTGCCGGTAGTTCGGCGCCTCGCGGGTGACCGACACGTCGTGCACGTGGCTCTCGCGCAGGCCGGCGTTGGTGACCCGGCGGAAGCGGGCGTTTTCCTGCAACGCGGCGATGTCGCGGCTGCCGGTGTAGCCCATGCCGGCGCGCACGCCGCCGACCAGTTGGTGCACCGCCTGCGCGACCGGGCCCTTGTACGGCACCATGCCCTCGATCCCCTCCGGCACCAGCTTGAGCTGGTCCTTGATGTCCTGCTGGAAGTAGCGGTCGGCCGAGCCGCGCGCCATGGCGCCGATGCTGCCCATGCCGCGATACGACTTGTACGAGCGGCCCTGGTAGAGGAACACTTCGCCGGGCGCTTCATCGGTGCCGGCGAACAGGCTGCCGATCATCACCGCCTCGGCCCCGGCGGCGAGCGCCTTCACGATGTCGCCCGAGTTGCGCATGCCGCCGTCGGCGATGGCGGGCACGCCGCGTTCCCGGCAGGCGGCGGCGCATTCCAACACCGCGGTGAACTGCGGCACGCCGACGCCGGCGACCACGCGGGTGGTGCAGATGCTACCTGGGCCGATGCCGACCTTCACCGCGTCGGCCCCGGCCTCGATCAGCGCCAGCGCGCCCTCCGGCGTGGCGACGTTGCCGGCGATGACCTGCACGGCATTCGACTCCTTCTTGATCGCCTCCACCGCATCCAGCACCCCCCGCGAGTGGCCGTGCGCGGTGTCCACCACGATGATGTCCACCTCGGCGGCGATCAGGGCGAGGGCGCGGGCGCGGCCGTCCTCGCCCACGCCGGTGGCGGCGGCGACGCGCAGCCGGCCGAGTTCGTCCTTGTTCGCCAGGGGGTGGGTTTCCGCCTTGTCCATGTCCTTCACGGTGATCAGGCCGACGCAGCGATAGGCGTCGTCCACCACCAGCAGCTTCTCGATGCGGTGGCGGTGCAGCAGGTTGCGGGCTTGCTCCGGGGACACGTCCGCGGTGACCGTGACCAGGTTCTCCCGCGTCATCAGCTCGTAGACCTTGAGGTCCGGGTCGGTGGCGAAGCGTACGTCCCGGTGGGTGACGATGCCGACCAGGCGGCCGGTGCCGCGCTCCACCACCGGGATGCCGCTGATGCGGTGGGTGGCCATCAGCGCCTTGACGTCGGCCAGGGTCTGGTCGGGGTGGATGGTGAGCGGGTTCACCACCATGCCGGACTCGAACTTCTTCACCCGCCGCACGTGCCCGGCCTGCTGCTCCGGCGAGAGGTTCTTGTGGATGACGCCCATGCCGCCGTGCTGCGCCATGGCGATCGCCATGTCGCCCTCGGTCACCGTGTCCATGGCGGCGGAGATCAGCGGGATGTGCAGGCTGATGCCGCGGGTCAGGCGGGTGCGGGTGTCGGTGGCGGAGGGCAGCACCTGGGAGTAGCCGGGGACGAGCAATACGTCGTCGAAGGCAAAGGCCTCCTCGATGCGCGAGGCTGCGAGGAGACGGGCAGGCTCCCGTTGGGAGTCCGGCGCGTGGGCCTGGGTTGTGTCGAATGCCATGGGCGGGGGAGCCTTTCCGCGACCTTGGCGGCCCCACATAGGCCGGCGAGCGGGAGTCTGCAAGCGCGGTTATGTGACGGAGCAAGGCGCTGGCCGGCGCCTGGCTCCTGGCGGCTGGATGGGCCGCGGCGCGGGGGTGGAGAGGGCGTCGGTGCGTTGCGGAGCCGGCGGCGTCTCAGCGTCGTCTCGTTTGCTGATGAGTTCTTCGCCTCGCGCTGGCTGCGCCTCGCCTGCATGCGCAGCAAGGCGGCGTAGTAGCCGCGCGCCTCGCGCCCCACGCTGGCGGCCTGGGCACGGAGCTGCCCGGCCAGCCGCAGGCAGTCGTTGGCATGTTCAATGGCGGCGACGTGGCTGGCGGCGAGGCGGGCTTCCGCGGGGCTGGCCGGGACCAGGGGCGACCGCGGCGAGGGCAGTGCGCTCATGGCGAGCCCGGGCCTTGGGCGTGTCATCGAGTGGCGGCGGCAGCATGCCGCGCAGGGTTTCGAGGGCCTGGTAGTGAATGTCCCGCTGGAGTTCGTGGGTGGGGTCGGGTTGGTGCTGCCGCGGTGCGTCGTTCATGGTGTTAGTCTGGAGTTAGTATACGTTAGTTTCAAGGGGGTGGTGCCGGCTGGATGGCGGTATAGTGATTGTAAATCAGGCTAGTGGTGCGATCGAGTTGGCGCCGAGGGCCATAGCGGCCAAGCTCAGGGGCACAGCCGTTGTTAGGTTCGTGGCACTGCTTGCCGCTGTCCGGGCCCGGCTCAGGATTCGGTGGTGCGGGGCAGCAGGCATGCTGCATCCGTGGTGGCGACGGCTTCCGAGGCTGTCGCGCCCGGCGGGCGGTAGATCTCCAGCCGCACGCGGGTGACGCCATCTTGCCGCATATCCAAGGCCTTCGCGGCCGCTGCTGACAGGTCGATGATGCGGCCCCGGGCGTGCGGTCCCCGAACGTTGATCCGCACGACCACGGACCGGCCGGTCGTCAGGTTGGTGACGAGCACCTGAGTGCGGAACGGCAGCGAAGGATGGGCGGCTGTCAGACGTCAGCTCATCCGACCCATCACCGCCCGCTATATGCAGGCCAAAGAGGTGAAAGCCTATGAAGCGCAAGGTCCCGAGACTCAAGACTGACGCAGCGGCCGAGGCGTTCCTCGATCAGGACCTGTCGGACCTGGACTTTTCGCAGTTCCATCCCACCCGGTTCGAGTTCGAGAAGAAGACGGCGCAGCTCAACATGCGGCTGCCGGCGTCCCTGCTGGATGCGGTGAAGCGGCGCGCAACGGCGCGCGGCATTCCCTATACGCGCTTCATTCGTGAGGCCGTCGAACGCGCGCTGACAGAGCCGCCGAAGTCGCCGTGACGCGGGGTGACGGGGACAGGCCACGCCATAACGGTTGGCGTCGCCCCCCACCCGTGGCACCGTCGGCCCACCCGCCAGCCAACCCCATACCGGACCAGCAGTCCATGCCCTCGCTCCTCACCCCCACCCAACTCGCCGCGTTCCACACCGCCGGCTTCGTCATCGTCCGCGCCATGTTCGACCCCGACGAAACCGACCTCCTCCGCCGCGCCATGGAGCAGGACCCGGAGGTCTCCGGGCATATTCTCGATCGGCTGGACGCACAGGGCGCCGCCACCCGCATCGCGCTGTGGAACCGCGCCGGCGACAGCGTCTATGGCATGGCCGCGCGCTGCGCCCGCATGGTCGATACCATGGAACAAATCCTCCAAGGCCCGGTCTACCACTTCCAATCCAAGCTCACCGCCAAGGAGCCGTTCGTCGGCGGCGCCTGGGAATGGCACCAGGACTACGGCTACTGGTACCACAACGGCTGCCTGTTCCCGCACCTCGCCAGTTGCCAGATCGCGCTGGACCGTTCCACCTCCGTCAACGGCTGCCTCAACATGGTCGCCGGCTCGCACCTGCTCGGCCGCATCGACCACGTGCCCGTCCCCGGCGAGGGCCAGAACGTCGCCGACCCCGTCCGCATGCGCGACATCCTCGCGCGGCTCGAGGTGGTGCCGTGCGAACTCGAACCCGGTGACGCGGTGTTCTTCCACAGCAACACCCTGCACCGGTCCGACGCGAACCGCTCGCCGCACCGCCGCTGGACGCTGATCTGTTGCTACAACCGCACCGACAACGACACCGTGACCAAAGAGCACGACCGCTACTACGTGAAGCTGGACCGCGTGCCGGACTCGGCGGTGAAGCAGGCTGGGCTGCGCTTCGCCAGCGGGACGGAGCACTTCACCAGCAAGCCGTTCGTGCCGAAGGTGGCATAGGCCGCGCCACGCCGGCGCCGCCTCACACCAACCAACCGGACGACACCGCCGGAACGTACCGCTCCTGGCGGCAAGCCCATGCGACGAGCCCGCAACATTCCAACCACCCAAGCGAGTCCCGCGGCCGAGCGGTCCCGCCGGGTTGTCTTCCCCGCCGGGCGATGAAACAGTCCGCCGGGCAGCAAACGCGGGAGTCGGGACATGAAGGTCGGGTTCATCGGCGTCGGCAACATGGGTGGCCCCATGTGCCGCAACATCATCAAGAACACCAACCATGAGGTCGTCGTGTTCGACCTCAGCCCCGATGCGGTGAAGGCCTGCACCGATCTCGGCGCCACGGCGGGCAGCTCGGTCGCCGACGTCGCCGCGCGCTGCGAGGTGGTGATCACCTCGCTGCCGCTGCCGCGCATCGTCGAGGAGGTGGCGCTCGGCCCGAACGGCATCGCCGCGCATGCCAAGCCGGGCACCACGTTCATCGACCTCTCCACCAACGCGCCCGCCACCGCGCGGCGCTGCGCGGAGGGCATGCAGGCCAAGGGCATCGCCATGCTGGAAGCGCCGGTTTCCGGCGGCACCGCGCGCGCCAAGGACGGCACCATCGTCATCATGGTCGGCGGCGATCAGGCGACGTTCGAGGCGCAGCTACCGCTGCTGAAATCGTTCAGCGGCGAGGTGGTGCATTGCGGCGAGATCGGCATGGGTTCCGTCGCCAAGCTGATCAACAACATGCTGGCGTTCTGCAATTCCGCCGCCGCGGCCGAGGCGCTGATGATCGGCAAGCGTTCCGGTATCGACCTGAAGAAGCTGGACCAGGTGATCCGCAACGCGTCCGGCTTTTCCACCGGCTATGGCAACATGGCGAACAAGGCGTTCAAGGGCGAATTCCAGGCGACCTTCGCGCTCGACCTGGCGCATAAGGACCTGCGCCTGGCGCTGGAACTGGCCGACGAAACCGGCGTGCCGGGGTTGATCGCGCCGCAAGTGATGAATCTGATGCGCATGGCGCGCGGCATGGGACTCGGAAGTTCCGATTCATGTGCGATGATCCGAGTCTACGAAACCGCGCTGGACACCGAGGTGCGCGCTTGACACGCGTGCCGCCGGCAGCCATCCACACAAGATTGTCACCGCGCGAGGAGATGCCGATGGCACGATGGGATAAACACCGCGCGAGGTCGGGACACGGCACTTTAGTAACGGCCGCCACTCGTATAATGCTTGCGTTCCGGCAACCGACCCCGGCTGAATAGCCCAGCATGCGCAAAAGGCCGCATATCCTCGTTGTTGAAGACGATCCGCTGGTGGCGGAGGTCATTGCTGCGGCGCTGGATGACGAGTACGCCACCAGCCTGGTGGAAACCTCCGCGGCGGCGCTGCGCCTCCTGTCGCTCGGCGGGATCGATCTGATGCTGCTCGATTGCACGCTGCCGGATGGCATCGATGGCGCACTCATTCCGGAAGTCGACCGGATCGGTGTGCCGGTGGTGTTCATGTCCGGCGATCCGCAGCGCATGGAAGGGCTGGCGACGCGGCCGCGTCCCTTCATCCTCAAGCCGTTCACGCTCGCCGACCTGGTCACGGCGGTAGAGCGCGAGATCGGCGGGGCCACGCCGGCCGCGGCCTGACCAACCGCCCGACCGCCCACCTTAGGGACCCTGAACGCGTCCGAAAGGTGCGCGGCGAGGTCCGGCTGTCCCTGCGACGCGCTGTGCAACCTATTGATTGCGGGCGAGTTTCTCCTCCCGGTCCCAGCCGCCGGTGGCAAGCGATGCAGGTCAGACACCATGTCGCGCGCGGCAATGCCGGCTCCGCCCGGGCCGGCCGGCGCGTCCTATCGCGGCGTGCGCACGCCGATCGGCTGGCCTTCCGCGTCATAGCGGCTCGGCCAGATGCGCGCCGGTGCCAGGCCGAGCGCCGTGGCGATCAGTGCCTCCATGGCGGGCCATGGTCGTTTCAGCGCCTTTCCGGCGGCGGTCGGATGGTAGCCGTGCGCCACCGACAGGCCGGCCAGGCTTTGGCCGCGCTTCTTCAGCGCCGCCAGAACATCGGCCGGGTGCCAGTCGGCAGAACCGTGTGGTTGGGTGCTCTCGGGATCGTTCATTGCTCTCGCAAACTTCTCTTTAGAGAATCGGCGACGAATCGATTAGCATCGGTAGAGACTAAACGCCTGAAATGCGCGGCATCCAGGCCGAAAAGTGTCGGGAGTTTGGATGGAACGGCAACGAATGTCACGTACGCGGGAGAATAGCTCACAAAATCCCGATTCTATGGGCGTACGAGGTGCGGAACGCGCTGCTTTCACCGCGCGCTTGCACATGATCCTGCAACATTGGCCCAGCGCGGACCGGCTGGCGCGCGCCATGTCGGTATCTCCCTCGGCGTTCCGCAAATGGCTACGCGGCGAGGCCGAGCCAAGCCGCGAGCGCCTGGTGGCCCTGGCGGATGCCGCCAAGGTGAGCATCGCCTGGCTGGCCAAGGGGGAGGGGACGGCGCCGACTTTCGCGAAGGCGGAGCATGGCGGCGGACGGGCCCGTTCGGCCGAAGCGGAACGGGCGATCGATCCCAACCGGTTCATCGTGCTGCCGAAGCAAGCCGAGGGGGTCGCCGCCGGCACCGGCAGCCCGCCTTCACCACGGCCGGAAACCGAGTACATCGCCTTCCGCCACGACTGGGTCCGTGCCGTGTTCGGTATCGAACCAGGCGACCTGATTTTGGAAATCGCCGTCGGCGAGTCCATGCAGCCGACCATCCAGGACGGCGATCTGCTGCTGGTGGACACCACCGATCGCTCGTTCAGCAGCTTCGGCGTCTATGTGCTGGAGATCGGCGGCGAGCGGCTGGTCAAACGGGTGCAGCGCAAGCTGGATGGCAGCCTGGTGCTGATCAGCGACAACGGCACCTACCAGCCCGACCAGGTGACCGGCGACATGCTCAACGGTGTCACCGTGATCGGCCGCGTCGTCTGGGGTGGCGGGGCGATCTGACGGCGCGCGCCCGGCCGTCCTTCCCCGGTTCGGGCCCGCCGTAGCTTCCCTTCGCGTCCTGGCCAGCGCAGACTTGCCGGCATGAGCATCGTCATGCACGACCTCGCCGGCGCCGATCCGGCGTTACGGTTCAGCCCGTATTGCTGGCGTACGCGATTCGCACTCGCGCATAAGGGCTTGCCGGTGGAAACCGTGCCGTGGCGCTTCACCGACACGGCGGAAATAGCGTTTTCCGGCCAGGGCCGCGTGCCGGTCATCCGCGACGGCGAGACGGTCGTTTCCGACAGTTGGGCAATCGCCGAATACCTCGAGGATCACTATCCGGCACCGTCGCTGTTCGGCAGCGCCACGGCGCGGGCCCATGCGCGGTTCATCAATGCCTGGGCGGACTCGAGCATGCTCGGCGGCATCGCGCGGCTGATCCTGCGCGACATCTACGATGTCATCGATGCCGCCGACCGCGACTACTTCCGGAAGAGCCGCGAAGCGCGTTTCGGCGTGACGCTGGAGGCTGTGCAGGCCGGCCGCGAAACGCGCGTCGAAGCGTTTCGGGAATCGCTGCTGCCGGTACGCCTGGTGTTGCGCCAGCAGCCATGGCTCGGCGGCGCGGCGCCAAGCTATGCCGATTGTATCATCGCCGGTACGTTGATGTGGCCGCGCTGTTGCAGCCGGTTCGCCGTGTTGGCCGACGACGATCCGATCGCCGCCTGGTTCGAGCGCATGCTGGATCTGTACGGCGGTCTGGGTCGCGCGGCGGTTCGGCCGTAGCGCCGGATACCACAGGGCCGGCGCGAACGCCGGCCCTGCGCGCTTGCATCGCCCGCGCACACCAGCCGCGATTTCGCCGCGGTCCTGCCGTGGTGGATGCAGGCACGCGGGTGACTGGAGGTTGACAAACTCAGTCGCACAGAAGGTGCAGTACCAGGTCGCGCCGATGCGGTGCGGCGCGGTGTTCGAACAGGTAGATGCCTTGCCACGTGCCGAGCACCGGCGCGCCATGCTCGACCGGAATCGTAAGCTGCGACTGGGTCAACGCGGATTTGATGTGCGCGGGCATATCGTCGGCGCCTTCGTCCTGGTGACGGTACTGCGTGCCCTCCGGCACCAGGCGACGGAAGAACGCCAGCAGATCGGCGCGCACGTCGGGATCGGCGTTTTCCTGCACCAGCAGCGACGCGGAGGTGTGGCGACACCAGATCGTCAGCAGGCCGGTGCCGGCGCGTTGCGCGGTGACCCACTGGCGGATCGAAGCGGTGATGTCGACCAGGTCCTGGCCCGCGGTGGTCACCGCGAGGTGATGCAAATGCTGGCGCATGCGCTAGAGTTGCGACGGGTTCTTCCTCCGTGCAAGACAGGTCGCATGCCGCCACGTTTTCACCTCCTGCGCATCGCCTCGCTTCGGCGCGAGACCGAGGACGCGGTTTCGCTGAACTTTGCGGTGCCGGAGGCGCTGCGTGCGGCATATGCCTATACGCCGGGCCAGTATCTGACGTTGCGCGCGACGATCGACGGCGAGGAGGTGCGGCGCAGCTACTCGATCTGTTCCGGGTTGGACGATGCCGAGCTGCGTGTCGCGATCAAGCGCGTGCCGGGCGGGGTTTTCTCCAGTTGGGCGAACCAGGCATTGCGCGCAGGCGATACGGTGTCGGTGATGACGCCGGACGGGCGTTTCGGCATTCCGATCGAGCCGCAGGCGGCGCGCACGCTGGTCGCTTTTGCCGCCGGTTCCGGCATCACGCCGGTGCTGTCGATCCTGAAGACCGTGCTGGCACATGAAAAGGCGAGTCGCTTCGTGCTGTTCTACGGCAACCGCTCGACCGACAGCATCATGTTCCGTGGTGTGCTGGAGGACTTGAAGGACCGCACCATGGCGCGGCTGTCGGTATTCCACGTGCTGTCGCGGGAGCAGCAGGATGTCGCGGTGCTGAATGGACATCTCGATGCGGAGAAGGTCGGCGCGCTGATGCGGGCGATGCTGCCGGTCGAGGTGGTGGACCACGCGTTCGTTTGCGGTCCGCAACCGATGATCGAGGGGCTGGAGAAGGCGCTGGCCGATCTGGGATTGCCGCGCCCGCGCATCCATGTCGAGCGCTTCACGCCCGGCGTCGGCGGTCGGCCGCATGCCGTCGTGGTGCCGCCGACCGCACCGCCGAAAGCGATCGTGACGGTCATCAGCGAAGGCTCCCGCTGGGAGATTCCGGTGGCGGAGGGCGAGGCGATCATCGACGCGGCGATCCGCGCCGGGCGCAACCTGCCGTTCTCGTGCAAGGGCGGCATGTGCTGCACCTGCCGGGCGAAGCTGCTGGAGGGGCGGGTCGAGATGACGGTGAACTACTCGCTCGAACCGTGGGAGACCGAGGCAGGTTACGTGCTGACCTGCCAGTCGCATCCGGTGACAGAGCATGTGGTGGTGGATTACGACCAGGTGTAGCGCCGAGGAAACCTCTCCCGCCGCGCGGGAGAGGGTAGGGTGAGGGTGCCGCGTGCCGCACGCATCACCCTCCCTCAACCCCTCCCGCTGCGCGGGAGAGGCGTCGTAACTACTCGGGCTGCGTCGCCTTGTGCGCCAGCAGCGCCATCAGCCGTCGGTCGCGCCATTCCTGCCGCACCGCCTGCATGTTGGCCGGCAGCTCGGCGCGTCGCGCCGCATGCAGCTTGTCAACCAGCACCTTGTCCCACAGGCGCGGCGTCATCTGCCGTTGCATCGTCGCGTAAAGCGGTCCGTAGCGCGCGCAATAGTCCGCCAGGCCCCCGGGTGCGTTGAGGTCGATCGTCTCCAGCGGACCCATGAAGCTCCAGCGCAGGCCAAGCCCGTGCTTGACCAGCGCGTCGAGATCGGTCGGCGAGATCATGTCGTCGGCCAGCAGCCGGAACGCCTCGGCGAGCAATGCGCCCTGCAATCGGTTCAGGGCGAACCCTTCCATTTCATGCCGCACGGTGGCCGGCACCTGGCCGGCGCGCGTCATCAGCGCGCGGGTGCGCGCGACAACCCCCGGTTCGGTCCATGGCGACGGACATAGTTCCACCAGAGGAATGAGATACGGCGGGTTGACCGGATGCGCCACCAGGCAACGCGAGCGGCCGGCCAGCCCTTCGGTGAAGGCGCTGGCCGGAATGCCGCTGGTGGAACTCGCCAACACCGTATCGGCATGCGCCAGCAGATCGAGTTCGCCGAAGATGCGCTGCTTGTCGGCGACCCGCTCGGGGCCGTTCTCCTGCACATGCTCGGCGCCCTGCACCGCGTCGGCGAGGCTCGCGGCCGGACGGATGCGCGCGCGTACCGCGGCCGGTTGATCGGCCAGCAGGCCCGCCTCGTGCAATTCCGGCAGCCGTTCGGCGATGAAATCCTGCGCCGCGGCGATGGCCTGCGGGATGGGGTCCCACAAGGCCACCTCGAACCCCGCACGGGCGAATACGATCGACCAGGCGCGGCCGATCAAACCGGCGCCTACCACCGCAATTTTCGTCATCGCACCGTCTCCGCCTGTCATCGTCGTGGCCGGACTTGATCCGCCATCCATACCGCACCGTCGCCATGCCGTCATCGCCGCCGCCGGCGCGACGGTTTGGCCGGGGCTTGGCGAGGACGCTGCCGGCACGCCACACTGGCGCGTCCCCAACCGCGCACCTTCGATCGAGCGAACCGCCCAATGCTGGACCAGTCCCTGCCGCCGCCATTGCTGCACGTGCACGGCGTGACGCTGCAATACAAGACGCGCGAGCATCTGGTTACCGCCACCTATCGCGTGGACTTTGCCGTGCAGCGCTCGGACCGTTTCGTGCTGCTGGGGCCGTCCGGCTGCGGCAAGTCGACGCTGCTGAAAGCGGTCGGCGGCTATATGGCGCCGACCGAGGGGGAAATCCGCCTCAAGGGCGCGCGCATTACGCGGCCCGGTCCGGACCGCATGATGGTGTTCCAGGAATTCGACCAGTTGCTGCCATGGAAGACGGTGCGGCAGAACGTGGTGTTCGCCTTGGAAACCTCCGGCAAGCTGCGTGGCCGCGCGGCCGACGAGCGGGCCATGCAGTACATCCAGAAGGTGCACCTGGAACGGTTCGTCGATGCCTATCCGCACACGCTGTCGGGCGGCATGAAGCAGCGCGTGGCGATCGCGCGCGGCATGGCGATGGAACCCGACATCCTGCTGATGGACGAACCGTTCGCCGCGCTCGACGCATTGACCCGCCAGCGCATGCAGGATGAATTGCTGGCGCTGTGGGAGGATACCAGGTTCACCGTGCTGTTTGTCACCCACTCCATTGCGGAGGCAGTCAAGATCGGCAATCGCATCCTGTTGCTGTCGCCGCATCCCGGCCAGGTGAAGGCCGAGCTGAACAGTGTTCCGGTGGATGCGGCGCCCGCCGCGGCGGCGGCGCTGGAAGCGCGCATTCACGCCATGCTGTTCGCCGATCGCGTCGAGGAGCCCGAACATGTCTGATCTGGCTGTGCGCCCGGAGATCGTCCGCGACGTGCGCGGCGCCGACCAGTTCGGCATCGTGCAGAAGGAACTCACGGTTTGGGAGCGGCTGTATAACCAGGCCTGGCTGCGCAAGGCCGTGCTGCTGGTGTTGTTGGCGCTGGCGTGGGAAGCCTATGGGCGGCATCTCGACAATCAGTTGCTGGTGCCGACGTTCGCCGACACCGTCGCGGCGCTGTGGGGTGGCGTTGTCAGCGGCGTGTTGCCGGAACGGGCCTGGGCATCGATCCAGGTATTGGCGATCGGCTTCACCACCGGCGTGGTACTGGCCGGACTGTTGACCGTGCTGGCGATCACCACGCGGATCGGCACGGACTTCCTCGAAACGGTCACCGCGATGTTCAGCCCGCTGCCGGCGATCGCCTTGCTGCCGCTGGCGATGATCTGGTTCGGGCTCGGCATCGGCAGCCTGGTGTTCGTGCTGGTGCACTCGGTGTTATGGCCGCTGGCGCTGAACACGCATGCCGGCTTCCGCGCGGTGTCGCCCACCTTGCGCATGGTCGGGCGCAATTATGGTTTGTCGGGCTTCGGCCTGGTGATGAAGATTCTGATCCCGGCGGCGTTTCCATCGATCCTGGCGGGATTGAAGATCGGCTGGGCGTTTGCCTGGCGCACGTTGATCGCGGCGGAACTGGTGTTCGGCGTCGCTTCCGGCAAGGGTGGCCTGGGCTGGTATATCTTCGAGAGCAAGAATGAACTCGACATTCCGGAAGTGTTCGCCGGGCTGTTGACGATCATCCTGATCGGGCTGTTGGTGGAGAACGTGATTTTCCGTAGCATCGAGGCGCGGACGGTACGGCGTTGGGGCATGCAGAGCTGAAGGCAATTTTGAAGACTCCCCCTCCCACAAGGGGAGGGGGAGTCTTCATATTCTTCACGGAAAGGACCATAGGCATGGCGACATTGCAGGCGAAATCGATCGTGCGGCGCGAGGACGCGAGGTTGCTGACCGGCAAAGGCAACTACGCCGCCGACGGCAAGCGCGACGGCATGCTGGTGGCCGTGCTGGTGCGCTCGCCGCACGCGCACGCGACATTTGATGGCGTGGACGCGACCGCCGCGCGCGCGATGCCCGGTGTCGTCGGCATTTATACCAATGCCGACCTGACGGATGTCGGGCCGATCCCGGGCGGCATCGGCTTTCCCCGCCCGGATGGCGGCCCCGCGCCGAAAACCGACCGCACCTTGCTCGCCTCCAACCGTGTGCGTTTCGTCGGCGAGCCGGTTGCGCTGGTGGTCGCGGAATCACGCAACGCCGCGCTGGAAGCCGCCGACGCGGTGCTGGTGGATTATCGCGAACTTCCGGTAGTGACCGATGCGATTGCCGCCATGCAGCCCGGCGCCCCCGCCGTTTGGGACGAGGTGCCGGACAATATCGGCTTCCTGTGGAAGCGCGGCGACGCCGAACGCACCGAGCAAGCGCTGCGCGACGCCGCGCATGTGACGCGACTGCAATTCACCGTCTCGCGCGTCACCGCCAACTCGATGGAGCCGCGCGGCGCCTGGGCGGAGATTGGCGCGGATGGCCGACTCGTGTTGCATCCCTCGATCCAGTCGCCGTACCCGCTGCGCAACGGATTGGCGCAGAACAACTTCAAGCTGGAGCCCAAGGAGATCCAGGTTCTGGTCGGCGATGTCGGCGGCTCGTTCGGCATGAAGTCCGGTGTGCAGCAGGAATACGCCCTGGTCTGCTGGGCGGCGCGCAAGTTCAATCGCCCCGTACGTTGGATCTCCGACCGCACCGAGGGATTGCTCACCGACGAGCAAGCGCGCGAGATGCGCATCACCGCGGAACTGGCGCTGGATGCGGCGGGCAAATTCACCGCGCTGAAGCTGCGCTGGGACGTGAACCTTGGCGCCTATGTGTCCGGCCGTTCGGGTTGGCCGGTCGGCAATATCGGTGGCACCGCCGGCGTCTATGACATTCCGACGATGTACGCGGAATCCTGCGGCATCATGACGCATACCGTGCCGACCGCGGCGTATCGCGGCGCCGGCCGGCCGGAGGCGACCTACACGATCGAGCGCCTGATCGATGTCGCCGCGCGCGAGCTTGGCATCGCGCCGTACGAACTGCGCCGGCGCAACCTGATCCCGCCGGAGGCGATGCCGTACAAGACCGCGCTCACCTTCACCTACGATTGCGGCGAGTTCGAAGGCAACATGCAGACCGCCGCGGGGCTGGCCGAACTCGACAGTTTCCCGTCGCGCCGTGAAGCGGCGAAGCAGCGCGGCAAGCTGCGCGGCATCGGCTTGTGCAATTGCATCGAGGTCGCCGGCGGACCATTCCTGCGTCCGGCGAAGGACATGTCCACGCTGCGCCTGGCGGCGGATGGCACGCTGTTCCTGCGGTCGGGCTCGGTGTCGGTGGGGCAGGGGCTGGAGACGGCATTCTGCCAGATCGTCGCCGAACGTTTCGGTGTGCCGCTGGACAACGTGCGCTACGAACAAGGCGACACCGACCAGTTGCCGTACGGCAAGGGCAATGGCGGGTCGGGTGCGTTGTGCATCGGCGGCTCGGCGGTGATGCTGGCGGTCGACGCGGTCATCGAGAAGGCCAAGCGCATCGCGGCGGAGTTGCTGGAAGCGGCGGTGGTGGACGTGACGTTCGAGGCCGGTCGGTTCAGTATTGCGGGAACCGATCGTTCGGTCGATCTCGCCGCGGTGGCGCGTGCCGCGTACGACCCGGCGCATATTCCGCCGGGCGAGGAGGGCGGCCTGGTGGAGAACGGCGAGTTCGCCGCCACCGCGGTGACGTTCCCCAACGGCACGCATATCTGCGAGGTGGAGATCGACCCCGATACCGGCGTGACCGAGATCGTGCGCTACAGCGCGGTGGAGGAACTCGGCCGGGTATTGAACCCACTGCTGGTTGCCGGCCAGACGCATGGTGGCGTGGCGCAGGGCGTCGGCCAGGCGCTGGGCGAGCAGATCGTGTACGATCGCGAAACCGGGCAGATGCTGACGGCATCTTTCATGGATTACCAGATGCCGCGGGCGGACGATCTGCCGAACTTCCAGATGGTGACGCGCGAGGTGCCGACGAAGGTCAATCCGCTCGGTGCCAAGGGGGTCGGCGAGGCCGGCACGGTCGGCGCACTGGCCGCGGCGATGAACGCGGTGAACGACGCACTGGCGCCGCTGGGAATCCGGCATTTCGACATGCCGGCGACGCCGGGGCGTGTCTGGGAGGCGATCCAGGCGGCGCGGGCATAGGGAACCTCTCCCGCGAAGCGGGAGAGGTCGAGGCGCGAAGCGACGAGGGTGATCGGGTCGGCACGCTGCACCTCACGGGCCTGTCGCTCGCGCCACCGACCAATACTGTCATTGCCAGGAGCCAACCGACGCGGCAATCCCCATCTGGGTGCGCATCCGAGTGGGGATTGCCGCGTCGGTTGGCTCCTGGCAATGACAGTATTGGTCCGCCGCTACCGGCCGCCCGCGCTGAATGCGTTGAACGTGATCAGCGTGTAGGTGTCCTTCACCCCCGCCAATGTCTGGATCTTCTCGGTCACGAACAGCCCGATGTCTTGCTCCGGATCCAGGTAGAATTTACCCAGCAGGTCATACTGACCCGACGTCGAGAACAACTCCGACATCTGCTCGATCGAATCGGCCGCCTCGCGTGCGACCTTGTATGCTTGCCCCATCTCGCATTTGATCATCACGAAGATCGCCCGCATGCGCCGCCTCCTGTTCCCTGGCGGCGCAGCGTAGCACGGAATCTGCCGGTCAGGCGCGGGTGCTCGCGCCTTGCCGCTCGGCCAGCACCGCCAGGCGATGGCTGGCACTGCCCAGACGTTGCAGCATCACCGGCAGTGGCGGCTCGGCCGGCAAAGGTCCTTCGTTCAGGAAGTCGGCCCAGTCGGTCCATTCCTGCTGGTTCAACAACAGCACCCGGCGGCGATCATCCTCGCCGATGCCCATCGCATCGCCCAACGCGCGGTAGATCTGGAACTGGCTGCGGGCCAGGTTATCGGTCGTTTCCCAGCTCAGGTTCCGTAGCATGCAAGCCTCCGTTCGCCCTCGTCGATGCCACTAGTCTCCGGTGCTGCCCAAGGCCGAAATGCGCAGCGCATATGGCCGGTTTGTGGCGGATTGACACCGATCCGTGACATCGCCCTCACAACCGCGAAAGACATTCGGCGACATTTTCCGCGACTCCGATTACATCATCGTTGCAGATGGTATGCATCCGACGTGCCAAGTGCCCCGTCGGGCCGATAGCGACGTGGCGGCAGGTGACGGATCGGCGGCGCCTGCCTATTGTGCATGCAAACGCCCGAGCGGGAGGCATGGATGGAGTTGGCACAGGCGCGCAAGGCGCGGATCACGCCGAGGATGGGGGGACGCATCCTGGCGGACGCGCTGGTGGCGCAGGGCATCGACCACGTATTCGAAGTGCCGGGCGAGAGTTTTCTCGACACGCTCGATGGCCTCTATGACGTGCGGCAGAAGCTGAAGCTGGTCACCTGCCGGTTCGAGGCGGGCGCGGTGAACATGGCCGAGGCATACGGCAAGCTCACCGGCCGGCCGGCGGCGGCCTTCGTCACCCGCGGTCCCGGTGCATGCCACGGCGCCATCGGCGTCCACATCGCCATGCAGGATTCGACGCCGATGTTGTTGTTCATCGGTCAGATCCCGCATGCGGATTCCGGCCGCGACGCGTTCCAGGAGATCGACTACCGCCGGATGTTTTCGTCCGTTGCCAAATGGGTGACGCAGATCGACCACGCCAGGCGTATCCCGGAGATCGTCGCGCATGCCGTGGATGTCGCGACGTCCGGCCGACCCGGTCCCGTGGTGATCGCGTTGTCGGAGGAGATGCAGCGCGACATGGCGGAAGTGCCGGACCTGCCGAGGATCGCGCTCGCTCCGGCGTGTCCCGATCCGGCGGCGCTGCTGCAATTGCGCGCGATGCTGGCGCGGTCGCGTCGCCCGGTAGCGGTGCTCGGCGGATCCTGCTGGACGGAAGCCGGCCGCGCCGCGATCCACGATTTCCTGCGCGGCAACGACATTCCGGTGACCGTCGGCTTCCGCCGCCAGGCGCTGTATGACGGGACGGCGGACAATTTCGCCGGCGATCTCGGCGTGGGTTCCGATCCAGGCCTGATCGGCAAGGTCAAGGAAGCGGACCTGATCCTGGCGATCGGCAGCCGGCTCGGCGACGCTGCCACCCAGGGCTACACCTTGCTCGACATGGCCGGCAGCGTGCCGATCGTGCAGGTGCATCCCGACGGGGGAGAAATCGGCCGCGTGTTCCGTCCGGCGCTCGGCATCGTTGCTGACCTGAACCGATTCGCCGAGGCCGTGGCGGCGATGGAGCCGGTGCAGGCGAACTGGACACAATGGACGCGGGAATTGCGTTCGCTGCGCGAGGCGCAACGCGCGGTGGCGAACTATGAGGGCATGCTCAACCTGGGCACGGTGATGCACGAGTTCGAGGCGTTGCTCGGGCCGGATGCGATCGTCACCACCGACGCCGGCAACTTCGCCGGTTGGGCGACGCGCTTTATCAACTTCCGTGATGCACAGCGCTATATCGGACCGACCAACGGTGCGATGGGTTACAGCGTGCCGGCGGCGGTGGGCGCCAAGATCGCCTTCCCGGAGCGCATGGTCGTCAGCCTGGTCGGCGACGGCGGGTTCCTGATGACGGGGCAGGAGATCGCCACCGCGTTTCATCATGGCGTCGCGCCGATCGTGCTGGTGTTCAACAACCAGATGTACGGCACGATCCGCATGCATCAGGAACGCACCTATCCGTGGCGCGTATCCGGTACCGCGCTGACCAACCCCGATTTCGCGAAATACATCGAGGCGTTCGGCGGCCACGGCGAAGTGGTGAGCGAGACCGGCGACTTCGCCCCGGCGTTTCGCCGCGCGGTGGAGAGCGGCCGTCCGGCAATCATCGAGCTGCGGGTGAATCCGGACCAGATCACCACGCGGCAGACGATCGCTCAGTTGCGCGCCGGGAAGACACCACCGAAGCCCGCGGCGAAGCCGAAGCGGGCGTCGGCGCCGGCGCGTCCGAAGCCGGCGCGGGCGGGTGCAAGCGCAGGCAAGCCACGCGGCTGAGCGCCGCGGTTGCATGCTGTACCGGCTCTCCACCGAATTTCGCACCGACGCCACCGGCAAACGCCTGTCGGACGTTGACGATTCCGGCATCGAATTGGCGGCGCGGCATTATCGGGCGCGTGACTATGCGGCGGCGGCGGTCGCCTGCGACGCGATTCTCCTGCGGCAGCCGCGGCATTTCGATGCGCTGCACCTGCGCGGCGTGGTGCATCTCGAGCAGCAGCGGCCAGAGGAGGCGCTGGAGTATCTGCGGCGCGCGGAGAAGGAACAGCCGGACCAGGCGCAACTGCAGTTCCATATCGGCAACGCGCTGCTGGCGCTGCAGCGCTGGGACGAAGCGGAAACTGCCTTCCGCCGCTCGTTGGCCTTACGCCCCGGCGATGTCGACGCGCTGAACAATCTTGGCAACGCGCTGTCCGGCGCCTTGCGGCACGCCGAGGCGATGGATTGTTTCCGCCAGGCGCTGGCGGTTCTCCCCAACGCGCCGCCGTCCTTGTACAATCTAGGGCGGGCGCTGGTGGCGCTCGATCGGCTGGAGGAGGCGGTCGAGCAATTTCGCGCCGCCTTCGCGTTCGCCGGCGCCGACATCGATGCAAGCCGGCTGATCGACCTGCACAACAATCTGTCAGAGGCGTTTATCCGGCTGTCCCGCTATGACGAGGCGCTTGCGGTGTGCCGCGGTGCGCCGGCCTCGATTGCGGATGCGCCGCGGATCCAGTGGAATGCAAGCCTCACGCTGCTGATGCTTGGCGACTACGCCGAAGGCTGGCGCAAATACGAGTGCCGCTTCCTGGTCCCGGAGCATGATCCGCCACGCGAGGGGGCGGCGGTGCTGGATCTCAATCATGTTGCCGGGCAGCGCGTGCTGGTGTTTCCCGAGCAGGGGCGCGGCGACATGATCCAGTTCGCGCGCTACCTGCCGCTGCTGGCGGCGCGCGGCGCGCATGTGGAAGTTGAGATGTACGCCGACCTCAAACCGCTGTTCGACACGATCGAGGGCGTCGCGCAGGTGGTGACGCCCGAAGCGGCTGCGCCGGAGCATGACAAGCTGACGCCGCTGCTGAGCCTGCCGCTGGCCTTCGGCACCGTGCTGGAAAACATTCCGGCGCAGGTTCCCTACTTGCGTGCGCCCGAACCGCGCATCGCACGGTGGGCGGCGCTGCTTGGGAAGCGAACGCGTCCGCGGATTGGCCTCGCATGGTGGGGATCGCAGCACATCGCTCGCCGGTCGATGGCGATCGCCGCATTGGTGCCGATGCTGCGGCTTCCCGGATTGGAGTTCCACGCGCTGCAAAAGGAAATTCCACCGTCCGACCAGGATTGGCTCGCGGCGCATGCGCTGGTGACCGATCACAGTGCCGGCCTGGAGGATTTCGCCGATACCGCGGCGTTGATCGCGCAGATGGACCTGGTCATCAGCATCGACACGTCGGTGGCGCATCTCGCCGGCGCGTTGGGCAAGCCGGTGTGGATCATGCTGCCGTTCAGTCCCGATTGGCGCTGGCTGCGCGACCGCGAGGACAGTCCCTGGTATCCCACCGCCCGGTTGTTCCGCCAGACGCGGCGCGGTGACTGGGACGATGTCGTACGGCGTGTCTTGGAGGCGCTGTCAGTCGAGCGATTCCAGTACCAGATCGAAGGTGATCAGCACGGGGTTGTCGCCGCGCACCAATAGGCCCTGGTGCACGTTGCCCTGCATGTCTGCCACCAGCATCTCGAACTCGGCGACGCCATCGCGCACCGCACCGCGCCGCACCAGCACTTCCGTCGCGTCATCGGTGACTGTGCGACCATCGGTGAAGCGCGCGCCGATCAGGCTGCCCAGGCTGCCGCGCACCGCCGCGTTGCGCAGGCCATGCCGTTGCGCGATGGCCTCGGTGGCGAGCGAAATGTCCGCGTTCGGCCGGATGCGCGCGACCACCCCGCGCGCATGCGCCGTAGAGCAGCCCGATGGCTGAAACAGCGTGAAATTGGTTTCCGGATCGGCCGCTGTCGCCATGCGGATTGCGGTAAATCCGCAGGCCTGGGCAGGCATCTCGCGAGCGACGATACAGTCGTGCGGCAGCATGTGGCCGCCGTGGCGGATACCGTTCGCCTCGGTCCAGGCGCCGTGGATATGCACGAACGGCTTGCCTTCGTCCCAGCCGAACGTGGCGTTGGCGGCCTCGACGCGGGTCTCGCCCGCCGGTGCACGCGGCGCGGTGAAATACGCGACGTGCAACGCGCTGTCCGGTGGTCCCGGCATGACATAGTGGAACGGCGCCAGCGCGCCCCCGCCGAACGATACGGTGGCGCTCTGCATACCGGCGGCGATGAGTGGCGCGGTCAGCGCCTCGTTCAGCGACTGCCCCGGCGCAAGCGTGAAGTTCAGCGCCAGCGGCTCGCCCTGGAAGCTGTCGAAGCGCGCCGGATGCACCGGCCCGGGCTGGACCAGGCCGCGCATCAGCGTCCCACCGC
>Ga0181521_10000848_pt1 | contig 38001 bp, 34 predicted proteins | sample PEATcosm2014_Bin_32_FD_119764 | JGI IMG/M metagenome (GOLD analysis project Ga0181521, IMG submission 119764) | Peatland microbial communities from MTU Mesocosm Facility, Houghton, MI, USA - PEATcosm2014_Bin02_60_metaG | ecosystem: Environmental > Terrestrial > Soil > Wetlands > Peat | place...
GCCGTCGAATTCAAAGGTGGTGGGAGAATCGTCCACGGTCGTCACCGGCGTCACGACCGGCTGCAAACCCTCGACGGCGTTGTCGAACGCCGCCGCATAGACGAACGGCTTGAAGACCGACCCCGGCTGGCGTCGCGCGAGCGCTCGATTGAGCTGGCTTTCGCCGTAGTCACGGCCGCCCACGAGAGCGCGAATCTCGCCGGTGTGGGGATCGAGCACGACAACCGCCACCTGCGCCTGCGGCACGGGTTCCCCCTTCTTCCGCCAGATTGCGTAGCGCCGGGCGAGAAGCTTGTCAACCTGCTGCAAGCCGATCTGGATGGCGTCGGTGGCCGCGCGCTCGAGGTCCGGGTCGAGCGTCGTGTAGATCCGGTAGCTCTGCGTCTCGAGATCGTTCTCCGAGAACTTTTCGAGCAGGTGGTCCTTAACCATGTCGACAAAGTAGGGAGCAGAGTTGCTTTCGACGCCGCCGTTGACGAACTTCAGCTTCGATTTTTTCGCGACGGCTTCCTGCTCGGCCGTGATGTAGCCGTCGTCCACCATCTGTGCGAGGACGCGGTCGCGCGCTTCTTCCGCCCGGTCGAGGTGGCGCTCGGCTGCCGAATAGCGGTTTGGCGCGCGGATGATCCCGGCAAGAAACGCGGCTTCGCCGACGGTCAGCTCCCGGATGTCCTTGCCGAAATAGGCCTGAGCGGCTTCGCCGAATCCGCGAATCGAAAAGCTGCCGCGGTTGCCGAGATAGATGTCGTTGGCATACAGTTCGAGGATCTGCTGCTTGGAGAAGCGCTCATCGAGCTCGGCGGCCATCAGGATTTCCTTCAGCTTCCGCCGCCACTCGCGCTTCGTCGAAAAGAAGAACGTCCGCGCCACCTGCATGTCGATCGTGCTTGCGCCCTGCGCCTTCTGGCCGCGCGTCACATCGTAAAAAGCCGCACCGAAGACGCGCACGAAATCCAGCGCGCCGTGCTCGTAGAAGCGCTTGTCTTCCGCCGCAAGCACCGCATGAACGAGCACGGCCGGCAGGTCGTCGAAGCGCACCACGCGCCGCTTCTCGCGCGAGCTGTCGAAGAGGTTGGTGATCAGTTGCGGCTCGATTTCCGCCGAGTCGCGCTCGGAGCCGTCCGGGAGCTGCGCGATGTGCGAGATTTCGGTCCCGTCGAAATCGACGCGAAGGCCGTTGCCACCCCTAAAGTAGGAATCCGCGGAGGGGAGAACCTGAACCGTCGAGCCGGTCACACGAAATTCCCCGGGCGCGCCGGCGACTGCGCCTTCCTGGTAACCGGCCCGCAACAAGTAACTCGCAAGGTCGTTCGGGCGCAGGGTTTCTCCCGTGAAGATGTGCCCGGGAACCGAATAGACCCGCGAAGTGTTCTGGAAAATCTGTCCGGTGAGGCGCTGGTCGATGAGGTGGCCGAACTGAACGTAGTAATACGCCCCGACGGACGCAGCGGCAAGCAACACCAAGAGCACCGCGCCCAGCACCGCGAGGCCGAAACGCGACGTCCAAAAACTGCGAGCGATTCGAATCCGCAATCGGTTCTCCGCTACATTCTGATCACAGTCTTGACGCGCCGGAAGCCGCGGCTGGGGGTGCGCGGCGGCGCCAGGGCCGGGTGCCTGCCCAGCTCCAGTCTAGCCGTGTCGCCTGACTACATCACTATTCTAGATGGTATGGTTGTCCGCGTGGACATGAAATTGCTTGTTCCACTGGTAGACCGAGAGGTCGATGAGCACGCTGTAGTCGAGCCCGATGTCGACAGATCCGTTGGAGACTTCTACGTGAATGTCTTCAGGCTTCGCCGGAATGCCAAGTTCCTGAGCCTTCTTCAAGATGTCGCTGCGAATGTCCTCGACGCTCCTCTTCGGGTAGCCCGTCAGCGCAAAACGAGACTCGCTCTCGACCGAATCCTGCAACTGATAGTTGGCCAAGTAGATCGGTACGATCTTTATGCCCGCAAAGGCCATCGCTCCCAGAATAAAGAGTGTAAAGACGAGGTTCAGCTTCGAACCGCCGCGCTCTCTGCCCCGCGCTAAAGGACTCCTCGACGCGTTCATGGACTCCCTCATGAAATTGCTGCAACCTCCCGAGCGATTGCATCGATTGTCTTTCAAGCTAGCACGACGCCATGCGCAAGAGTAGGAAGGCGGGCAACTGGTGTTCGCGATCAGTAAACGCGCAGCGAGGGATGCACCAGGCGGCGTGCGTGGCGGACTGGAAAGTTGCGGCGGCCCTAGTACGCCCGCGCGAAGATCGCTTTCGCCTTGGCCACAGCGCCGCAATAAATGCACTTTCCTTCGCCGCCGGGCTGTTCGAGGGGAATACACCGCATCGTGGCCTTGGTCTCTTCCTTGATCTTCTCTTCGCACGCGGCGCCGCCGCACCACCACGAGAACGCAAAACCCTTTTCGACCGCCTTCTTGAGTTCCTCGTAATTCGCGGCATCCACCGTGTTCGCCTTGCGAAACGCCAGCGCGTGATCGTAGAGCGCCTGCTGAATCTCTTCGAGCATCGCCGCCACAGCCGCGGCAATTCCCTGCTGCGGGACAAAGGACTTGCCTTCCTTCCCCGGGCGGTCGCGCCGCGCCAGCACCACGGAACCCTTCGCTACGTCTTTGGGCCCAAGCTCCATCCGCAGCGGGACGCCGCGCATTTCCCAGTCGTTGAACTTGAAGCCGGGGCTCATTCCCTCGCGCTCGTCCATCTTCACGCGCACGCCCGCGGCGATAAGTTCCTTGCGCAGCTTCTGCGCGTTCTCGAGGACGCTTGCTTTTTCCTCGTCCGTCTTGAAGATCGGCACGATGACCAACTGGAACGGCGCGAGGCGCGGCGGCAGGATCAGCCCTTGATCGTCGCCGTGCACCATGATGATCGCGCCGACAACGCGCGTCGAAAGCCCCCACGAAGTTGTCCAGCAATGCTGCAAGACTCCGGTCTTATCGAGATAGCGAATCTCAAAGGCTTTGGCGAAATTCTGACCCAAATTGTGCGAAGTGCAGAATTGCAGCGCTTTTCCATCTCCCATCATCGCTTCGAGCGAATACGTGATCTCGGCTCCGGCGAACTTCTCAGCCTCCGATTTTCGGCCGGGAATCACGGGGATAGCCGCTTCGTTCATGGCGAAATCCGTGTACACGTCCACCATTTGGCGCGTCTCGGCTTCGGCTTCTTCGGCCGTCGCGTGTGCGGTGTGGCCCTCCTGCCAGAAGAATTCGAGCGTGCGCAGGAACAGGCGCGTGCGCAGTTCCCAGCGCACCACGCTGTTCCATTGATTAATCAGCACCGGCAGGTCGCGATACGACTGAATCCATTTTGCGTAGGCGTGGCCGATGATCGTTTCCGAAGTCGGCCGGATCACGAGAGGCTCTTCCAGCTTCTCGCCGCCGCCGTGCGTGACGACGGCAAGCTCCGGCGAAAACCCGGCGACGTGGGATTTCTCTTTCTCGATGAAGCTGCGCGGGATCAGCAGCGGAAAAGCCGCGTTGACGTGCCCCGTCGCCTTGAACCGACTGTCGAGCGCCGCCGTGATGTTTTCCCAGAGCGCCCAGCCGTATGGCCGGACGATCATGCAGCCGCGCACGGGCGCATAGTCCGCGAGTTCCGCTCGCAGGACGAGCTGGTTGTACCACTCCGAAAAGTCCTCCGCCCGCGTTGTGAGTTTCAGATCCGACATTCTCCACCTTGTCTGGGATTGCTCGTTCAGCGCACGTAAGCGAGTTAGGTTAGGAGACTCATGCTCGCAAGTCAATCGCCTGCGGAACGATGGGGCTCGCGATTCAAAGTCGCTGCGTAGATATACTGTCTGACTAATTTCATAGTGCGTGATACACACCCATGCATTTCTGGCATTCTGACGCTCGTTTTTGGTGTCGTCAGTCGATCAAGGGAGGCATGCCATGTCCTGGAGAAACGCTTTCTTCCAGATCACCACGTTGTTCCCAGGAGCGGAACCGGCTCGGGAAACGGCGCCACCGCCTCCGATTATTGCGGAGAGGCGATTTACGGCAATCCCGATTCCTCCGCGACGGCGTTGCGTTGCTTTCGTGGTCGTTCACGGGATGGGCCAGCAGGTTCCCTACGAAACTCTCAGCATGCTTGCGGAGTGCATGGTTCGCGGAGAGAAGCGCCTCGGCACATACGACGAACCGCCCGTAGTGAGCGTGGTCCGCGTCAAAATCACGGACAGGCCAGAGGATCCTCCGCTCGCCCGCGCGCAGTTTGCCGTAAAGAGGAAACGCGAAGATGGGGGAGACGAGATCGTCGACGTGCACGTTTACGAGGCCTATTAAGCGCCTCTTACGGAGGGGAAAATCTCCTTCCTCGAGACCCTCTCGTTTCTTTTCAGTGCGACTGTCAGCGGAATCCTCACCTGCCTGCGGGGAGGCGCCTTCAAGCGATGGATGTTCGGTGGCTTCCAAGCCCTGCCCATTAAGGTAGGTACCCTCCTTGCGCTGCTTTCAGCCACGCTGGGAGTCTGCATCGCCTTGATTCCAGCGGCCCTGTTCTCGCACTATTGGAAAGCTGCCTTCTCCGAGTCGGCTCGCCCGGCCGTATTTATACACCATCCGATTCTTTCGCTCCTATCCCTGGCGGCCCTCGGACTGTACGCCTGGGCGATCCGGTACTTTGTCGTGGAGTACGTCGGCGACGTTGCTATCTACGTGTCTTCGTTCAAGGTGAGCCGTTTTGAGGAGACGCGCACAAAAATCCAGGAGACGGTATTCTCCATCGTGCGACAGATATATTCCTCAAGAACGGCCAGCGCCGATACTTATGATCGCGTTGTACTTGTCGGCCACTCGCTCGGCTCGGTGATCGCCTACGATGCGCTCAACGCGGCAATCTCCTGGGATCTCGCCGAGCAGGATGACAAGATGGGCGTGGTGCGGCGTACTCACCGGCTGATCACCTTCGGCTCTCCCTTGGACAAAACCGCGTTTCTCTTCCGCACACAGGTCAGCGGGCCTCGGTTTCTGCGCGAAGCGCTGGCTGCCCAGAAGCAGCCATTGATTCTCAGCTACCCGGATTTCCGACCTAAACGCGCCTTCCGCTGGGTCAACATTTACTCTCGCGCCGACATCATTAGCGGTCGCCTGGCGTACTACCGTGGACCCGCACGCGTGGATTCCGCTAGCGGCTCACATCCAATACTGGAACGACAAAGAGCTCCAAGAGCAGCTGTACGCGGCCATTGAGTAACAATCTGTGGGACGACCACAAAGTCCACAGGCTTTTCCACTTGCATTAAATCCACTTCCTCCTAGCATGGTACGGTGAAGAAACTAGGCTACAGTTCGAACTTGGGGACGCGGCGACCAGGCGCGCGGCCGCTCGACGTTCCCACTTTGCGAGTCACAAACCCAATCGCTACACTGTCGAGTAGAAACACCTCTAACGCATTGAAAACAAGGTCTCCGCATTTTTTGAATCGCTACACAACCCGGCCTTCTTTGCGCGAATCGGATTTGCTAAAATGACCACCGCTCCCATGCCTAAGCAAACGCCTGAACTGCTCCGTATGAGCCGCTCGCTCGCGGAAACCGATCCTGAGATCGCCGACGCCCTGCGCGAAGAGGTGCGCCGCCAAGCCACGGGCCTCGAGCTGATCCCCTCGGAGAACTTTGTCTCTGAAGCCGTACTCGAAGCGATGGGCTCGGTTTTCACAAACAAGTACGCCGAAGGCTATCCGGGCAAACGCTACTACGGCGGATGCGAATTCGCCGACCGCGCCGAGCAGCTCGCGATCGACCGCGCCAAGGAGCTTTTCGGCGCCGAGCACGCCAACGTTCAGCCGCACTCCGGCACGCAGGCGAACATCGCCGTCTACATGACCGCGCTCCAGCCGGGCGACACGGTCCTAGGCATGAACCTCGCGCACGGCGGCCACCTGACGCACGGCCATCCGCTGAATTTTTCGGGCAAGACGTACAAGTTCGTCCCTTACGGAGTCTCGAAGGAAACCGAGACGATCGACCACGACGAACTCGACCGGCTCGCGCACGAGCACAAACCAAAAATGATCGTCGTGGGCGCGAGCGCCTATTCGCGGACCTTCGATTTCCCGCGCATGGCGAAGATCGCGCAATCGGTGGGAGCGCTGCTCTTCGTCGATATGGCGCACATCGCGGGACTCATCGCCGCGGGCGTTCATCCCAGCCCCATACCGCACGCCGATTTCGTCTCGACGACGACGCACAAGACGCTTCGCGGCCCGCGGGGCGGTTTGATTCTCTGCCGCGAAAAATACGCGAAAGATCTCGACCGCGCAACTTTCCCCGGAATCCAGGGCGGCCCGTTGATGCACATCATCGCGGCGAAGGCCGTCTGCCTGAAGGAAGCGATGGAGCCCGGTTTCCGCGAATACCAGAAGCAGGTCGCCGCCAACGCGAAGGCGCTCGCGGCGGGTGTGGCGAAGCGCGGCTACCGCATCGTCAGCGGCGGAACGGACAATCATCTTTTCCTCGTGGACATTCATTCGCGCGGGCTGACCGGAGCCGACGCGCAGCCCGCGTTCGACCGCGCCGGAATCACGATCAACAAGAATGCGATTCCCTTCGACCCGCTCCCGCCGATGAAAGCGAGCGGCATCCGCGTGGGAACTTCGGCCGTGACGACGCGTGGAATGCGCGAGCCTGAAATGGAGAAAATCGCCGGCTGGATCGCCGAAGTGCTCGACGATCTGGGCGACGCAGCAACCGAGCAGCGGGTCCGCAAGGAAGTGGCTGCGTTCGCCGCTCAGTTCCCTCTTTATGCCCGCCGCCTCGAAGCCGCCGAGGCCGCTCTCGCCGGTTCCCGCTCCGCTCGTTGAGCGCACCGGCCGGCCGCTGCTCTTTGGGGAGACTGTCCCCGAATGAGCGTTCGCTTTTGAGATGAGGTTGCGATGCTGACGAAAACGTATGTGGGCGGCCCGATCACGGAATACGAGAGAGAGGAAGCCCGGCAGATCCAACTCTCGTTGTTGCCGGCGGGTCCCCTTTCGGGGCCGTCGTATGAGATTGCCTACCGCTTCTCCCCCTTTGCGGAAGTCGGCGGAGATTTTGCCGACTTCTTCGCGCTGCCGGACGGGCAGCTCGGCCTGTACATGGGAGACGTGGTCGGCAAAGGGTTGACTGCCGCGCTGTACGCGGCGCTGGTCATGGGCCTGCTGCGCGGCATCCACAAGGCGGGAATGGAGCCTGCCGCTGCGCTCGCGCTCCTGAACGAGCGCATGCTCGTCCGCCCCGTGAGGAGCCGTTTCGCCGCGACGCTCTATTCCGTTTTCAATCCGGACACGCGCAAATTGGTGTTTTCAAATGCCGGGCTGCCTTTGCCCCTGCTGATTTCGGAATCCGGTTGCACTACATTGGGCGAAGGGGGGCTGCCTTCCGGTATGTTTCCTCACGCGACCTACGAGAACTATTCCGTCGAGCTTTCGCCGGGCGCCGCCGTGCTGTTCGCCACGGACGGCCTCCACGAACTTCGGGACCGCTACAACCGGGACTTCGGCCGCGAGCGGCTCCTGGAAATCTGGCAGCTGTGCCGCCGCAAATCCGCGGACGAATTGCTCGGCGCTCTGTTCGAAGAGGCGCGTTCCTTTTGCCTGGGCGGCAGCGAGCAGCTGGACGACATTACCGCGGTAATCCTGAAGTTGCCCGGCTAGACAATCTCTATCGCGAGTTCGGTTGCGCGGCCGTCGCGAATCGAAAACGCGCGCACGGGCTGCGCCGCGTCCGGTCTCGGCGAGATGATGAAATAAGCTGCGTCGGGATAGTAGGCGCGTTCGATATCGCGCGGCGAGGGCTTGTTCTCGCCGTTCGGATGCGAGTGGTAGATGCCGAGCAGATCGAGCCCTGCCCCACGAATCTCGCGCATCAACCTGAACAAATCTTCCGGCGCGATCTCATATCCCTTCGCGCGATCGCGCGCAACATTCCGTGCGGCAAAAACCTCTGCGATGATTCCGTCGCGTCCTGCGAGCAGCCCGCAGCATTCTTCCTTCGGATTCGCCAGCGCAACGCGCGTCAGCCGACTCAGAAGGTTTGCGGGTATTGCCAACGAAGATGTCACGAAAGCACCAGGAGAATCGCAGCTACCGCGACGAAGAAAAGCATCCACGTGAGGCCCGCGAGATGCCAAAAATAAGTTCGGCTGCCGGGAGAATGCCGACGATATTCCTTCCACAGCTGCCAGCGGGCGAACGGACCTCGCTCAACCCACCAGGCCCAACTCTCTAAGCTTGTGACAACGGCGGGAATTTGATCGTGAGGGGGACGGAGGCGATCGAGTGCCTCGATCATGTCGAGTCCCGCCAAACAATCGACTAGGCCGCCGAAACCAGCAATAAAAGCGAAAACAAACGGCATGAACTCGCGAGACGACATAGGGACGCTCGGAGGGGCACAACGAACGGCGCCCCTCAAACTCATCGTGACCGAATTCGCACGCGAAGAGCTATGCCTTTTGCGCTTGGCGTCTCAGGAACGTTGGCACGTCGAGATCGTCGGCGGGCACATCGTGAATCACCTCGCTGACGTTTCTCGACACCTGCTGGACCACGTTCGTCTGCTCGGGCGCCACCGGAACGTTCGGTTGCTCGCGTCCCGCCTTCCACGTTTTCGGCAGATACGACGGCCGCGCGTGGGTTTTCTTGCCCGCAACCTCACGGAAGCCCGCCGCGATCACCGTGATTTTCACCGACTCCTTCATCGCATCGTCCTGGACCGCGCCGAAAATGATGTTCGCATTCTCGTGCGCCGCTTTCTGGATGATGGAGGAGGCCTCGTGGATTTCGTGGAGCGAAAGGCTCGACGAGCCGGTGACGTTGATCAGGATGCCCTGCGCGCCGTTGATGTTGTTGTCTTCGAGCAGCGGGCTATTGATGGCGCGGTTGGCGGCGTCGATCGCGCGGTTCGAGCCGGTGGCGACGGCCGTGCCCATGACGGCGTAGCCCTGGCCGGACATGATCGTCTTCACGTCGGCGAAGTCGCGGTTGATGATGCCGGGAATCGTGATGATGTCGGAGATGCCCTGCACGGCCTGGCGCAGGATGTCGTCGGCGATGCGGAACGCCTCGAAGAAGCTGGTTCCCTGCTCGACGCACTCCATCAGCCGTTCGTTCGGAATCACGATTACGGTATCGACGCAGCCGACGAGCTCGGCGAGCGCCTGCTCGGCCTGCTGCATGCGCCGCTTGCCTTCAAACGCGAAGGGCTTCGTCACGACGGCGACGGTGAGCGCGCCAAGTTCGCTCGCCAGATTCGCGACGACGGGCGCGGCGCCGCTGCCGGTACCGCCGCCGAGGCCGGACGTGACGAACACCATGTCCGCGCCGTCGAGCGCTTCCAGGATTTTCTCCGTGTCTTCAAGCGCCGCCTTGCGCCCGACCTCGGGGTTGGCGCCCGCACCCAGCCCCTTCGTCAACTTGGCGCCAAGCTGCAACTTCACCGGCGCCTGCGAAAGCTTCAGCGCCTGCAAGTCGGTGTTGGCCGCAATGAACTCGACGCCCTCGACCTTGGCGCGAATCATGCGGTTCACGGCGTTCGATCCGCCGCCGCCGACGCCAATCACTTTGATTCTGGCGCCGTCCTGCGGCTCTTCGGTAAACGATACTCGGATGCTCGATTCCTTCGGCGACATTTTCCCTCCCTCAGTTCCGAACTTTTACACCGCCCGCGACTTCGAATCCCCTCTCACGCCCCTGCGAACATACTTTTCAGCTTGCCCATGAATCCCGCGGGACGCGCCCCGGCGAGGCGCCGCGTGCGCGCCCCATAGAGAACCAGTCCCACGGCTGTTGCGTACTCGGGCTGGGAAACTTCCTCGCTCATCTCCGCCAGGCCTCGCGGCACCGCCACGCGAACGGGCAGATTGAAGACGCGCTCGGCGAGTTCGGTCAATCCGCGGAGACGCGCCCCGCCGCCCGTCATAACGATCCCGGCGGGGATTTGCGATTCGAGACCGCCGCGGCGCAATTCGTCGCGGACGAGCATCAGCAGCTCCTGCGCGCGCGGCTCGACAATTTCGGAAAGCATGCGTGCGAATACCGTTCGCGGCGGACGGTCGCCCACGCTCGCGATCTCGATGGCCAGGTCGCCGACGACAAGGTCGCGGAACGCGCACGCATGCTCGCGCTTGATCTTTTCGGCCTCCGGAATCGGAGTGCGCAGGCCCACCGCGAGATCGTTCGTGAAGTGATCGCCGCCGACGGGGATTGCCGCCGTGTGCCGCACCACGCCGCTTGCGTAGCCGATCAATTCGGTGGTTCCGCCGCCGATGTCGAGCAGGCAGACGCCCAGTTCGCGCTCGTCCTGGGTGAGGCAAGCCTCGGCCGAGGCCATCGGCTCGAGCACCGTGTCGTCCACGCGCACGCCCGCGCGATTCACGGCCGTGACGATGTTCTGCGTCGCGCTGCCGGATGCGGTGACGATGTGCACGTTGGCCTCGAGGCGCTGCCCAACCATGCCGATCGCGTCGCGGATGTTGTCGTGCCCGTCGAGAAAAAATTCCTGCGGCAGGACGTGCAGCACTTCGCGATCCTCCGGCAGCGTCACGCCCCGCGCGGCCTCGATTGCTCGGCGCACGTCGTCGCGCTGGATGTCGCGCGGCTTCGAACCCACCGTGATTCCGCCGCGGCTGTTCACACCGCGGACATGCCCGCCCGCCACGCCGATGATTGCCGACTCAACGGGCACGCTGACAATCGTCTCCGCCTCCTCGACCGCTCGGCGAATCGAGCTGACCGCCAGATCGAGATTCACGATTTGCCCCTTGCGCCAGCCCTTCGATTCCGCCGCGCCGAGCGCCGCGAATTTCAGGCCGCCGTCGTCGTCCTGCTCGGCGACGAGTGCACAGGTTTTGGTGCTGCCGATATCGAGTGCCACGATGTGCCGTTCTTTCCTGGTCAAATCCGCCGCTCCTTACCTCGAATGCTTGGCCGCGCGCGCCGCCGCTGGCTTCGGCGGACGCTGCTGTGCCACCTTTTGCGCAACCGCCGTAGTGTCCGGGTTGACGACCGCCTCGCGGCTGAATCTCAGGTCCACCGACTCGACGCGGCCCGCCGTCGCGCGCCACTGGCCGATATTCTCGATGAGAGTCTGGTACTTGGCCGCAAAATCACCGTCGCCGAAGTGCACGACGATGGGCGCATCGGCCTGGCCCCATTCTCCGGACGAAGCCGCGCCCGCAAATTGACTGCCCGAGGCTCCGCCTCCCTGCAATCCGCTGAGCGTGGCGCGAACGTCGTGCCCGTCCGAGAGGTCGACTTCACTGACCTGCTCGGTCGCGCCGGCGCGAGCGGATTCGATCTGCTGCATGAAGCCGGAGAAAAGCTGCATGCGCTGCTCTCGGTCTTCCTGAGGCATGTCCGCGCCGATTCCGGTCACGACCGGGAAGTGAAAACTCGCGGTCAGCGGGCGCTCGAGGATCACGCCGTGAACGTCCACGAGGGCCATGTCGCTACCGTCGCGCAGGAATGCGATGGGCGTGCGCTCGGTGATTTCAACTTCGATCCTGTTCGGCAGGGCGCGGCGCACCGTTGCCTGCTCGACCCAGGGAATCGCCTCGAGCTCGCGCCGCCGCTTCTCGATCGGAATGCGGAGGACACTGCGCGAGCGGTCGGCGGCAAAAATCTCGAGCACGCTGGCGCGCGTGACGTAGCGGTTTCCGGCGAGGCTGACCTGCTCGGGATGAACCAGCGCCATTTCCGGCGAGGCCAGCAGGAAATGCCCGAGATCGTAGGCGACCCACGTGCCGGCGAGGCCGACGGCGGCCCACAGCGTCACGCGCAGATAGGTCATCCAGGCTTTCCGGCCGAACTTCCGCCGCTTGATCTCGAGCGGCTTCTGCCGCCGGAGATACTTCGGCTCTTCGTCCGCCAGGACCTCCTGGGGATAGGCGTCCGCGTCCATGGCTCTCAGTTTCGCCAGACGATCACCTCGTTCTCGAGTTCGATGCCGTACGCGCTGCGCACGCGGTCGCGCACCTCGTCAATCAGCTTCAGCATGTCCGAGCAGGTGGCGCCCCCGGCGTTGACGAAAAAATTCGCGTGCCGGTCGCTCACCATGGCGTCGCCCACGCGGTGGCCCTTCAGCCCGAGCTCGTCGATCATTTTCCCCGCCGAGCCACCCTGGGGATTCTTGAAGATGCAGCCGGCGCTTTTCTGGTTGAGCGGCTGGCTCGACCGGCGCTTTTCGTTGCATACCTTGATGCCCGCGAGAATCTCTTTGTACGGTTTCGACGGCAGTTCGAGTTTCACGCGCAGCATCACGTCCTCCGGCGCGAAGGACGTATGGCGATAGTCGAAGCGGATGTCGTCGCCGCGCAGCGTTTCGATCTTGCCGGTGGCCGCGCGATACAACTCGACCTCGCGGACGCGTGGGCCGATCTGCGTGCCATAGGCGCCTGCGTTCATTCGCAAGGCGCCGCCGACGCTTCCGGGGACGCCGATGAGCCCTTCCATGCCGCCAAGATCGCGCTTCGCGCAGAACGTCACCATGCCGCCGAGGTCCGCCGACGCATCGACGTAGGCTGCGTTGCCCTCCACGCGCATGCCGGGATGCGCCACGGGAAGATGCAGGATCACCCACGGCAGCTCGCCATCGGCGATCAGCACGTTGGTGCCGCCGCCGAGAAACTTGTGCGGAATGTGCTCGTCCGCGAGCAGGCGCATCACGTCCGGAATCGTTTCGTACTGGCGCAGCATCAACTCGTCAGTCGTGCCGCCGATTCGGAGCGAAGTTTCGTCCGCGAGCGACACGCCCCGGCGCACCTCGACGCCCTCTTTCAAACGCGCCACCGCTGTGTCCTTAATCCGCATGCGAAGTCGAAACCCTCGATCCAAGAAGCAGCGCGAGTTCGTCGATCACGCGCCCCACGCTGCCCGCGCCGATCGTCAGAACCGCGTCGCCGGGACGCGCCTCGCGCAGCATGTACTCGATGCCGCCTTGCAGCGTGCTCGAATAGACGACGTTCTTGAGGCCCGCCGAGCTGACGGCCTCCGCGAGGTGCTCGCCCGTGATGCGTTCGATCGGCGTCTCGCCCGCGGCGTAGATATCCGTAATCACGAGGACGTCCGCCTGGTTGAACGAGCGCCGGAAATCCTCCCAGAGGTGTTGCGTGCGCGTGTAGCGATGCGGCTGGAAAAGCACGAGCAGACGCTTGTAGCCGCAGCCGCGCGCCGCTTCCAGAGTCGCGCGAATTTCCGCGGGATGATGGCCGTAGTCGTCGATGAGCGTGACCCCGGAGAATTTTCCCTTGATTTCGAAGCGCCTGCCGACGCCCGCGAATCCTGCAAGGCCGGTCCGGATCAAATCGGCCGGGACATTCAGCGCGAGTCCCACCGCCGCGGCGGCGGCCGCATTGCGCACGTTATGGATTCCGGGCGGCAAAGGCAGCCGGAAAATCCCGAGATCGTCGCCGTGGTATTTCAGGCGAAACTCGCTTGCAAGGCCGTTGAGTTTCACGTCGCTGATGACCAGATCGGCCTGGCTCGACGTGCCGTACGTGATCAGCGGCCGCTTCACCCGCGGAACGATGGCCTGGACGTTCGGCTCGTCCAGGCACAGCACGACCGAGCCGTAGAACGGCACGCGGTTCACGAACTGGAGAAACGTTTCCTGGATCTCTTCGAGCGAGCCGTACTGGTCTAGATGTTCGCGGTCGATCGTCGTAACGACGGCAATCACGGGCGCGAGCAGCAAAAACGACCGGTCGCTTTCGTCCGCTTCGACGACCATGTACTCCCCGCGACCCACCTGCGCGTTCGCGCCCGCATGATTCACGCGCCCGCCGACGACGAACGTGGGATCGAGATCCGCTGCTGCCAGCACCGCGGCGACCATCGAGGTCGTGGTCGTCTTTCCGTGCGCGCCGGCAACGGCAATGCCGTACTTCAGCCGCATCAGTTCGGCGAGCATTTCGGCGCGCGGGATCACAGGAATCTTGAGGCGATGCGCCTCGACGATCTCGGCGTTGTCCTGCGGCACAGCCGCCGAGACGACCACCACATGTGCGCCATGGACGTTTTCGGCGTTGTGTCCCTCGTGGATCGTCGCGCCGAGCTTGTGCAGACGCTCGGTGATAGCCGAAGCCTTCAGATCGGAGCCCGAAACGGCGTAGCCCGTCGAGAGCAAGACTTCGGCGATGCCGCTCATGCCGCTGCCGCCGATGCCGACCAGGTGGATGCGCTGGAAATTGCGGAATGTGACGTTCATGCCCTGGCTACCCCTTCGAGAAGATCGACAATGTCCTCGACGGCTCGCGGGCGCGCGAGCGAACGGGCTCGATCTTCCATCTCTTCAATTCTCCGGGGCTGGTCCAGGAGGGAGAAAATCTCGGTTGTCAGGCGCTCGGGTGTCAGCTCTTCCTGCGGCAGGAGCCGGGCCGCGCCTGCGTCCTGCATGGCGGCGGCATTGCGCGTCTGGTGCGCGTCGGTGGAAGCTCCGAAAGGGATGAAGATGGCGGCGCGTCCGGAGGCCGATACCTCCGCGACAGTGATAGCGCCCGAGCGGCAGACGATCAGGTCGGCCTGGGCAAACCTCTCCGCCATGTTCTCGATGAAGGGCAGAACCTCCGCATTGAATTCGCGGCGCGCATATGCCACGCGAACTGCATTATAGTCGCGTTCGCCGGTCTGATGCACGACGAAAAGCTGACTTTTTCTCGCTGCGAGACGATCGAGGGAATCGACGACAGCGCGATTGATGGGCAAAGCGCCGCGGCTGCCGCCCGTGATCAGCAGCGTGAACGGCGCGCGATGTTCCTTCTTTGGGATCGCGAAGAATTCCTTGCGCACCGAGCAGCCGGTGACAACGGCTTTGCGGCCAAATCGCGCGGCGGTCGGCTGGTGGGCGACGGCCACACGCGTCGCGAGCCGCGCAAGAATGCGGTTTGTGAACCCCGGTTCGACGTTGGGCTCAAACACCACGTTCGGAATCCGGTGCAACGCCGCAAGGAGCATCATCGGGCCCGACGCATAGCCGCCGACGCCAAGCGCCGCGCAAAAACGATGGCGATGCAGAATCCTTTCGGAGTCCCACAGGCCGGCGGGAAGCATCGCGGCGTTGCGCAGGAATCTTGCGCCGCCAATCCCTTTCAGGCCGGCCACGCGAATCAGTTCGAGCGGCAGCCCCGCCTGCGGCACGAGCCGCGCTTCGATTCCGCGTTCGGTTCCGACAAACACAACGCCCCGCTCTCCCTTATCGGCTCCTTCCGTGACGCCTTCACTCCCGCGGCGGAGCCATTCCCGCGCCACAGCCAGCGCCGGGAACACGTGCCCGCCGGTGCCGCCGCCGGCAATCAGCAGAGTCTTCGCGTCCGGCTTCGCATTGGGGCTCACGTCTCATCCGCGTGCTGGCTGATGTTCAGGAGCACGCCGGTGGCCAGTAGCATGCCCATCAAACTCGAGCCGCCATAGCTCACGAACGGCAGCGGAATCCCCTTGGTCGGCATCAGGCCCAGCACGACGCTCAGATTGACCAGCGCCTGGCCCACCACCATCGCCGTGATACCTATTCCCAGCAGGCGCCCGAATTCGTCCGGCGCCTTCATCGCAGCGACCAAGCCGCGCCAGCCGTAGAAGGCAAACAGCGCGAGCACGATCACCGCGCCGATAAAGCCGAACTCCTCGCATACGACAGAGAAAATGAAGTCCGTGTGCGCCTCCGGCAAGAAGAAGAGCTTCTGGCGGCTCTCCATCAGGCCGACGCCTGTGAACCCGCCCGAGCCCACCGCAATCAGCGATTGCAACAACTGGAAGCCGTGGCCCTGCGGATCGGCCTCGGGCGAAAAGAACGCCTTCACGCGTTCGAGGCGATAGGGGGTACTCAGGATTGCGATCGCGATGACGGGCACGGCTGCGGCGGCGGCCACTGCGATGTAGCGCATCGACAGGCCCGCGACGAACAGCATCACCGCGGCGCAAAAGAAGATCATGCACGCCGTGCCGAGGTCGGGCTCCTTGTAAACCAGGGCGATGATCAACAGGACGGTTCCGAGCGCCGGCAGGATCGTTTGAGTCAGGTTGTTGACGCCCGCGCCTCGCGGCCTGCGCCGGATTTCGAGAAACCACGCAAGATAGAAGATCACGACGAGCTTCGCGAACTCGGATGGCTGCAAGCCGAGCGGCCCGAAGCGAATCCAGCGGTGCGTCGCGTGCGAGCGGTCGAGGAAGAAGACTGCAACCAGCAGCAGAAACGTCGCCGAAAGCGCCGTGAAGATCACACGCGGCTGGCGCAGCTTGCGATAGTCCGTGTTCATCAGCCAGAACATCCCCGCGATTCCGAACGCGAGCCAGAGCAGTTGCCGAAGCAGAAAATAGTAGCCGTTGCCGTACTCGTCGCGCGCGGTCATGGCCGAGGCGCTGAAGACCATCACTGCGCCGATCAGGCAAAGCGCGAGCGTTGCGCCGAAAAGTTGCCGGTCAGGTTGCAAGCTGCGGGGCATTCATCATCCTTTCCGCGCGTGAGCTTCCGCGGCGGAGTGATTCTCGAACTTCGCGACGAGTTCCTTGAACGTGCGGCCGCGATGCTCGTAGTTCTCGAACTGGTCGAAGCTTGAGCACGCCGGCGCCAGCAGAACGGTGTCGCCGGCTCGCGCCCGTTCGACCGCAAGCTGCACTGCGCGGTCGAGCGTGCCCGCGTTCACAACCGGGACGGCATCGCCCAAATCCGCCGCGATTCTGTCCGCGGCAGCGCCGATCAGAATGGCGAGGCGCGCGCGTTCGCGAAGCGGCTCGCGCAGTGGCGTGTACGGGCTGCCCTTGTCCTGGCCGCCGAGAATGACGACGAGCGGTCCGGGACACGCCTCGATCGCCTTCAAGGCTGCGTCGACATTCGTGGCCTTCGAATCGTTGTAGAACTGGACGCCGCCCGTTTCGGCGACGAATTCCAGGCGGTGCTCCACCCCCTGAAATGTCTTCACGCCGCTCGCGATCGCCGCGGGAGTAGCGCCCGAAAGATAGGCCGCGGCGCAGGCGGCCAGCACGTTTTCGACGTTGTGCTCGCCGCGCAACCGGATTTCGTCGCGCCGCGCCAATGGGACTTCCGTGCCGTCGTCGCGAAAAATGATCTGGTCGTCGCGCAGGAACGCACCCGCGGCCACGCGCTTTTGCCGGCTGAACCAGAAGACGTGCGGGCGCGAAGGCATCCGCCGCGTCACTTCCGGATCGTCGGCGTTCAGCACCGCGGTATCGCCCTCGAGCTGGTTTTCGAACATGCGCATCTTAGCGTCGGCGTATTCCTCGAACGATGCGTGGCGGTCGAGATGGTCCGGCGTGAGATTCAGCAGAACGCCAATTCCCGGCCGGAACGCCTCGGTCGCCTCGAGTTGGAAGCTGCTGATTTCGGCCACGGTAACGCTGGAATCCGTCGAATCCTCAATGAGCGACACCAGTGGCACGCCGATATTGCCGCCGACGAGCGTCGGGATGCCGGCGTTTTTCAGGATGTGCGCGACGAGCGAGGTCGTGGTCGTCTTGCCGTTCGAGCCCGTGATGGCCACCAGCTTCCCCCGCAGGAAGCGCCACGCGAGTTCGATCTCACTCCACACCGCCACGCCGCGGCTGCGCGCCAGCTCGAGCGGCGGGAGCTTCACCGGCACGCCGGGGCTGATGACGATCAGGTCTTGATCGAGAAATGCGGCGTCCGTGTGGCCGCCGAGATCGAGCTTCACTCCAGCCTTGCGCAACCTCGCTGCTGTTTCAGCCATTTCACCCTCCCTTTTCTCATCGGTGGCCGTCACGATCGCTCCGTTCGCCGCCGCGAAAAGTGACGTCGCCGCTCCTGTGCGCGCGAGCCCCACCACCAGCACGCGCTTTCCCGCAAGATCGAACCCGGGTTTCACCTGGCCTCACCTCAACTTCAAAGTCGTCAGCGAAAACAGCGCGAACACCAGCGCCAGAATCCAGAATCGCACGATAATCTTCGACTCGCTCCACCCCAGCAGCTCGAAATGATGGTGCAGCGGCGCCATGCGGAAGATGCGCTTGCCCGTCAGCTTGAACGAGCCGACTTGGAGGATCACGGACAGCAACTCGATCAGAAAGATGCCGCCGATCGACACCAGCAGGATTTCCTGCTTCAGGATGACGGCCACCGTTCCGATCGCGCCTCCGAGCGCAAGCGAGCCGACGTCGCCCATGAAGATTTCCGCGGGGTGCGCGTTGTACCAGAGGAATCCGAGCGAGGCTCCCGCGAGCGAGCCGCAGAAGATCGTCAGCTCGGCGGCGTCGGGAATCTTCTGAATCTCAAGGTACTCCGCGAAGCGCGCGTTGCTCGAAAGATAGGTCAGCACCGTCAGCGCGACCGAAGAAACCAGAACGCAGCCGATCGCCAGTCCGTCGAGGCCGTCGGTGAGGTTCACTCCGTTCGACAAGCCCGCGATCACCAGCACGAGAAAAATGATGAAAGGCACGTAGGCGAGCGGCCAGATGAACCGGTGGCCGAGCAGCCCATCGATGACGAGGTCGGGATGCAGCTTCTTCAGGAACGGCACGCTCAACTGCGTCGAGTAGTCGCCTTTCACCTGCAAACCCAGCAGCACCGCTCCGACGAAAACGCACGTCAGCACTTGCAGGAGGAATTTTCGGCGCGCCGTCAGACCAAGGTTCCGCCGCCGCACGACCTTGTTGTAATCGTCCACAAAACCGATCGCGCCGAACGCCAGCGTCGCGGTGAGAGAGAGGAGCACGTAGGGATTCCGCAGGTCGGCCCATAGCAGCGTCGGAATCACGATCGCGGCGACGATCAGCACTCCGCCCATCGTGGGCGTTCCGGCCTTTTTCTGGTGCGCCTCCGGCCCTTCCTGGCGGATGTACTGCTTCACTTGTAGTTCGCGCAGGCGCTCGATCATCCACGGCCCGAGCAGGAGCGAAAGCAGGAGCGCGGTCAGGCTCGCGACCGCCGTCCGGACCGTGATGTAACGGAATACGTTCAGCGCGCTGAAGTGCCGGTGGAGCACGAAGAAGAAGAGGTAGTAGAGCATTTCAGCGGCGTCCCTTCGGGCCCGCTTCGAGAGCCTCGGGCGCGCTTTTCGGGGCGACGCGGCGATGCTGTGCGTCGATCGATTCCAGGATTCTTTCCATCTTCACGCCGCGCGAGCCTTTCAAAAGCAACAGGTCGCCCGGCCTCACAGACTTTTCCAGGAACTGCGCTGCCTCCTGCGAGTTCTGGAAAAACTTCGTGCGGTCCGCCGGATGGCCTACTGCGATCGCCGCCCGCACGAACTCTTCCGCCTGCCCCTGCACGCCGAAAATCCAGTCGATCTTTCCCGACCCCGCTACAGCGCGGCCGCACTCGCGGTGCAATTCAGGCGAGGAACTGCCGAGCTCGAGCATCTCGCCCGCGGCGATGATGCGCCGCTGATACCCCGGCGTGGCCGCCAGCAATTCCGCCAGCGTGACCAGAGCCGTGGGACTCGAGTTGTAAGTGTCGTTGATCACCGAAAAACCTTCTTCGAAGCGCACGACCTCGCCGCGCTTGTCCGCCGGAGTGAGCGCCGGAAATACGCGCTTCGCCTCCTCCGCGCCGACGCCCCAGACGCTTGCCGCCGCCAGCGCCGCGAGCGCGTTCATCACATTGTGCCGCCCGATCAGCGGCAATTCGAGCCCCGTGCGTCCCCCGGGCCAAATGAAATCAAACGCCGAGCCGTCCAGGCCGCGCCCTTCGATTCTCTCCGCGCGAAAGTCGGCTCGCGGATGCGTGCCGAAAAAAATCACGCGTCCGCGCACGGCATCCGCAAACGCCGCGACGTAATCGTCGTCCGCGTTCAACACGGCGACCGCATTCGGCCACGCCAGATTCTCGATCAGCTCGCGCTCGGCAAGCGCAATCTCCTCGACCGACGCGAAAAACTCCAGATGCTCGACCGCCACGCGCGTGATAACTCCCACGTCCGGCGACGCGATCTGCGCCAGCCGCGCGAGTTCCCCCCGGTGCGACATCCCCAGCTCGATCACCGCCGCGCCGTGCTCCTCGTCCAGCTTCAGCAGCGTCAGCGGCAGGCCGTATTCGTTGTTCAGGTTCCCTTGCGTCTTCAGCACGCGGAACCGCGCGCCCACGAGCGCCGCCAGAATCTCTTTCGTGGTGGTCTTTCCGACGGAGCCGGCCACGCCGCCGATAAGCCGTCCCGGCCGCGCTTTCCGCCAGATCTCGCAAGCACGCGAGGCCAGGCGCTGGAGCGCGGCGAGCGTGTCGTCCACAGCGAAGAGTTTTCTCTGTGCCTCCGCGGGGTATTCTGCAAGTCGCTCGCGCGCCACCACCCCGGCCGGAATGCCCGCCGCCAGTGCCTCGCCGACGAAAGTGTGTCCATCGTGACGCGGTCCGCGTATGGCGACGAACAGTTCTCCGAGCTGAATAGTACGAGAGTCAATCGACGCGCCGGCCAGCCCGGCCATGGGGTTGAGCCCGGCGGGAATTGGGACACCCAGCGCTTCAGCCACTTGAGCCACTGTCCACCGCATCGGTTCTCCAATAGGCTGGCCTTCCTGCTCAGCCGCAACTCCGGGTGACCCCGCTAGCGCGCGGCCGGCGTCTTTGAAAAGCCCTTGCGACGCAGGATCGCGCGCGCCTTTTCGCGGTCGTCAAAATCGATCGTCCGGTCGCGCAGCACCTGGCCGGTTTCGTGGCCCTTGCCGGCCAAAAGCACGATGTCGCCCGGCCGTGCTTCGTCGACGGCCAGCGCAAGGGCCTGCTCCCGGTCCGGCTCGATCCGGTACTTCGCATCGACTTTCTGCAACCCCACGACCACATCGTTGATGATCCGCAAAGGGTCCTCGCCGCGCGGATTGTCGCTCGTCAACACCACGAGCTCGCTGAGCGAGCCGGCTGCCTCGCCCATCAGCGGACGCTTAGTGCGGTCGCGCTCGCCGCCGGCGCCGAACACCGTGATGATCCGGCCCGAAGGACTCAGCTCGCGCGCCGTCGCGATCAAATTGCGCAGCGCGTCGTCGGTATGCGCGTAATCGACTACCACGAGAAACGGCTGGCCCTCGTCAATCCTCTGAAAGCGGCCCGGGACGAGATCGAGACTTGCGATGCCCTCTTCGATTTTGGCGGCGGGGATATCGAGGCCAATCCCTGCGCCGATCGCGCCGAGGATGTTGTAGACGTTGATCCGGCCCACGAGCGGCGAATGCACTTTGATGTCCCCCGCGGGCGTGTGCGCCGTGAATTCGAGGCCGTCAAAACTCAGGCTCAACTTCTCCGCCGTCGAATCGCACGCGTCCTTCAGCCCGTACGTCATCGTGCGGCGCGCAAGCCCCGCCAGTTGCGCTGAATATGGGTCATCCGCGTTGATCACAGCCACATCGGGCGCGCCCGCGCCGGTGCCTTCGAATAGTCGGCGCTTCGCCGCGAAGTAATCCTCGAACGTCTTGTGGTAATCGAGGTGGTCGCGCGTCAGGTTCGTGAAGATGGCGACCGCGAAGTAGCAGCCCCACAATCGCTCCATCGCAAGGGCGTGTGAGCTCACTTCGAGCGCGGCGTGCGTCCCGCCGGCATCCCGGATTTCGGCGAACATCTGCTGCAAGTCGAGCGACTCAGGCGTGGTGTTCGGAGCCGGCCGTGGGCCTTTCGGCGTGCGATATCCCGTGGTGCCGATCAATCCGGTCGTGTATCCGGCCGCGCGCAGAATTGAATCCACGAGAAATGCGGTCGTGGTCTTCCCGTTCGTTCCGGTGATGCCCACCAGCTTCAGCGCGTCCGCGGGATGTCCGTAGAAGTTTGCGGCAACGCGCGCGAGGCCGCGGCGCTCCGAGCCCGGCAGCAGCTCGACCCAAGCCGCGCGCGCCGGAAATTCCGCGGGCCGCACGGTAGCGCTCGCGACGGCGACTGCTCCGCCGTTCAGCGCATCTTCGACGAACTCCACGCCCTCGAGCTTCTCTCCGCGCAGCGCGAAAAAGAGCGCTCCCGGCGTCACCTTTCGGCTGTCGTAGGCCACCGATTGAATCTCGATATCTGACGGCCCGGAGATTTGCCTGAGTTCGGTTCCGGCGAGTAATTTCTGAAGGTTCATACCCCGCGTTTCCAGTCTAGCGCTCCGCCGTTCATTTCTCACGTCCGGCTTCTGTTTGACGCTCAGGCTCAATTGCCATTCCCTCGCGAAGAAACAGGCTGGACCTCTCCCGGGCGGCCGAAGCGCACCGTCACACGGCTGCCGCGCAGGACCTGGGTACCAGCCCCGGGAAACTGTTCCAGTGCAACTCCGCTGCCGATCAGCGACGGCACCAGGCCCAGCCGCGAGCACTCCTCGGTCACTCCCCGAACGGTCTGCCCGGAGAGATCGGGGACGGCGACAGCATCCTGCCCGGCAAACGCAACGGTGGGGGCATTCGGCTCGGTCCTCCTCGCCACTGCGGCTTGGAAGCTCGCCCGCGCCGCGTCAGAGTCCCCAGTTGCAGGGCGGGGCTTCGGCGTAGGGCGCAAGTTCTGGGCAGTCTCCGCACCCGAGGGCGACGGCACGTCGTGCGGCACGCTCAGATACGCCATAATCTGTTCGGCGACGCGCTTGAACACGGGCCCGCCGACCTGGCCGCCGTGGTGCGGCCCGATGGGCGAATCGAGAACCACCAGAATCGTCACCACCGGATTGTTCACCGGCGCGAAACCCACGAACGACGCGTTGTACTGAGTCGCGGAATAGCGCCCCGTAGCGGGATCGATCTTCTGCGCCGTGCCGGACTTTCCCGCCGCTGTGTATCCATCCAGCTGCGCGGGCTTTCCGGTACCCTCAAGGACCACGTCCTCCATCATCTCGCGCATGGTCGCCGCCGTTCTCGCATCGGTCGCCTGCTGAATTTCGGCGCCCGGCTGTGGCAGTTGAGCCCCGGGTGGTTCATCCCGGATTTCGCGGACGATATGGGGGCGGTACAGAGTCCCACCGTTTGCGATGGCTGAAATTGCGGAGACGATCTGAATCGGCGTGACACTTACCTCTTGTCCCATGGCGAGCGAACCGATCGAACTCGCCGACCAGTTCTCGATCGGCCGCAGGAGCCCGCGGTTTTCGCCCGGGAGTTCGATTCCCGTCGGCTGCCCGATGCCGAACGCGCGAATCGTGTCGTAGAACTTCGGCGCGCCAAGCCGCAGCGCGACCTTGATCGCGCCGACGTCGCTCGAGTTCACCAGAATCCCGCGCACGCTCAGAATCCCGAACGGATGCCAGTCGTGGATCAGCCGCCCCGCCACGAGAATCTTGCCCATCTGGCAGTCGACGAGCTCATCGGGAGTTGCGGTCCCATTCGCGATTGCGCCCGTGAGCGTGATGGCTTTGAACGTCGATCCCGGCTCGTAGGCAGCGCTGACGGCGCGGTCCATGCGCGCCTCGGCCGAGTACGTGCCCGCGTCGTTCGGATCGAACACCGGCCAGTTGGCGACCGCCAGCAGTTCGCCGGAATTCGGGTCCTGAACGACGACTGTGCCGGCTTTCGCGTGCGTTTCGGCGATCGCGCGCGCGAGTTCTTTTTCCGCGATGTACTGGATCGTCTCGTCGATCGACAGCACGACGCCCGCGCCCGGGTCCGCGGCCGATTCCCTGCGGTCGTACCAGCGGCGGCGCCCGTCGGCCATCACCATCATCCTGCCGGGGCGTCCGCGGATTTGCTTGTCGAGCGAGTACTCGATTCCGCCGATGCCCTTTTCGTCCACGTCCACGTAGCCGAGCACCGAGGCTGCAAGTTCGCGCTGCGGATACACGCGGCGGTTCTCTTTCTGAAAGAAGACGCCCTTCAGGTTCATGTCGTCGATTCGCTGGACGACCTCTGGAGACAGCTTTCGCGCGAGCCGCACCGGCGTGTGAGCCGCGCGGATTTTCGTCTCGAGGTCTTCGGCGGACGCGTCGAGCACGCGCGAGAGCAGCCGCGCGACGAGTTCGACGTCGCTGATGTCGGCGGGATCGGCGAAGACGGAATCCATCGGCAGGCTGACGGCTAGTTCCCGGCCTTTGCGGTCGTAGATCGTGCCGCGCTTCGGGCTGATTTCGAAAATGCGCTGTTGCTGGTGCTGGGCTTTCGCGAGATATTCGCTGTAGCAGAAGAGCTGGAGATACGTCAGTCGGGCCAGAACCGCCGCCATCCAAACCACTGCCAGAACCCAGACGACAAACCAGCGGAGACGCGGGTTGCGCTGCTCCATGGACTCCGGCCTACCTGTCGGAACGTGCTCCGGCGGCGATCGTGGCCACGCCGCCGGAAGGGCCCGCCGAGGCGGGCGACCAACTCATGAACTCATGTAGGTGCGTGTCGAAGCTATCAAGGCCGGGGTGTCTCGACCGCGGCGCGCGCGTCAGCCAGGACGGCATCGCTCGACCCTTCGGCCGGGGCCACCTGGCCGGGCACCGGAACCGTCAAGCCCAGCTGATTCCGCGCGATCGCATCGACGCGCATCGGTGAGCGCAGCGTGGCGACTTCCAGGTGCAATTGCTGGTTCAGTTCAGCCGCCTGGGCGCGCGCGGCATCGAGCTGCTCGATGCTGTACCGAAGCTGAATGCACTGGAAATGCTGCCACGCATAAGACAGCAACAGAGCGGCGATGCCTGCCCCCACGGCCACGCGGCGCCAGAAATCCCTCATCCGGGCCGGCGGCGCAGGACGCAGCAGCCGCGAATTATCGATGCGCTTTACTGTGTGATATTCCGTATAGCATCCCGTCATGACCAGCTCCCGGCCGGGCGGTTCTCCGCCGGCTCGATCTTTTCGGCGACGCGCATCTTGGCACTGCGCGCGCGAGGATTGTTTCTGATTTCTTCCTCGCCGGGCTGGATAACCTTCTTGGTGAGCACGCGAAAACTTCCTTCCCGCGCCAGGCGCTGAAAGGCGTGCTTCACCAGACGGTCTTCGAGCGAGTGGTAACTGAGGACAATCCATCGTCCTCCGGAAGATAAAGTGGCAGGGGTCCGCGAAAGAAACTGCCCGAGTTCCTCCTCTTCTCGATTCACCGCTATCCGCAGCGCCAGAAACGTTTTTGTCGCGGGATGCAGTTTCTGCCTTCCCCTTGCTTTTCGGCCCCCTGCCACAACCGTTGCCAGGTGTTCGGTGTCGCGAATGGGCCGCGACCGAACAATCGCCCTGGCGATTCTGCGTGAGTCCCTCTCCTCCGCTTTTTGATAGAGGAGATTGGCCAGCTCTTTCTCCGGCCATTGGTTCACAATTTCGTCCGCCGTAAGCGGCGTGTCGGGGTTCATCCTCATGTCGAGCGGTCCGGCCCAGCGGAACGAAAATCCGCGCTCAGGGCTGTCGAGCTCGAGGGTGGAAACCCCCAGATCGGCGAGCACTCCGTCGAGCCGGGGCAGCTTCAAGTTCCCCGCTACCTCGCCGATGTTTGAAAACTCTGCGTGCACCAGAACCACCTTCTCCCCGAACTCTTTCAACCGCTCCCGCGCAATTTCGAGCGCCTGCGGGTCTCGATCCAGAGCGATCAACCGGCCCGTCGTCAGGCGCCGGGCAATTTCAAGTGCGTGACCGCCCGTGCCGGCCGTTGCGTCCAGATACGTCCCCTCGGGCCGGATGCGGAGCCACTCGATGACTTCCGCAGCCAGAACCGGTGTATGCAGAACGCTCAACTGCTAGATACCCAGTTCGTCAAAAGCCTTTATGTCTTCGGCCGTGATCGGGTTACGGTTCAATTGCTCGAGGAACCGCGCGTGATTCCAGACTTGCAGGTATGTAAGGTTCCCCTGCACGTCCACTTCGCCCTTCATCTCCGCGGATTCCCGCAAAACGGGTGGAATTAGAATGCGCCCCTGCCCATCCACCTCGACGACTTGACCGTAGTAATTGGCGCGCGCCAGGAACTTCTGCCTGGCCGGGTTGTAGGACGATCGCTTCGCCAGCTTCTTTTCGATCTCTTCCCACACCTTCATGGGATAGATACGCGCGTGATCGCCGCTGGCGCTCGTCACGTAGAACCGGGTGCCGCTCCTGCGCAGCTCGGCCAGGAAGTCGGCGGGAATTTTCACCCGCCCCTTCTCGTCCACTGTCGCTAGATAGTTGCCCCGCAGCATTCCAGCCTTTGAGAAGACCGCCCGGCGTGTTCGCCCCGAGAATCACTCGCTCTTCAACCCCTGCCGTGCCCTGAACTGCTTACCACTTCGTGCCACTTTCTCCCACTTGGTGCCCCGATTCTAGACGCGTTCCGTTTCTTGTCAAGAGGAATGTTTCAAAAATGAGAAAAATTCTGCGGACGGAGAAAAAATCTGGCCAAAACGGAACAGTGCGCCTCCAAAGTTCGAAAACGCAACCGGTAGTGGCGCCATCCATGCGCTTCACGACCGCTAGTGGCTTGACGGCGGAGAAGTCCGGAATTGTTTTGTAAGAGTCAACACTCGGATGCCCGGCCCAAACGGGTTTTGTGCCTGTCGAAGTCGGGTGGGAGAGTGTGGGAAGGTCCGCGCGGGCTATTGTGCCGGCGGATTTCGCAGCGAATTCAGGTCGCGCAGCATCGATTGCTCGTCCGGGCTCAGCCCCTGCATGAACCGCGGATCGTTTAGCGCTGCCTCTTGGGTGGCCGGGCTCATGTTGCGCAACATGGCCAGATGGCGGCTGATCGCCTGCCGCCGGTCTTGCGGCATCGACTGCCACTTCGGCAGAAGCGTGTTGCGGACGTATTGGCGTTGCTCCGGAGTCATGCGTTCGAGAGCGGTCTCCGCGTCCCGCGCCGCCTGCTTCTGTTCCGGCGTCAGGTTGTTCCATCTCTGCAGGTTCTGCCGAATCTGTTCCTGACGTTGCGGCGGCAGGTTTCGGAAGCGCTCGTTGTTCTGCATGAAGCGTTCTTGCTCTCCCGGCGGCATATCACGCAGATTCTCGACCCATTTGGGCGGCAGCCCTTCTAGAGCGCGCGCATTTGGCCGCCCCGCCTCATTCCTCGCCTGTCGTTGGGCTGCGGCCTCCGCGCGCCGCTCCTTCAGCTTGGCCAGCGGACCCTGCGCGGAAGCAGGCTGCGCCGCAAGCCCCGTTAGGAGCCCGAGAGCGAGCCCGAACGTGAAAATGCTATGCCGCACCTACAAGCCTCCGTCAGTCATTGCTGCTCGGTTCTTCCGGCTGCGGCTTGTCCGGCTGCGGAGTCGTGGCCGGAGCGAGTTCCGATAGAGCATCCATTTTGGTGACAACGTCATAATTCTCCAGTACGCCCAAATCCTTGATGGCATTGAAATCCTGCTGCTGAATCGCCGCCACCGTCGGGGGCGCTCCTGGATCGCTCAGTGGCAGCCTCGCCACCCACACGCCCAGCGCAATCAGCAGACCTGCCGCAAACACCACTCGCGGCGCGGGCACAAACCCGCTGAACCAACGCCGGCGCGGCTCCGCGGCGACGCGCTGCCTCACGCGCGCATCGAAGCCAAACGACGGCTCGATTGCCGGCACCTCATCCATCACCGTCCAGATCTTGCGGAACTCATCGACTCGTGTCCGGCAAGCCGCGCAACCGCCGAGATGCTCTTCCACCTTGCGCCGCTCGGCGGGACTCGCCCGGTGATCGAGATACGCAATCAATTCCTTTGAAACGTCTTCGCACTTCATGAGGGCCTTCCTTCCCCTGCGCGGCGCTCCACGGGCTGGGTTACAAGCGGCGCCAGTTGCACCCGCAGGGTCTCGTAGGCGCGAAACAGCAGCGATTTCAGCGCGCTCTCCGAGCAATCCAGAATCCTGGCGATTTCGCCATAGTCCATCTCTTCATACTTATGCAGCAAAACGGCGACGCGCTGCTTCTCCGGCAGCGAAGCGATCGCCCGCTGGATGAATTCGGTGCGGTCGCGCTCGATCATGTGCTCGTCGATGCGCATTTCCCGCGCCGGCAGCTCTCTCGGCGCCGAATTTTCGTCGTCCACAGGGGCATCGAGCGACACCGCCAGTTTGTCGTACCGGTTGTCGCGGACCGAGTTCAGCGCCACGTTCGTCGCGATGCGGAAAAGCCACGTTGTGAACTTCGCGCTCGGAGTATATTGCTTCCGCGCGCGGTAGATGCGCAGAAAAACCTCCTGCGCCAGATCCTCGGCCGTTGCCGTGTCGCGCACCATCCGGTAGAGGAAATTGACCAGCGGCGAACGATACTTCTGCAAGAGGAAGTCAAAGGACGCCTCGTCCCCTGCCTTCGCGTCCAGCATCAGTTGGACGTCGCTTCTGACCATGGCCTCCACAGTTTATCTAACACCCGTCACGCCATAAAGTTGCGGACCAAAGGCCTGTTCCATCGTTCAAACTCGGTCTCGCGCCGGTCCCGAACGCAGACCGTAACACATTGATTCTACTTTGCTTATCGCAGACTAAACGTGAAATAGGGCCTTGAGACCCAGCAGGACAGCAACTCCGAGGAAAACCAGGACAGCCATGGCTGGAGCGGGCTCGCGATTCACCTCGGGGATCAGGTCCGAAGCGGCCACATAGAGCGTGACGCCCGCAGAAAGCGGCAGCGCGTCCGCGACCGCGCTCCGCAGGACGAACATCAGTCCCACGCCCGCGAGCGTCGCCCCTCCCAGAATCACCGAAGATGTGAACGCGGCCCGGCGGCTCTGCCCGCTCGCCAGCATCAGCGATGCCACCGTGAACCCCTCCGGAATTTTGTGCAGGAAGATCGCCACGAAGATCACGCTGCCAAGCCACGTCGAAACGAGCAGCCCGGACGCAATCGCCACGCCGTCGAAGAACGTGTGAATCACCAGTCCGAGCAGCGCCGCATAGCTCGCGTGCGCGCCGGACACCTCCGCGTGATGCGTTTCCTCGCCGAAGTGGAAATGCGGCGCGATCGTGTGCTCGAAAAAATGCACCAGGAAATATCCGCCAAGCACGAACACGAAAACCGCGTTCGTGTCGCCGAAGAAAAGTGATGTGTGGTCGCCGCGGAGCCTCACCGACTCGGGGATCATTTCGATCATCGCCGTCGCGAGCATGAAACCCGCGCCCAGCGCGATAAAGTACTTCAGGTAGCTGTGGGACCACCGACGGTGCGCGATCAGCGACCCGCCCGCCACGTTCGCCGCCGCCGCCGTCAGCCCGAGCAGTGCCGCCAGTAGAATCCGCGTTGTCTCAGCATTCATGAATCACGGGAAAGAGAAGGACTGTCATTCCGAGTCCGCCGCGGCGGACTAATCTGCTCTTGGTTTTGCGCATGCCCGGGTGAGCATCATCCCGAGTGCCGGAACAATATCACGTCGCCGTCCTGCACGATGTACTCTTTGCCCTCGAGGCGCACCTGGCCCTTCTCGCGAGCCGCGGCGAAGCTGCCTGCCTTGAGCAGATCCTCCCAATTCACGACGTCGGCCTTGATGAAGTTCTTTTGTATGTCGCTGTGAATCGCGCCGGCCGCTTCCTGTGCCGTCATGCCTCGTTCGATCGTCCACGCGCGGCATTCCGGTTCGCCGCACGTGAGAAACGAGATCAGTCCGAGCAACCGGTAGGTCGCCTGGATCAAGCGGTCGCGTCCCGACTCGGCGAGCCCGTAGGCGCGCATCATCTCGGCGGCCTCGGCGTCGTCGAGCTCGGCGAGTTCGGCTTCGATCTTCCCGCAGAAAGGGACGACAGCCGTGTGCGGTTTCACCGAAAGCTTTTCGAGCTTGTACTTCTCGACCACGCGATCGATCTCCCCCGCCTCTTCGTCGCCGAGATTCAGCACGTAGAGCATCGGCTTGCGCGTCAGGAACATGAAGCCGGTCAGCATCTTCTCTTCTTCCGGCTTGAATTCGAGTTCGCGCAACGGCGTCTCGGCTTCGAGAGCCTCGCGGCAGCGGGTGAGAACGCGCAACTCCGCTTCGAGCAGCGGGTCCTTCTTCTTCTTGAGGTCCTTCTCGACGCGCTCGATCCGCTTGCCCGCCTGTTCCATATCGTTCAGGATCAGCTCGATATCGACGCTCACGATGTCGCGCAGCGCATCGAGCGACCCCGCCTCGTGCGGCACCGCGGGATCCTCAAACAGCCGCACCACGTGCGCGAGCGCATCCGCCTCCCGCAGCGGCACGAGCGACGCGGAATTCTTCTCGCGATCCTTCTGTATGCCGCCGATGTCGACGTACTCGATCGTCGCGTACGTGATCTTTTTCGGCTTGAAGACTTCGGCAAGCTTCGCCACGCGCGCATCCGGCACGCGCGCGATCCCCACGTGCGGTTGATTCGGCACGGTCCTCGCCTCCACGCGCGCACGCGTCAGTATGCGGAACAGACTCGTCTTCCCTACCAGCGGCAGCCCGATAATTCCTGTTTGCATAAGCTTTCGATACTAGCATAGGCCGCTTCGTTCGCCGTCCGCCGCCCCGGCGGTGCCGCGTTCATCCAACTGTAATGAATCCCGAGTACAATGAGGTTTCCTTCTGAAATCAGGCGAAATGCAAAACGACAAGCAGTTGCAGCCCCAGGAACTGATCCAGCAGTTAGGCCTTCTTCGTTCGGAGATGCTGAGCCTCGAGGCGACCAGCCTCGCCGACTCGGCCGGAGTGCATCCCGAGCACCGCGCGAGCGCGACAAATCTGATTCACTACGTGGCTCTTCGCCGGCACGACATCCGCCAACTCCAGGCGCAGCTCGCGGCCCTCGGACTCTCCTCCCTTGGCCGCACCGAACCTCACGTCATCGGCGCGTTGCACGCCGTCATGAACGCCCTTCACCGGCTCGCCGGCTCGGACGAAGCAGACGATCCTCTTCCCGACGGAGCTTCCGAGATGGGTGAAGGATCCGCGCTGCTCCCCAAGAACGCCGACGCGCTGCTTGGCCCTTCCCCAACGGGCCGCAGCGTTCGCATCATGGTGACCATGCCGCCCGAGGCCGCAACCGACTACGATCTGGTCCGCGATCTCGTTCGCCACGGAATGGACTGCATGCGGATCAATTGCGCGCATGACAGTCCGGAAGCGTGGTCGGGAATGATCCGAAATCTTCGCCGTGCGGAGAAGGAAACAGGCAGGGCTTGCAAGATCGCCATGGACCTGGCAGGGCCGAAGCTGCGCACTGGGCCCGTGGAACCGGGTCCGGCGGTTCTCAAGTATCGGCCCAAGCGGGACGATTTCGGGCGCGTCGTTTCGCCGGCGCGGATTTGGCTCACGCCCGTCTCGCAGCCCGAGCATGCTCCCGCGCACGCGGACGCCTCTATTCCGCTGCCCGCGAAATGGCTCGCGCAACTAAAGCTTGGAGACCGCGTCCGGTTCACCGACGCTCGCGGTGCGTCCCGCTCGCTGCTGATTTCAGGCATCGACGGAAACAGCCGCTGGGCCGAGTCCAATCGAACCGCTTACGTCGTTCCCGGCCTCGTTCTCGAAGTGCAACCCCGCGCAAACAGACGCATCGCAAAAGTGCTGCGGCGCACCCGCGTCGGCGCGATTCCTCCGAAGGCGCAGACGCTTCGCCTCAATGTCGGCGACACGCTCGTCCTCACGCCCTCGCTCGAGCCCGGCCGCCCCGCGAAGTACGACAAGAAAAAGCAACTCATCAGCCCCGCCCGAATCGGCGTCACTCTGCCCGAGTTTTTCGATGGCGTGCGGCCGGGCGAACCCATCTCGCTCGATGACGGCAAGATCGGCGCCATCGTCCGGACCGTCACGCCGGAGAAGGTCAGCATCGAAATCACCCATGCTCGTCCGGTTGGCGAAAAACTCGGCGCCGAGAAAGGCATCAACGTTCCCGAAAGCCAGCTCTGCCTCTCTTCTCTCACGAAGGATGACCTCGAGGCCCTCCCGTTCGTGGTCAAGAACGCGGACATCGTCGGCTACTCGTTCGTGCGCAAGGAAGCGGACGTGCACGACCTGCAATCCCGGCTCGCCGATCTGGGCGGCGAAAATCTCGGCATCATTCTGAAGATCGAAACGCGCGAGGCCTTCGACCAGTTGCCTCGCTTGCTGCTCGCCGCCATGCGCAGCCGCGCCGTCGGAGTGATGATCGCGCGCGGCGACCTCGCAATCGAGTGCGGCTACCAGCGGCTCGCCGAAGTCCAGGAAGAGATTCTCTGGATCTGCGAGGCCGCGCACATGCCGGTGATCTGGGCGACGCAGGTTCTCGAATCGCTCGCGAAAACCGGCGTCCCGTCGCGGTCTGAAATCACCGACGCAGCGATGGGTGAGCGCGCGGAATGCGTCATGCTCAACAAAGGCCCCTACATCGTCACCGCCGTGCGCATCCTCGACGACATTCTCCGCCGCATGCAGTCCCACCAGGAAAAGAAGCGCTCCATGCTGCGCAAGCTCCACGTGGCCTCCGCCTTCCACGCCGGCTCCTCCGCGTAGGGGCACCACCCGCCGCATACGATGTCATCCCGAACCCAGCCGCGTTGTTTGCGGATGGGGGTGAGGGATCTGCTTTTTCCGTGCCGGCTTGGTGTACGATTGTGCAACCCGCCGCCAGGCGATATCCTTTCGAGCGCCCATGAACGCGGCAACGAGCAAACTCGCCCTGCCTTTCGATCACGTCGAAGCTCACGCGCATCTTTCGCGAATCGACAAACGCCTTGCGCGCCTGATCGAACGAGTTGGCAATTTCCACTTCAAGCTCGACGAGTGCGACAGCGTTTACGAATCGCTTCTCGAAGCCATCACGCACCAGAGCATTGCGGGCAAGGCCGCGCAGGTCATCTTCGCCCGCATCGTGGCGCTCGGCACCAACGGCCGCTGCCCCACCCCGCAGGAACTGCTGCGCGTACCCAAGCAAAAGCTGCGCAAGGTCGGCCTCTCCAACGCAAAGGTCGTCGCGGTAGGGGATTTGGCGCAGAAGACGATCGAAGGCGTCGTGCCTACTCTCGAAGAAGCTGAAAAGATGTCCGACCAGGAGCTTGTCGACCGCCTCATTTCCGTCCGCGGCATCGGCGCATGGACCGTCGAGATGTTCCTGATCTTCCGCCTCGGACGCCCGGACGTTCTCCCGATCCACGACTACGGCGTGCAAAAGGGCTTTGCCATCACCTACCGCAAGAAGGCGATTCCGAAGCCGCGCGAGCTCGCCGAATTTGGCGAGCGCTGGCGCCCCTACCGCACCGTCGCGAGCTGGTACATGTGGCGCGCCGTGCAGCTCGCCGGCCCCTCCGCCCGCAAAATCACAAAAGCCAAGGTTACGAAGAAGCGCGTGGCAGTCAAGAAACGCGCCACGCGTGGGCGCTAAGGTTTTAATGTAGCGCCGCGGCCTGCCCGCCGATCGGCAGGCGGGTCTTCAGCGCGGCGTCCTAAACGGGCCGCCACCTTGGACAACTTTTCCCTACGCCAACAACCACTTGACAGCTTTGCCGCATCGGCGTAAATATTTTCTTGTTATCCTCGAAGTACGCTCGCACGCACATCCGTTCTAGCCGCTAGCCACTCGCTTTTCTCTGACTGCCAAAAACATCGCCACCAACCCAATCACCACTACGCCGCCCTCTAAATCCACTGACACGCGGTGCAGCCTGTCGAATTCCGCGCGCCGGGAATCGCTCGCCGGCGTCGCATCGACCGAACCCATCTGGCTCCGCAGCACCGCCATCCTCGGCATCACGTAATCCTGCGACGCAATCGTCATCGCCGCCATCAGAATCACGTATAGCACCGCCGGCTCGATGAAAGCTCTAAGCGATTTCCCAAGCGCCATCGACGCCGCCACAAAAACGACCGCCGCGATCATCCCCATCAAGTGCAGTCCTCCGAGCGTGAACCCCACCAGCAGCCCGGCCTCGTCGCGATTCGGCAGCACCGCGAACGCGCCCTGAGTCACCACCGCAGCGAAATAGATGATTGCCCCCAGCCACGTGCCTAATGCGAACACCCGCACGAATCGCAGTACCTGGCTCATATCGAGGTTCCGCTAGAATGATTTCCGGGGCTGGGCGATTGGCTCTTCATCTTCGTCGGGGGAAAACGCGCTTCGGCCGCTCCAATCGAGTGGTGGGCGACCAAGGACTTGAACCTTGGACCTCTCCCGTGTGAGGGGAGCGCTCTAACCACTGAGCTAGTCGCCCACGGAACTCATTTTTTGTAACAGAAGGCCTAGCGAATTGCAAACCGCGACCACGTCCGCCAGCAGCCGCCTCGCCGACCTTCAGCGCTCGATTGCGCGGGTCGTGAAAGGCAAGGAAGACGTCATCCAGCTCGCGCTCACCACGCTTCTTGCGCGCGGCCATCTGCTGATCGAAGACGTACCCGGAGTCGGCAAGACGACCCTCGCGCAGGCCCTCGCGCGGTCGTTCCACTGCTCGTTCCAGCGCATCCAGTTCACTTCGGACATGCTGCCGAGCGACGTGATCGGCGTCAGCGTCTACAATCCCGCCGCGCAGGCGTTCGAGTTCAAGCCCGGCCCGATCTTCGCCAATATCATCGTCGCCGACGAAATCAACCGCACCACGCCGAAAACGCAGTCGGCGCTGCTCGAAGCCATGAACGAGGCGCAGATCACCGTGGACAACCACACGCATCCGCTGCCGAAGCCGTTCATGGTCCTCGCGACGCAAAACCCGATCGAGCACCACGGCACGTACCCGCTCCCTGAATCGCAGCTCGACCGTTTCCTGATGCGCATTCGCATGGGTTATCCCGCGCGCGCCAGCGAAAAGGAAATCATTCGCAATCATTCCGCCGCCGGCCACGCGGAACAGATCGCGCCGCTCATGGACGCCGCCGAAGTTGTTGCCATGCAGGAAGCCGCGTCGCAGGTGAAGGTGGACGAGAGCCTGCTCGACTACTCGCTCGAAATCGTCGAGCGCACGCGCCAGACCGAGCAGTTGAGCCTCGGCGTCAGCCCGCGGGGCGCCGTGATGCTGCATCGCGCCGCGCAGGCGCGCGCGTTGCTCGAAGGCCGCGACTACTGCCTGCCGGACGATTTCAAGCGCCTCATCATTCCCGTTTTCGCGCACCGCGTCGTGGTCAGCTCGCGCTACGTCTCCACGCAGAAGAAATCCGAGCAGGCCGAGGCCATCCTCCGCGAAATTCTCGACACCACGCGCGTCCCACTCTGATGCAGGACTCGCTTGTCGCACGTTCGTGGCGCGCCCGCGATCGCACGGGCTGGCGCAATTTTGGCGTCGCCATGCTGGTGCTTTCCGCGGCGTTGCTGGTCGCGCTCTTTTCCGCCACGGTCGCGCAACAGGGCCGCATCCTGCTCGCGGCGATCACCACGGTCATCTCGCTGGGAATGGCCGCCTGGGTTGCGGTTACGATCGTGCCCGCTCTCGCGCGACGCACCAGCCTGCGCTGGCTGAAGTATCAGGTCGACTACCGCCTCACGCGCGACGGCATCATCTACCTCGCCGCCGTCTTCATCCTGATCCTCGCCGCGGTGAACACGGGCAACAATCTCCTTTTCCTGATTCTCGCCTGCATGCTCGGCGGCATCCTGATTTCCGGAGTGCTCTCGCGCGTCGTGCTCACCGGCATCGACCTGAAGTTCGACCTGCCCGAGCACATCTTCGCGGAGCAGCCTGTGCTCGCCGAGATGGAGCTGCGCAACGAAAAACAGGGTTGGCCGTCGTTCTCCCTGCTCGTCGTCGGCCAGAGCAAACTCAAAGGCGCCGGCGCGGCGGCCGAAATTCTCACGCGCCCTGTCTTCTTTCCCTACATTCCGCGCCAGAGCGCATCGCGCCAGAAAGTCGAGTTGCGCTTCCCGCGCCGCGGCGCCTACCGCCAGGATGCGTTCGGCATTCGCACCCGGTTTCCCTTCGGCTTCTTCGAGAAGACGCGCCAGGTGAATTCGGACGCCGAGATCGTCGTCTACCCGCGCGTCGAGCCGACCGACCAGTTCTACGAAGTGCTGCCGCTCCTCAGCGGCGAAATGGCCAGCTTCTTCCGCGGCCGCGGCCACGAACTGCACTCGCTGCGCGACTACCAATCGACCGATAGCGCGCGCTTCGTCGACTGGAAAGTGACCGCGAAGTCCGGCCGCATGATGGTCCGCGAGTTCGCGCGGGAAGACGAGCGCCGCGTGATGCTCGTTCTCGATCCGTTTCTCGGCCCGCCGCGCGCCGATTTGGGCGAACTGGCCGCCGCCGAGCACACCGAGCGGTTCGAACGCGCCGTTTCGATGGCCGCCTGCATCGCCTGGCACTTCCACGAAATTCGTTCGGTCATTCAGTTCCGCACCGACCGTTTGGCGACGCCCATCGCGCCCGCCGGCGAAATCATCTATGACGCGCTGCGCGAGCTTGCGTTGATTCAGCCTGAAACGTCCGCCACCGGCGGCGCATTTCTCGACGACCTCGTGAACGACCACGAAATCTTCAAAATCATCATCACCGCCCGCGCCCAGCGCACCATTCCCACGTCTCTCTGGTCTTCCTCCTACTTCCTCTTCATCGACCGCCTCTAACTATTCGGTTGTCATTCCGAGCGCAGCGAGGAATCTCTCTTCATGCGACAATACCGCCCGCATGCGCACGCAATTCACTCCCCGCGCGCTGAAAAACTTTCAGCGCCGCCTGCTCGCATGGTTCCGCGCCCACCGCCGCGATCTCCCCTGGCGCGGCAGCCGCGACCCGTACCGCATCTGGGTCGCGGAAATCATGCTCCAGCAGACGCGCATCGCCGCTGTCATGCCTTATTACGACCGCTTCCTCGACAAATTTCCCACCGTCGAATCTCTCGCCCGCGCGCCACAACAAGAAGTCCTAAAGCTCTGGTCCGGCCTCGGCTACTACAGCCGCGCGCGCAACCTGCACCGCGCCGCGAAGGAAATCGTCGCGCGCCACAGCAGCAAATTCCCGCGTGCGCTCGACGCAGCCCTCGCGCTTCCCGGCATCGGCCGCTACACAGCCGCAGCCGTCCTGAGCATCGGCTACGATGTTCCCCTCGCCGTCCTCGACGGCAACGTCGCCCGCGTGCTCTCGCGGCTTGGCGCCATTCGCGGCGATCTTCGCGCGCCGCACCGCTGGCGCCGGCTTTCTAGAATGGCGCAGCAACTCCTCGCCCAGCGCGCCCCCGGCGACTGGAACCAGGCGCTGATGGAGCTCGGCGAGACGATTTGCACGCCCCAGACTCCGCGCTGCCCGGCGTGTCCCGTATCGCGATGGTGCCGCGCCCGCGCGCGCAAACTCACGCGCGAGATTCCCGCCCCGCGCCGCAAACGCGCACCGGTCCGCATCCAGATCGCTGCCGCGATTCTCCGCGATCCGCGCGGCCGCACGCTCCTCGTCCGCGATCCCGGCGCGCACGACGATGTGCTCTTTTCGCGCATGTGGCAGTTCCCCGCCGTCGAAGTCGCGCGCCGCGCAAAGGACGAACTCGCCGCGCACCTCGCACAAAGCCTCGACATGGACGCCGCGTCCGTCGATCTCGAGGCGTTGCCGCGCGCGCGACACGGCGTGACGTTCCGCAACATCACGCTTCTGCCCTTCCTCGCTCGGGTCGCGCGCCTCCCGAAACGCCCCCGCACCCGCGCCATTCCGCTCGACCGCCTCCCCGATCTCCCCATCTCGAGCGCCACCCGCAAAATCGCCGCCGCCTTCGCCCGCCATTAAATTTCGTTGGGCGCCGTTGCCGAATTCGCATCTCGCTCTCGCCGCCGCCGCAAAGCCGCTCGCACCCGGTGCTAGCATCGTGAGACGCCCATGGCCTCCGCCCCGCGACCGACCGCGCCGTCTCTCCCGGCGCTCGAGCGATACTTCGAAGTCTCGCTCTTCCTGCTCGTATCCACGGGCGTGCTCGCGATCGTCTCGACCGGCAAGCTCGATCCCTTTTCCACGCTCGCTCCCGCCGCTGCGCTGATCTACAAGGGGATTCGCGTCTGGCGCGCCCGCGGCCCGGAACTTTCGCCGCGCGTGGCCACCTGGCTCGTGCTCGCCTATTTCCTGTTCTTTCCGCTCGACCTGTGGGTGCTCTCGCGCAACCTCGCCGAGGGCGCGCTGAATCCGCCGCTCTACGCCGCGCTGCTTTCGGCGATTCATTTGCTGCTCTTCGCCACGCTCGTCCGCATGTACTCGGCGCGCACGAATCGCGACTACGCCTTCCTCACCGTCCTCGGCGTCACGTCGATGCTGGCTTCCGCGATTCTCACCGTCGAGACCGGCTTTCTGATCGCGCTCGTCGCTTTTCTGGTGCTCTCGGTTTCGACGTTCGTCGCTCTGGAAATCCGCCGCAGCGCCGCGGGCGCCGTTTCACCGCCATTTGAC
>Ga0181521_10000849_pt1 | contig 37998 bp, 32 predicted proteins | sample PEATcosm2014_Bin_32_FD_119764 | JGI IMG/M metagenome (GOLD analysis project Ga0181521, IMG submission 119764) | Peatland microbial communities from MTU Mesocosm Facility, Houghton, MI, USA - PEATcosm2014_Bin02_60_metaG | ecosystem: Environmental > Terrestrial > Soil > Wetlands > Peat | place...
GACCGCGGAGGCGAACCACATGATCAGGAACGTCAGGCTCCACATCCCGGTGACCGAGACGATCTGCATCAGCGGCAGGTCACCGTACTGGGAGTAGGCGGGCGTGCCGAAGGTGCCGGTGACGGTGAGCAAGGACATCACCCAGGTCAAGCTGGTGAAGGCGAGCGGGAAGACCAGCATGCGGGGCCAGGTGCTCAGCCGGGGGCCGATCAGCCGGTCCGCCAGGTATGGCAGCGTGTACAAGAGCCCCTGTGACAGCGGGTACACGATAAGGGTCAGGGCCAGGACGGCCCCGTGATCGGTCGTGTCGCCGCTCATGGCGATCAGCGTGGCCACCGCGTAGGCAGCGAAGATCAGCCATACCGACCGCGCACGGGGGGAGATGCGCACAAAGCGCAGCAGGAACACCGGTGCGATCCACGCGGCCGGCGGGATGACATTCCGGTACGCCGTAAACGGCAGCAGCGCGAACCCGAGCAGCAGCCACAGCCACCTCAGGTTCTTGGTCTCGGGCTTCATGACGCCCGCCTCTCCGATGAGGCCCGGTCAAGCAGGCCTCATAAACGACGGCGCCGTTCAGGGGCTCGACTACGGCCTGCGTCTGTCGGGAGCCGACTGCCCCGGCACCGGAGTCGCTGGCTCCACCGAGCCGGCACAACCGCCACCTTGATTCCAGCGTGTTACCCGCGTAGGGCCTCATCATCAGGGGCCATTAGCCCCGTCTGTGCGGGACCTTGGTCTCAGGCCGCCGGCGCAGCGCCGGCTCCCGGCGAGCGCGTCGCGGGATTCTCGCGGGCCGCCGGGAACCCGGGCTCAACAGATTCTGCGCCGCCACTGGAGGAGGTCGCCAGCCAGGTGCAGATTGCCCTGATATGCAAGCTTCGGCTGGCGATCGCCCGAGCCCAGTCAACCGAACATAACGGCGGCGATGCGCGCGTTGTAGATGTCGAGGCAGGATTACTGACTGTGACGGGCTGGTAGGGAGCCGCAGCGCCTGCCGATTCGGTGCGGTTGGGGGTTGTGCTGTACGCGTCGGTCGCAACGCGCAGATCGTCCGGTTCTGCCCTTGCGTCGGCTTGTCTTAGGTCATCAGCGCATGACGGCCGCGAGGTGATACGCGCAGGTGCGTCAGCGGCCTGGCGCGGACATATCGGTCCGGCAGTGCGGGCATGCTCAGCGACACGGCGGTGGCCCGGCTCCGGTCCGGCCCCGTATGCCAAGGTTTCGCCAACGTTGGGCCAACGTTGCGGCAATGGCGCCGTCGTAGAACTGTCCCTGAAGACATCCGGAGTGCGGGAGGTTCAGATGAAGACGGCAACACAGAAGGCTACATCCAGGCCAGGGCCAGGGCCAGGTCTCGGCGATGGGGTGCTGGTCGGCCCGGGCTGGCTGGCCGGGCACCTCAACGACGCCGATCTCCGTGTGGTCGAAGTCGACGTCAGCCCGGCCGCTTACGACAACTGGCACATCGACGGTGCCGTGCTGTGGAACATCTACACCGACGTGAAGGACGCCGGCTACCGCACCGTGGGCAATGCCGCACTGGAGCGGCTCGTGGCGCGCTCGGGGATCGGCCCGGACTCGACGGTGGTGTTCTACGGGTACGCGCCCGCCGTGGGCTTGTGGCTGATGAAGCTCTACGGGCATCCCGATGTCCGCATTCTGGATTGCTCCCGTGACACCTGGCGGGCCGGAGGCCACCCGTGGAGCACCGCCGCGAGCGAACCGCCTGCTGCCCGCTACAGCCTCGGCGGCCAGGACAGCCGCCTCCGGGCGGACCGGGCGGCGGTGCAAGAGGCCATCGGCCGGCCGGGCACGACCCTGGTGGACGTGCGCTCGGCGGCCGAGTACCGGGGGGATTGCTTCTGGCCCTCCGGCGGCATGGAGCCAGGCGGCCGCGCCGGTCACATGCCGTCAGCTGTCCACCAGCCCATCGACAGCCTCTACAACGCCGATGGGTCGTTCCGCTCCGCCGCGCAATTGCGCGGCGTCTTCTCGCCGGCCGTCCTCTACGGCGGTGATGAGCTGATCACCTATTGCACCATCGGGGGGCGCGCGGCCACCGCCTGGTTCGTGCTCACCCACCTGCTCGCGCGTGACCGGGTCCGGGTCTATGACGGGTCATGGGCTGAGTGGGGCCGCGTACCTGGCGCCCCCGTCGAGCACCCGTAGGCGACGGGACGCCAAACCGCCGCGATCCGATCGCCTACCAGCTGCTGGCAAACGCACACACCAAGCACAGGAGGCTCATCATGGCTATTGACGTGGACAAGCTGCAAGAGTTCCTCGGCCGGTTCGTCGCCGACCTGGGGGCCACCTTCGCGGCCGGGAACGTGGTTATCGGGCACCGGCTCGGCCTGTACCGGGCGCTGGCGGCGGGTCCGGCGCGCGCCGAAGAGCTCGCCGAGCGGACCGGGACCAGCCCGCGGTACATCGCCGAATGGCTGCGCGGGCAGGCGGCCGGCGGGTACGTGGAGTACGACCCCGCCACGGAGGCCTACTCGATGACCGAGGAGCAGGCGTTCGCGCTGGCCAACCCGGACGGCGCCGTGTATGTTCCCGGGGCGTTCGTGCTCGCGCTCGGCACGCTGAAGGCCGAGCCGCGCATCACCGAGGCGTTCCGCACCGGTGCCGGGATGGGCTGGCACGAGCACGACGAGGGCGTGTTCCTCGGATGCGAGCAGTTCTTCCGGGCCGGCTACATCGCCAACCTGATCCCGTCCTGGATCCCGGCGCTGGACGGTGTGGCCGACAAGCTGCGGGCCGGCGCCACGGTCGCCGACATCGGCTGCGGGCTCGGCGCATCCACCATCCTGCTCGCCCAGCAATACCCGAACTCGCGGTTCACTGGGTCGGACTACCACGACCAGTCGATCGAGATCGCCCGCAAGCGGGCCGCCGACGCGGGCGTCGCCGACCGGGTCCGGTTCGAGGTCGCGCCGGCGGCGGGCTTCTCCGGCACCGGTTACGAGCTGGCCGCGACGTTCGACTGCCTGCACGATATGGGCGACCCGGTGGCCGCGGCCCGGCGCATCCGCCAGGCCCTCAAGCCCGACGGCACGTGGCTGGTCGTCGAGCCGTACGCGGCCGAGGAGGTGGGCGGCAACCTCAACCCCGTCGGGCGCGTCTACTACAACGCCTCTACCCAGCTGTGCGTGCCCAACGCGCTGTCCCAGCCTGGCGGCTACGCCCTCGGCGCCCAGGCCGGCGAGGCCGCGATTCAGCGGGTGGTCACCGAAGCCGGGTTCACCAGGTTCCGCCATGCGGCCCAGACCCCGTTCAACCTGGTCTACGAGGTGCGCCCGTAGGCTCCTCGCATCAGGACCAGGCCAGGCCGCCGTCGGCGGCAGCGCCCGGGGAGTCCAGCGACAGCAACCGCCATCTGACGCATCAGGCATCCTGAGGAGAAGCCATGGCGTTCATCCAGATCATCGAGGTCACCACTACCCGCCCGGAGGAGATACAGGAGCTGGTGGAGGAGTGGTCCGCGAAAACCGAAGGCAGGCGCACCGCATATCGCTCTACCCTCACCGCGGACCGCGACCGGCCCAGCACCTACGTCCAGATCGTGGAGTTCCCCTCCTACGAGGAAGCCATGGCCAACTCCGGCCTCCCGGAGACGGGTGAGTTCGCTGAGAAGCTGGCCGGGCTCTGCGACGGCCCGCCGGTGTTCCGTAATCTCGATGTGCGGCGAGTCGACACGTTCTCCTGAGCGACCCTGATGCTCATCGCGGCCCGGAAGCTCTCCTGGGCCAACCGCAAGGCCGGCTGCTTCGTGACGCCGGATCCCCGGCCGCCAAGCGCAGCCCCGGCCAGCCACCCGGCTCCAGCGCGGCAATGAACTCAGGCTGATCAGCGGTATCGGGCTGAGACTGCCGCGCTGGCGCGTTTCGGTGGCCCGGCCGGCTATTCGGCCTGGATCCAGCTGACCAGGTCCTCGCGGCTGACCGTGTTCAGGAGGGCCGGATGGTCGCTGGCCATATGCCCCCGGATCACCCCGACCACCTGGTCATCGCTATCACCGCGGGCCACGAACCCGCACTCGCACCGGATCAGCTTCGCCATCACGCCTCCCCACCTAGCCCCTAACCGCAGCATATTGCCAAAATGGTGGCGTGACCTTGGCGTCCCCGCACCCGGTGCGGATCCAGATCTGCGGGACGCTCGCCGTCGAGCGCGGCGGCCAGCGCCTGGAGGGCCGCCTGCCCGGCCGCCAGGGCCGGCTGCTGTTCACCTACCTGGTCGTCAACCGCCACCGCCAGGTCCCCCGCGACGAGCTGGCCGAGGCGCTGTGGCGCGAACCCGACCCCACCGCGGTCGATGCCCGGGTCAACCCGCTGCTGTCCAAGCTGCGCCGGGTCTTCGGCGCCGACACCGTGGACGGGCGCTCCACCCTCCGGCTGTGCCTGCCCGATGCCCGGGTCGACCTCGAAGCCGCCGCCGGGGCCATCCACCGGGCCGAATCCTCGGTTGCCCAGCAGGACTGGGCGCGAGCGTGGGGGCCGGCCCTCACCGCACTGTTCGTGGCCGAGCGCGGCTTCCTTCCCGGCGAAGACGCCCCCTGGATCGACGAGACCCGCCACCAGCTGACCGAACTCCGCCTGCGCGCCCTGGAATGCTACGCGGCAGCCGGCCTTGGCATCGGCGGAACCGAACTCGCCGGCGCTATCCGGGCCGGCCGGCAGCTCACCCGCCTCGCCCCGCTCCGGGAAAGCGGCTACCGCTACCTCATGCGAGCGCTCGCCGCCCAGGACAACCTGGCCGAGGCCCTCGGCGTTTACGGCCAGCTCAGCGAGTGCCTGCGCGACCAGCTCGGCGTCTCACCCAGCCCGGCCACACGCCAGCTCCACCAGCGGCTCCTCGCCGCGACCTGAACCATGCGCAGGAACCGCCCGTGGTGCGGCGCGCGCTACCGTCAGCCAGATCACCGCGATATGCGCTGTTTCAGTTGCTAGCTGGTCGCCAGCCCTGGCGCTGCAGATCGGCGGGTTGGTGCGCTTCGGGGAGGACGCATTCTGGGCGCTCTCTGCGTCATCTGGCGGGCAAGGCTGACCGCTGGCTGCACATGGATGAGGACTCGGGATCAGCGCGGCCATTACGGCCGACACCTCGAATGTCTGAACGTTGCCTGATCCGTACCCGGACGTTGGCGTGGGCCGAGTGGTACTACCTGCGTAAAGACGTCAAAAAGCTACGACCGTATAAGCCGCTGGCAGGCCTCCTCCAGCGCGTCGTGGCGGCGCTGCCGCATGGTGCGGGTATCTTCCGGTCCGGCCTTGCCGGACAGGGCGTCCAGCACCACGGTCAGCGCGGCGGCGCAGCCCGGCGTGAGATCCCCCGCGACCCGCCCGGCGCCGCCGATCGTCGTATCGACCCACAGCGCCCGGTCATTGAACCCGCCGTCGTCGCGGCCGGGCCCGGTGCGGGCCCGTTCGGCCATCTCCTGCCCGAACGCACCGAGGTCGTGCAGGTCCGCGCCACCCAACCCGGCGGCCAGCAGAATCTGATCCGCGTCCGCCCGATGGTCGTCGGGGAGCCGGACGGTCCACTCACAGATCTGCCGCGCCCACGACGCGCTGATCTGCGCCCGCCAAGGCTTCGGCGAGCACCGGATGCTGCGCCAGCCGCCGGGCCCACCCGGTCGCCCCTGCCGCCCGATCCAGCGTCCAACAGGCCGGACCCCTGGCGCTTACTACCCTCGTGCTCCGCGCTGTCCTCGTGCTCCGCGCTGTTCGTAAGCGCCCAGCGCAGCGATCAGCCGCTCGAAGGCGGGCAGGTGAGACGGGAATTGGGGCCAGCCGTTGATGATGGGCGTCAGTTCCCCAATACCGTTCGATCCGGGGATCGGTGAGGGTTCGATCCGGGGATCGGTGAGGGCTTGCAGCGGTGCGAGCAACTCGGTGCGGCGCTGGGTGCCCGCAGTGGGCGCCAGGATCCGTTCCACGATCCGGGCGGCCTCGCCGGAATCTGGAGGGCAACCGGAGCGCGGGCGGCGAGCAGGAAACCGAATACCTTCTCGGTCACCAGCATGCGGTTCGCGTCCAGATGGCTGCTGACCTGCACCGCCCAGCGGAACACCACGATGTCGAGGGCGAGTATCACGATGAGGTGGCCGACGACGACGGCGACCACCGCGACGGAGGCGGCTTCGGCCGGCGCGGTGACCAGTAGGACGATACCGGCGGGGTTGAGGAGGTAGGGCACGGCAAGCAGGAACACCGCGACCTGCGCCGGGTCCGTGTCTTCTGCGGGGTGAGCGCGGCGTGTGCCCTACGCCCCGGCGGCGTGCAGGAACTTGGCGGCGATCGGCCCGCAGGTGGGACCGCCGTTACCACCCGAGTCGACCACCAGCACCGCGAACGCGATGTTGCCCTTGAACCCGATCAGCCAGGCGTCGGTCTTCAGCGGCGTCCCGGTCCCGTACTCGGCCGTCCCCGTCTTGCCGAACGTCCCGGCCGGCAGGCCCTGCCCCGCGGCGGTGCCGGAGGCGACGACCTGCGCCATCATCTGGTGCAGGTCGGTGACCACCGCGGCCGGCAGCCGGTGGGTGGCCGCGGTGTCGTCCGGTGCGCCCACCACCAGGCGCGGTGCGCGCACGGTGCCGGTGTCAACCGCGGCGGCGACCATCGCCATGTTCAGCGGCGAGGCCAGCACCCGGCCCTGCCCGATCGACGTGGCGGCCAGGTCGGCCTCGTCCGACGGCGTGGGCACCGATCCGGCGTAGGCGGCCAGCCCCATCCGCGGCGCCTTGCCCAGCCCGAACAGCGCCGCGGTGGACGGGAAGTCCGGCGGCGTGAGGTGCGCCGTGGCCAGCCCGATAAAGGCCGTGTTGCATGACTCGGCGAACGCGTCCAGCAGGTCGCTGACCTGCCCCTCGCCCTCGGCATTGTGGAACACCTCGCCGCCGGCCGTCGCCGTCGCCGGGCAGCTGGCCGCCGACGAGGGTGAGAGCCCGTGGTTGATCAGTGCGGTGGAGGTGAGCACCTTGAACGTGGAGCCCGGGGGATAGGCGCCGTCCAGGGCCCCGTCGAACTGACCGGAGTTGACGTTCGCCGCGGCCAGCACCCCGCCGGTCTGCGTGTTGACGGCGACCAGCGCGGCGGTCTTCCGCTCACCGGACAGGGCCGACTGCGCCGCCCGCTGCATGTCCGGGTCGATCGTGGTCTGCACGGCCGTCCCGGCGTGCCCCGCCAGCGTGGCGAGCGTCGCCACGTGCGCGCCGTTGGCTGAGACCACCGCGACGGTCACGCCGGGCGAGCCGGCCAGCTGGCGCTCGCCGGCCGCCTCCAGCCCGCTCTGGCCGACGACGCTCTGCGCGCTGTAAGCGCCGCCGAGCGACTGAAGTTCCTGGGCGGTGACCGGCCCAACCGTGCCGACCACTCCCGCGGTGAGCCCGGGCGTGGTCGCCTGCGGCGTCGCGGATGACTCGAACACGGCGCCCGGGAGCGGGTAGAGGGTCGGCTTGAGCTGCTCGTAGCGCGCCTGCGGCACTGTGAAGACCGGCTCGAAGAACGTCGGGTGGGCCTTCGCGGCGGTGATCGCGGTGCTGGCCTCCTGCGCCGTCGCGCCCGCGGCGACCAGGGCCGACGTCAGCGAGGTAGCGTCCTTGACCAGGCCCCCCTCGACGCCGATCGTGACCTGCTGGGCCTGGGTGGTCAGCGGCACGCCGCCCGCGCCCTCGATCGCCGCGCGGGCCGGCCAGGTCGTCGTCACCGTAAGCTCGTCGCCGGCCCGCAGCGACGGGGCGATCGTGGCCGGGGACCAGTCAACCAGCCAGTGCCCGGAGCGCTGGACCAGGTGCAGCGTCGGCCTGATCGTGATGGTGCCGAGGCCGGTGAGGCCGAGCCGTTCGGTGACCGGGTCGGTGGCCGAAGCTCCGCTGGTCTTCAGCGTGCCCGCGCTGAAGCTGGCCTTGCTGACGTGCAGATCGGTGAACGCCGCCGTGTTGACCGTTACGAAGTCGGCCGGCGGGCTGGCCACGAGCTGCCGCATGGCCGTCCAGTCCTGCTTGCTCCACGCGGCCAGGTAGGCCGTGGCCGTCGTCTGCGGCACGGGCCCCGAACCGCACGCGCTGAGCAGCGCCCCGGCCAGAACCACAGCCACCCCGACAAATAGCCGGGTGCCGGCGAACCGGCCTGGCTCCCTGAGACTGCCCATGCCCAGAGGCTACGCAACCGCCCACGGCCCCGCCGCCCAAACACTGGCCCCGCGCAAACACTGGCGCCGCCGCGCAAACACTGGCGCCGCCGCGCAAACACTGGCGCCGCCGCGCACGCATTGGCGCCGCCGGGCACGCATTGGCCCCGCCGGGCACGCATTGGCCCCGCCGGGCCAATGCGCGGGCGCCGCCGGTGCTACGTTGCCCTCGTGCGGATCGGGGTGTACGTCGACGGCTTCAATCTGTACTACGGCGCGCGGTCGCTGTGCGGCCGGGGCACGCCGGGCTGGCGATGGCTCGATCTGCGCGGGCTGACCGCCGACCTGGTGAGCCGGCCCGGGACCTGGTCAGGCGCCCAGGTGGAGCGGGTGGTGTACTGCACGGCCCGCATCGACGGCGCCACCAACCCGTCCGGCCAGGCGGACCAGGATGTCTACCTGAAGGCGCTGGCCGCGGCGGCCAGCGTCGACCACATCGAGTTCGGCACCTACGTCGCCCACGTCAAGACGGCCCCGCTGGCCAAGCGGGACCTGCAGGGCCGGCCGGAACTGGTCGTGCCGGACTGGCCGGTGATGGTGCAGGACGGCCACGGCAACCCGGTCCATGGCGCGGTGTTCATGGTGTCCTACGCCAGCCGCGAAGAGAAGGGGTCCGACGTCAACGTGGCGGCCCACCTCCTGCTCGACGTGCTCGGCGGCACTGTCGACGGCGCGCTGATCATCTCCAACGACAGCGACCTGAGGTTTCCCATCGAGCAGGCCCGGCAGCGCGTACCGGTCGGCGTCATCAACCCGTCACCGAGCTATCTGGCCGGTGACCTGCGCGGCAACCCGACGGACGGTGCGGGCCGGCACTGGTGGGCCCGGCTGTCGTGCGCCGACCTGAAGAACCACCAGCTTCCCGACCCGGTAGGCCCGTACCACCGCCCGGCCGGCTGGTAGCCCCCGCCGACGGCAACGCGCCCGGCGCCTGTGACGCCCCCGGCGACACGCCCCACGCCGGTGGCCAGCCAGGCCTCCCCATCGGCACCGCCGCTGGCTATACTCCCCGGCGTATACCACCCGGCTCCTCGTGGGCCGGGTTTCTTTTTGCGCCGAACGGACGTGCCCTCGCGTCATCCGCGCCGCGGGCGCCCGCTACAGCTGGCCGATGGCGGTGATCCGCAGCACGGCCGTCGCGGCCTCGTCCGAGGCGGCCAGGTCGATCTCGGCGCTGATGCCCCAGTCGTGGTCCCCGGCCGGGTCGTCGAAGATCTGCCGGGCGGTCCAGCGGGACGCGCCCTCGTCGAGGATGAGCAGCCCCGGCCCGCGCGCGTCCGGCCCGGTGCCGATCTCGTCGTGCTGGGCGAAGTACGCGTCCAGCACGTCGCCCCACGCGTCGGCGTCCCAGCCGGAATCCGCGTCCAGCTCGCCGAGCTCCTCGTACCGGCCCAGCGCGGCCAGCGTGACCCGGCGGAAGAGCGCGTTCCGCACCAGCACCCGGAAGGCCCGGATGTTCCCGGTCACCGACACCGGCCGCGACGCGGCCGCGACCACCTCGGCGGGGTCCGGGTTGCGCAGCCGTTCCCATTCGTCGATGAGGCTGGAGTCGACCTGGCGGACCATTTCGCCGAGCCACTCGATCAGGTCGATGAGCTCCTCGGTCTTGCCGTCCTCCGGCACGGTCTGCCGCAGTGCCTTGTACGCGTCGGCCAGGTACCGGAGCACCAGCCCTTCCGAGCGGGACAGCCCGTAGAACCCGATGTATTCGGTGAACGTCATCGACCGCTCATACATGTCGCGGACCACCGACTTGGGCGCGAGCTCGTGGTCGGCGACCCACGGGTGGCCGCGCCGGTAGATGTCGTACGCGGCCTCGAGCAGGTCCTCCAGCGGCTTCGGGTACGTCACCGAATCCAGCAGGTCCATCCGGGTCTCGTAGTCGACGCCGTCCGCCTTCATCTGCGCAACCGCCTCGCCGCGGGCCCGGAACTGCTGCGCGGACAGCACCTGGCGCGGGTTGTCCAGCGTCGACTCGATGACTGAGAGCACGTCCAGCGGGTACGCGGGGGACTCCCGGTCCAGCAGTTCCAGCGCCGCCAGCGCGAACGGCGACAGCGGCTGGTTGAGCGCGAAGTCGAACTGCAGGTCCACGGTCAGCCGTGCCCCCCGACCCCGCTCGTCCGGCTCGTCCAGCCGCTCGACCACGCCGCCGGCCAGCAGCGCCCGGTAGATCTGGATCGCCCGGTGGATGTGCGCGCGCTGCGCCGCGCGGTCCTCGTGGTTGTCGGTCAGCAGCTGCTTCATCGCGGCGAACGCGTCGCCCGGCCTGCTCAGGACGTTCAGCAGCATGGCGTGGCTGACCGCGAACTGGGACTTCAGCGGCTCGGGCTCGGCCGCGACCAGCCGCTCGAAGGTGGGCTGGCCCCACGAGACGAACCCCTCGGGTGGCTTCTTGCGCACGACCTTGCGCCGCTTCTTGGGGTCGTCGCCCGCCTTGGCCAGGGCGTGGGTGTTCTCGACCACGTGCTCCGGGGCCTGCACCACGACCGTCCCGACCGTGTCGTACCCGGCCCGCCCGGCGCGCCCGGCGATCTGGTGGAACTCCCGCGCCTGCAGCAGCCGTGTCTTCGACCCGTCGTACTTGGACAGCGCGGTGAACAGCACGGTCCGGATCGGCACGTTGATGCCCACCCCGAGCGTGTCGGTCCCGCAGATCACCTTGAGCTGGCCGGCCTGCGCCAGCGTCTCGACCAGCCGCCGGTACTTGGGCAGCATGCCGGCGTGGTGCACCCCGATGCCGTGCCGGACCAGGCGGGACAGCGTCTTGCCGAAGCCGGCCGTGAACCGGAAATGGCCGATCGTCTCGGCGATGGCGTCCTTTTCCGCGCGGGTGCAGACGTTGATGCTCATCAGCGCCTGGGCCTGCTCCAGCGCGGCGGCCTGGGTGAAGTGCACGACATAGACCGGCGCCTCGTGCGTCTCCAGCAGTTCCCGCAGCGTCTCGTGCAGCGGCGTGAGCACGTACCGGAAGGTCAGCGGCACCGGGCGCGCGTCCGACCGGACCACCGCGGTCGTCCGGCCGGTGCGCCGGGCCAGGTCCTTCTCGAAGAAGCTGACGTCCCCGAGGGTCGCCGACATCAGCACGAACTGGGCGTGCGGCAGCTCGATCAGCGGCACCTGCCACGCCCAGCCCCGGTCGGGGTCGGCGTAGAAGTGGAACTCATCCATCACGACCTGGCCAACGTCGGCGTCCGCCCCGTCCCGCAGTGCGATGTTGGCCAGGATCTCCGCGGTGCAGCAGATGATCGGCGCCGACGCGTTGACGCTCGCGTCCCCGGTCATCATGCCTACGTTGGCCGGCCCGAACGTCTCGCACAGCGCGAAGAACTTCTCCGACACCAGCGCCTTGATCGGCGCGGTATAGAAGGTGCGCTGCCCGGCCGCGAGCGCCGCGAAGTGCGCGCCCGCCGCCACCAGGCTCTTGCCGGACCCGGTCGGTGTGGACAGGATCACGTTCGATCCCGACACGACCTCGATCAGGGCCTCTTCCTGGTGCGGGTAGAGGCTGAGCCCTTGCTCCTTGGCCCAGCTCGCGAAGGCGCCGAACACGGCGTCCGGGTCCGGGGTCGCGGGCAGCGCGTCAGTCAGCGTCATCGCCCCTCCTCGGCCCGTTCCGTCCGCCATGTCCTGATGCCCGCGGTGACCTTAGCAGCGGGTCACCGGGCCTAACCTCACCGCAACACCCAGCGGGGCCCTGGCATTCCTAGGACTTCCCCAGGATGAGCCGGAACTCGGCGATCCCGTGGCTGGCCAGCGAGCCGACGGCGCCGTACCCCTTCGGCCCCTTGATACCCCAGGTACCGAACGGGACCGGGATCGAGCCGACGGCCTGCAGGGCGGTCCCGTCCCGGCGCGCCGTCAGCGTCACCGTGACCGGGCGCGTCGCCCCGCCCACGGTGAACTGCGCGGGCGCCGTCAGCGTTACCGTCGCGCCCGAGGCGAACGCCGCCGGCAGCGGCACCGGCCGCGCCAGCGTGACCGTTGCGTCCGGGTAGCGCTGGCTGTTCAGGCTGGCGGCCAGTTGCGGTCGAGTGGGACGGCGGCCGGATCGCCGCCGTCCGCGAGGCCATCAGCTCGCTGTCCCTCCCGGGCGCCTAGATCGTTTACCAGGGCCGGAACAGTCGCCGTCGGACTCGTAATCCAGCACTGCCCGGATCCCGCAGGAACTGCGTCAGCGCCTGGTGGTACGGCGCGATCGTGGTGATGTCGGCGTACTCGTCGGCGCCGTGCTGGCCGTGCCCGCCCACGCCGAACGCCACCGCCGTGATGCCCGCGTCCCCGTAGAAGCACCCGTCGCTGGTGCCGTGCTTGCGCAGGAATTCGGGCTGATAGCCCTGTGCGAGCGCGGCGCCGGCGAGCCGGGTGATCTCGGGCCGGCCGCCGTCGGCGTTCTGCGGCGCATCCACGTGGTCGACCACGGCCGTCACGCCCAGCTCACAGAACCCCTGCAGGTAGGCGGCGATCTGCGCGGTGCTCCTCCCGGCCAGGTCGGTGTCCTCCGGCGGAAAGCGGATGTCCAGCCACGCCTCCGCCTCGGCCGGGATCTGGTTGCGGGCCTGGTTGGGGGTGTGCACGCGTGCCAGGTTCACGGTGGTCCGCCAGGCCTCCTCGGTGGCCACCGGGTACCGGGCCAGCATGTTGTGCACGCTGCGCTGCAGCTTGACCAGGGCGTTATCACCCAGCCACTGGTAGGCACTGTGCGCACCACGGCCGCTGGCCCGCAAGGTCACGCCGAGCATGCCCTTGGACTCGGTGACGATCCGCAGCCCGCTGGTCTCCCCGATCAGCACGAAGTCCCCGCGCACGCCGCGCTCGATCTGGTGCCGGGTGCCGTCGCGCCCGCCTACCTCCTCGTCGGTGACGAGCTGCAGCGCCAACGGGTATCCGACCGAGCCGGCCAGCTCACGGAAGGCCAGCGCTTCGGCCAGCGCGGAGATCTTCATGTCCTGCGCGCCCCGCGCGTACAGCCGGCCCCCCTCGCGGCGGGCCCGGAACTGATCCGGCGGCGCCGGCACCACGTCCAGGTGCGCGTTGAGAATAACCCGGAAATCGGGCCGCCCGGCCCGCCCGGCGCCGGGCTCTGTCCCGCCGCGGTCGCCGCCGGATCCGCCCTGGGCAGGCTCGCCCCGGTACACGCCCCGGTACACCAGCGCACTCGGCTTGCCGCCCGACTCGAACCGCTCCACGGTGAAACCGGGCCCGACGAAATCGAGCACGAAGCGGAGCGCCCGTGCCAGCTCCGCCGGCCGGTCCGCCGTCGACGGAATCGCGAGCAGCTCACCCGCCTGCTCCAGGAACCACTCCGCGTCCATGGCCCCATTCTGCCCCGCTACGGCAGCACCGCCTCGATGAGTCCGTCCACCGCCGCGCCCGGCGGTCGGCGAGGACCTGGCGGACGACATTGCGGCCCGGAATGCCGGTGACGCCGCCGCCACCGTGAGTGGCCGAGCCGGCCTGGTACAGCCCGCGGACCGGCGTGCGCAGGTCCGCGTAGCCGGCGGCCGGCCGGGCGTGGAACATCTGGCCCAGGGACAGCTCGCCGTGGAAGATGTTCCCGCCGACCAGGCCGTACTCCTCCTGCATCTGGTGCGGCCCGATCACCTGCCGGTGCAGTACCGAGCTGGTGAAGCCGGGGGCGACCGCCTCCACCCGCGCGATGACCCGGTCCGCGTGGGCGGCCAGGTCTGCCTCGTGCGGTGCGTCCGCATAGCCAGACGGCACCCACTGGGTGAACAGCGACATGACGTGCCGGCCCGGTGGCGACAGCGAGTCGTCGAAGACGCTGGGGATGCAGATGTCGGCGAACGGTCGCGCCGACGGCTCGCCCGTCACCGCCTGCTGGAAGGCCGTCTCCACGTCGTCCAGGCTCTCGGCCAGCACGATGGTCCCGCCGTGCACCTGCGGGTCGAAGTCCGGGTGGCCCGCGAACACCGGCAGCCGGTCGAGCGCGAGGTTGATCTTCACGGTCCCGCTGCGGGTCTGCCAGCCCCGGATGTCCGCGACGAATTCCGGCGGCAGGTCGGCCGTATCGAGCAGGCGCAGGAACGAGATCTGCGGGTGCGCCGTGGTGATGACGACGTCCGCGTCGATTTCCTCGCCGCTGGCCAGGGTCACCCCGCAGGCCCGGCCCTCAGCCGTGCGGATGCGGGCGACCGGCGCGCCGGTCCGGATCTCCGCGCCGAACGACCGGGCCGCGGACGCGATCGCCGCGGCGACCCCTCCCATCCCGCCGCGCGGGAACCCCCACGCGCCCGCCTGCCCGTCGGCCTCGCCGACATGATGGTGCAGCATCACGTACGCGGTCCCGGCCGACCGCGGCCCCGCCCAGGTGCCGATGACGCCGGAGACCGAGAGCAGCCCGCGCACCGCGTCGCTTTCGAAGTAGCGGTCGAGCAGGTCGGCGATGCTCCCGGTGAGCAGCCGGGTCACGTCCACCGAGCCGCGCTCGTCGACCCCCCGCAACTGCGCCAGCAGCCGGGCCTGTGCCCACAGGTCCGCGGGCCGCCGCGAACCGAGGTGCGGCGGGATCTGATGCAGCAGCGGCCCCAGCAGCCGGCCGATCCGCTGCAGGTGCGCCTCGTAGCGGTCGTAGGCGTCCGCGTCCGCGGCGGAGTACTTGGCGATCTCGGCGTGCCGCGCGGCCGGGTCGTCGGGCAGCCGCAGGTACCGCCCGTCCACCCGTGGCGCGAAGTACGGACCCTGCGGGTAGACGTGGTACCCGTGCTGCTCCAGCCGCAGGTCGCGGACGAGATCGGGGGGCAGCAGGGACACCACGTACGACAGCGAGGTGACCGTGTACCCGGGGCCGAACGGGTGCTCGCTGACCGCGGCGCCGCCGGTTACGTCCCGGCGCTCGCACACCACGGTGTCCAGCCCGTTCCTGGCCAGGTAGGCCGCGGCGACCAGACCGTTGTGCCCACCGCCGACCACGACGGCATCCCTGCGCCTTGTCAACTGCCCTCTCCTCCCAGGTAGCTCCTCCGAGCCTGCCACGAGCCGGGTGCGAGTCGCAGCAGCCGTGGCCAGGACAGCAAGGCGGGGCCTGCCGGCGGAGCGGACGGTCAGATCAGGTCGGACAGGCGGCGGAGCATCTCGGTGCTCTGCTCGGGCGGCAGCGCCTCGGTGGCCACGCTGTTCAGGATGTTCCAGTAGGGCGCCGTGTCGGCGGGTTTTTTGAGGTAGATCGCGCTGTCCAGCTGCTCCCGGTAGACGAGGTCGGGGAGCAGGCCCTCGGGGAACCGCAGCAGGATCATCTGGCCGCCCACGCCCGCGTGCCCGCCCGCGCTGAACGGCATGACCTGGACCGTGATGTTGCGGCGGCGCGACATCCTGATCAGGTGGTCGACCTGAGCCAGCATGACCGCCCGGCCGCCGATCGGGCGGCGCAGGGCCGCCTCATTGATCACCACCCACAGGTGCGGCGGGTTGTCGCGGCGCAGCAGCTGCTGGCGGCGCATCCGCAGCGCGACCAGCTGCTGGACGTCAGGCTCTGAGATACCGTCCGCGAGCCGGGCTACCGCCGCCGCGTAGCCGGGCGTCTGCAAGAGCCCGGGGATGAACTGCACGTCGTAACTGCGGATGATGCCCGCCGCCTGCTCCAGCCCGAGGTAGGGCCCGAACCACGGGGGCAGGACCTCGCTATAGGAGTGCCACCAGCCGGCCGCGTTGGCCTGCCGGGCCAGGCTGAGCAGCACCGCCCGTTCGGCCTCGTCGCCCACCCCGTACAGCGTCAGCAGGTCGGACACGTCGCGCTGCTTGAAACCGGTCCGGCCCAGCTCGAGACGGCTGATCTTGGAGCCGGACGCCCGGATCGCGGTGCCCGCGCTGTCCCGGGTGATCCCCGCCGCCTGGCGGAGCCGGCGCAGCCGCGCACCAAGGAGCATCCGGACGACCGTGGGGCCGGCCGGGCCGTGGCCGACGACGCCAGAGTCTTCCGGCCCGGGTGTTCCCTGCGTCGTGTCCAATGCCCTCGCTCTCGGTGCGGTTCCGGTGCGTCTCGCTTCCATGGTAGTCCGGGCCGGCCCGCTGGGCTGGCCGGGCGTCGGCACGATCATCTGGGATCGTTACCTGATACGGCACCAGACTTGAACCATTCGTTGTCTTGTACCGTTCGCGTTTCTGAAGATAAGTTGGCGCTATGACCGCGCCCCAGGCTCAGAGCACCGCCGAGGAGCTGCGCGGTGCCGGCCTGCGGGTGACGGCCGCCCGCGTCGCACTGCTTGAGACCGTCCGGGACGGTGACCACCTCGGCGTCGAGGCGATCACCTCCGCGGTGCGCGATCGCGTAGGCCATATTTCCGTGCAAGCCGTGTATGAGGCCCTGCACGCGCTCACCGCGGCGGGACTCCTGCGCCGCATCGAGCCGGCCGGCAGCCCGGCCCGGTTCGAGGGACGCGTCGGGGACAACCATCACCACATCGTGTGCCGGTCGTGTGCTGCCGTCGCTGACGTCGACTGCGCGGTCGGCGAGGCCCCCTGCCTGACCGCGTCCGACGACCACGGTTTCTCGGTCGGCGAGGCCGAGGTCACCTACTGGGGCCTGTGCCCCGGCTGTTCTACTGCCGGCAGTTCCTGAGCATCGTGATCCGCCCAGCCCGGAAGGATTCCCATGACTGAGAACCATGATCCAGTAGTCGTCGAAGACGCGACCCCGGAGAGCGGGGGGTGCCCGGTCGCGCCCGGCCTCACGCACCCCACCAAGGGTGACGCCAACCGCGAATGGTGGCCGAACAAGCTCAACCTGAAGATCCTCGCCAAGAACCCCGCCGTGGCCAATCCCCTGGGCGAGGAGTTCAACTACGCCGAGGCGTTCAAGACCCTCGACCTCCCTGCCGTGAAGCGCGACATAGCGGAGGTGCTGACGACATCCCAGGACTGGTGGCCGGCTGACTTCGGCCACTACGGCCCGCTCATGATCCGGATGGCGTGGCACAGCGCGGGCACCTACCGCATCAGCGACGGCCGCGGCGGCGCCGGGGCCGGCCAGCAGCGTTTCGCCCCGCTCAACAGCTGGCCGGACAACGTCAGCCTCGACAAGGCGCGCCGGCTGCTGTGGCCGGTCAAGAAGAAGTACGGCCAGAAGCTCTCATGGGCCGACCTCATAGTCCTTACCGGCAACGTCGCGCTGGAGTCGATGGGCTTCAAGACCTTCGGCTTCGGCGGCGGCCGCGAGGACGTCTGGGAGCCGGACGATGACGTCTACTGGGGGCCCGAGACCGAATGGCTCGGCGACCAGCGCTACACCGGCGACCGCGAGCTGGAGGAGCCACTGGCCGCGGTCCAGATGGGCCTCATCTACGTCAACCCGGAGGGTCCGAACGGCGACCCGGACCCGCTCGCCGCGGCGCGCGACATCCGCGAGACGTTCCGCCGGATGGCGATGAACGACGAGGAGACGGTCGCCCTGATCGCGGGCGGTCACACCTTCGGCAAGACGCACGGCGCCGGCCCCGCGGATTCAGTCGGCCCCGACCCCGAGGCCGCCCCGCTCGAGCAGCAGGGCCTGGGCTGGAAGAGCACGTACGGCAGCGGCAAGGGCCGCGACGCGATCACCAGCGGTCTCGAGGTCACGTGGACTCCCGCGCCGACCAAGTGGGATAACAGTTTCTTCGAGACCCTCTTCGGTTATGAGTGGGAGCTGACCCAGAGCCCGGCGGGCGCGCACCAGTGGCAGCCGAAGGACGGGGCCGGGGCGGGCACCGTTCCCGACCCTCAGGACCCGTCGCAGCGACGCCCTCCGACGATGCTGACCACCGACCTCTCGCTGCGGTTCGACCCGATCTACGAGCCGATCTCGCGGCGTTTCCTGGCGGACCCGGATGCGCTCGCGGACGCCTTCGCCCGGGCGTGGTTCAAGCTGACCCACCGCGACATGGGCCCGATCGTGCGCTACCTCGGGCCGGAGGTGCCGTCCGAGACGCTGATCTGGCAGGACCCCGTTCCGGCGGTGACGCACGAGCTCATCGACGCGGCGGACATCGCCGCCCTGAAGAGCCAGATCCTCGCCTCGGGCCTGACGGTGCCCCAGCTCGTGTCCACCGCGTGGGCGTCGGCCTCGTCCTTCCGCGGCGGCGACAAGCGGGGCGGTGCCAACGGGGCGCGCATCCGCCTCGAGCCGCAGAACGGCTGGGAGGTCAACAACCCCGACCAGCTGGCGACGGTGCTGCGCACCCTGGAGGGCATCCAGCAGTCCTTCAACGCTGGCCAGACCGGCGGGAAGCAGGTCTCGCTGGCCGACCTGATCGTGCTGGCGGGCGATGCGGCCGTCGAGCAGGCCGCCAAGAACGCCGGCTTCGACGTCGAGGTCCCCTTCACGCCGGGCCGCGCGGACGCGTCGCTGGAGCAGACCGACGTGGAGTCGTTCGTCAACCTCGAGCCGAGGGCGGACGGGTTCCGGAGCTACGTTGGGAAGGGCACCCGGCTGCCGGCCGAGTACCTGCTGCTCGACAAGGCGAACCTGCTCACCCTGAGCGCCCCCGAGATGACGGTCCTCGTCGGTGGCCTCCGCGTGCTGGGCGCGAACTACGACGGGTCGAAGCTCGGGGTCCTCACCTCCACCCCCGGGTCGCTGACCAACGACTTCTTCGTCAACCTGCTCGACCTCGGCACGACGTGGAAGGCGACGTCCGAGGACGCGAACACGTTCGAGGGGCGCGACGCCGCCACCGGCGAGGTCAAGTGGACCGGCAGCCGTGCCGACCTCGTCTTCGGGTCGAACTCCGAGCTGCGCGCGCTCGCGGAGGTCTACGCGAGCGATGACGCGAAGGAGAAGTTCGTGAACGACTTCGTCGCGGCGTGGGACAAGGTGATGAACCTCGACCGGTTCGACCGCGCCTGATCATGACGTCCAGGCCGGCCCGCGCCGGCCGGCCTGGACGTCCTCGGTCCGCAGGTCGGATGCCCGCGACGGGCGAGGTCCACGGCCAGGTAGTCGGCCCTGCGCCGACGGCCGGGGAGGGTGTGATTACTTTACGTATATGATAAGTTGCCCTGGGTATACCAGTCGCATGCCGGAATCCAGCGTGTCAGGCTGTTGCCAGCCGCACCCTTCCATGGCCCAGATGATCACGCCCCGGGCGGTCCCCCAGATCCGGGAATACGGCGGCAACCGCCCGGCCCTGGCCGGCCGGCCGGACCACGCTGATCTCCTGGTGCTCGGCACTATCGTCACGATGAACCCGGCCCAGCCGGAGGCCGGGGCGCTGGCGGTCAGGAACGGGCGGGTGCTGGCGCTCGGATCACCGGAGGAGATTGCTGGCCTGCGTGGCCCGGACACCGAGATTGCCGAGCTCGGCGACCAGGTAGCCCTGCCCGGCCTGGTCGAGCCGCACATGCACCTATGGAGCACGGTGATCTTCGATTCCTGGCTGGACTGCTCGCCGCCGGCGAATCCGGTTTTCGGCATGGTCGTCGAGCGGCTCCGCCATGCGGCGGCTTCGGCGCGCCCCGGCCAGTGGGTGACCGGGAAGTTGTTCGACCCCTCGCTGTACCCCGGTGAGCCGGTCCTGACGGCTGCGATCCTGGACCGGATCGCGCCCGATAACCCGGTGCTGGTGGCGAACGCCTCCATGCACTTCCTGTACGTCAACTCCAAGGCACTGGCCCTCGCGCACATCACCGCGCAGACGCCGGACCCTCCCGGCGGCAGCTACCTCCGCGCGGGCGGCGTCCTGACCGGGGTTGTCTCCGAAATGGCCGCCATGATGCCGGTCCTGGGCGCGCTCCCCAGGCTGACCCACGACGAGCTGCTCGACGGCCTGGCCGCCATCCTGGCCAGGGCAGCGAGCGCCGGTGTCACCAAGGTGCACGAGGCAGCCACCGGCAGCCTGCTGGGAGCCAGCGAACTGGACATCCTGCACGGGCTCGCCGCGGCGGGGCGGCTGCCCACCCGGATCACCACAGCGCAGCTTGACCAGGCCCGGGCAGCATGGGAGCAGGCAGGCGTCCGGGCCGGGGACGGCGATGACATGGTCCGCGCCACCAGCTGGAAACTGATCGCTGACGGATCGAATCAGGGCCGGACGGGTTACCAGCGCGGGCCCTACCTGGGCTCCGCAGAACGCGGCGCGGCCAACTACACCGCCGATCAGCTCCAGGAGGCGATCCGCTACGCCCACGACCGCGGCTGGCAGGTCATGGTGCACGCCAACGGCGACGCCGCGATCGACCTCACCCTGGAGGCCTACGAGAAGGCCCTCGCCGGCGCCGAGCTCACGGATCTGCGGCACCGCATCGAGCACTGCTCCATCGCCTACGAGGGCCACTTCCGCCGGATGGCAGCGGCCGGGATCTCGCCCAGCTTCCTGATGAACCACGTGTACTACTGGGGCAAGGCGCTGCGGGACAACATCCTGGGTCCCGACCGGGCCAACCGCCTCGACGCCGTGGCCAGTGCACTCCGCCGCGGCCTGCGGCCCTCCTTCCACAGCGACTACTCCGTCTCGCCGATCTGCCCGCTCCGCTCGGTGCAGACCGCCGTGACCCGGTCGATGCGCGACGGCGGTGAGGTACTGAACGCGGATGAGCGGATCAGCGCCGAAGCCGCACTCCGCGCGGTCACGATCGACGCGGCATGGCAGACCCACACCGACAACGTGCTCGGCTCGCTCGAGCCCGGCAAGTATGCCGACTTCGTGATCCTGTCGTCCGACCCGCGGCGGGTGGACTCCAGCGCCATCGGCGACATCACCGTCCAGCAGACCCGGCTCGGCGGCGCCGTTACCTGGACCGCAGCGTGACAACCGGCGCACCAGCTACCGCTTCACCACCCGCCTGCTCATGCTGAAGTCTCACCATTGATGCTGTTTCAATCGTACGGCGCCACGCCGGCCTGACCCCGCCCTCAACTGAACGACGGGGCCTGCGCCCCGGAAGGATAACGACGGGCCTGCGCCCCGGAAGGATTTGGTCAGGAGACGTGCGCGCCGATCAGGTGGCCGACGCCGTAGGTGATCGCCGCGGCGATCGCGCCCGCGATGACCTGGCGCAGGCCGGAGCGGAAGACGCCGCGCCCGTTCAGCGCGCCGATGCTCGCACCGACGCCGAATAGGGCGGCGATGACCAGCACGATCGCGGCCAGCAAGGCGGCCGTGCCGCTCCCGGCCAGGTAGGGGATCACCACCACGAACGCGCCGATGGCGAAGGCGAACAGGCTCGACAGCGCGGCGCCCCACGGTGAGCCGAGATCGTCGGGGTCGAGTCCGAGTTCTTCCCGGGCCAGCGTGTCCAGCGCCACGTCGCGGTCGGACATGATCCGGTCGGCGAGCTTCTCGGCGTCCGCGCGGGACAGGCCCTTGGCCCGGTAGATGAGTACCAGTTCGGCGTGCTCCTCCTCCGGCTTCTCCTCCAGTTCGGCCTGTTCCAGCGAGATCTCCCGCTGGTACATCTCGCGCTGGCTCGACATGGACACGTACTCGCCGGCGGCCATCGAGAACGATCCAGCCAGCAGGCCCGCGACGCCGGCCAGCAGCGTCACCATGCGCGAGGTGCCGGACCCGGCGAAGCCCATGACCAGGGCCGCGTTCGAGACCAGGCCGTCGCTGACGCCGAACACGCCGGCCCGGAGCGTGCCGGACCGGTCACCGCGGTGCCACGTTTCGCGCCGCCGGATCTGCGCCTGGGCGTCCGGGCGGCCGCCATCCATCAGGTGCGCGAGGGTGCGGGCGTGCCCGCGCTCGTCCGCCGCCATCCCCGGGGCGGCGTCCGGGTCGTTGTCGTACATGCCGGCGTCGGCCTTTTCGGCCCGCTCGATCAGCGGCAGGACGGTCTTCACCGACAGCCTGCTCGCGGCCGTGCCGATCAGGCGGGTGCGCAGGCTGGGACCCCCGTGGGCGGGAATCTCGGCGCCCGCCTCGCGCAGCTTGCCCTCCCAGTGCGCGGCGTGCTTCAGCTCGATCGACGCCAGCTCGCGGAAGATGTCGCGGCGCTCGCCGGTCTCCACGCCGGCCAGCCGCGAGTACAGCGCGGCCGCGTCCCGCTCGCTGGCCAGCATCTCCCGCCAGCGCTTGACGGACTTGGTGTCATGGTCAGAGCTCATCCTCTTGCCGTTCATCAGAATTGCGGTGTGGAAGCGGGGCGGGCCGAGCAGCCCGGGAACCCGTCCCGCAAGGCGTCGCCAGCAGGGAGGAAACGGAGCGCAGCGGCAGCGCCCGCCATAGACCTAAGACAGCGGGGCAGCCGTAACACCTCGCTTGTCACCTGCGGTTACCTATACATGGTAGGTAACCACCTCGCTCGCCCGTTGCGGATGAGTGCTTGTTAGCGCTCATGCTGCAGTCCTGCCTTGCGGCGGGACGGTCCCGGTCTGACCCGCTTGCCCGGTGCCGGGTTGACGTTTCATAGCCACCAGCGCCCCGGGGGGGTGTCTTACGGTCGGCTCCGCGTCCGTTGATCTCCGGGCCACTCCCGGCGATGACCTGTTCGCCATACGCGGCGAGGTTCAGCGCGGCGTTCCGGTCCCGGTCAGCGACCATGCCGCACGCAGTACACACGTATGTCCGCTCAGACAGGAGCAGCTTGGCTTTCACCGCTCCGCAACCCGAGCATGTCTTGCTGGACGCGAACCACCTGTCCGCGACCACCACAGCCCCGCCCCGCCAGGCGGTCTTGTACTCAATTTGCCGCCGGAACTCAGCGAACGAGGCATCCGCTACATGGCGGGCAAGACGTCGGTTACGGATCATCCCGGCGACGTTCAAGTCCTCGATCACCAGCGTCCCGAACCGGCCGGTCAGGTCGGTGGTGGCCTTATGCAGCGCATCCCGGCGCTGGTCAGCGACCCGGCCCTGAGCCTTCCCCAGCGCCGATGATGCACGGCGCCACCGGTTCGACGGCTGCTGCCGGGTCCGCCGATCCGGCCCCCGCCGCCGTGACACGGTGCGGGACAGGCGGCGGACCTTCCGCAGCGACCTGCCCAGACGGCGGGGGCTGGGGATCTCCTCCCCGGTTGACAGGACGGCGAGGGTCTTGATCCCCAAGTCGATGCCGACGACCGCGTCCGGGCCGGCCGAGGGCGGGCGGGACACGTCCTGCTCGACGGTGAACGCGGCGAACCAGCGGCCCCGCTCGAACCGGACCGACACGCCCAGCACCCGTCCCGTCCCCGCCGTGACGAGATCGGTCAGCCGGGTGCCGGGCTCGTGCAGCTTCACCCGGCCGATCCGCGGCAGCACCGCATGCCGCGCCTCGCAGCGGAACGCGCCGGTCGTGAACCGGATCGACGGGCGGGCCTTCCGCCTGGACTTGAGCCGGGGAAACCCGGCCGGCTTGCCTTTCCGCTTGCCTCTGCGGGAGTCGGCCCAGTTCTTCAGCGCCCGCGCGAGCTGGTCCAGGCCGGTATTGAACGCCTCTTTCGAGCATTCCGCCCACCACGGCGCGACCGTGCCCTTGACGGCGTTCCAGTCTTTGCGCAACGCGTACAGCGACCATGAGATGGCCGGGGTCAGGTTGTCCCCGGTGATCCCGTACGTGGCCTCCGCTGCCCGCTGATCCATGACGGCCTTCACCTGGGCCAGCCCCCAGTTGAACGCCACCCGCGCCGCCCCCGCATGCGACCGCAGCGCCCGTTCCTGCGCCGGGGTGGGATCGAGCGCGAACCGGTAAGCGAGCAGGGTCACGGCTCGTCCTTGGCTGTCGCGGCGGCCACCGCACGGGCGGCCCGGTTCGCGGCGGCACGCCGGCCGTACAGGCGGGCGCACAGTGACGTGAGGATCTCGGTCACGTCCCGCACCAGGTCGTCATCCACCTCGGCCGGGTCCACCACGAGCAGCCCGCGCCCGGACGCGGCGAGTGCCGCCTCGACGTACTCGGCACCGAATCTCGCGAACCGGTCCCGGTGCTCAACCACGATCACGGAAACGGCCGGGTCACGGAGCAATGCGAGGAACTTACGGCGCTTGCCGTTCAGAGCGGATCCGGTTTCGGTGACCACACGGCCGATCGCGATGCCCTGCCCAGTCGCCCACGCGGTGACCCGGGCCACCTGCCTGTCCAGGTCGGCTTCCTGATCTGCCGACGAAACCCGGGCGTACACGACGGCGCTCCCGGCATTGCCCGGAGCGGAAGTCTCCCCAACGAGGATCAGGCCGCCGACCCGGCGAGCCTGGACAGGCAGCCTGCCCGCAGCGAACCAGCGGCGCGCGGTCGCATACGAGACGCCTTGCCGCTCAGCCCACTGCTTCAGGTTCACCCGACCATCATAGCGCGCTGTTGAGCGCTATAGCACGCCTACAAGCCCAACAGTTCACGCCCCCTTATGCCGCCCCCGGCCCGCCAGGGCCGCCGGGCGGGGGAGTCCTGCCCCGTGGCCTGACCGGGCCGCGGTCAGTCGGCGATGGCCTGGTAAGTGGCCGTCCAGAAGTCCTGGAAGAGACGGGGCGGGATAGGGGAGGCCCACGCCTGCTGCGTCATAAGGATCATGGTGAGGTCCTCGGCGGGGTCGTTGTACCAGGACGTGCCCATGCCGCCGTCCCAGCCGTAGGTGCCGACCGACTTGGCCACCTCGGTGCGCTCGGTGACCACCGCGATCCCGAACCCCCACCCGTGCACCCGGAAGAAACCGGGAACGAGCCCGGACGCGGCCTTCTGCTCGGGGGTGAGCTGGTCGCTCGTCATGAACTCCACCGACGGCCGGGACAGGATCCGCTCCCCGCGGCTGACCCCCTTGCCGCGCAGCATGTCGGCGAAGGCGAGGAAGTCGTCGACGCTGGAGACCAGCCCCCCGCCACCCGACGGGAACGAGGGCAGGCGGCTCCACTGGCCCTGGCCCGGCTCATCGTAGACGACCGCCGCGCCGCTGCTGGGGTCGATCAGGTAGGACGTCGCGAGCCGCCCGATGTGGTCCCACCGGACGTCGAACCCGGTGTCGGTCATCCCCAGCGGGCCGAAGATCCGCTCCTTGAGGAACGTCTCGAACGGCTGGCCCGCGGCGCGCTCGATCAGCACGCCGAGGACGTCGGAGCCCGTGTTGTACATCCAGCGCTCGCCCGGCTGGTGCATCAGCGGGAGGCTGCCGAGGCGGCGGATCCATTCGTCCGGCACGGGCGGTGTCTGCGGGCTCGGCATGCCCTGCCCGAGTTCCAGCTCGGACAGGGCATCGGCGATCGGGACCGTGCCCGGCGCGGCCGCGACGATGCCTATGCCCATGGTGAATGTGAGCAGGTCCCGGACGGTGATCGGCCGGTAGGCGGGCACGGTGTCGTCGAGGTCGGCGTCCGGCCGCCTGAGGACCCGGCGGTCGGCCAGCTCGGGCAGCAGCCGGTTCACCGGCTCATCCAGGCGGATAGCACATTCCTCGATCAGGATCATGGCCGCGGCGGCGGTGACCGGCTTGGTCATGGAGGAGATGCGGAAGATCGTGTCGCGGCGCATCGGCTCCTCCGCGCTCGCGGCCATCGCGCCGATCGCGTCCACGTGGCCCTCGCCCCGGCGTGCGACCAGCGTCACGAGGCCGGGCACCTCGCCCCGTTCGACGTAGCCAGTCATCACGTCGTGCAGCCGCTTGAGCCGCTCCGCCGATAGTCCGCCGTCCCGCATGTTCGTCCCTTCAGATGTCTGCCCGGCTTTCCCCTATCTTTACCGGTAACAGACCGTCCGTGTGACCGGGACCGGCCGCCCGCGGCCGACGTGATAAACCGCCCGGCCGGCGCCGGAAATGCCCGGACGGTTGCCCGGCCGGGGAAGCGGGCCGCGTGCCCACGGACCGTGCGCCTACGGAAGGTGAGCCGGCAGGCCGAACGAGGGGAAGAGCGCGGCGGTGTCGAGGAACAGCGTCATCCGTGCGATCCGGCCGTCGGTGATCTCCAGCACCTGCAGGGCCCAGGGGGCGAGACCGCCCTCGGGATCTGGCTTGTACTGGCCGAACGCCGGGCAGCCGTTGGCGTGCACCGGGATCAGCCGCGAGCCCCGGCAGGCGCTGGGACCGGGCTGCACCATCCACGTGGTGATGTCCGCCGCGCCCTGGACCCACATCGCGTACGGCGGCATGGACTGCACGGCGTCCTCGTGCAGCAGCCCGACCAGCGCGGACATGTCGTACCGCTGGAAGGCGTCGACGTACCGGTTGAGCAGCTCGGCGTGCTCAGCCTGCGGGTCGTGCGGCCGGGAGTCGGCCGGGACGGCGGCGAGCGTGGTGCGGGCGCGCTGCAGGGCGCTGTTGACCGCGGGCACGGTCGTGCCGAGCAGCTCGGCGGCCTCGGCCGCCTGGAAGCGCAACACCTCGCACAAGATCAGCGCCGCCCGCTGCCGCGGCGGCAGATGCTGCAGGGCGGTGACGAACGCCAGCCGGATGGTGTCCTTGGCCTCGACGATCTCGGCCGGATCGGCGTCCACGGGAAGGATGCGCTCGTCCGCGATGGGCGAGACCCACATGTGCTCGGGCAGCATCTGGCCCAGCAGCGACTCGTCGGGGGCCGACGCCGACCCGAGTTCCATCGGCCGGGCCCGGCGCTGGCGCCCCCGGAGCATGTCGAGGCACACGTTGGTGGCGATGCGGTACAGCCAGGACCTAACGGAGGACCGGCCCTCGAACTGCCCGGCCGACTTCCACGCCCGCAGCATGGTTTCCTGCACCGCGTCATCGGCTTCGAATCCGGAGCCGAGCATCCGGTAGCAGTAGCCGGTGAGTTCCCGGCGGTAGTCCTCCAGTGCCTCCGGCTGGTTGGCCAGAGCTGTGCCGTCACTGCTTGATGCCATACCCCCGCACTCTACCGGGGGGCACCGACAATCCGCCCGTCCGCAGGCCCGCCCGGGCCCGCCTGGGCCCGCCCGGATCGGTCCACACCATCAGTCGTCGTCTTCCTCGCTGGGGCCACCGCCGGCGCCGCCCGGCCTGGGCCAGGGCCGCCCGGGCGGCCGGGCGGCCCGCGGCGGCGCCATCGCGGACGTGCCATCCGGGGCCCAGGTTGGCTGCGGCGGACTCGGCTGCCGGCCGCGCAGGACGGCAGCCGCCTGCCGCATCGCGTCGAGGGAGCGCTCCCGCCGGATGTCGAACGCCTCCGGCTCCATCTGTCCGTGCTGCGCCCGGTCGTACGCCAGCGCCAGCTCGGTGGCGGTGAGCTGGTACCCGGCCATCGTCTTCGCACCGCGCAGGCCGCAATGCAGTCGCGCCCAGTGCCGCGCGAGGCGGCGGTCACGCAGGTCAGCCAGCATCCGGAGGTCGTTCGCGGTCATGACGGCCGGGTCCGCGAAGCGCGTGAGGCACTCCCTCATCAGCCCGACGATGCGGCGGCGGTCACGGATCATCGCGGCCATCAGCAGCCCGAACGCGGCCAGCAGAAACACGTATACGACGGCCGTCCGGGCCGCGCCCGCGCGCAACGAGTCATCCCACAGGGTGTGCAGCAGGACGGCCAGCACCCAGCCCGCCAGCACGGCCCAGCGGCCGCGCCGCCACGGTTGCATGGCCGCGTAGGCGACCCCCAGCCCGATCATCGAGGTGAACAGCGGATCCCACAACGGCGTCAGCAGCCCGCGCTGGAAGAACGCCGAGACGAGTGCGTTCAGCCCGCTGCGCTCGGCCTGCACGTAGGCGAACAGGTTCGACACCAGCGCGAAGCCGAGGCCGACCATGGCCCCGTAGACCACGCCGTCGCTGACCCCGTCGATTTCGGCCCGCTGGTAGCGCAGCAGTGCGACCAGGATGCCGCCCTTGAGGGTCTCGGCGATCAGCGCCCCGACGAACGCGGCGGCCAGCGACGTGGCCACCAGGCCCGACTTCGGGCCCAGTTCGGGCGTGGTGATCAGCTGATTGCCCAGGGTGTGCCCGATGAAGCCGAGCAGCGCGGCCAGGGCGGCGCCCGCGCCGAACGTGGCGGCCAGCAGCGCCGGCGGCTCGGGCTCCAGCCGGTCCAGGCACAGCACCCCGGCCATCACCACCGGAATGGGCAGAATGGCGAGCGCCAGCCCGGCCACGGTCGGCGCCGGGCCGCCGTGAATCGCGATGGCGAGCGCGATCACCGCCAGCAGGCAGCAGGCCGCCAGAGCGGCGAGAAGACCAGCCGGGATGCGGGCCGGGACGCGGGACGGTGGCCGGGCATCGAAAGCCGGGCGGGAATTCGACGGCGCCATGGCAGGCAGCGTAACCGCCCGTGCCCGTCCGTGCGCAATCCCGCAGAACATGGGTATGCACATGGACGCAATCCCGCAGAACATGGGCATGCACATGGATATGCGCGGTCGTTACTCCCGCTGTGCCATCGGAGCGCTGTCCCGGCGCGGAGCGCGGCCGTCACCCGGCGAAGAATTGCGCCAGCACAGGGGCCTGAACCGCCGGGTCCACATCGTGCGTCTGGCCCTCCAGCACGCGAAGCCGGGCGTGCGGCATGGCTGCGCTCAACGTCCGCGCGGTCGCGGGCATGAACGGAAAACTCGCGTCGCCGTACATGACCAGGGCGGGCACCGTGACCCGGGCGGCTTGGCCGACGGGGACCGCCAGGCTGTCGCCCATCAGGCCGGCGTGGTCGTAGGCGAGGGTCGGTGCGATCGCCTCCAGCGCCGGGAAGAACGGTGACTGGCGCATGCCCGCGATCTGCCCGGCGGGCATGCCCACGTGCGCCATGAACCGGGCCACGGCATCGCCCCGGCGACCGGCGGCCAGCGCCACGGCCAGGTCGTCGAGGTAGGCCGTCCAGGGGCCCCGGGCGGCGGGGTCGTCGTCGTACGGCGCCTCGTACAGGGCGATCTTCGCCGCGGTGGTTCCCCCGGCGTGCAGAACCGTGTCGATCACCAGGGCGCACCCCGACGAGTGGCCGTACAGGAAGGCCGTCCCGCCGGCGGCTCCGATGACCGCTTCGAGGTCCTCGATCTCCCGCTCGACGGCGTACGGCAGCGTGTCCCCGCTGTCCCCCCGGCCGCGCCGGTCGTAACGGAAAACCGTGAAATTCGGCGCCAGCGCGACCGCCAGGCCCTCTTTGGCGCCGCGGGCGCACAGGGCGCCGTCGACGAGGATCAGCGCCGGTCCCTTTCCCTGCTCCTGGAAGGCGATCGCTGTTCCGTCGGCGGAGGTGACGGTTTTCATGCGACTGGCGCGCCGAGCCGCCGCACGAGGGCGGTGAGGGACGGGCCGAGCGGCACGTCGATGGTGGCCACCGCCTGCGCGTCGCCCCGGGTCAGTCCCTGGTTGAGGATCACCACCGGGATCTGGAGCTTCGCGGCCTGCCGAACGAACCGGTAGCCCGACATGACCGTCAGCGAGGAGCCCAGCACGACCAGCGCCCCGGCCCGTTCGACCAGCGCGTAACAGTCGTCCACCCGGGACCGGGGCACGTTCTCGCCGAAGAACACCACGTCCGGCTTGAGCAGCCCGCCGCACTGCCGGCAGTCCGCCACCCGGAAGCGCTCGACCGACCCGTCGCCCGGCACCGCGTCGCCGTCCGGGTTGATCGCGGTGACGGCGCCGCCCGCGTGCCGGAGCCAGCCGGGGTTAGCCGCGCGCAGCCGCTCGTCCAGCTCGCCGCGGCCGGAGCGCTGCCCGCACGCCAGGCAGAGCACGCGGTGCAGGCTGCCGTGCAGCTCGATCACCTGCCGCGCGCCGGCCGCCTGATGCAGGCCGTCCACGTTCTGCGTGATGATGCCGGTCACCAGCCCGAGCCGCTCGAGTTCGGCGACCGCGCGGTGCCCGGCGTTCGGGGCGGCCCGCGCCACGTGCCGCCACCCGATATGGCTGCGTGCCCAGTACCGCTGCCGCGCCGCCGCGCCGCCCACGAACGTCTGGTAGGTCATCGGCTCGGCCCGCCGCGCTTGCCCGGTGGGCCCGCGGTAGTCGGGAATACCCGACTCCGTCGACAGCCCGGCGCCGCTCAGCAACACGACGCCTCCGTCCCGAACGAGATCAATCAATATGCCGAACGGACCTGGGTACGCGTCCACCCCGCCCGCCGGGCCGGCCGACCCGAAGGGTCCCGGCTCCGCCGCCACCCCGCCCGCCGGCCGCTCCTGCCCGGGGAGCCCCGGGTGCACACCGGCCCCGTACGGGCCGTCCGCCAGCTGTGTCACCCTCCCATGCTGCCTGACGCACCCGTGTGCTGCGGACCCGCGTCACCCGGGCCGGGCTTACTTGCTGGGCTGTGGCACCTCGCAGACGACCTTGGGGTTCACACCGAAGTAGTTGAGCGGGCCGGCCAGGATCGTCACCGCGATGGTGCTCGCCTTGGTGCAGCTGCCGATGGTCCCGTTGTAATAGCCACGCTGCCCGGCGGCGATGGCGCCGATGATGAGCCAGATAATGAGAAGAACCGATCCGATGCGCATTGGAACTCCGCCGGCCCCATCTGTGTCATAAAGAGCACGAAGTGACGGACGGCCGCGGTGGCCCGGCCGCCAGTTTGGTCCGGCTTATGATTCCACCCAACCGGCGGGTCCTAACGCGCGTTGCCATTTTGGGATGTTTTCGTTTCTGCGCACGCCGACCTGATCCGCGAGCGCATCGACGGCGCCGTCGGCGAATGACCGGGCGGTAACGTGATCGGGTGCCGCCCGCCCGGAGGACCTCATACCGCGGTCTTGACCTGGAGGCGGCCCGGACCCGAACGGTCCCGGACGTGCTGCCCGCGCCCGGCCAGCCGTTCCGTGTCCTCTTCTGCGGCATCAACCCCGGCCTGTACTCGGCGGCGACCGGCCACCACTTCGCGCGCCCCGGCAACCGGTTCTGGCCCGCGCTGCACGCCGCGCGCTTCACCCCCCGCCTGCTGGCCCCGGGCGAGCAGCAGTTGCTGGCCGAATACGGGCTGGGCATCACCAACCTGGTCGCCCGGGCCACCGCGCAGGCCTCGGAACTCACCCGCGAAGAGCTCCAGGCCGGCGGCGCCCAGCTCGCGGACCTGGTGGCCCGGCATCAGCCGCGTATCGTCGCCGTGGCCGGGGTAACCGGCTACCGGGCTTCGTTCGGTAAAAAAGATGCCCAGGTCGGGCCGCAGCCCGAGACGATCGGCGCCACCCGCCTGTGGGTCGTGCCCAATCCGAGCGGCCTGAACGCCCACTGGCCGCTGGCCGGCATCACCGCCGAGTTTCGCCGCCTCCGCGCCGCCGCCGACGCGACGTCACCGGCACGTCGTCGCTGAACTCGGCCCTGAGTCAGGCCCAGTCCACGATTTCCGGGATCTCGAAGGTTAGCGGCTGAGGTTCCGCTGAAGCGGCCGCGGCCTGGCGAGGACCTCCGCCAGGCCGGGCTTTGCGTGCTCGTCAGGCGGCGGGGTTTCTCAGGCGGCGGGGTTTTTCAGGCGGCGGGTTTCTCACGCGGCACCGTGCCCGGGGGGCACGGCCTCCGCGGGTGGCGGCGGCGGGGGCGGTGTACCACCGCCGAACGGACGTCCGCCGAGGCCTTCGCGGCCGTGCGGCGTCAGCCAGTTGGACAGGTCCGGGCCCACCGGAACGATCCCGGTCGGATTGATCGACCGGTGCACCCGGTAGTAGTGCTCCTTGATCTGGACGAAGTCGATCGTGTCGCCGAACCCCGGCGTCTGGAACAGATCGCGCGCGTAGGCCCACAGCACCGGCATCTCCGACAGCTTGGACCGGTTGCACTTGAAGTGGCCGTGGTAGACGGCGTCGAACCGGGCCAGCGTGGTGAACAGCCGGATGTCGGCCTCGGTGATCGTGTCCCCGACCAGGTGGCGCTGGCCGGCCAGCCGCTCGCTGAGCCAGTCCAGCCGCTTGAACAACCGCCGGTAGGCCGCCTCGTACGCGCGCTGTGCCCTCGCGAAGCCGGCCTGGTAGACGCCGTTGTTGACGTCCTTGTAGACGAGCGCGGCCACCTCGTCGATCTCGTCCCGGTGCTTCTCCGGGTACAGGTCAGGAGCGCCGTCGCGCGCCTGCGCCGTCCATTCGGTCTCCAGGTCCAGCGTGATCTGCGGGTAGTCGTTGGTCACCACGGCGCCGGTGGGGATATCGATGATGGCCGGCACGGTGACACCGCGGTCGTAGCCCGGCACGGCTTTCTCGTACGCGTCCGCGAGCCGCTCGATGCCGAGCACCGGGTCCCGGCCGCCCGGGTCAAGGTCGAAGGTCCAGCTGCGCTCGTCATGCACGGGGCCCGCCATCGCCATCGAGATCGCGTTCTCCAGGCCCAGCAGCCGCCGGACGATGATCGCGCGATTGGCCCACGGGCACGCCCGCGCCACCGCCAGCCGGTACCGTCCGGGCTCGACCGGCCAGCCGTCCCGGCCGTCCGCCGTGATCCGCGCGTTCAGGTACCGGGTATCGCGTACGTACGTGCCATCATCGCCCACACGATCGACAGTACCCGGCCACCTGCCAGGCCACCCCGGCCATCCCGGTGCCCGGCCATCCCGGTGCCCCGCACCCGGCAGGCTTGCCGATCATGGGCGGCCTCTGGTCGTATGTCCTGTAAAGTCACGCAACCTACCCAGCGGAGGGCCGATGACTGGCGGACCCAGCGGAGGGCCGATGGCCGGCCCTACCAAGATCACGCTCGATGAGTCGGAACTCCCCAGGCAGTGGTACAACGTCATCCCCGACCTTCCCTCGGCACCACCCCCTCCGCTGCACCCGGGCACGCTGCAGCCGGTCGGCCCGGAAGATCTGGCGCCGCTGTTCCCGATGGCGCTGATCGCCCAGGAGGTGACGGCGGATTCGTACGTGCCGATCCCCGAGGAGGTGCTGGACGTCTACCGGCTGTGGCGGCCGACTCCGCTTTTCCGGGCCCATCGGCTGGAAAAGGCGCTGAACACCCCGGCCCGCATCTACTACAAGTACGAGGGAGTGTCCCCGGCCGGGTCGCACAAGCCGAACACCGCCGTGCCGCAGGCGTACTACAACGCGGCCGAGGGCACTCGGCGGATCACCACCGAGACCGGAGCCGGCCAGTGGGGGAGCGCGCTGGCCTTCTCGTGCGCGCAGTTCGGCCTGGCGTGCGAGATCTGGATGGTGCGCGCCTCCTACGACCAGAAGCCCTACCGCCGGACGCTGATGGAGACCTGGGGTGCCACCGTGCACGCCAGCCCGTCCCGGGAGACCACCGCCGGCGCCAAGGTGCTGGCCGACGACCCGGACTCACCCGGCAGTCTCGGTATCGCGATCAGTGAGGCCGTGGAGGTCGCCGGCGGCAGCGCGGACACCCGTTACGCGCTGGGCAGTGTGCTCAACCACGTTCTGCTGCACCAGACCGTGATCGGCGAGGAGGCCATCAAGCAGTTCCACGCGGCCGGCGAGGCCGGGCCCGACCTGATCGTTGGCTGCACGGGCGGCGGGTCGAACTTCGCCGGCCTCGTCTTCCCGTTCCTCCGGGAGAAGCTGGCCGGGCGCATCAGTACCGTCTTCCGGGCGGTCGAGCCTGCCGCGTCCCCGTCGTTCACCCGCGGTCATTACGGCTATGACTTCGGCGACACGGCCGGGTTCACACCGCTGCTGAAGATGCACACCCTCGGCCACGACTTCATCCCCGACCCGATCCACGCCGGCGGCCTCCGCTACCACGGCATGTCGCCGCTGCTGTCGCACGCCTACGAACTGGGCCTGTTCGATGCGGTCGCCAAGCCGCAGCGGGAATGCTTCGCCGCGGGCGTGACCTTCGCGCGGGCCGAGGGCATCGTGCCCGCGCCGGAGCCGACGCACGCGCTCGCCGTGGTCATCGAGGAAGCCAAGCGGTGCGCCGAGACCGGCGAGGAAAAGGTCATCCTGACCGCGCTGTGCGGTCACGGCCACTTCGACATGTCCGCCTACCAGCGTTACCTGTCCGGCGAGATGGACGACTTCGAACTCTCGCAGGACCGCATCGACGCCGCCCTGAGCAAGCTGCCGTCGCTGGCCGGGTAGCGAACGTCATCGGGACAGGCCATTCCACCCGCAGCTGAGACCTGGCTGTAACTTCCTGGCGCTCGCCCATCGCCTGTTGCGGTCACAAAGCCGTCTCCCGTTGCGGTCACAAAGCCGTCTCCCGTTGCGGTCGCAAAGCCGTCTCCCGTTGCGGTCGCAAAGCCGTTTTCGGTCTGGGCGTTAGGGTAAAAATCGAATCGAAGTTCGGTCCCTGGGGATCCTGCTGGAGGCGGCGTGAAGGGTGACCGGGTTGAGATCGTGATCGACGCGGGCGAGGGCGCGCGGACGTATGAGGTGACCGCGACCAAGGCCGGGCGGCGGGTCGACATCGCAAACCGGCGCGGCGTCGTGGAGGTGAGTGAGGTGACCCGCAGCGGTACGCCAGTGCGGACGGCCCGGTTCATGGCCAGCCGGATTCTGGCCCTGGTGGAACATCCCGCGGCCGACCAGGACGAGCCGCCGGCCGCCAAGGCCCCGGCCGCCAAGCCGGCGAGCGCCAAACCGCCCTCGGCCAGGCCGCCAGCCACCGAACCGCGGGAGTGATCGTGGACCTGGCCGGCTTCGACGCGCTGAGCTTCGACTGCTACGGGACCCTGATCGACTGGGAGGCCGGGATCGCGGCCGTGCTCGGCCCGTGGGCACAGTCCCGGGATCTCGACCTCACCGCTGAGGCCCTGCTGACGGCCTATTCGGGCCACGAAGCCCGGGCCGAAGCCGAGCATCCCGGCGACCCCTACCCGCTCATCCTCGAGCGCAGCCTGCGCGACCTCGGCGCGCAGCTGGGAGTGGAGGTCACGCAGGAGGAAGCGCAGCGGCTCGGCCGGTCCGTGCCGGACTGGCCGGAGTTCGGCGACTCCCACGACGCGCTCACCGCGCTGGGCGAGCGCTACCAGCTCATCATCTTGTCCAACGTGGACCGGGAGTCGTTCGCGGCCAGTAACCGCCGCCTCGGGGTGACGTTCACCAGCATCCTGACCGCCCAGGACATCGGCTCCTACAAACCCGCGCCGCCTAACTTCGAGGCCCTGCTGGCCGAGGCGGAACGGCTCGGGGTCGGGAAGGGCCGGCTACTGCACGTCGCCCAGAGCCTGTTCCACGATCACGTTCCGGCGCAACGAGCTGGCCTGCCCACCGTCTGGATCAATCGCCGCCGCGACCGGCCCGGCTGGGGCGCCACCCCGGCTCCAGCCGCCGATGTCACCCCGGACTGGGAGTTCCCGTCCATGCGGGCCTTCGCCGCGGCCGCCACCGGCACCTGACCGCCGCGCCCGCCCGGCCGCCCCGACCGCCGCGCCCGCCCCGACCGCCCGGCCGGTTGACCCCCTCACCTGACGGCCGCCGGGCCCTAGCTGACCGCGCTCACGACGTCGTCCAGCACCCGCGCGGCCTCGGCGCGGAAACCCGGGTCACTGACCAGGCCATCGGGTCCCACCGCCTGCCGGGGCAGGGTGATCCGCCGGCACGCCTTCTCGATGACGGCCGCCCCGACGTAGCCGAGCACGCTGGCTAGAGACTCTTCGGCACCCGCGCCCCGCCCAGGGGCGGCCACGTTGATCCACGCGGTCGGTTTGCCGTACATCTCGCCGCCGCCGACCGTCCAGTCGAGCAGGTTCTTGAAGCTCCCGGGCAGGGTGCCCGCGTACTCGGGCGTGCAGAACACCACGGCGTCGGCGGCCGCGATCTGCTGCCGGAGTTCCCCGGCGGCCGGCGGCAGCGGCTCTCGGTCGTCGTCGGGGTTGAACGCCGGCAGGCTGCTCAGCCCCTCGTAGAGCACCGCGGTCACCGGCCGGCCCGCGACGGCCTGCATGGTGCGTAGCGCCGCCGTGTTCGCCGAGCCGCCGCGCGTGCTGCCCGTCACCAGCAGAATCCGCGTCCGAGCCGCCACCACCGCCGCGTCCTCCTTTTTCTGGCTGTTCCGGTGCGCCTGTCCCCTCGGAGAGATTGCCCCGCAGCGGCCAACTATGCCCGTAGGGGGGAGGTTCCGTGCCCGCCGCCGATAATTGCCCGACAGCGGCTCCTCCGGGAGGTGTCAGGGTGACCAAGAATGCTGGGACCTGGGCGGTGCGCCGGCCCACCGAACAGCCCAGATATTAAGCCCCCCGCGAAGTCGGCCGGATGGCGGCCGGCAAATGGGTGCCAGACAGCGAAACTAACGAACAGCAGGCCACACCGATCCGTATGGGGGCACTCCATGACCGGTCACGACGAACCCGCTTCGACGCCCGCCGCTACGGGGGCCGCGCCCGCTCCCGAGTCGGCCGCGCCGCCCACCACCGAGCGCGGACGGCTGGCGCAAGTCATCGCCACCCGGGGCGGCCTGGCCCCGCCGGAGGCACCGTTCGTGATCGAGCACCGCGAGGCGCTGATCTACATGCTGTGCGAGGCCGCCGAACTGGAGCACGGCATCATGTGCCAGTACCTGTTCGCGGCGTTCACCCTCAAGCAGGACGCGGGCGAGGGCCTCGCGCCCGAAGAACTGGCCGCCGCCCGGCGCTGGCGCAAGGTCATCTCGCACGTCGCCACGCAGGAAATGCTGCACCTGGCGCTGGTGCAGAACCTGCTGTCCGCGGTCGGCGCCGCGCCGCACCTGTCCCGGCCGAACTTCCCCCACCCGGCCAACCACTATCCCGCCGGCGTTCACCTGGCGCTGCTGCCGTTCGGGGAGCAGGCGCTGCGGCACTTCATGTTCCTCGAGCGTCCCGAGGGCATGGACCTGAACGACGGCGACGGGCTCGCCGCGTTCGGCCGGGCGGTGCCGCACATGATGGCCAGCGACATCGTGCCGCGCGGGCAGGACTTCGCGACGGTCGGGCACATGTACCGGTCGATCGAGGCCGGTTTCGCGCACCTGTGCGCCAAGTACGGCGAGAAATGGCTGTTCGTCGGGCCGCCGCGGGCCCAGGCAACGCAGCAGCACTTCCGCTGGCCCGAACTGGTCGCGGTGACCGACCTGGCCTCGGCGCAGCGGGCCATCGACGAGATCCTGGAGCAGGGCGAGGGCCCGCGCGGGCACTGGGAATCGGCTCACTTCGGCCAGTTCGTCACCATCCTGGACGAGTTCGAGCAGGCTCGCGAGGCGAACCGCAGCCTGGTGCCGGCCCGCCCGGTGCTGCCGGTCAACGTCCGGCCGTGCGACCGCGACGTCGAGGTACCACTGGCCGACGATCCGGTCACCGCCAAGGTCATGGACCTGTTCAACGTGGCCTACGAGATCCTGCTGCAGATCTTCGAGCGCTTCTTCGCGCACACCGATGAGACCGACGCCCAGCTCAAGGCGCTCGCGGACGCGACGATGGCACTGATGTCCCAGGTCATCAAGCCGCTCGGCGATCTGATCACCACCCTCCCGGCCGGGCCCAGCTACCCGGGCGTCAGCGCCGGCCCGAGCTTCGAGCTGTTCTACGAGAGCGACTACCTGCTGCCGCACCGGCACGCCGCGTGGGCGCTGCTGACCGAACGCGTCGACGTGGCCGCCGAATTCTGCCAGCAGATCGTGGCGAACCAGACGGGAAGCCAGCCCCACGCAGGCCAGCCCGGAGCAGGTCAGGCCCGGGACCTGTCCGCGCCGCTGCAGCCGGTCGGCACCGCGCTGGCCGACATCGCGCGGGCGCTGTCCGTGCACCTGCCCGCGTATTTGCCCGCGTATCTGCCCGCCGCTGACCCGCGCTCCCGCTCCGCCGTCGGCCCTGCGGCCGCCCCGGCCGATGCGGGGGCGCTTCGGGCGCGCGCCGACGAATTTGGCCGAACGAGGCTGAATGCGGTGTTGAACACCGATGCGGCCGTGGGTGTCGCCGAGGTTTTCGACCGCACATACGCGATCGTCGCGCAACTGGCCCGTTCGGCATCGCCAGAGCGGGCCCTGGCCGGGGCGCCCCCGCGGCTGGTCGACAGCGTGCTCCGGCCCCTGGCCGACGTCCTGCGCCGCACCGCCCCCGTCGCCGGAAGCGATCCCGCCCCGGCAACCCCGGCCCCGGCAACCCCGGCCCCGGCAACCCCGGCCCCGGCAACCCCGGCCCCGGCAACCCCGGCCCC
>Ga0181521_10000850_pt1 | contig 37949 bp, 41 predicted proteins | sample PEATcosm2014_Bin_32_FD_119764 | JGI IMG/M metagenome (GOLD analysis project Ga0181521, IMG submission 119764) | Peatland microbial communities from MTU Mesocosm Facility, Houghton, MI, USA - PEATcosm2014_Bin02_60_metaG | ecosystem: Environmental > Terrestrial > Soil > Wetlands > Peat | place...
CCGCAGCAAGGGCGTATGCAGATCTACAAGATCTCGGAAATGGAGCCTAAGGAGCGTTTCATCGCTCCACTGTCTTGCACCTTTTCTATAACTCTTGACGGGAAAACCGAGGTGACACGTTCGTTGCCCGACCGGAACATGTAAGATCGGAGTGAGATCGCCCAGGCCATCTCAGATGTCCTCGGAGGGAGTCCCCGGCGGAGCAGCGCGGGGCTCGAAGACGCACTGCGGCTGCTCGGTGTTTGGGAAACGTCTGAATTTGCCAAACGCGGCAGCTTCGATTTGGCGCGCTACCTGGACCTCGCTCATGTCGCAAAGCGAAACCCCTTCGGCTGCGATGTTACACCCATCACGGGCGCATTCTACTTGCCGGACAATCGCAGGCTTCTCAAAGACCGACTGACGCTGCTTGCTGAACTTCGTCCCGCAGCTTTGAGCAGGGGGGTGTATTGGCTTGCCCCCGATGTACAGTTCTGGGGACGATCATTATCCACAAGGTCGTTCATCTGGGATATCCGGCGCATTGCGCGAGGCCCAGCAAGTTCCACTCTGCCCGAGGTCGAGAGTGATGAGGAGAACGCTTGGCCCGAAGTTCGCACGTTTGTCCAACCGGGTCGGCTTACAGACCGCCGGACCCTTCGTGCGTACTCCGACGCCGTTCCGCACGGCGTCGCACTGCGCAGTGCGGTTCTCGACGGAAACGTAGAGGTTTTATGGGTGCCGGACGAGTTTGTCGCCACGCTCTACCACTATCAGGCTGATCACGCGATACCCGTTCCGGTCGGGTTCTTCAGCTCAGCACCAGATCAGTTGTATGCGGCGAAGCGACTTTTCGCTGACGAGGTGTTGAACCAACGCGATTGCCATGAGCTGAAGAACGCTGATTCGAATAAGGCGAAGAGCGCAGAAGACGAAATGCAATTGAGACGAAAGGCGCTCTTGGTAAGCAGTTCGGATATCGACGGCTTCCCGACTACTAGCGCACGTTCCGAGAACCCTAATAACGAGCCGAAGTGATGTAGCCCCGACACGACCTCACCCACGATCTTTGGGGGAGGCGAACATGGTGATCCCTTCTAGGCGAACTGCAACAGCCCGTCCACGTCTCTCGCGGCTCCAACTTCTCCACGCCTCTGACGACCTCATCGCCGCACACGATGGTCCGCCCCAGGGCCTCGATTCTTACCAATAGTGCAGCCGCCCCGCCGCTCTCGCGCGATACGTCCACATGCCCACTGGCCGTTTCCTTAGTCCGCCCCAGGGCCTCTCGATTTTCAGGGAGTTTAGCGGCGGACCTCACGCTCCACGGCAAGGGCTGTGCCCTCGCCTCGGTTTCCCCGCTTTCCTCAGCACGACTTCGTGCAAGCGGGTAATGCCCCTCCGATCCCTCGCCCTTCCGCTTTGAGGACTCCCCGCCGCTCGATCCGTTCGCCGTTCGACCGCTGGCGGGAATCCTTGAGCAAACTCCTGGCGACTCCTCCCCAGGCGGATGGCGGCCGGATCATGACCGGGCCGGTCATGGCCTATTTCTGCTTCGGGTGGGATCTCTATTGGCTCCAGCTCATTCACCGACTGCCCAAATCCCTGGTGCGTCGCCTGCGCGACCACGACAACTTTCAGTGCGCGCGATACGAGGTTGCCATTGCGGCGATCTTCGCCCGCGCCGGATTCGAAATCGAGCTGCTCGATGAGACAGAAAAGAGTGTGCGGCATTGTGAATTCGTCGCGACCCACAAGCGCACCGGCGGCATCGTCTATGTCGAAACCAAAAGCCGCCACCGTCCCGGCGTCCTCAACCAGCCAGGCGAGTTCGATACGGCCGCACCGGTGAAGGGCGATTTGTTCGGGCTTTATGCCGACGCTGTGGGCCAACCTCCGTCCGAGGCGAGGCCATATTTCATTTTCTGGACGCCAACGTTCCGTCTGAGGTCCCCAAGACGGCGCCCGCTTATGGCAATTTGCCGCTCGATACATATCCGTGGATGGCGGAATTCTGTGCGAGATTGAGAGCATGCTGGGCCGGATCGGAGAAGACGCCCGAGACGGCGGTCTTCGTCACCAACAGCGCCGCTCATTTTGGCAACGACGAGGATCGCTCGCCGATCGGTGTCGGCGGCTATTTGTTCTCCCCGAATCCGCGCGGCCGCTCACGGAGCCCGGAGTTCTGGACGACATCGACTATTGCCTTCGGTACGCGACGAGCATCCCGCGCCAGTTTTGAGCGCAGATTGATTGCATCGACTTGAGACGGAAATGCGCGTTAGCTGTTCCATCGGCAACGTCGATATAGTCGAAGTGAAACGGCGGATGCTCGACGCCGCCCGAGGCATTGATGCCTTCCGAGCGAAGCGCCTCGTTCATCGCCTCCTGAACGGAGTACAAAAAGGAACGCAGCGAAGCGGGCTCCACGCGCTCGATGTCCAGCTTCCCGGAGTAACCGGAGCATCCGGCCTGTTTTCGCAATTCCGTTCGCACGAAGCGGTCAAGAATAACCTCCTGAGGCATTCGTTGTCTCTTATTTTTAGCGCTAGGATCACCCTTGATCCGCCTAAAGCGCGACGATTGGCCCGGAGGCGTGGGTTCAATCCAGAGCGCTCACGCTGCCTGTCGCGTGAACACCGTTTGAACACCGTTAAGAGGTTCGGCGATGCTCAGAATGAAAACTGGGTAAACTCAATCGCCAGAAAGAGACCAACAAAAGCGCTATGTCCTTTGTTGTCAATTGAAAGCCATTTTGGGAAGCTGGCATTCTACCACTGAATTACTCCCGCGCTCCGGTGTTTCTTCTATTTAGCTCATTCTAAACGAGATGCGGCGATGAATTGCCGTCTCTCCAGTCTTTGCTGTCTACCGTTTTCCGCCTGTTCGGACGATAAAACAGACAACAAAACGGACAACACGGACAGGGTGAGAATCTGGGTCCCGACCGCGCTGCTGATTGGCTGTCTCATCGCCTTGGATACATTCTACCGCACGGAAAGGGCACGCGAGTCAAGGGTCGCACATCGCGACGGTAGCAAACCGAAGATCACCGGACCGATACCAACCAATAACCCTGTTTTGGCAGAATCCGACAATTCGACCAAGCTTGAAGAAACCCGGCTACGTCGCCGGTTGACAGCAAATCATTACGGAGAAGCAAAAATGTCCGCCTCCCCCGCTTTCCGGGTTTTAACGTCCGATGGCGTTCCCGATATTCTTGAACAATTGAGCAGATCGGAGCGACTGTTGACTGCCCGGGAACTCGCCTCTATCCTTGCAATCAGTCCCAAGACGATTTACAGCTACGCCGAACGCAACATGATTCCCCACTTCAAAATTGAGGCGAATGTCCGCTTCCGTGGGCGCGATGTGGCGGATTGGCTGCGCAGTCACGCCAGCGTTCGACGAGAGCCTTCGGGCCTTAGACGGACATGAATCTCTCAACAATGCCGGCACTGCTCTGCGAGTTACAACGTAAAGCACCAGTGTGCCGCGGACTGATAAGAGCAATGCTGGCAGGTTGTCGCTCATTATCAATCCCGCCCAGTCGCAGGGAAGGTCTCAAGTCGAGTCCCGGTTCATCCCCTCGGCTCCGTCAAATTCCCGTTTGGGGTGTTTGGGCAATGCGAGACCGTGCCTGAAAGCGGCGGTCGAGCGCTTCGAGGCGTTCGAGCGCGTCAAGCAATTCCAGACCTACTTCGCGCATTGCGTCGCAGGGTCTTCCGAACTGTTCAATATGCTTGATTGCGAATCTTATACGGTCAATCGCCACGCGAGCCTGGTAGGCCATTTCAAATTCCATCGCTGAAGGCCCCGACACTCTGTTGTCTTCAATGGTCTCAACGATTTGTTGCATGATCTCTGACCTCATAGACGTTGACCCGCTGGCCGGAGTATCCAGTTCATAGGGCAATGGTAAGGCAGGCCTATGCAAGGCTCCAAAAGCACCGTGCCGATTGGGATCCAACTGCCTCTGGGTTGATCGCGATCATGGGCTCAGAGGAGAGTGCGACCGGACCCTGAGGAACATGCGGGACCTATCAGTTGTGGCTTCGGCTGGCGCGCCGCCGGCACCTAGCGGGAATTGCCGGCGATATCGCGGCATGCCGCTTTTGAGCTAGCGGGTTGGTCGACCACACGTGCAATTGGCCAGTTGCTCTCCAGCCATCCGCCGTTCAGCCGAGTTTGCTCAAGTTCGGCCCGCAGGTTCGACTGACGGAGAATCCCGAGAATAGTTGCCTTGACTTCAGCCGTCAGGATGGCGGCAGGGACTGCGGCTTCGCAATCGACGTCGCAAACTCCGAGAATCTTGGCCTGTAACCCTTTGGTTCAGCCTGCCTGCGGACTCTTTCGAGCTGCGGGTGCCGGCGCTTTTCGGCGAAAACCGAAAGATCCCCTAGAATCCTGGCTGGAGAGACAAGCCGTCGTGTTTCCGCCGATTGATGACCTTCGCCAGAAGTTCGAGCGCGCCAAATACATCGTTGATCCTGTGACGATCTCGCAGGTCTACGCAACAGGTGAGCTGCAGAAGCCAGTTCTAATCGAAGGGCCGCCGGGTTGTGGCAAGACCGAGCTCGCCAAGGCGCTCGCTTTCGCTATGGATACATCGTTGGAGCGGCTTCAGTGCTATCCGGGCATCAACGAAGAAAAGGCCATCGGCAAGTTCGATACTTCCCTTCAGCGGCTCTTCCTCGAAACCCAGTCCGACCAACTCGGCACCGATTGGGAGTCCATCCGTTCCCGGCTCCCTACGCTGGATTTCTTTGTTCAAGGTCCAATCATGCGAGCGCTGCAGTACGCGCCGAAGCCTTGCGTCTTGCTGATCGATGAGGTGGACAAGGTGGACGAGGAATTCGAATCGATGCTCCTCGAAGTGCTGTCGGACTGGCAATTGTCCATTCCCCGCCTTGGGACCGTGGCGCACAGAACGATTCCGTTCGTGGTCCTCACGTCGAACGAGGTGCGACGAATCGGCGACCCGCTACGGCGCCGATGCGTATATTTCCGGGCCGAGTTCCCGACAGTGCAGCGCGAGGCGGAGATTCTGAAACTCCGGAGCCGAACAGGGAACGCTGGCCTTCAGCGCCAAATCGCTGGGCTCTCTTACGCACTGCGGGCCTACCGAATGGAGAAGCCACCATCAATCGCGCAGATTCTGGAACTGGAGCAGGCGCTGCACATCATGGGCATCGAGGAACTCGATGCCGCCATGCGCGACTTTCTCCTGCCATTTCTCGCGAAGACTAAGGAAGATCGGAAACGCCTGACCCTTCAGGATGGCTTCGCCTCTCTCGTGCTGAATGCGAAATCCCATGCCTCGAAGATCGATTCCAATGATCTCGTTGGAGCCGCCACGTGAAGCATGCCCTTCTCCTTTCGCTACTGTGCTGCCGCGTGTGCGCCGCTCAGCCGGCGTGTGGCCTGGCCGCACCGGCCACGCTACTCGGGACGGAGATGTGCTGGGCCGATTACTACTCCCGGGCATACAGTGTTCCCCTGGAATTCGTACATGCGGTGATTGACGTCGAATCGGCTTGGCAACCCTACGTTGTTTCCGCGAAGGGCGCCGCAGGACTCATGCAACTTATGCCGCCCACTGCGTTCACGTTCGGCGTGACCAATCGTTTTCGGGTCGAGGAGAACGTCCGCGGTGGAGTCGCATAGCTGCTGCTAAAACGTGTCACAACGGCGTACGGGATGAGACGATCTCCTTCGACGGGGGCGATGGCTCCTGTTGGGGAAACCTGATAGCAGACGCCATCGAGCACCACCATCTCCCCGTCGAGATCGATAAACGTTCCCAACCCGAAATCTCCGTGTTGCAAGAGTCGCGAGACCCGCACGGCTCCTTGATAGATTCCTTCGACCAAGGCAGCGCTGGTCGACACCTGAAACAGCGTGTGGAGGGGAGTCGCCAGGTATTCGGACAGGGCCCTCGCGACGATATGGTCGCGGGTTTCTTTATCCGCATCCATCCGTTCCTGCAGGGCGGCTGCCAACGAGTCGGGAAGGGAGCAGGAAATCGTTTTCATAGAGACGCGCCTCAACTCTTCTTTCGCTTGAGCGTTTTAAGATCGTCCACCACGTAAGCCATCGACGCTCGCAGGCCCTTGCCGCAACGAAGCGGTGCCAGGTCGGACAGTTCCTCACCCTTGCAAACCGGCAACTCGAAGGCGCCGTCGCCGATCCACGCCTGTTCAATCTTGACGTCGTGCGGAACATTCTCCACCAGTTCGTGTACTGCTGGCTTATCCCGCATTCCTGCCGCCAGGCGCGGAGTGTACAGCAGGTTGACGACCGGGCGTTGGTGCAGAGCCGACAAATCCGTCACCGGTTCTCGCAATGTCACCACGCCTTCCGCCAGCCTCTGGCCGCCCGCGGAAACGGTGCCGGCGAACTTGGACCCGGCAGCCAATGCAGGGCCGGCTTTGCCGGTAGCGGCGTAATACCTGGTCTGAAATACCGAGCCGAGGCGTTTCGGATAACCCTGAGTCCATCCGCGCGCGATCGCCGCATCGTTGTCCACAAAGATGTAGGGACAATAGGAAACCGGCTTCCGAACGGGTAGTGGACGTTCAACTCGCCGTTGGGCAATCGAGCCAGACTGTGCTGGTGACTTCTGACGAGGCTGACCTCGACTCCGCTACTTCAGAGGTGGCTGCCGTGAACACAGGGCACGTCGTCCGAGAGCTTCCTCTGAATGGCCGCGATTGGACAACGCTCGCGCCCCTGCAACCAGGGGTCGCGATTATTCGCACCGAGAACACCGTGACGCTTAGCAACGCGCGCGGTAATCGCGGCCTTGGTCTCATGTTGGCGGTGGGAGGCGCCCGGCCGGCGCAGACGAGTTTCGAACTGGATGGTATCAACGTAACGGACTATTCAGGCGGTGGACCTGCGAGCGTTCTCGGCCTCAGTCTCGGCGTCGACGCCATCGAGGAATTTTCGATCGTTACGGAAAACCCCTCAGCGCAATATGGACGAACCTCCGGCGGCGTGATCGACGCCGTGACCCGCGCGGGGTCGAACCAACTGCATGGATCGCTGTATGAGTTCCTGCGCAATGACGTGTTCGATGCGCGAAACTTTTTTGACGGCCGGTCGCTGCCACCCTTCCGGAGAAATCAGTATGGGGCAACGCTGGGCGGGGCCCATTAAGCGCCAGAAGACCTTCTTCTTTTTCGACTACGAGGGCAGTCGCCCCGAGTTCAGCCTGCTTGATTCGTTGCGCTTCAAGCGCCTGCGCGACGGTGCGACCAGCGGGAAGACGGATTCGTTTTCCGTCTTCGCGCCACTCAATGAAGTAGCTCCCGTCGGGTAAGGCGCCCCAATCGCGCTGCCCGTTGGACTTCCTGGGGATTGATCGGAGCACCCAGCGCTTACCGACTTTGAATTGTTTGAGGAGATTGACGTGTGCCACCGTGCCACCCGAATAGCACGGCGTTGAAGAGCTCGCAAATGGACAGTAACTAGGACAGTATGGCTTGTAAACTACAGAAAAATAAGGGGCGACTTAGAAGCTGGCATTCTACCGCTGAATTACTCCCGCGCTCCGTGTGCGGCCCAGACGCTGTGCGGTCGTTACGAAATATATTTTAGCGCAAAAGGGGCGCCGTGGCGGAACATGGATTCCGTGAACCGCGCCGGCTTGCAATGGCGGCGGATGGACGCGGGCTGTCGGGATTTCGACACTTTTTCAAGTTTCGAGCTTCATACGCGCAGTGGCGGTGAGGATTATGATGGCGTCTCGATTGCACCGCCAGAACGGAGACCGCGTGCGGCCTGGCCTATGGGTCTGTCAAGCGGCTCTCGGCCGCGGTTTTCAATAGAAGCATCACAGATTGAAAAGACAAGGAGCTTATTTATGAAGAACTCGACAATGCCGGTCAAAGAAATGGAGAGCCTTCCTCTGCTTACCCCTACGGACCTGAATCGGAAAGCCACCAATGAGATTGCCGGCGCCATGAACGCCATCCTGGCGGATGTCTTTGCGCTGTATATCAAAACCAAGAATTTTCATTGGCACCTGAGCGGGCCGCATTTCCGCGACTATCACTTGCTGTTCGATGAACATGGCGATCAGATCTTTGCCATGACCGATGCCATCGCCGAGCGGATCCGCAAAATCGGAGAGACGACGATTCGGTCGATCGGTCACATTTCCCGGACCCAGCGCGTGCTCGACAATGACGCGGAGTACGTGGAGCCCGAGGATATGCTGGCCGAGTTGATCGAAGACAATAAAGCTCTTGCCAGCCGCCTGCGGGAAGCTCACAACGTTTGCGAAGAGGGACGCGATATCGCCACGGCAAGCCTCATCGAGGTCTGGATCGACGAAACCGAACGGCGTACCTGGTTCCTGTTCGAGGCTCACCGCAGCGCGGATTCCGCAGGCCATTAGGCAGCGCATGAACTGGAGGCGCCAGGTCCCTTGAGAGCAGGTTTCACTGGACTTGGCGCATTTCCTCACTGCCTGATGCACGAATGGCGGTGCGCGCGAGTCGGGGTTCCCTACCAGCCCGATCCAAGATCAGAGAAGTCCATTCCACGAGACTATGTCTTGTGGACGTCTTTTCTTTGTGATTTTCAGGGACAAAAATGTTCTCTTGACGCTTAACTCTGCTCTCCGGGCCGCCAACAACCTGCATCCTTACTGAGCCGAGCCCAGGGCACCCCGCGAGGCAGCGGTGCTTTTGTCCCTCCATTTTTGGCTGGAAACTGGATCGGAACTCACGCCGCCGCGTTCGTGATCGTCTCAGCCGCCATCACCGTCGCACCCGGACGCCCGCACGCGCACCTGATCTCCGCGCCGCCCCCGGCGACATGCAGACCGTTTTGCGCCTCGCACTCCCACCCCTTCAGCCGGCCGCCGCGCGTGAGCAGAGCGTAAATCGGCACCTGGAACAGCCGCCACAATTCCTCGCGCTGGCCGTCGCTGAGCGGCTCGCCTTCGGTGGTCATCACATAGACCGCCCGCCGCGCCTTTGCCCCCCGCGCCGCCGCGCCGGATAGCTCGCGAAAAGTGCCGGCCAGTGCCTGTGATTGTCCCCACGCCCTCGCCGCCGGATCGGCCGCCACCTCGGGGAAAAAAGGATGGCGGACTGTTCGCCGGAACGGGAAAAACCTGATTGTACGGTCCATCGGGAATTGCCTAGTGGCACCCGGCCGTTGAGTTTCTCAGAATTCCGTCAGAATCCGCCGCAGATTGCCGCCTAAAATCTGGCGCGCATCCTCGCCGCCGATACCCAATTCCGCGAGCACATGAGTCTGCGCGTCGAAGATCTCATGATTCCATCCGCGCGGAAAAAAAGACGAGTCCGATCCGAACAGCAGCCGTCTCGCTCCCAGCACGCTCAACGCCCGCCGGAACACCGTCGCCAGGTCGAGCCCATCGTACCGCATCCACGAATTGCTGCTCGACGTGTCCAGGTAGACGTTGGGGCAAAGGTCCGCCACCATCAGCGCCTCGCGGAAATATCCCGCCCCGAAGTGCGGCACGATGAACCGCAGGTTCGGATGCCGCAGCGCCACCGAATGCAAATCGATCGGATTGGAGTAACGCATGTCGTACGGCGAGGGCAGTCCCAGCTTCTTTCGCACTCCCACCGAGAGCACTCCGCAGTGCACGAACACCGCGCAACGGTGCGCCGCCGCCTGCTCCAGAAGCAACTCCGCGCGCTTCTCCTGAATCGAATACAGGTGCATCGCCGGGAACAGACAGATGGCGTGCAACCCCTTGCGCACTTCGTGCTCCGCCCACGGATTCATCATCGCGAACGCGAAGAACCGTTCCGGATAAGCCGCCGCCGCTGCCAGCGTCGATTCTTCGTCCTCCGGAATGCTGGCGATCAATGCCGCCCGCGATACTCCATGGCTATCGAGTTCGCCCGCCCAGAGCCGCGCCAGTTCCGTGGGATCGTCCGGCGGCAGCTCCCAATTCACTTTGGCCGCGACTTCGCCCGCCGGCAGCCGGCAATGCTCTCCCAGCGCGGCAAAGAACTTCTTCGAAAAGAAGTGAACGTGCGCGTCGGCGACTTCGCACTCACCCCATCGTGTCTGCATCGGGCTTGTTCCAGTGAGTGATCCCCGCGGCCAGCGCCAGTTGCGTCAGCCCCGCCACGTTGTTCACCCCCAGCTTCTTCATCATCGTCTTGCGATAGCTGCGGATGGTCTGCAGCCCCAAATCCAGCAGCACCGCGATATCCTTGCTCGTCTTGCCCTCCGCCACCAGCCGCAGCACCTGCAATTCGCGCGGCGAAAGCGATTCCAGCGGACTGCGATCGTGCGTGTCCAGATCGCCGCGCTGAATCCTTTGCAGCAGCCGGTCGGAAACCTGCGAACTGAGATACGATCCTCCGCGCGCCACAATGCGCAGCGCGTCCAGCAACTCCGTCGACGAAGCTTTTTTCAGCACAAACGCCCGCGCTCCCGAGCGGATGGCCGTCACCACCGAGTTCTCGTCGTCGTACATCGATAGGATCACCACTTTGACGCCCGGGCAGTGCCGCAGCAGTTCGGTGGTCGCCTCGATGCCGTTCATGCCGGGCAAGCCGATATCCATCAGCACCAGGTCCGGCTCGACTTTCTTGCACAGTTGTACCGCGTCGGCGCCGTTTTCGGCTTCTCCAACCACCCGGAACTCCGCTCCCCGCTCCAGAATAGTCTTGACTCCATCGCGAACCAGCTTGTGGTCATCGACAAGAACAATGTCGAACGGCATAGTGATTCCTTATGCGGCCTCCGGTGCCGCGGCCCGAACGGTTGTGCCCGTTTTTTTATCGCTCGTAATCGAAAGATCCAGACCCGCTTGCGCGGCGTAGTGCTCCATGCTCAACAACCCTAATCCTCGCGAACCTCCCAGGATGTCCGCCGGGTCGAATCCCTTCCCATTGTCGCGAACTTCCATCGAAGTACCCGTCCGTGTGGACTTTACCGCGATTTCGATGGACGAGCAACTGGAATGTTGCACCGCGTTCTCCACCGCCTCCTGCGCAATATGGTAGAATGCCGAGGCGATCCGCGGGTCGATCTTCAAATTCGGGTCGACATTCACCCGCAACCCTCCGGCGAAGCGCTCGCGGATATGCGTCACCAGCCGGTCGAGCGCCGACCGCAGACCCGCCCGCTCCACCGCCGAGGGGTTCAAGTGGTAGCTGTACTCCCGCACCTGCTCCATGATGGTTTCCAGCACCTTCTGGATCTCGGTGATGCGCACGCACGTCTCCGGCGAAACTTCTTCCACGTCCATGCGCGCCAGGTCGAGCTGCAGTCCCAGCGCGGTGAGATTCTGGCCCACCACGTCGTGCAGGAATCTCGATAGCGTATTGCGTTCGAATTCCTGCGCCTTCAGCGCTCCCAGCACCGTATTGCGCAGTTCCTGCTCGGCCGTGTTCCAGGGAGTGATTTCGCGCGCCATCCCGCCCGCGTACCGCGCGCCGTCTTTCCCGCGCACCGGGAAAACCGTGATGTGCCACGTGTCGGCGCCGATGCGCTCCCGCAAGTACAGCGTTTCGCCCGCCAGCGCCCGCGCAAACCGGCTGCACCACGGCGCCGCTTCAGCCCCCAGAACATCCAGGGCGCACCGGCCGGTCAACTCCTCTGAAGGCTTGCCGAATATGGTATCCGGCGATCCGTAAACGCGCAGGAACACCAGATCTTCGCGCACCATCCACAGACACGCCGGACTCTGTTCCAGCAGTATCTCGGACAGGCACTCGCTCTCTGGCATTCGTCCCGTCAACTCTTCCGCGCCAGCACCTTGCGAGCGGCCGCCGCGATATCGCGAGCCACCAGCCCGTACTTGTCCAACAGCTCGTCCGGCTGCCCGGATTCGGCATACCTATCCTGGATGCCCACGAACTCCATCGGGCACGGACACGTCTCCGCCACCGCCTGCGCCACCCGCACGCCCAGGCCGGTATCCACCAGGTGCTCCTCCGCCACCACCATCGCCCGGGTTTCCGCGGCCGCTCGCGCAATCGCCCCGCGGTCGAGCGGTTTCGCGGTGTGCATATCGATGACGCGCGCCGAAATGCCTTCGCCTTCCAACGTGTCCGCGGCCAGCAGCGCCTGTGCCACCAACAGTCCGCTGGCGATGATCGTGACGTCGCTGCCTTCCGTTACTTCGATCGCCTTGCCGATAGCGAATTCCTGGTCGCCGTTGTAAATGATGGGAGCTTTCGGCCGCCCGGTGCGGATGAAAACCGGCCCTACGTAGGCCGCCGCCGCCTTTACCAGGGCCTTGGTGGAAACCTCGTCGGCCGGTGCGATCACCACGAACCCCGCCAGCGAACAAGCCAGTCCGATTTCCTCGATGCTCATCTGCGAAGGGCCGTCTTCGCCGATCGAAATCCCGCTGTGCGTGCCCACCACCTTCAAATTCACGTGCGGATACGCCGCGCAGCAGCGCAGTTGCTCGAAGCCCTTGTTGATCACGAACGCCGAGAAGCTCGAGACAAACGGGATCTTGCCCGCCAGCGCCAGCCCCGCTCCCACCGCGCACATGTTCGCCTCGGCGATACCCAGCGAGATAAACCGGTCCGGAAATTCCTTCGCGAAGTACGTGGTCATGGTCGATTTCGAAAGGTCGGCATCGCACACCACAATGTCTTTGTTTTCGCGCCCGAGTTCCACTATCGCCCGTCCGAACGCTTCCCGCGTCGCTGCTCCCAATTTGATTTCGAATTTCGTCTTCGCCGGCATCTTATTGCAGCTCCTGCAAGGCTAATTTGACTTCCTCCGCGCTGGGCGCGGTCCCGTGGAACTTCGGGTTGTTCTCCATGAACGACACGCCCTTGCCCTTGATGGTATGGGCCACCAGGCAGGTCGGTTTGCCCTTCGTTGCCTCGGCTTCCGACAGCGCCGCCTGAATGGCATGGAAATCGTGCCCGTCGATCTCGATGGTGTGCCATCCGAACGCCCGCCATTTGTCGGCCAAAGGCGCGATATCCATAATGTCCTTCACGAAGCCATCCAGTTGGATGCCGTTGTAGTCCACGATCGCCACCACGTTGTCGAGTTTGTGAAAGGCGCCCGCCATGGCGGCTTCCCAGATCTGCCCTTCTTGGCTCTCGCCATCGCCCAGCATCGCGTAGGTGCGCGATTGGCGTCCGTCCATCCGCGCCGCGAGGCCCATTCCGAGAGCCAGCGAAAGCCCCTCGCCGAGCGATCCCGTGGACGCTTCCAGCGCATGAATGTAGCGCATGTCCGGATGGCCCTGGTACACCGAACCCAATTTGCGCAGCGTGTTCAGCTTGTCCGCCGGCGTCTCGGCGTATCCCGCCTCCGCCATCACGGCGTACAGCACCGGAGCCGCGTGTCCTTTGGAGAGAATAAACCGGTCGCGATCGGCGAGCGACGGATTCTTGGGATCGATATGCATGCGGTTGAAATACAGCTCCACCAGAATCTCCACCGCCGAGAGCGACCCTCCCGGATGGCCGGATTTCGCCGCGCCGGTCATTTGCACAATTTCCCGCCTGATCTTGCGGGCAATCGCTTGCAATTCCTCTATCGATTTGGGCATGGGACGATTCTCATTCTAACATCGCGTTCGCGCCGCGACCGTTCGTTACCGACCCGCGACCGCTCTTTTACAGAGCCGCGACCGCAAGGGAGCGGTGTTTTTTCTCCCGAGGCACGGAGAAGGCCAAAGGATTCACCGCTGAGACGCTGATGACGCCGATTGAACATTGCCTTGTTCAAAACCACCCTAACCGCAACCAACTCCCGTATACCACTGCTAACTCCCGATGCTAACGAAACGGTATATTGTCCTACATCCGTTCCGAACGTATGCTATCAATGGCGTGCGAAGTGTCCCGCCACTGGTCCGAATCCAAATATGCCGCTCGATAAGACAATGGAAAGCAATATCGGCAGCGAGTTTCACGATGCGTGGGTCTTGCCTGCCGCTCTCCGGCAACTGCAGGAATGCGGGGAGACTACTCTGGTCGAAGAGTTGATCGCGATTTTTCAGACGGACACCGCCGTCCGTCTCGAATCGCTCGCTCGTGCCGTCGCCGCCGACGACTATACTACCGCCCGCCAGGAAGCCCACACCATCAAAGGAAGTGCACTGCAGGTCGGAGCCGTCCGCTTCGCCGACGTCTGCCGCCAGATGGAAATGGAAGCTCGCAAACCCGATCCGGCCGACCTTGCTCCTCTCCTCCACACCGCAGTTCGCAACTTCAATGAGGTTCGTGGCGTCTTCGCAGCCCGCTGCGGGCCCGGAACCAATGGCTCACCGCACAATGGCCAATGAGACCATCCTCATTGTCGATGACGCTCCAGTCAGCCTGAAACTGACCGACATACTCCTGCGCAAAGAAGGTTATAAGGTTCACGCTACGACCGACGCCGAGCAGGCCTTGTCCATACTGCATTCGCTGCACCCGGACATGATGCTCGTCGATATCCAGCTCCCCGGCATGAATGGCCTGGAATTGACCCGCCACGTCAAGCAGGATTCCCGCACCCGCGACATCGTCGTCGTCGCCCTCACCGCCTGCGCCATGAAGGGCGACGACGACCGCGCCTTCAAAGCCGGCTGCGACGGCTATATCACCAAGCCCATCGAAACCCTCACCCTCGCCGCCAAGGTGCGCGAATATCTGGCTCACCGCGCCGCTCCCCCCGCCCCCGAACCGGAACCCGAGGACACCGAACCCCGTGGCTTTCCCGGTGGCATCACTCTCGACCCCGCCGAACTCGAAAGCATCCGCCGGCGCTTCCTCGAAGAGGGCGTCGGCCAGTGCCGGCAGTTGCTCGAAAACCTGGAATACCAGCTCGATATTCCGCAAACCCTGCGGACCATTCGCGGCTGGATCAACGCCGCCCTGGCGTTGGATTATCCCGTGCTCGCCATCCTTGCCGGCGATGTGCAAAAACTGTTGCGCGCGCCCAATCCCGACCGCGTGCTCGTGTGCGATGCCCTTTCCAACCTGATGGTCGGATTTGTCGAACCGCCCGAAGCCTCCATCGGTCCCATTCCGCCCGCCGTCGAAGCCGCCCTCAAAGGCAAGAGCGTGGCATTTATCGGTGTGGCCGGTGAAGACGCGGACCGCCTCTCGTCAGCCCTCGAGCGCGCCGGCGCCACGCCGCGATCGTTCAACGCTGCCGATCGCCCCTCCGCCGACGCGATCGCCGCCTGCCATCTGATCGTGGTGCACGTCCGCCCGGCCACACTCGGCACCCCCTGCCTCCACCCGCTCACCATCACGGAATGGAAACAGCCCGTGGTGCTGATCGGCATTCGTGAGCATCTGCTCGATCTCGATCCCAGCGTGCTGCCGCGCGCCGCCGACCTGCTGATCGACGGCTGGCAGCCCGAGGAAGCGCTCCTCCGTTTCAGCCACGCGCTCTCCCGCGCCTCGCTCGTGAGAGCTCCAGCCGACGCCGCGCAGGCCGAAGCTGTCAAACCGAATTACGGCTTTCCTATGCCTCGCGAACTCACGCGGGAAACCGAAGTCCTGCTCGCCGATGACGACCTCACCGTTCGCATGGTCACCCGCACTCTCATGCAGAACGCGGGCATCAAATGCCGCATGGCCTGCGACGGCACCGAAGCCCTGCAAGCCATCCGCGATTGTCGTCCCGCTGCCGCTATCATCGACGTCAATATGCCCGGTATGGACGGCTATGAAGTGCTCGCCGCCGTCCGCAGCGAAATGCTGCCCGTCAGGATCATCCTGCTCACAGCCCGCCAGCAGGAATCCGATATCACCCGCGGCTTCACCTTGGGCGCCGACGATTACGTCGTCAAGCCCTTCAATCCCCCCGAACTTCTCGCCCGCGTCAAACGCTTTCTGTAACCGCCCTTCCGGCCGGACGAGAGCCTTATACCGGGTCTATGACATTTAGAGTCGTCCTGGAGCGCGATCCCGAGACGGGCGATTACTCGGCCGTCTGCCCGGAACTTCCTGACTGCGCCTCCGCCGGGACCAGCGAGGAGGAAGCTCGCGCCAACATTCGCGAGGCCATCGAACTCTACTTGGCTCCCGGCGACCTCGACCTGCCTGAAAATGCACGACTGGTCGAGGTGACTGTTGGCTGACCCCTACCGCGCCTCACAGCCGAACAGGTGGTCAGGGTACTCCGGCGTAACCGTTTTCTGCAATGACAGCGATCCTCGACGGCAGCGGCATCGCCACCGCTCCCGCGGTCACGGCTCTTCGGTGATGCGTTGAAACGATGGAGTCTACTGAGCCGCGACCGCGAGGGAGCGGTGCTTTTCGGTGCGGAACAACGAGTCTTGCAACCTCCTCTATAGCCCCCGATCCTTACCGCGCCCTGATCCGCGGCGGCCGTATCTGGTACCTCTCGTGGTCCGCGGACGGATGGTTCACCTTCGAGCGGCGCCCCTCCGCTTGCAGCCTGCGATGCGCTTCCAGCCAGTCAGGTTCCCGATCCGTCTCCTGCTCCCAGCGGGCCACGGCCGCTTCGTCGCACCACTCCAGCAGCCGTCGCATCATCTGCCGATGCGCTCCCGAAAGCATGAAATTCTTCATATCGCTTTCCGTCACCCACACGGTCCGGGTCCAGAACGTCGCGTCGCTGTCGCGAAGAAGCCCCACCCCCAGGTTGCCCTGAGAATTCCTCGCCTGCCGCGTCGCTCGCACGGCGTTCAGTAGAAAAGGCACAAGATACCGCCAGGAACGAACGCGCAATCGGGTAATGGACACCACCGCCATGCCGTCGATTATACCCGTCCGGACGCCCGGCGCGCCAAAGGGTCGTGCTCCGGCAATTCCAAACACTAAACCTCAACGCCGCCATGGGATTGCCTTCTTCGGCCTATCACCGACACCCACCCCCGGTGGCGACACCCGCGCCCGTTTTCCGACCATTGATGTCTGGACCGTCGGCAGAGGGAATATTATAGGCTAGGACATCAGCTTGACCGTGGGCGAACTGGGCACAGAAAAGATTCAAACTTACGATTACAATGCCGGGCTCATTGAAGGCCAGCAGGTAGAAGAGTCGCGTCTGCCTTGGCCGCGGTCGGAGTGGTGCTCCGCAGGCGCACGCTGCGGCGGCGATCTTTGCCTTGACGGAAGGGCGTGTGGCGGGGGCACCGAATGACCTCGTCCGCTTCGTACCTGCGCCGAAGGATACGGCGATTACGGCATGGGATACAGCCGCTTCATGCGCCTGCCCCAGGATCTCCGCAACATTCGCTGCGAGGATTGTCAGAACTGCGCCGTCCGCTGTCCCTACGGGGTGCGCGTGCGCGAGCGCGTCACCCGCGCGCAATATCTGTTCTCATGACCTCATGGCGCCTCGTCTTGGTTCTGCTTGCGCTCGCCATTGCAACCGCCCAGACCCCTGCCTGGCAGCCATCGCCGGGACATACACAGGTGCCGATATGGCCCGGAACGCCGCCGCACCCCCGCCCTGTCCCCGGCGTCGAAACCGCGAAGCCGGGGAAGCCGCCGGTCGCCGGCAAGCCGTGGATTGAGGTGGACAACGTCTCCCGCCCGACCATGACAGTCTATGCGCCGCAGGGTCCGAATACCGGCGCTGCCGTGGTGGTTTTTCCCGGCGGTGGCTATCAGATTCTGGCCATCGATCTCGAAGGTACCGAGGTCTGTGACTGGCTCACCTCGAAGGGCATCGCGTGTGTGTTATTGAAGTACCGCGTGCCCAATTCCGGACCCTCCTGGAATCAGGCGTGTGGCTGTTACCTCAACACCAAATCGTCGATGGCGTTGGAAGATGCGCAGCGAACCCTGGCACTGGTCCGCTTCCACGCCGCCGAGTGGCATATCGATCCGCACAAGATCGGAGTCCTCGGATTTTCGGCGGGCGGCCATATGGTGGCCGCCATGAGCACCCATTTCGACCGGCGTCTCTATCCGCCCGTAGATGACGCCGACAAAGAGAGCTGCCGTCCCGATTTCGCCGTCGCACTTTATCCCGGACATCTCTGGATTTTCGAGAAGAAGTTCGAGTTGAATCCGGAGATCCACGTCACTCGCGACACGCCGCCCACGTTCCTGCTACAGGCCGAGAACGACAACGTAGACAACATAAACAACTCGCTGGTGTACTTCATCGCGCTCAAGAACGCGGGCGTTCCCGTGGAATTCCATGTCTTCGCAGAGGGCGGCCATGCATTCGGCCTGCGCCCCACCAGGCTTCCCATTACCGCATGGCCTCGGCTGGTCGAAACGTGGCTCCGGACAATCAAGATGATCCCGGAATAAATTTCTTCAATTCCCGCTCGGCGTCGGTCCCCGAGCCGGCTTCCCTATTGCTGCTTGTCACTGCGGTGGTTTTGACCCTCCGGTTTTTGCCAAGTTTGAGATTCAGGGAAACGCGCTCTCCGGTGTTGACGTTGACTTTGTTTTTCTCCGTGCCTCCGTGGTGAATCCTGTTTTCCGTTTTTCTCGGCGCCTCGGCGTCTCCGCGGTGAACCGCTTTTGCCTGACCCTCCCCCAGTGCTATCATGGTCTTTACACCATCATTTCTTTCCTGAGGTTTATCCCACTTGGCTTTAGTCGAAGGTTGCAAGCACTCGCTCGAAATCTCCGTCCCTGTCGTCGATGTTGAAAGCGAGTTGGGACGCGTTACCGCCGACGTCCAGAAACGCGCCAAACTCCCCGGATTCCGCCCCGGTAAAGCTCCTACCGGCATCATTCGCAAGCAGTTCGCCGGTGACATCCGGCAGCAGGTGCTGGAAAGTCTCATCCCTAAGTTCCTCCAGAAGCAGTTCGAAGCCGAGAACCTCAACGTGGTCGGCACGCCCGATATCAAGGACGTTCACTTCCACGAGGGCGAGCCCCTCCGCTTCAAGGCCGAATTCGAAGTCGTCCCCGAAATCGAGCTTGGTGAGTATCGCGGCGTCGAAGTGCCCTATGGCGAGCCGGCCGTCACTGAAGAGGACATCGATAAACGCATCGCGGAACTCCGCGATCAGAAGGCGCAATATGTCAACATCGATCCCCGGCCCGTCGAAGACGGCGACCACGCCGTAGTCTCGCTCGAAAGCCTCGGCGGAGTCGAAGGCGATCCCGTCAAGACCGACGAAATGGTACTCGAAATCGGCGGCGCCGATACCTTCCCCGCCTTCACCGAGAACCTCCGCGGCGTCACCCCCGGCGAAGAGCGCGAATTCGAAGTCACCTACCCCGAAGATTACGGCTCCAAGCGTCTCGCCGGCAAAACCGTCAAATTCCGCGCCACTTTGAAGGGAATCCGCCGCAAAGAGCTGCCCGAGCTGAACGACGAATTCGCCCAGGATCTCGGCGATTACCGCGATCTCGGCGAACTCCGCGAGGCCATCCGCAAGAGCATATTGGCCCAGCGCGAATACGAAGCGCAGCAGGAAGCCAAGAACAAAATCGTCGACAAACTGGTGGACGCGCACGATTTTCCCGTTCCCGAGGTCTTCGTCGAGCGCCAGGTCAAGAATCGCATGGAGCAGACCTTCCGCGCCATGGCCGGCGAAGGCGTCGACCCGCGCTCCATCAAAGTCGATTGGAAGAAGGTCATGGAATCCCAGCGCGACAAGGCGCTGCGCGAAGTCAAGGCGTCCATGCTGCTGCAGAAGATCTCCGAGCGCGAGGCCATCGCCGCCACCCGCGATGAGGTCGATCGCGAAGTCGAACGGGTTGCGCGCCAGCAGAAAGAGCCCGTCGCGGCCGTGCACATGAAATTCGAGAAGGATGGCACGCTGGGTCGCATCGCGTCGCATATCCAGACTGAAAAAACGTTGGATTTCCTGTTCAAAGAGGCCAGTAAAACGGCCGAGACATAGTTTATTGGTAGGGGCAGACTTTAGTCTGCAGACGGATTTCATCCGGTCCAGCCGGCCGAAAGGCCGGTGCGGGGCTTCCCAGGCGTTACTGAGCCGCGACCGCGAGGGAGCGGTGCTTTTTTGTGGTATTTTCCGTCGTAGGAGGGGTGGAAATCGTGAACCCTTGACCGTCGGTACTACCCCCTTCCCTCTACCTACCTTCGGAGTACATTGCTAAGGGAGCCAGTTCAGGTGATAATGAAGACGAAGCGATTTGGAGGATCCCACCCGCCAGCACCTTCGGCGGAAGAGGAGAGAACTGCTTGAAGCGAGCCGGATCGGATGACGCTTTACGGTGTTCGTTTTGCCATAAAAGCCAGGACGTAGTCGGAAAGCTCATTTCCTCCCCCAGCGACTACCCGCGCGCCTACATCTGCGATGAGTGCATCGCGGTTTGCAACTCGATTTTAGAGGACGATAAGGTCGAACCGCCTTCCGGAACCCCCAACAAGATTCCCAAGCCTCTGGAAGTCAAAGAGTTTCTGGATCAATACGTCATCGGGCAGGAGGCCACCAAGAAGAAACTCGCGGTCGCCGTCTATAACCACTGCAAACGCATCCACATGAACCGCATGCGCAACTCCGAGGTGGAGTTGCAGAAGTCCAACATCCTGCTCATCGGTCCCACCGGCACGGGTAAGACGCTGCTCGCCCAGACTCTCGCCAAGATTCTGGACGTGCCGTTCGCCATCGTGGATGCCACCACCCTCACCGAAGCCGGCTACGTGGGCGAAGACGTCGAGAACATCATTCTCAAACTCCTCCAGGCCGCCGATGGCGACGTCCAGAAATGCCAGCAGGGCATCATTTATATCGACGAAATCGACAAGATCTGCCGCAAGGATGAAAACCCCTCCATCACCCGCGATGTATCGGGTGAAGGCGTCCAGCAGGCGCTGCTCAAAATCCTGGAAGGCACGGTAGCCAACGTTCCGCCCCAGGGAGGCCGCAAGCACCCGCACCAGGAATTTACTCCTGTGGACACCACCAACATCCTGTTCATCTGCGGCGGCGCGTTCGTCGGGCTGGAGAAGGTCATCGCCCGGCGCACCGGCAAGAAGTCCATGGGCTTCCTGCAGGAAGAGGAGAAGGTGGGGATGCGCGGTTCCCTCACCAGCGGCCGCCGCGATATCGACCTGCTCTCGCACGTGCAGCCAGTCGACCTCATCAAGTTCGGTTTCATTCCGGAATTCATCGGCCGCCTCCCGGTGAATGCCGTGCTCGAAGATCTGGATCGCTCCGCCCTCATCCAGATTCTCTCGCGCCCCAAAAACGCTATCATTAAGCAGTACCAGAAGCTGTTCGAGTTTGAGAACGTGCGCCTCAAGTTCAGCGACGAAGCCCTGGAAGCTGTCGCCGATCTGGCCATGGAACGCAAGGTGGGCGCCCGCGGCCTGCGCATGATTCTCGAAGACCTGATGCTCGACCTGATGTATTATCTGCCATCCTATAAGAAGGTGCGGGAGTTCCAGGTCACCAAGGAAATGGTGCTGTCGCAGAAAATCAGTCTTACAATATTAGAAAAGGCCGGTTAGCCCCAAACCTCCAAAAGTAGTTTCCAGAAAACCAAGAGAGGACCAGGGGCAGGGCCGAGCCCCTGGGGAGATCAATGCTTACATCGAAGGAAAAGCCCGACACAAAGCGTCTGCCGATGATGCCGATTCGCGAGGTCGTCATCTTTCCGTACATGATGACCCCGTTCGTCGTCGGGCGCGAGTCGAGTGTCCGGGCGCTCGAGGAAGCCATGGCCGGCGACAAGAAGATTTTTCTCGCCGCCCAGCACGACGCTTCCGTCGACGAACCCAAACCCAACGAGATTTTCAGCGTCGGCACCATCGTCAACATCGTCCAGAGCCTGAAACTGCCCGATGGCAACATTAAAGTGCTGGTGGAAGGCGTGGAGCGCGCCAAGGTGGTTTCCGTCTCCGATGAGGACGGATTTTTCCGCGCCATCGTCAAGACCGCGACCTATCGCGTGGAAACCGGGCCGCAGCTCGATGCCCTGGTGAGCCGCGTCACCAGCCTGTTCGAGCAATACGTCAAGCTCAGCCAGAACCTGAATTATGAGCAGATGCTCCAGGCCATCCGCGGCGGCGACGAACCCGGCAAGCTCGCCGACACCGTGGGCGCCAACCTTCCGCTCACCCTTGAAGAGAAGCAGGAATTGCTCGAAATCTTCGATCCCATCGACCGCCTCACCCGCGTGGCCGAGATGCTCGACATCGAGATCGAAAAGCTCAACGTCGACCGCACCATTCAGGGCCGCGTCAAGCGCCAAATGGAAAAGGCGCAAAAAGAGTATTACCTCAACGAAAAGATCAAGGCCATCCAGAAAGAACTGGGGCGCGGCGAAAAGAGCGAAATCGACGAGCTCAAAAAGCGCATCGAGACCGCCGGCATGACCGCCGACGCGCAGGAAAAGGCTATGGCCGAGCTGAAGCGGCTGGAAAATATGCCGCCCATGTCGGCCGAATCCACCGTCTCGCGCAATTACCTCGATTGGCTGCTGGCCGTGCCATGGAAGAAGAAGTCCAAGGAAATCCGCGATCTCAAGTTCGCCGAGAAGACCCTCGAAAGCGACCACTACGGCCTCGAAAAAATCAAGGAACGCATCCTCGAATTCCTCGCCGTCCGCCGCCTGGTCAAGAACCCCAAAGGTTCCATCCTCTGCTTCGTGGGACCTCCCGGAGTAGGCAAAACTTCACTCGGCATGTCGATCGCCAAGGCCACCGGCCGCAAATTCGTCCGCATGTCGCTCGGCGGCGTGCGCGATGAAGCCGAGATCCGCGGTCACCGCCGCACCTACATCGGCGCCCTCCCCGGCCAGATCATCCAGATGATGAAGAAGGCCGGCACCCGCAATCCCGTCTTCATGCTGGATGAAGTCGAGAAGATGTCGATGGATTTCCGCGGCGATCCTTCCGCCGCGCTGCTCGAAGTGCTCGACCCCGAACAGAACTACATGTTCGTGGATCATTACCTCGATGTCGAGTACGATCTCAGCGAAGTCTTTTTCATCGCCACCGCCAACGTGCTGCACACCGTTCCCCCGGCGTTGCAGGATCGCATGGAAGTCATCCGTCTCTCCGGCTATACCGAGCTCGAGAAAATGGAAATCGCCAAGCGCTTCCTGGTGAAGAAGCAGATGGACCAGACCGGCCTCACCGCCGACACCATCAATTTCAGCGATTCCGGCATCAACGGCCTCATTCAGCACTACACCCGCGAAGCCGGTGTCCGCAACCTCGAGCGCGAGATCGGCAACGTCTGCCGCAAGGCCGCCCGCCAGGTGGTCAATCATATGAGCGGCAAGGACAAGAAGGCCCTCGCCAAGCTTGAAATCAACGAAGAGAAACTGCCCGATCTGCTCGGCCCCTGGAAGTTCCGCGATCAGAGCCTCGACAAAAAGAACGAGGTCGGCGCGGCCACCGGTCTCGCCTGGACCGAAGTCGGCGGCCAGATCCTAACCGTCGAGTGCACGCTCATGGAAGGCAAGGGCAAGCTCACTATCACCGGCAAACTCGGCGACGTGATGCAGGAATCGGCGCAGGCCGCCATGAGCTACATCCGCTCGCGCGCCCATACCTTCGGCCTGCCGCGTGATTTCTATCGCAATCTCGACGTGCACATTCACATTCCGGAAGGCGCCATCCCCAAGGATGGTCCTTCGGCGGGCATCACTCTCGCAACCACCATCTGTAGCGCGCTGACCCGCATTCCGGTGCGCGGCGATATCGCCATGACCGGCGAAATTACCCTCCGTGGGAAAGTCCTGGGCATCGGCGGCCTGAAAGAGAAGTTGATGGCTGCTCACCGTCATGGCATATTGGAAGCAATCATGCCGAGGGAGAATGAGAGGGATCTCCCCGACATCCCGGATGCCATCAAGCAGTCCATGAAGCTCAATTTCGTGGATTCCATGGATGAAGTTCTGAAAATCGCCCTGGAGCGCGAATTGGTGGCGATCCCGCTGACGCCCGGCACGGAAGTCGGATTGCAGCCGGTGATGGAAGAACCGCGCGAAGAGACCCGCGCCCACTAATATTGTGCCGCGACCATTTGTTACAGAGCCGTGACGATTCTTACAGAGCCGCGACCGCAAGGGAGCGGTGCTCTTCGCGGTGCTTTTCGGAGCGGTACTTTTGGGGTTCTTTGATTGCGAGCGGAATTCGTAGTGAGCGCCGGCCAGCCGGGGATGTTTCCCGGCGACCGGCTGCCGGAAGTTTCGTTTTTAGGGAGAAGTAACGTAGGAAAATCCAGCTTGCTGAACGCTCTCATCGGGCGCAAGGGACTGGCATTTGTCAGCAGCACACCGGGCTGTACTCAAACCATCAATTTTTACCGGGTCGACGACGCGTTCTACTTCGTCGATTTGCCGGGTTATGGGTTCGCCCGCGTGCCAGCCGGGTTTCAACAAAGCTGGAAAAAGCTGATTGAAGGATATTTGGAAACGAGAGAAACTCTGAAACTTTCTTGCCTGATTCTGGACGCCCGCCGCGGATGGATGAATCACGATCTGGATTTGAAGCGGTGGCTGGAGGATCGGGGCAGAGAGTACCTGGTAATCGCCACGAAGACCGATAAGTTAAATCAATCTGAAGAGAGCCGCGGACTGCGCGCCATCCGCCAGGAAGGCGTGGAGCCGCTGCCGTTCTCGGCCGTCACCGGCCGGGGAGTGAGGGAAATTTGGCAAGCAATAGCGAAAACACTTCAACCACGGTAGGAAACGCCCTGCCGCAGGAAAAGCCCACCGAAAAAGAATCTGTCCCCGAGAATGCGGCGCCCGCCGCTCCCGCGGACACGGAAAAAACCGAGAAGCCGGAAAAGCCGGCCAAAACCGAGAAAGAACATAAGGAACGCGCGCCCAAAGCGGCGGCGCCGCCGCCGCCGAATTCCACTCCTGCGCCCCCGGCGGAGCCTAAGCCCGCCGCGGAAGCCAAGCCGCCGGCGGAGCCCAAACCGGCGCCCCCCGCCGCCCCGGAAACCAAGCCCGGGCCTGTCGAAGTGAAGGCGCCCGAACCCGCCGCCGCGCCGCCTCCGCCCGAAATGATTTCCGGCCATCCCGGCCAGCAGCGGCGCAAACAGCAGACCGCGCAGGCCGTCAGGAACGGCACGCCCACTCTCGATCTGGTGGAGCTCAAAGACATGAGCATCCAGAATCTGAATCATGTGGCCAAGGAGATGGGCATTCCCGGAGCGGCCGGCCTGCGCAAGCAGGAACTGATCTTCAAAATTCTCCAGACGCAGGCCGAAAAGAGCGGGCTGATCTTCTCCGAAGGCGTGCTCGAATGCCTGCCCGACGGGTTCGGCTTCCTGCGCGCGCCCGAGTACAACTACCTGCCCGGCCCCGATGACGTCTACGTCTCGCCCTCGCAGATCCGCCGCTTCGACCTGCGCACCGGCGACACCATCTCCGGCCAGATCCGCCCGCCCAAAGAAGGCGAGCGGTATTTCGCGCTCATCAAAGTCGACGCCATCAATTTCGAGCCGCCGGAAGAAGCGCGCAATAAAATCTTCTTCGACAACCTCACGCCGCTCTATCCCAACGAACGGCTGAAGCTCGAAACCGTCCGCGAGAACTATTCCGGCCGCGTGATGGATCTGCTCACCCCTATCGGCAAAGGGCAGCGCGGGCTGATCGTTTCCCCGCCGCGCACCGGCAAGACGATGCTCCTGCAGAGCATCGCCAACTCGGTGACCACGAACCATCCCGAAGTGACGCTAATCGTCCTGCTCATCGACGAGCGGCCGGAAGAAGTCACCGACATGCAGCGCAGCGTGCGCGGCGAAGTGATCAGCTCCACCTTCGATGAACCCGCCACGCGCCACGTGCAGGTGGCCGAAATGGTGATCGAAAAGGCCAAGCGCCTGGTGGAGCACAAGCGCGACGTGGTGATCCTGCTCGATTCCATCACGCGTCTCGCGCGGGCTTACAACACGATCGTTCCGCCCTCCGGCAAAGTGCTCTCGGGCGGCGTCGATTCCAACGCCTTGCAGCGCCCCAAGCGCTTCTTCGGCGCGGCGCGCAATATCGAGGAAGGCGGATCGCTTTCGATCGTGGCGACTGCCCTGATCGACACCGGCAGCCGCATGGACGACGTGATTTTCGAGGAATTCAAGGGCACCGGCAACATGGAAATCCACCTCGAGCGCAAGCTGGTGGACAAGCGCGTGTTCCCGGCCATCGACATCAACAAAAGCGGCACCCGCAAGGAAGAGCTGCTGCTGCCGAAAGACGAGCTCAATCGGGTCTGGATTCTGCGCAAGGTACTGAATCCGCTTTCTCCGGTGGAGACCATGGAACTGCTCCTCGACAAGCTCTCGAAGACGCGGAGCAACGCCGAGTTCCTGGGGTCGATGAGCGGCTAGGCCTTTTACTTCTTGAACTGGATGCCGGCGATGACCAGGTTGGGCATCGCCTGATTCCAGGTTTCCGGGATGTTGTCGAACGAGACGGAAAAGTGGCGGAACTGGCCCGGCGCCAGGCCTCCCATCCTCCTGGTCACCAGGAACGTGCGCTCGCGCCAGATTACTTCCTGATAGAGCTGGCCGTCGGGCATTGGCGTTCCCGGGTCCTTGAAGAGCCAGGTGACCTCCACCGAATCGACGGGCCGGTCGCCGGCGTTCATGATATTCCCGGTGATCTCGACGACGGATTGCTTCAACAAGCTCTCGTGCGCTTTCATCTCGGGGTTCTGGAGGTTGACGCCATCGTCCGCGACGAAGCGCAGATTCCTGGCGTAAGCGCGGGCCTCGGCCGAAGGCGGTGCCGGGGCGCGGGGCGTCTGCTTCGACAACCTGTCGAGGTAGAGGAATCCGCCCAATCCCAGCAATGCGACGATGCCGGCGACGACTGCCATCGGCGGGATGGCGAAGTGCTTTTTTGGTTCTACCGCGTTACCTGCCACCAACGGTCATTTCTCCTATCTTGATTGTAGGCGCGGAGAGGGAGCGGCGGAATTCGAGATCGCTGCCGAGGGTCTCCAGGCCGAGGAGCATTTCCTTCAGATTGCCGGCGATGGTGACTTCCGAAACGGCGTAAGCGAGCTCGCCATCGCGGATCCAGATGCCGGCGGCGCCGCGCGAATAATCGCCCGTCACGGTATTCACGCCGAACCCGATCAGCTCGGTGACATAAAATCCGTTGGAGATGCCGGCCAAAATCTGCTCCGGCGTTTGGACGCCTTTTTCGATATAAAAGTTCCCGTGGCCGATGCCGGCGTTCCCGGTGAGGCCGCGGGAGGCGTTGCCGGTGGTTTTTAGACCAAGTTTCCGAGCTGCGTAAGTGTTCAGCAAGTAACTCCGGAGTACGCCTTTCTCGATGACCAATGTGCGGCGCGAGGGGACGCCTTCGTCATCGAAGGGCGACGAGCCGAACAGGCCGGGAATAGTGCCATCGTCGACAATGGTGACGCTTTCGGCGGCGACTTTTTCGCCCAGCTTGCCGGCGAGGAACGATTCATGCCGGTAGACCGACATCCCGTGAACGGCGTCGAAGACGTGATCGAGCAGGGTGCGGGCGGTGCGCGGCTCGAAAACCACCGGGACTTTCTGGGTTTCGACTTTGACGGCGTTCAAGCGACGCAAGGCTCTTTGCGCAGCAATGCGACCGACGGATTCCGGCGTGTCGAGCGAGCCAAATCCACGGGCGAGCGTGTCCCAGGAATCACGCTCCATGCAATCGCCGTCGCGGGCCACGGGAGCGACGGCGAGCGAGCAATAGCTGGAGCGGTATTCGCCCGAAAATCCGAGCGAATTGGAGAAGATGTGGCGGCCGACGTGGGTATCGAAGGAGGCGCCCTCGGAGTTGGAGATGCGCGGATCGAAGGAAAGCGCGGCTTCTTCGGCGCGCCGGGCGAGGTCCACCTTGACGCCGGTTTCGAGGCCTTCGACATCGGCGGAGTAAAGCTGCAAATCGCCGGGGAGCGAGCCCAGATCCTCCGGTTCGGGCAACCCGGCGTGGGGATCTTCGGTGGTGATTTCGGCGAGTTCGACGGCGGAGCGCACCAGTTTGTCGATGCCTTCGCGCGAAAGGTCGGAGGTGTAAGAAGCGCCGGTGCGGCGTCCGACGAGAATGCGCAGGCCGGCGGCGCGGGAGCCGGCTTCCTTCAGACTTTCCAGCTCGCGCATGCGCACGTTGGCGGTGAACTCGTCGCCTTCAGCGATGGTGCATTCGGCATCGGTAGCGCCGGCGGCGAGGGCGCGCTTGACCACATCGTTGGCGAGTTCCAGCAGATGATTCAAACTTGGTCTCCTTTTACATTCTCGCGCAGCCACGGAACGAGCTTCTCGAAACGGAATTGATTGCCCTCGTATACAGAAGTCACGAAGGCGATGGTTTCTTCGGCGCCGGCCGTGAGGCGAAGGCCGTTGATGGCGAGAAAAGTGTACGCCGCGGCGAAGCCGGTGCGCTTGTTGCCGTCGAGGAATGGATGGTTTTGCGAAAGACTTTCCCAGAGCGCGGCGGCCTCCTCGATGAGATCGGCATAATAGCCGGTCTGGGGGCGAAAAAGCGCGGCCTCGAGCAGGCCGTGATCGCGGATTCCGTGGGCACCGCCGTAGCGCTCGATCTGGTCGGTGTGGATGGCCAGCACTTCGACCGTGGTGAGGTAGTCGGTCACTCAGCGAGCTTCCGGTAAACGGCGGCGTACTGATTGTGGCTGGCGGAGTAGGCGGCCATGACGTGCGGGCGCGGGTTGGTGCGCTTGCGCTTCTCGAGAAGATCGGCCAAGGCTTCGTCCATCAGGGCCTGGATCTGCCGGCCCTCCTTCTCGGCGAGTTTGCGGACCTCGGCGAGGATCTCGGAATTGATCTGGGTGGCGAATTTTTCGCGGGCTCTGGCGGGTGCGGCGGGCATGGCGGCCTCCAGTTAAAGGTTATCATGAAGGATCATGAAATGTCAAGATACCGGAAACGAAAGAACTGGCCACGGATGGACACGGATGTACACGGATGAAAAGCAGAGTTACGCCGTTCCACCCACCGTCATGCGGTCGATTTTGATGGTCGGGATGCCGACGCCTACGGGGACGCTCTGGCCTTCTTTGCCGCAGACGCCGATGCCTTCGTCGAGTTTGAGGTCGTTGCCCACCATGCTGACGTATTTCAGGGCTTCGGGTCCGTTACCGATGAGCGTTGCGTTGCGGACGGGGCGGGTGAGCTTGCCATCCTCGATGAGATAGCTTTCGGAGGCCGAAAAGACGAAATTGCCGCTGGTGATATCGACCTGGCCGCCGCCGAAATTGGCGCAGTATAGACCCTTCGGCACGGAGCGGATGATGTCTTCGGGGGTGCTTTCTCCGGCGAGCATGAAAGTGTTGGTCATGCGCGGCATGGGGATATGGGCGTAGCTTTCGCGGCGTCCGCTGCCGGTGGAATGGCAATGGAGGAGCGTGCTGGAGAGCTTGTCCTGGAGGTATCCGCGGAGGACACCGTTTTCGATTAGCACGTTGCGCTGGGTGGCGTGGCCTTCGTCATCGACATTCAGCGAGCCGCGGCGGCTGGAGATGGTGCCGTCGTCGATGACGGTGCAGAGTTCGCTGGCGACTTTCTGGCCGATGCGGCCGCTGAAGGCGGAGACGCCCTTGCGGTTGAAATCGGCCTCGAGGCCGTGGCCGACGGCTTCGTGGAGGAGAATGCCGGGCCATCCGGGACCGAGCACGACGGTCATTTCGCCGGCGGGGGCTTCCACGGAATCGAGCATGGCGATGGCCTCGCGGGCGGCTTCGCCGGCGAAATGCTCGGGCGGCTTGTCTTTAAGGAAGAAATCGAGCTCGACGCGCCCGCCGCCGCCGGCATGGCCGCGCTGCGGAGGTCCGCCGTTCTCGCGGGCGAGCGCGAAGACGCTCAAGCGCGCGAGCGGCTGGCGATCGAGAGTCAGGACGCCTTCGCTGGTGGCGACCATGACGTGGCGGAGATTATCGGCATAAACGGCTTGCACCTGAAAAATGCGCGGATCGTAAGCACGGGCGGCGCGATCGGCGCGCTTGACGAGATCGACGCGATCGGCGAACGCGGTTTCTGTGGGAGCGACTAAAACAGGATATAGATTGTGGCGCGCGCCTTCGCTGAGATCGAACTTGTCGGTTTTGCCCGGTCCGGCGGCGATGCAGGCGGCAACACGAGCGGCTTTGCGGATCGACTCGGGGGCGAGATCGTCGCCGTAGGCGTAGCCGGTGCGCTCGCCGGAGATGACGCGGACGCCGACGCCCATCGACACTCCCTGCGAGGCGCTTTTCACCATGGATTCATCGATGCCGATGGAGCTTGTGAGCAGGTATTCGAAATAAAGGTCGGCGTAATCGCCTCCGCGGGAGAGCGCCTCGGCCAGATATCCCTCCAGATCGCCGCGGGTGATTTGAAACCGGGCGGCAAAAATCGACTCTGCGAAGTGCATGCTTCCATTGTAATGGGTTCGTTAATCATAATAATGTCTATCGAGATATGGTAGAATGCTGGCAGGATGGAAACCAACGCCCGGAGCATCGTGAAAGCGGTCAGTTACCGGCTGTTGGGGTCGTCGGTAACGGGGCTGATTCTGTTTGCGATCACCGGGAAGGGGACGATTTCGGTGATCGGCGGCGCGGCGGACATGGTGCTGAAGATCGGGGCGTATTTCATTCACGAACGGATCTGGAATCGCATCGAGTTCGGGCGCAGCAAGCCTCCGGAGTACGAGATTTAGGGCGCAAGCTCTCAGCACTCAGCTTTCAGCGGTCCGCTTTTGGATGAGCGCGGTCGGCACGCGTTCGATTTCGATGGTATCCGGGGCGACGCGCTGGCGCGGCAGGCCGCGCGGCGAAATCGATCTTTTCGATGCGCAGATCGTGTGGCAGGCGCGGACGGTGTTTCGCGGACTGGAGGCCGGCCGGCACGAGGTGGAGATCCGAGTTCTAGGGCGCCACAGATCCGACTCGAACGGCGACTTCGTCGACGTGGATGCGTTCGCGGGACGTTAGGAATTCACTGCGGAGCATCGATCCGGCTTGAAGGGTGAGTAGGCCCAGGGCAGGGGCGGCAGCGATCGCGATGCCGCTTGCCCGAGGCCAGGGAAAAGACACGATTTGCGGCAACCGTCAAATGGTTGGTCTTTTATGCACACAGATAATGGCACCGCTCCGTTACGGTCGCGGATCAGTATGGGGGTCGCGGCGGAGTACGCCGTCGCGGCGCGCAGGGAAGGGCGGCGGGCGGAGTTTTTCGAAGGGTGACTATGGGGCGAACGGAATTGGGCTATTCTTCTTCTTCCTCGACTTCCACGGGTTCGATGTCCTCGGCTTCGAAGATCTGCCGGCAGTCCAGACATTCCAGGTAGTCGACGCCGTCTCTTCGAGCGATGATCTGGGTGCGGTTATGCTCGCAGGGTTGCATATGCAGCAATTCAATGAGATTTATTCTAACCGTCCGCCGCGCCATGTCAAGCCCCCCTTGCTTCGGTTAACCCCCCCGTGCCGCGCGTTACAATCCTGGTTGATGCCATTCCCTACGCACCGTTTGCGCCGCTTGCGCACCACGCCGGCCATGCGCGCCCTGGTTCGCGAGACGCACGTCGAGCCCTCGCAGTTCATTCTTCCCCTGTTCGTCTGTCCGGGGGAAGGCGTGCGGCGCGAGATCGGTTCCATGCCCGACAACTATCAGTTGTCGATCGATGAACTGGTGAAAGAATGCGTGGAAGTAAATGCGCTGGGAATCGGCGGGGTGATCCTGTTCGGGCTGCCGGAGACGAAGGACGAGATGGCTTCGGGCGCGTATGACGATAACGGGATTGTGCAGCGGGCCATCCGCGCGGTGCGCAGGGAGACGCCGGAACTGCTGGTGGTGACGGACGTGTGCAACTGCGAATACACGAGCCACGGGCATTGCGGCTACATCATCGACGGCGATGTGGATAACGATACGACGCTGCAGTGGCTGGCGAAGTCGGCGCTCTCGCACGCGCGCGCGGGAGCGCACATGGTGGCGCCTTCGGACATGATGGATGGACGGGTGTGGGCGATCCGGCAGGCGCTGGACGCTAACGGGTACGAGAAGATTCCGGTGATGTCGTACGCGGCGAAGTTCGCGTCGGTGTTTTACGGGCCGTTCCGCGAGGCGGCGGAATCGACGCCGCAATTCGGGGACCGGAGGAGTTACCAGATGGATCCGGCCAACGGGCGGGAGGCGATGCGCGAGATCGAGCAGGATTTGCAGGAGGGCGCGGACATTATTATGGTGAAGCCCGCGCTGGCGTACCTGGATCTGATCCGGCAGGCGCGGGATCGATTCGACGTGCCGATCGCGGCCTACCAGGTGAGCGGGGAGTACGCCATGATTGTGGCGGCGGCGCGGAACGGGTGGATCGACCAGGAGCGGGCGATGCTGGAGACGCTGACGTCGATCACGCGCGCGGGGGCGAGCATTATATTGACTTACTTCGCAAAGGCGGCGGCGCGGGTTTTGGGGTGAGGGGGTGGGGGTGATTGTTCCGGGACTGGGGACTCCACGGGAGAATGCTCCGGGACGTGGCATCGGTGCGTACCGTGTGTGTGGTGGTGGCCGGGCAATCGCGGGTCAAACCAGTATTTGCACGGATCCGTTCAGTCGGCGCGCCCTGAGCGGGCCAGCTCAAACTGCCGAGGCCGCACTCATGCCACCGGCGGACTACGCCCACTGACGACTGATAACATGGTGGTCCGATGCTCGAACTGACGCCCAACGACCCGATCGTGAAGGCATACCTGAAGGACCTCCAATACCTCAAGGATCAGAGGGTCGTCCATGAACTGGGCCTCAAGGGACCATTCCAGAATCTTCTAGACAAAGCCGCTAAAAGGCGCGGCTGGACGCTGGTGCCCGAGTTATCCACCTACTCGGGCGGCCGGCGGGTAGTCCCCGACGGTACCGTGCGCGACGAGTTCCGGCTGGCGCGCGGATGGTGGGAAGCGAAGGACACCGCGGATCATCTGGCCGCCGAGATTCAGAAGAAACTCAAGGCCGGGTACCCCACGCGTAACACCATCTTCGAGGATACCCGTGTGGCAGTCCTTTATCAGGACCGCGGCGAGGCGGGGGAGTTCGCGCTCGGCGAGCCCGTAAAGATAGCGGACCTTCTGAATCGCTTCTTTTCCCACGACGAGTCCGACGAACGTGAATTCGAGCGCGCCATGCAGGAATTCAAGAGCCGGATTCCGGACCTGGCGCAGTCGCTGAGCGAGCACATCGCCGAGGCGCACAAGAAGAACCGCAGATTTCGCGAAGCCTTCGCTGGCTTTGTCGCGCTTTGCCGTTCCTCCCTCAATCCCGAGCTTTCAGACGGAAATGTAGATGAGATGTTGATCCAACATCTGCTGACCGAGCGTCTCATGCGGAACCTGTTCCAGAATCCGGAGTTCACCACCCGCAATGTGATCGCCGCCCAGGTGCAGAGCGTGATCGACGCGCTCGCCTCCGGCAGTTTTTCGTCGGCTGAGTTTCTCAAGAAGCTCGATCCCTACTACAACGCCATCGAGCGCCAGGGCGCCAACCTCAGTCACTTTACCGAAAAGCAGGATTTCCTAAACTCCGTGTACGAACAGTTCTTCCAGCAGTACTCGCCCAATGTCGCCGACACCCATGGCATCGTGTACACGCCCCGCGAGATCGTCGACTACATGTGCAATTCCGTCGAACAGGCGTTGCACGAAGATTTCGGATACACGTTGGCCTCACCGGAGGTGATAATTCTCGACCCCTGCACAGGGACGGGAAACTTCATCGTCAACCTGATCGAGCGGATGCCTGGCCGGGCGCTTGCCGAAGCCTATCGGGAGCGCCTGTTCGCGAACGAAGTTATGTTGCTGCCGTACTACGTCGCGAGCTTGAATATCGAACACGCATATTATGAGCGGATGCACCAGTACGAGCCTTTTCCCGGCCTCTGTTTCGCGGACACACTGGACATGGCGGAAGCCCAGCAGATCGGCCTGTTCACCGCCGCCAACACGGAACGCGTGGAACGGGAGAAGGAAGCGGCCGTCACGGTGGTCATCGGCAACCCGCCATATAACGTCGGGCAGAAGAGCGAGAACGATAACAATAAGAACCGCAAGCACAAGGTCGTCGACGGTCGGGTTCACGATACATACGCGAAGGACTCGAAAGCCAGCAGCAAGAGCAAGCTGGATGACGCGTATGTGAAGTTCTTCCGCTGGGCAACGGACCGATTGCAGGGGCGGGACGGCATTGTCTGCTTTGTCTCCAATAACGGTTTCATCGATCAGACCGCTTTCGATGGAATGCGCAAGCATCTGCTGCGGGACTTCGACCGGATCGACCACATCGACCTGCACGGAAATGTCCGCCGCAATCCCAGGCTCTCGGGGACAACCCATAACGTATTCGGCATACAGGTTGGGGTGGGCATTACTCTGGCGGTGCGGAAGAAAGGTGCTGCATCGCGTCTCCGCTACCATCGTGTGCCCGAGATGTGGCGCAAAGCGAAGAAACTGGAGTCTCTGCAGAAGGGGGCGGTCGAGTGGCAGACCCTGACGCCTGACGCGAACCACACGTGGCTGGTACCGGAGAATGCCGAAGACTACGCTGACCTTCTCAACGTAGATAGCATCTTTTCCCTCAGAACGCTTGGGCTCAACACGAATCGTGACGAGGTGGTCTACGATTTCAGCCGTGAAACGCTTTGCGAGCGCATTCGGAGCTTCATTCAAGACTACAATGTCGAGGTTGACCGCCATAGACGCGATCCGCAAGCAGCAGATTTCGCGGATCACATTAAATGGAGCAGCCGACTAAAGGAATGCCTGGTTCGCGGACAGTATGCAACGTTCGAGGAATCAAGGGTACGTCCGTCTCTGTATCGGCCTTACACCAAGCGATGGGTATACTTTGACAATGTTTTGAACCAGCGAACGTTCCAGTGGCCAAAGATCGCTGGGCCGATGGTCTGCTTCACAGATATAGCTTCGGAAAAGCCTTTCATGGCCCTACTGTCTGGTGGGATTACCGACCTGCATCTTGTAGGAGCAGGAGCTGGTACGAAATGTTTCCCGCTTTCCCACCTGAAGGATTCCGCTGTCGTCCAATTCCGCCAACACTACTCGATCAGCTCCATAGCCAAAGAAGACGTCTTCCACTACCTCTACGCACTGTTGCACCATCCCGGCTACCGCGAACGCTATGCGGCGAACCTGAAACGCGAACTGCCGCGGATTCCCTTCGCTCCCGACTTCGACGCCTTCGCCACGGCCGGAAAAGAGCTGGCGCGTCTGCATGTCGATTATGAATCGCTCGATCCATGGCCGTTGGAATTCATCGAGGACAAGGATGTCGCCTATTCCCAGCGCGTGACAAAGATGAAGTTGAGCCAGGATCGGCAATCGCTAAAAGTAAACGAATCGCTCACGCTGGCGGGCATTCCCGCGGAGACCTTCGAATACCGTCTCGGGTCGCGCTCCGCGCTCGAATGGGTGATCGACCAGTACCAGGTCAAAGGCGAATCCGATCCCAACCGCGAGGACGACCCCGGCTACATCGTCCGTCTGGTCGGGCAGGTGGTGCGGGTGAGCATGGATACGGTGAAGATCGTGAGAGGCCTTCCGGATTACCGATAGCGTGGGCCCAGCCCATCGACTGGAGGCGTGTCCCGGTAACGTGGCCGATTACTACCGTAGCCTATCCGCTCAGCCTGCTTCGGTGCTACACAAGCTGAATTGTAACCCGGCGGCCAACCATGGCCGCAGCCCGTTCGAGGCTCGATAGCGTGATGTCGTTCTTTGCATCCAGCAGGCGGTCAACTTGCGTGCGACTGGTCTTGAGCAGCGTGGCCATGCGGTTTTTCGATATCTTCTTTTCCTTCATGGCTTGCGCGAGTTGCCAGGCAACAACCTCTTTCACTGCCTGCGACTGGGCCTGTTCAAAGACCCCTTCCGCTTTCAGAAAGGCATCGATGCCGGATCCCATGTGTTTCCTGCTCATCTCATTAACTCCTTCTGCCGCCTGCGCGCTAACGCCAAATCCTCCTCTGGCGTGGCGCGCGTCTTTTTGATAAATCCGTGCAGTGCGACCAAGTGCTGGCGGTACAGGCACAACACTACACGCGCCGTGCGTTTCGTCGGCAAAGCAGTGCGGATTTCCCAAAGGCCGTCACCCATGGGCCGGCAAAGGGGCATTCCAACAGGCCAGCGCCACTGCGCCCTCAATAGGTCTTTCCCCACGGCGTGACGCTCGGCTTGCGGCAATTCCTTCAGCCACTCCCGCACAGGCTCAACCCCGCTTCCGGATCGAAAGAAAATCAGCGGGATTTTCTGCGGTGGCGCATCTCCCGTCATTCGGGGACACCCTGTACCTTCTGTCATACATGTACCATAAGTTGTGCATGCGAGCAAAAGTCGGTGCGTCGCCGTTTTTCGACGGGGCAGCTTGCGTGCCCCGAGAGTGCGCATTCGTTTGCGTGGTCACTGACACCAGAGGTGCTGCGATTGAGCGACGTTGACCTTGCCGTCAAACAATTCCACGAAGGAGGTCGGCGTCGACCGGGCGCGCAAGCGGAAATATTGGCGCTCGGCGGCACTCGCCATCGACGATGAGGGCCGTTCGCACCTGGCCGGTGACACGGTATTACGAGCGGCGCAGAGAGCGGAACCACACGTACCCGCAGAGCGCCACGAAGAGGAGTGCCGAGACGGACTGCGAGATCAGTTCGTTGCCGTAGAACGGGGTGTGGATCCAGCCTTCGTCAAAGTGGGGAATCAGCCTGCACGCCGCGCCGAAGACTCCGCCCAACGCGCCGCCGGCCATCAGCCCGGATGCGATAATCACGCCGCGCTCACGGACGAGATGGCCCTGCTCGCCGCCCACCCGCTCCGACCGTTTGCCCAGGTAGTGCGCCAGGAATCCACCCACCAGCGCGGGCGTGTTGAGTTCCAGGGGCAGATACATGCCCAGCGCGAAAATCAGCGCCGGCACTTCGAGCATCTCCATAATCACGGCGATGGCCGCGCCCGCGCCGAAGAGGATATACGCCACCGGCTGGCGGCTCATGAATCCTTCCACCAACGCCTTCATGATGGAAGCCTGGGGAGATGGCAGAACCACCCTGGGGTCGCCAGCCACGGCATCGCCAAACTGGAACGCGCGCGCCAGCAGAACGATGGTCAGGCCCACCGCTATGGACGCGGCAATCACTCCCAGGAATTTCACCTTCTGCTGGGCGGCTGGAGTGGACCCGAGCCAGTAACCGGTTTTGAAATCCGTGATGGCCTGGCCGGAAACCGAGAGCGCCGTGCACACCATGCCGGCGATAGCCATCACGAAGAACATGCCGGTAGTGCCCGATACACCGAAGCGAAGCAGCACGATGGCGGAAATGATGATGGTCAGCATGGTCATGCCGGAGACCGGATTTCGCGCCGTAGTGGCGATGGCGCTGGCGGCTACCGACGCGAAAAAGAACGCGAACACCAGCGTCAAAGCGACGCCGATGACCATGGCCGCGGGCGAGACGTGTAAGCTGGCCAGAAGAATCGCCACGCCCACGGCGCTGACCATCACACCGATCAGCATCGACAATAGCGAGACATCGCGGTCGGTGCGCTCGCTCGATACCGTCTCGCCGCGCCGGAAGGCGCGCATGGCCACGCCGAACGAACCAGCGATGATGCGCAGCGATTTGAGCACTCCGAAAATACCCGCCGTGGCGATGGCGCCGACGCCCACGAAGCGTACGTATCCGCGAAAGATCTGCGCCGCGGTCATCTGCGCGATGGGCGTCTGAGCGGGGTACACGGCAAAATCGGGAAGGTGGCGGCCGATCATCCAGATCAGCGGCACCAGCACGAAGTTCGAGAGCACACCGCCGGCGCACAGGATCATCGAACTGCGCAAGCCCATCACGTAGCCCAGCCCCAGGATGAAGCCGATGGCGTCGAAATTGAAGACCGTCTTGGCGCGTGTGGACAGCAGCTTCACCACCGGTAGGAACTGAAAGTCGAGATACTCCTTCCACACGTGAAAGGTGGTGACGAAGAAGTCGTAGACCCCCGCGATGACGGTGGCTTCCAGCAGCAGCCGCGCTTGCGAGCCGCCTTTTTCGCCGGTGACCAGGACTTCGGTGATGGCGGTGGCTTCCGGGAAGGGGAATCGCCCGTGCATTTCACGCACGAAATAACGGCGCAGCGGAATCAGGAAAAGCACGCCC
>Ga0181521_10000852_pt1 | contig 37931 bp, 37 predicted proteins | sample PEATcosm2014_Bin_32_FD_119764 | JGI IMG/M metagenome (GOLD analysis project Ga0181521, IMG submission 119764) | Peatland microbial communities from MTU Mesocosm Facility, Houghton, MI, USA - PEATcosm2014_Bin02_60_metaG | ecosystem: Environmental > Terrestrial > Soil > Wetlands > Peat | place...
CCAACCGCCCCCTCCCCCAACCCCCTCCCACAAGGGGAGGGGGAGCATCAAGGTTCGGCCGCCCTCAGTCTGCGGCGTGGCGCGCGGGGGCGGTTTTGGCGGCCGGGCGTTTGCGCGCGGCGGCCTTCTTCGCTGGAGCCGCTGCTTTCTCCTTCGCTGGAGCCGCTGCTTTCTGCTTCGCTGGAGCAGCGGTCGCCTGCTTCCCCGTCGGAGCCCCCGGCTTCGCCGCCGCGGCCCGCTTGGCGGTCCCCTTGCGGCGCGCGGGCGTCTTCCGGGCTGGCTTTGAATTCGCTCCTGCCGCCGCCGCAGGCGCCGCGCGCTTCCCAGGTGCCGCTGCCGCCTGCTTCGCCGCCGCACCCCGTCCGCCACGCCGCGCGCCGGCGCCGCGCGGCTTCAACGTCTTGCCCTTCTCCTTCAACAGGGCGACCGCCTCGTCCAGCGTCACGTCGTCCATCATCACGCCGCGCGGCAGGTTCGCCACCGTCTTGCCGTGCTGCACATACGGGCCGAAGCGCCCCTTGCGCACCGATACCAGCTCCTTGTCACCCGGATGCGGGCCGATCGTGCGCACGCTCGCCAGCTTCTTGGCCAGCAGGTCCACCGCCCGGTTGATGCCGATCGCCAGCACGTCGTCGTCGCGATCCAGCGAGCCATACACCGCGCCCATCCGCACATAGGGCCCGAACCGGCCGATCCCCGCCTGGATTTCTTCCCGCGTCTCCGGATGGATGCCGATCAGCCGAGGCAACGACAGCAGCCCCATCGCCTGTTCCAGCGTGATTTGCTCACCATCCACGCCGCGTGGCAGTGACGTACGGCGCGGCTTGACCTTCTTGTCCTCGCCGTTCTCGCCAAGCTGCACATACAGCCCGTACGGACCACGCCGGACGGTGACTTCTTCCCCGGTATCCGGATGCACGCCCAGCACGCGCATGCCGTCCTTCAGCGTCTCGCCGGAATCGTCGCCCGAATCGATCGCCAGCCGCCGGGTGTACTGGCACGCCGGATAGTTGGAGCACCCGATGAAGCTACCGAAACGCCCCAGCTTCAGCCCCAGCCGCCCGGTGCCGCACGCCGTGCACGCCCGCGGATCGCTGCCGTCCTCGCGAGCGGGGAAAAAATGTGGCCCCAGGTCCTCGTCCAGCGCCGAAATCACGTCGCTGATTTTCAGGTCCTTGGTCTGGTCGATCGCGCGCGAGAACTCATCCCAGAACGTCCGCAGCATCGCACGCCATTCGGCGTTGCCGTCGGCGATGTCGTCGAGTTTCTCCTCCATCGAGGCGGTGAAGCCGGTATCGACGTAATGCTCGAAAAAGCTGATCAGGAACGCGGTGACCAGCCGGCCGCGGTCCTCCGGGATGAAGCGCCGCTTGTCGATCCGCACGTACTTGCGGTCCTGCAGCACCGAGATGATCGACGCATAGGTGGATGGCCGGCCGATGCCGAGCTCCTCCAGCTTCTTGACCAGGCTGGCTTCCGAGTAGCGCGGCGGCGGCTGGGTGAAGTGCTGCAACGCGTTGACGTCGCCGCGGCGCAGCGGGTCGCGCTCTGCCATCGGCGGCAGCATGCGGTTGTCCTCGTCCGCCGCCGCGCCCTCGACGCTGTCGTCGGTGTCCTCGCGATACAGCTTCAGGAAGCCGTCGAACGCGACGATCGAGCCGGTGGCGCGCAATTTCAGGCCCTTGCCGTCGGTCACCTCGACGGCGACCTGATCGAGTTCGGCGGACTGCATCTGCGACGCTACCGCGCGTTTCCAGATCAGCTCGTACAGGCGACGCTGGTCGGACGACAGGTCGCGCGCCACCTGATCGGGCGTGCGGGCGACATCGGTCGGGCGGATCGCCTCGTGGGCTTCCTGCGCGTTCTTCACCTTGGTCTGGTATTCGCGCGGCGCGCCGGGCAGATAGTCGGGGCCGTAGACGCCTTTCACGTGGTCGCGGATGGCGAACACCGCCTCCTTCGCCATCTGCACGCCGTCGGTGCGCATGTAGCTGATCAGGCCGACGGTCTCGCCGTCGATGTCGATGCCCTCGTAGAGCTGCTGGGCGGTCCGCATCGTCTGCTGCGCGCCGAACCCCAGCTTGCGGCTGGCTTCCTGCTGTAGCGTCGACGTGGTGAACGGCGGTGGCGGGTTGCGCTTGACGCGCTTGCGCTCCACCGAGCCGACGGTGAACGTGCCCGCCTCGACTGCCGCTTTGGCCGCGTGCGCCAGCGCCTCGGTGTTGAGGTCGAACTGGTCGAGCCGCTTGCCGTCGAGATGCGTCAGCCGCGCGGTGAACGGGGCGCCGCCGGGGGTGGTGAACACCGCCTCGACGGTCCAGTACTCGCGGGCCTTGAAGACCTCGATCTCCGCCTCGCGCTCGCAGATCAGCCGCAGCGCGACCGATTGCACGCGCCCGGCCGAGCGGCTGCCGGGCAGCTTGCGCCACAGCACGGGGGAGAGGGTGAAGCCCACCAGGTAATCCAGTGCGCGGCGGGCCAGGTACGCCTCGATCAACGGCTGGTCGAGGTCGCGCGGCGCGGCGATGGCGGCACGGATGGCGCTGCGGGTGATCTCGTTGAAGCTGATGCGGCGGACGTTGACGCCCTTCAGCGCCTTGCGATCGGCCAGCATCGCCTTGACGTGCCAGGAGATCGCCTCGCCCTCGCGATCCGGGTCGGTGGCGAGGTAGAGGGTGTGGGCGCCCTTCAGCGCCTTGGCGATCGCGCCGACCTGTTTTTCCCCCCGCGGGTCCGACTCCCAGTCCATCGCGAAGTCCTGGTCGGGACGCACGGAGCCGTCCTTCGGGGGCAGGTCGCGGACATGCCCAAGGCTGGCCAAGACGGTGTAGCCGCCACCGAGGTAGCGGTTGATGGTCTTGGCCTTGGCCGGAGATTCGACGACAACAACGTCGGTCATTCTGAGATGCAAGCCTCGTCCGTGAGCAGTGCGACCCGGTTCCCCGGCAGCAATTCAAGGCGGCCGGCGAGTTCCAGTTCCAGCAGTACCACCATCACGGCGGCTGGAGAGAACTGGCAGCGCCGCACGACATCGTCAACCGGTGTCGGTGAAGGACCAAGAAGATCAAGCACTTGCGATCTGGTGCGCGCAAGCTCCGGCGAGTCATCGGCCAGTTCGGGGGACGGTTCGGCCAGTCCTGGCGGCGCTGGAACAGGGTTGTCAAGTGGGGACGGTAACATGGGGTGCGGCGGCAGATTGTCCAGCACGTCCTCGGCGGTCTCGGTCAGGATGGCCCCCTGGCGGAGCAGATCGTTGGCGCCGCGCGACCGCGGATCGGTCGGCGATCCGGGCACGGCGAACACCTCCCGGCCGATTTCCTGGGCGATGCGGGCGGTGATCAGGCTGCCGGAGCGCGTCGCCGCCTCCACCACCACGACGCCGAGCGACAGCCCGGCGATGATGCGGTTGCGGCGCGGGAAGTGGCGCGCCTGCGGGGCGGTGCCGAGCGGCGTTTCGGCGACCACGGCGCCTGTTTCGGCGATCCGGCGTTGCAGCGCCGCGTGTTCCGGCGGGTAGGGCAGGTCGAGGCCGCCCGCGACGACGGCGACGGTACGCCCGGTGGTGAGTGCCCCGGCATGTGCGGCGGCGTCGATGCCGCGCGCTAGGCCGGACACCACGACCACGCTGCGGGCCAGCCCGGCGGCCAGGCTCTCCGCCATGCGCTGGCCGTTGGCGGAGGCGTTGCGGCCGCCCACCATGGCGACCGCGCGGGCCGACAGCAGGGTCGGGTCGCCCTGCACCGCGATCACGGGTGGCGCGTCGTCGAGCATCGCCAGCAGCGGCGGGTAGCCGGGCTCGTTCAGCACCAGCAGCTTGGCGCCGAATTTCCGCAGGCGTTCGAGTTCCTTTTCCGCTTCCGCCGTTGCCGGGATGACGGGTGGCGCGGTGCGGCCGCCGGCGCGGGCGAGGCGGGGCAGGGCGTCGAGCGCCGCGGCGGCGCTGCCGAAGCGTGACAGCAGTCGGCGCCAGGCGATTGGTCCGACGCCTTCGGTTTGGGCGAGCCGCCAGGAGTCGAGCAATTGGTCGGGGCGCGTTCGGGGCACGGGGGGAAAATCCTGTTGCGCCGCCGGCTTGGGCGCCTGCGGGCCAGCGCTACGCCTTGCCGCTGCTATGCTGGCCGATCCGGGGCTCGGTGCCGGCCAGCAGGCGGCGGATGTTGGCGTGGTGGCGCGCATACACCAGCACAGCAATCGCCAACGCCAGCTTAACGGCGCCGGGGTCGGCGGGCGCTTGGGCGAGAAAAAATCCTGCCGCTGTTTGCCTGGCACTGGTAATGGCTCCGGCAGGCATCGTGCGGCTGTCGATGAGGTCCCGATGGGTTCCGCTGACCTTGAGCTCATATTGGAGGAGGCGTGGGGCCCCGATCCCGGCAGCCCACCGGAGGGGCAGCGGCATGTCGCCGACGTTCTGACGGACGTGCTGGCCGCGCTCTCGGCTGCACGGGTGGAGTACGTGCTGGGGGGCACGATGGCATACGGGTTGTACGCGCGAGCGCGCTACACCACCGAGATCGAGATCATCGTGCCGCCCGGGGCGGTTGAGATTGTCGAGTGGGTCTATGCCGGTCTTGGGTTGCAACTGACTCGACGGGAGGACCGCCGGCTGAGCTTCATGGATTTGGACGCGCGCGTCGAGTTGGGGGTCATTGTCGCTACTGCCTTGCCCGAGGAACTGGCCCTGAAGGATGTGGCCGTGCACACAATCTTCGGTGTCGTAACCCTGGCGGCAAAGCCGGAATACCTTGTTTGGCTGTATGCCTGTTGCAGCGGGGACAGGGCATTTGCAGACGCCGCGACGCTCGCGGCTGAGTGGCCTGTGGACGCCGTCTTGCTGCGTGGTCTTCTTGAATCTGCCGGTGACGAGGAGGCTCTGGTGCAAGTTGAGCGCATTCTTGCGGCGGGCGAGAGGGGGCGGAACTCGTCCTACAGCAAGAGCGTCGAGGCCCGGTTGAAGCTGCGCGATGGGCGGGTGGCGACGCCCGTGTGGAAGCTCCCACGATAGCAAACCGTGAACCGAGCCAACAGTTCAGGGCGACCTGTTGCCAGCGGCGTCCTGCCGTGGAGGGGGTGCCTGGGGTTGGTTCGTCGAGTCAGGTCATTGGGACGGAAGTTGGAGGTCGCCGTACTTTTCAAGTGTTACGCTCTTCTTGCGAACTCTGTTGGTTGAACCACACCCGGGCCGCCGCACTGTCGTCGCCGCCGGCATGGCGCGTTGCCGAGGCCACACATGCAATGCCGGTGCGTTAACGTTTCATAGATTTTCAGCACGGAGAAACTGCGGAGAGCACGGTGCTCACGGAGAGGGGGTTATGCTTCTTGCGGGCCCGTTGACCGATCGGGTGATCGGGTTGGCGATCGAGGTGCACCGACATACCGGCCCAGGACTGTTGGAATCCGTATATGAGCTGTGCCTGTGCCGAGAATTGGCGGGCGCAGGCATTGCCTTCGCCCGGCAGGTCACAATTCCCGTCTTCTATAAGGGCGCGGAAGTCGGTGACGGCTTCAAGGCGGATATCGTCGTCGCGGGCGAGCTTATCCTGGAAATCAAAGCCGTCAGCACCATCCTGCCAATTTATGCGGTGCAGCTCCGAACGTACCTGCACATGAGCGGGATCCACGTCGGTCTGCTGCTGAACTTCAACGTGCCACGCCTGGTGGATGGCCTCCATCGCTACGTGGTGTAGCTTCCGTCGAAGCCGACCGCTTCTGCTCCGTGGTCACCGTGTTCTCCGCACTTCCTCCGTGCTGAAAAAACTTGGCCGCGGGTCGCAGGGGCCGTGGCGGGGGGGGGGCTGCCAGGCCAAGGCAGTCGCATCAACAGCTTTCGCGACAAGAGCGAAGTGTTATGTCCTTTGCTTGAGGACTCATTATGACGCAGTAATTCTCGCGGAGCGCGTTCCAGTGCCGCGTCCAATATGAACCGACATCAGCTCGACGGGCATCGTACTCGAACACGATCAGCCGAGGTCTCGGATCGAGATTAAGTGCGGCACCGTCTGCGACCGCTTCCACCAACCGATGCGGTTGAGTGCCACGCATCTTGCTGATGGCTCGAAGAATCTTGCATGTGCTTTGGTAACCACGAAGTACCTGCTTTTGCCGTTCTCCATCTGCCATGTAAAGTTCGTATTTCTTGAGTTGGCAGAATACCTCGGGCCGCAGGTCGTTGGCGCGAAGACTCGGGTTATCGAAGCATTTGGCTTCATAGAACGCCAGATTAATTCTTGACACTGAAGCGCCGCCCTCTAGAGCCACTATATCCATCCGTGGTGCGCCCGTGGAGTCGCATGTTTGTATCGTGTTATCTCGCGGGAGAGCCATTTCTACGTCTATTACGTTGGCATGGCGATGCACGATGGCGGCGACACCATGTTTCTCCTTGTTTGGAGCGTGGGAAAGGGCGGTTTTGATCCATTTTTGTAAGTTCTCGATTATCTCGTCGGGTTCAACGGGGACATCGGCCCCTTTCGCCTCCGACTTCTCAGCGAATTTCCAGTGTAACTTACAGCGGGGAACGACTCCAACTTCGGTCTTCTTAAATCCAATCCGAAGTACCCGGTGGCCACCGGCGTACGCATCGAGCTTGCCGTCGCGCAAGGCAATCAGGAGCGGCCGCTTTTCCCCGCTGGGAGTCTCGTACTGTTCGTTCAAAACGTGCCGCCACCAAACCGGCATATCTTGAAGATACCTGATTGCGTCCGCTGCTAGCCATCGTTTGAATTTCGTGCTGTTTATATCGCCCACCATTCCCCGTCTCCCCTTTGCACGACATTGTCGAAAAGCCGCGTGTAATCCTCCGGACGAAACGTATGGATCGGCACCAGCGCCTTGGGCGCTACCGCATTTGCCAGCCGCTTCAGATCCGGCACGCTCGCGTGGCCGGATGTATGGATGACCCGGATTGGTATCCCCAGGCGCGTCAGCCGCTCCCGCAGTTCCAGGTTCTCCGGCTGCGTGAGATAGCCCGCCCACTGCGACCAGATCGCGGTCGCACCGTCGAGGCATCCTGCCGCTTCAAGGTCCTCCAGCATGAAACGCCGGAACAGCATCACCGCGCGCGGCGCCAGGGCCGCAAGGTCCTCCGGAAACACGCGACGATGCGCATTCTGGTGCAGCGCCACGAATGCCCGCTTCCGCTTCACCTGTCTCTGCTGGCGGCGCGGGGTGAACAGCGCCATCTCCGGCCATTCCGGTCCAACCACGGGAACGTTGGGATTCGCCGTGGCCCGCAGGACCTCCGCAGCGTACAGGTCCACCAGGAACGTCCGTCGGGTCCTGCGGCACGCCCGGAAGACCGTGACCATCCGGTCGATATTCTGTGCCGATGCAGCCAGCAGGACCATGCCTCGGGCGGCGCCGAATACCTCGGTGAGTTCGGCTTCGATATCGGTCTCGGTCGGCAAGCCGGCCTCGGCGCCCGACCTGCCGATGGTGGAGCCCTCCATCAGCATGACATCGACCCCCATCGGGGGCCGTGCGACGAAGGCCTCAAACAGCTTTGCCTTGCGGCCATGGGCGCGAAGGTCGCCGGTGTAAAGCACGCTCCGCCCGTCGCCCTTGATGAGGAAGGAGTACGCATCGTAGGCGGAATGGTCGGTGAGATAGGGCGTGATCTCGAACGGCCCGAGCACGAACGTCTTGCGGTTGGAGATGTGCCGGACGTCGCGCGGCAGAACCACACCGGGAACCCAGCCGGCCGCGGCTGTCATGATCCGATGGGTCGCCTCGCCCATCCAGACCGGCACATGGTCCCCGCTCGCGGGCAGCAGCCCCCAATGGTCGTGGTGCCCGTGCGACAGCAGGACACCGAGCAGCGACGTATCCGGCTGACGCAAGCCCGATACCTCGGGGAGCAATGTGCTCGGGTCAACGCCGTCTGGCGCATCGAGCGGCAGGCCGAGATCGACGACCAGCCGTGCTCCCTGCGCTTCGATCTCGACGCAGGAACCGCCAATCTGTCGCGCACCGCGCAGGATTCTTAGCCGCAAAGGGGGCCGGACCTCTTGGTGACGCCTCGGACAGTGGCTCGATATCTACGAAGCACTGAGGGCGGTTGCGTGACGAACAGCTTCACGCTGCATATTCCCACGGGCGCCTTTCGAATTTACTGCGCCGAGCGGATATCGTCGCTTTGTTGCAAAGAAGGCACAGAGTTGCCGGGCCGCTTGGGGTCGGTGCGTTGGCGCCCGGCGGCTGTAGGCTCAGGTCATCCCTGCGGGCCAGCGCTACGCCGTGCCGCTGCTGTGCTGGCCGATCCGAGGCTCGGTCCCGGCCAGCAGGCGGCGGATGTTGGCGTGGTGGCGGGCATACACCAGCACAGCAATCGCCAACGCCAGCTTAACGGCGCCCGAATCCGCCAGCGCCCAGGCGAGAAAAGGTGCCAGCGCGAAGGAAATCAGCCCGGCGAGCGACGACCGCCGCAGCGTGGCGGCCGCGATCAGCCACACTGCTCCGGCCGCAATCCCGACCGGCCAGGCGGCGGCGATCAGCACACCGTAGCTGGTGGCGACGCCCTTGCCACCCTTGAAGCGGAGCCAGACTGGAAAGAGGTGGCCCAGCACGGCACCCAGCCCCGCCCACAACGCCGCATCCCGCCCGGCGAGCCATCCAGCCAGCAGCACGGCGGCGGCGCCTTTTCCCAGGTCCAGCAGCAGGGTTGCGGCAGCCAGGGTCTTGCGCCCGGTCCGCAGGACATTGGTGGCGCCGATATTGCCGGAGCCGATGGTGCGGATGTCCGGCAGTCCGGCGGCCCGCGTCAGCAACAGGCCGAACGGGATCGAGCCGAACAGGTAGCCGAGCAGGAGGTAGGTTGGCGGGGGCATGGGGTTCGGATTCCGGGTTGGCGCCATCTGTCATTGCGAGAAACGAAGCGACGAAGCAATCCCCTGCGTCGGGGCGGACGCTGCTCGTCGAGCGCGAATTTGCTTCGCGCGGTCCGGGATTGTTCTTGTCAGATCGTCAGCGAACACCTATCTGACTAGTCTAGTCAGCAAGAGTCCGCTAACATGTCTCAGGCACAACGGCACACCGGTGCGGTCTCAAACCCCCCCAAGGGACCGCCGGTCTGGAAGTTGGAAGACGCAAAGGCAAGGTTCAGCGAAGTGGTGCGTCTGGCACTCCACGGTAATCCGCAGCATGTCACCGTCCGCGGGCAGCCGGCGGTGGTGATCCTCGCCGCCGCCGACTACGCGCGGCTCGCTCCGGCAGCATCCAGCCCCAGCCTGGCCGCGCTGTTCGCCGATAGCCCGCTGGCGCGCCTGGACGACTTCGACGACGGTCTGCTCCGTGAGCGTTCCCCGGTTCGCGAGGCACCGGACTTCGAAGCGTGACCCTGCCGCCGGCCCGAGGCTGGCTGATCGACACCAACGTCGTTTCCGAATTGCGCAAAGGCCCGCGTGCTGCGGCCCCCGTGCGGGCCTGGGCAGAAAGCGTGCCGCGTGCCGCGTGTTTTCTCAGCCGGCTCAGCATCGCCGAAATCCACTTCGGGATCGGCCGCGTCACCGACCCCGCCTTCCGCGCCGAGCTGGAGGCCTGGGTGCGAGACGGTCTGCTCCCCTGGTTCGGCGACCGCGTCCTGGAGGTGGACGGCCGTGTCTTGCTGCGCTGGCGGCAGTTGGTCTGGGACAGTCAGAAGGCCAACTACACCGATTCCCAGCCGGACGCCCTTTTGGCCGCCATCGCGCTGGTACACGAGCTTGGCGTGGTCACCCGCAACACCGCCGATTTTGAACGGGCCGGCCTGCGATTGCTCGATCCGTGGCAGTACGCATAGGGCGGAAAAGCGCAGCGCCGTCCCCCGAGATGCCCGGCGGAAGGCGCCGCACTTTTCCGCCCTACGCGGGTGCCCCGAACACCCGGCGGCCCGCCTTCCAGGTCCCCAGTACCACGCCTTCCAGCGCGCGTCCGTCGAACGGGGTGTTCTGCGCCTTGCCGGGCAGCTTGCCGGATTCGACCTGCCAGATCCGCTCGGGGTGGAACAGGCACAGATCGGCGGGCGCGCCCTTGACCAGCCGGCCGGCTTCGATCCCGAGCAAGCGGGCCGGCCGCGCCGTCAGCAGCTCGATCGCCAGCGCCATGCCGATCGTGCCGTTGTGGACCTGCGCCAGCGTCACCCCGAGCAAGGTGGCCAGCCCGACCCCACCGGGGGTGGCCTGGGCGAAGGGCAGGCGCTTGTCGTCGGCGTCGCGCGGCTGGTGGTCCGAGGCCACCGCGTCGATCGTGCCGTCGGCCAGGGCCGCGGCAACCGCCTGGCGATCGGAGTCTTTGCGCAGCGGCGGCGACAGCTTGGCATAGGTGCGAAAGTCGCCGATCGCTGTTTCGTTCAGGTCGAAATAGGGCGGCGCGGTGTCGCAGGTGACCGCCGCACCGTCCTGCTTCGCGCGGCGGATCAGTGCCAGCGCGTCGGCGGTGGAGACATGCGCGAAGTGCACCGCGCCGCCGGTGAGCAGCGCCAGGCGGATGTCGCGCGCGACCTGGATCGCCTCGGCGGCGGCGGGGATGCCGGGCAGGCCGAGGCGCGTCGCCAGCTCGCCCTCGGTCGCGGCACCGCCGGCGGCGAGCGACGGCTCCTCCGGGTGCTGCACGATGCGGGCACCGAAGCCTCGCGCATAGGACAGCGCCAGCCGCATCAGCCGGGCGGACCGCAGCGTGTTGGCGCCGTCGGTGAAGGCGACCGCGCCGGCCTCGCGCAACAGGCCGAGTTCGGCGAGCGCCTCGCCGCGGCAGCCGGTGGTGACGGCAGCGTAGGGCAGGATGGTCAGGCTGCCGGTTTCCTCGCCGCGCCACCGCATCATGTGCACCAGCGCCGGATCGTCGATGGCCGGCAGCGTGTCGGGTAGCGCGGCGAGCGTGGTGATGCCGCCGGCCGCGGCGGCCGCGGCGGCCGAGGCGATGGTCTCGCGGTATTCGTAGCCCGGTTCGCCGAGCGCGGCGCGCATGTCCACCAGGCCGGGGCAGAGCACCGCGCCGTCTTCCTGGATGACGACCGCGCCGTCAGGGCGGCCGAGACCGGCGCCGAAATCCGCGATGACCCCGTCGCGCACCAGCAGGTCGCCCAGCGTGTCCACGCCGGACGACGCGTCGAGCAGACGGACGCCGAGGAAGAGCGTGGTGGGGGTCATGCGGCGGGACCAAAATTGCTGCCCCTCCCCTTGTGGGAGGGGGTTGGGGGGAGGGGTCGGTGCCGCATCGACCCCTCCCCCCAACCCCCTCCCACAAGGGGAGGGGGAGTATTCATCTTCTTCACCACGCCTGGGTGCCGCTCAGTCATTGCGGCCGTGCCGCCGGGCCAGCGTGTCCAGCACCGCCATGCGCACCGCGACCCCCATCTCGACTTGCTCGCGGATCAGGCTGCGGTCCGGGTCGTCCGCCACCGCGCTGTCGATCTCCACGCCGCGGTTCATCGGCCCCGGATGCATCACCAGCGCGTCCGGCCGGGCATAGGCGAGCTTCTCGGCGTCCAGCCCGAAGAAGCGGAAGAACTCGCGCGCGCTGGGGACCTGCCCGCCCTGCATGCGTTCCCGCTGCAACCGCAGCATCATGACGATGTCGGCGCCCGCCAGCCCGCTGCGCATGTCGTGGAACACTTCCACACCGAGCGCCGTCACCTCGGCCGGCATCAGCGTCGGCGGGCCGATGACGCGCACGCGGCTGCCCATCGCTGTCAACAGATGGATGTTCGAGCGGGCCACCCGCGAGTGCAGCACGTCGCCGCAAATCGCGACGGTCAGCCCCTCCAGCCGCCCCTTGCGCCGGCGGATGGTCAGCGCGTCGAGCAACGCCTGGGTGGGGTGCTCGTGCGTGCCGTCGCCGGCGTTGATCACCGCGGCATCGACCTTCTGTGCCAGCAGGTTCGGCGCGCCGGACTGGCCGTGCCGCACCACCAGCAGGTCGCAATGCATGGCGTTCAGCGTTGACGCGGTGTCCAACAGGGTCTCGCCCTTGTTCACGGACGAGGTGGAGACCGACATGTTGATGACGTCGGCGCCGAGTCGCTTGCCGGCGAGTTCGAAGCTGGTGCGGGTGCGGGTGGAGTCCTCGAAGAACAGGTTGATCAGCGTCTGGCCGCGCAGCACGTCGCGCTGCATCTTGCCGGAGCGGTTGAGCAAGACGTAGCTCTCCGCCAGATCGAGCAGGTGCCCGATCTCGGGCGGGTGCAGGCCTTCGATCGCCAGGAGGTGTTTCTGCCGGTAGGACACGCGCGTTGTTTGCGGGAAGTGGGTGGGGGCGTCAATCCGGGAGATCAGATGGCTCCCTGACCCTCGGCAGCCGCGATCCATCATGCGGTTGCGTGCACAAGGGATAGTCTTTCGTTCACCTCTCACCGGAACCGTCGCTGCTGTACCAAGCGGAGTTGTGCCGTGCCCGACATGCCGGTTGAACCGACCAGCCCTGGCCGGTATCCTGCCGACATGGAAAGCCGCGTTGCCGTGCTGGAACAGATCGCCCGGACTATGACCGCCAGCCTGGAGCGGATCGAGCGTGAACAGCGCTCCGACTTCCGCTGGCTGCTCGGCATCACGCTGGCTGGGTTTACAACTTCGCTGGGGATGTTCGGCGCCCTGCTCGGCGCGATGGCGCACGGCTTCCACTGGCTCTGATCCCAATCACCGACCGGACGGACTGACCCATGGACTGGGACGCGCCGGCGATCGTGCTGGACGCGCGGCCCTTTGGCGAGGGCGACGCGATCGCCACGGTCATGACCGAAGAACACGGCCTGCATCGCGGCCTCGCCCGCGGCGGCGGATCGCGCGCGCAGGCGGGGCTGTGGCAGCCCGGCAACCTGGCGCAAGTGCGCTGGGTGGCACGGCTGTCCGACCAGCTCGGCAGTTTCAGTGCCGAGATGATCCATCCCGGGGCCGCCTTCGTCATGGACGATCCGCTGGCCCTGGCGATGCTGTCCGCGGTATGCGCCGTGGCGGAGGGCGCGCTGCCGGAACGCGAGCCGCATCCTCGGGTGTTCCACGGCCTGGTGCACGTGGTTGCCCGTCTGCCGCACGGCGCCGCCATGCTGAACGACCTGATCTTGTGGGAGGCGACGCTGCTGGCCGATCTCGGCTACGGCCTCGACCTGGCATCCTGTGCCGTGACCGGCGAAACGATCGGCCTGGCCTACGTCTCCCCACGCACCGGCCGAGCGGTCACCGAAGCCGCCGCCGGCATCTGGAAGTCCCGTCTGCTGCGGCTGCCCGGCTTCCTGGCCGGCGGCAACACCGCCGAAGCGGCCGACTGGCGCGACGGGCTGGCGCTCACCGGTCACTTCCTGGCGCGCGACGCGTTCGGCGCGCAGCACCGGCCGCTCCCCCGGGCGCGGCAGATGCTATATGACCGCGTCGCCGCGCTGGCGAACGAATCGAGCACGACTGGGGGCAGCAATGCCGGATGACACGACCGGACATATCGAGGACACGCAGCTCAGGGACGCGCTGTCGGAGCGCTACCTGGCCTATGCGCTGTCCACCATCATGTCGCGCTCGCTGCCGGATGTACGCGACGGGCTGAAGCCGGTGCACCGGCGGCTGATCTACGCGATGCAGTTGCTGCGGCTGGATCCGGGCGCCGGTTTCAAGAAATGCGCGCGCGTCGTCGGCGACGTCATGGGAAAATTCCATCCGCACGGCGATGCCTCGATCTACGACGCCATGGTGCGCATGGCACAGGAGTTTGCCGCGCGCTATCCGCTGGTCGAAGGCCAGGGCAATTTCGGCAACGTGGACGGCGATAACCCCGCCGCGATGCGGTACACCGAAGCGCGGCTGACCGAGGTCGCGGCCGCGATGCTGGCCGGCATCGGCGAGGACACGGTCGATTTCCGCCCCACCTATGACGGCGAAGAAACCGAGCCTGTCGTGCTGCCGGGCGCCTTCCCCAACCTGCTGGCGAATGGCGCGGCCGGTATCGCGGTCGGCATGGCGACCTCCATCCCGCCGCACAACGCGGGCGAAATCTGCGCCGCGGCAATTCATTTGATCCGTCATCCCCAGGCCACCGTCGCCGATCTGCTGCGGCACATGCCCGGCCCGGATTTTCCCACCGGCGGCGTGCTGGCGGAGGACTCTGCCGCCATCCTGTCGGCGTACGAAACCGGCCGCGGCGGCTTCCGTCTGCGCGCGAAATGGGAGGTGGAGCGGGGAAAACACGGCACCTGGAACATCGTCGTCACGCAGATCCCCTACCAGGTGCAGAAAGCCAGGTTGATCGAACAGATCGCGCAACTGCTGGAAGAAAAAAAGCTGCCGCTGCTGGGCGACGTGCGCGACGAGAGCGACGACAAGATCCGCCTGGTGCTGGAACCGCGCACCCGCGGCGTCGAACCGGAAGTGCTGATGGAGACGGTGTTCCGCGCCACCGCGCTGGAAACGCGCTTCCCGCTCAACATGAACGTGCTGGACGCCACCCGCACGCCGCGCGTGATGTCGCTGGCGGAAGTGCTGCGCGCCTGGCTCGATCACCGGCACGAGGTGCTGGTCCGCCGCAGCAACCATCGTCTGGCGGCCATCGATCGGCGCATCGAAGTGCTGGACGGCTATCTGCTGGTCTATCTCAACCTCGACGAGGTGATCCGCATCATCCGTCATGAGGACGAACCGAAGCCGGCGCTGATGCAGCGCTTCGAGCTGACCGACACGCAGGCCGACGCGATCCTCAACATGCGGCTGCGCGCCTTGCGCCGGCTGGAGGAAATGGAACTCAAAAAGGAACACCGCGCCCTGACGAAGGAGCGCAAGGAGATCGCCGCGCTGCTGAAAGACCCCGCGCTGCGCTGGACCCGCATCACCGAGGAACTCGAGGCCACGCGGGCGAAATTTGGATCCGGTGCGCTGGGCGACCGGCGCACCGAACTGGGTGCCGCGCCGCTCGTGGTGGACGTGGCGAGCGAGGCGCTGGTGGAGCGCGAGGCGATCACCGTCATCCTGTCCGACAAGGGCTGGGTGCGCGCGGTGCGCGGCGTGGTCGCCGATCCGGCCGAGTTGAAATTCAAGGAAGGCGACAAGCTGAAGCGGCTGCTGCCGTGTTTCACCACCGATCGGCTGACGCTGTTCGCCACCAACGGCCGTGCCTACACACTGAAAGCCGGCGACCTGCCGCGCGGCCGTGGCGACGGCCAGCCGGTGCGATTGCTCGCCGAACTCAGCAACGAGGACGACGTCGTCGCGCTGTTCGTCGCGACCGAGGGCGCGAAATACCTGGTGGCATCCAGCACCGGCCGAGGCTTCGTCGTGGCCGGCGCGGAGCTTGCGGCGGAAAAGCGTACCGGCCGGCAGATTCTCAATCTGAAGCCGGGCGAGGAGGCCGCGCTCTGCGCGCTGGCCGAGGGCGATCACGTTGCGGTGATCGGATCCAATCGCAAGCTGCTGGTCTTCCCGCTCGACCAGATACCGGAACTTACGCGTGGCGCCGGCGTGATCCTGCAGCGCTACAAGGAAGGCGGCATGGCGGACGCCAAGGTGTTCCGGCTTGCCGAAGGCCTCACCTGGAAACTCGGCGACAAGATTCGCACCGAGAGCAATCTGCGCGACTGGCTGGGCGAGCGCGCGCAGGCGGGACGCATGCCGCCCGCGGGCTTCCCGAGGTCGGGGCGTTTCGGCTAAACCTTCGGCCGGCCGCACTGAAGCGCGGCTGATGGCCAGCCGCGCCTACGCTGTACGCCGATCCAAAAAAACGCCCGAGGGGAGTCTCCGTTCATGCGTCTGTCACGCCGCAACCTGCTCACCAGTGCCGCCGCGCTGTCCGCCGCGCCGGTTATCCGTGCGCGAGCCCAATCGAAACCGCCGATCAGCGTCGGCGTGCTGACCGATCTGTCCGGCACCTATCGCGACAACACCGGACCGACCTCCGTCGCCTGCGCGCAGCAGGCGATCGCCGAGTTCGGATCGTCGCATGGCTTCGAGGTGGAGTTCCGCTCGGCGGACCACCAGAACAAGCCGGATGTGGCCGCATCCATCGCGCGCCAGTGGTTCGATGGCGGGGTCGATGCGATCATCGACGTTCCGACATCCTCGGTGGCGCTCGCCGTGTCGCAGGTGGCGAAAGAGAAGGACAAGATTCTGCTCGATGCCAGCGCGGCCGCGATGGAGGTCACCGCGGATCAGTGCGGCCCCAACACCATCGTCTGGAGTTTCGACACTTACGAGAAGGCGCACTCCACCGGTGGCGCGTTGGTGAAGCAGGGCAAGAAGGTCTGGACCTTCGTCACCGCGGATTACGTGTTCGGCCACTCGCTGGAGGAACAGACCGCCAATGTGGTCAAGGCGATGGGTGGGCAGGTCAAGGGCGCGGCCCGCTACCCGTTTCCGGAGACCACCGACTTCTCGGCGTTCCTCCAGCAGGCAATGGCGAGCGGCGCGCAGGTGCTGGGCCTGGCCAATGCCGGCAGTGATACCGTGAACTGCGTGAAGCAGGCGAACGAGTTCGGCCTGAACAAGCAGATGACGATCGCGCCGCTGATCATGTTCCTGCAGGACGTGCATTCGATCGGCCTTCAAACCGCGCAGGGCCTGATCACCAGCGAAACGTTCTATTGGAACATGAACGATCGCACCCGCGCCTTCACCAAGCGCGTGCTGCCCCGGACGCCGCGCAACTATCCCAGCCAGGCGCATGCCAGCGCCTACGCGATCACACTGCATTATCTGAAGACGGCGGCGGCGATGGGTGGTGCCGCCGCGAAGGCGAGCGGCCGCACGACGGTGGCACATATGAAGGCGCGGCCGACCGAAGACGACGCCTTCGGCAAGGGCAGAATCCGTGCTGACGGCCGCGGCGAGTTCCCGAGCTACCTGTTGCAGGTCAAGACGCCAGCCGAGAGCACCAGCGAATGGGATCTCTACAAGGTGCTGTCCACCTCTCCGCCATCGGAAGTCCTGCATCCCCTGCTGGACAAGTGCAAGTTCCCGACAACCGCCTGAGCCGAGGGATGCCGGAGGCGCGTTGTCCGGCGCGATCGTAAGACCGCCCGGTGCGGAACGCGCACCGGCGTTCCCCCGGTTCGCGCCGGCGCTCCCCTCGTCATGGCCGGGCTTGACCCGGCCATCTATGCAGCCGTGGTGCCGCAACCGATGGCCGGGTCAGGCCCGGCCATGACGGTGGGGAGCGCCGGTACGAACCAGGGGAAAGCCAGCCATCAGGGCGGGTCGGTATTACTCCGCTGCGATCAGATGCGGCGTCGTGTGGTGACGCTCCGTGGCGCCGTACTTCTCCACCCACTCGCGGCCCAGGCGCGCGGCCTCTTGCGGGGTCAGCCAGGACCATTCGGCGCCTCGGGCGCGAATGGCAACCCAAACCGTGTCTCCGTGAACATGTTCCTCAACCAAGCAGGCGCCAGTCTGCGACATAGGCATATCCACTTCCGAAACAGGATTGGCTGCACACGCGGCAACAACCGGTGTCGCGCGGTGGTAGTTCCGTCACAACAACGCAAACCCCTAGGCTGAGACTTCACTTTCGCAAGGTCGTGATGCGTGCGCACGGCATCTCTGCCCGGTTTTGCCGAGTCACCGCAACCAAAAAATCCTTCATCCTGCCGCAAAAAAGCCAGGATTGGTCGCGCCGCGCGACGCCGTGTGGTTTCGGCCACAGCGCGCCGCGCGACAGCCTCAGCCCACGAATGCGCCGCCGTTCACGTCGAGGATCGCGCCCGACAGATAGCTCGCGCCGGGCGAACACAGGAAGGCAATTGGCCAGGCCAGCTCTTCCGGTTTGCCCAACCGCCCCAGCGGCAGCACGCCGGTCGCGTCGAAGCCGCGCGTCATCGGTGTTTCCACCGGGCCCGGGGCGACGGCGTTGACCAGCACGCCACGCCGGATGCCCTGGCGGGACAACCATTTCACCAGCGTATGCACGGCGCCCTTCGAGGCCGCGTAGTCGGGCGGCGTCTTGACCGACGTGCCGCCGGTGCGTCCGGCAACCGAGCCCACCAGCACCAGCGTGCCACCGCCATGTTGCGCCATGTGATCGATGCAGCCCGCGCCGAGCGCCAGCGGCACGCGAATGTTGATGTCCATGACGCGATGAAACCGATCCTGCCAGTTCGGATCCTCGAGCCATGGCCGGTTCTCCAGGATGGCCGCGCAATGTGCCGCGGCGTGCAGACGCGCGCCGGACAACAGGCTGCGGAGGAAACCGTCATCCGTCAGGTCGCCCTCGGTCGTTTCGCACGGCACCTGAAAACGCTCCACCTCGGTTCGCGTGGCGGCCAGTGGCGCGCGGTCGGTCAACAACAGCGTCGCGCCGAGCTGCGCCAGCGCGATCGCCGTCGCGCGGCCGATGCCGCTGGCGGCGCCGGTCACCAGCACGCGCCGCCCGCGCATGTCCAACGCCGCCGGCAGTGGTGTCGTTTCGCTCATGGTGTTTCCTCCTTGCCTGGTTCCGCCGGGCCGAACAGCGCCAACCGGTCGTCGCGCACGCTGCGCGCGTCACCGGTTCGCACGGTAAGGCCGACGCGGTCGAAGTATTCCAGTATCTGAATCGCCACCTTGCGGCCGTTGTCCAGCCGGTCGCGAAACGCGGCGGCAGTCAGTTGCCGCCCCGGATCATCCCTGGCAAGGGCGGCGGCGATGCCGGCCATCTCGGCGACCGTTTCGCGCAGGAAAAAATGGTCCGGTGCCAGCTCCAGCAGCGCGCCGACGCGTTGCAGGCGTTTCAGCGTGCCGCGCATCGCGGCCTCCGGCATCGGCAAAGCCTGCGCCAGGTCGCGGGTGCGCGGTGGGCGGAAACGCTCGGCAGCGAGCAATGCGCGGAGCTGCGGCCAGATCCGCTCGTCGGCGGCGGACAGGCGGATCTGGTGCGTGCTGAGGCGCAGCCACGCGCCATCCTGCCGCACCGTGCCGCGCCGCAGCAGCGTATCGATCGTGGCACGGAACGCCGCTTGCGGCGGGCGCGATGCCAGTTGCTGGCGCAGTCGTTCGGGTTGCAGACCGGGCTGGTCCGGCGCGCCGGCGTGCCAGGCGGCCAGCGTCTGCAACAGGTCCTGCTGTAGCGCGTCGCGCGTTGCGGGCGCCATGAGAAGATCGGCAACCGCAACGGCTGGGGCGGCGCGCTGCACCGCCTCCGCTGCTTCCGCGGGCAGGTTGCGCGCGCGAACGAAGCGGGCGCGATCGGTCCAGCCCGGCGGCAATGCCAGCAATTGGCGTAGCGCGACGTCCGGTTCCGTCGCCTTCAGCGCGGCAAGCTGTGCCAGGCGTGCCGGCGTGCGACGGCCGCGCGTGGGCGGGAACGGGTCGATGACGCTGCCGCCGCCGATCGTGCGGCTGGCGCCGGCGTCGCGCAGCACCAGCCGGTCCCCCGCCAGCGCGCCGATCGGCCGATCCAGCGTCAGCCGTACCAACGCGTCCTCGCCCGGGCGGATGCGTTCGCCATCCAGCGGCTGGATGCGCGCCATGACATGCGCGGCACCAAGATGCAGATGCACCGGCGTGTCGGCGCGCAACGGCGCCGGTTCGTCCCGCAGCACGCGCAGCCGTGCATCCAGCGCGGCGGTTGGTGCGTGCACGTCGGGATGCAGCACCCAGTCGCCGCGGGTCACCGCGTCTTTCGTCAGACGCGGACCGGTGATGTTGAGCGCCACACGTTGCCCGGCTTCCGCGGTGGTCGCGGCGCGGTTCTGCGCATGCAGGCCACGCACGCGCAGCTCCAGTCCCGGCGGCGAGAGCATCAGCCGGTCGTCCACCGCAATGCGCCCGGCGACCAGCGTCCCCGTCACGACGAGTCCAGCGCCCGACAGCGTAAACGCGCGATCCACCGCCAGGCGTGGATGGCCGGTGGTGGCACGCTGTTTCGGCCCGAGCAGGCACAACGGGTCGGTCAGTGCCGCGATGCCATCGCCGGTGAGGGCGGAGACCGGCAGGATGGCGGCGTCGCGCAGAGCTGTCGCCGCGAGCAATGCGCGCACTTCGGCGGTAACCAGCGAGATATTGTCGCCGGCGATGTCGGACTTGGTCAACGCGACGACGCCGCGATCGATGCCCAGCAGATCGAGGATCGCGGCATGTTCGCGGGTTTGCGGCATGACGCCGTCGTCGAGCGCCACCACCAGCAGGGCCGCGTCGATGCCGGTGGCGCCGGCCAGCATGGTGTGCACGAAGCGCTCGTGACCGGGCACGTCCACAAAGCCGAACGATCCCTCCGGCGTGTCGCTATAGGCGAAGCCGAGATCGATGGTGATGCCGCGGCGTTTTTCTTCCGCCAGGCGGTCGGCATCGACTCCGGTGAGTGCCTTCACCAGCGCGGTCTTGCCGTGATCGATATGGCCGGCAGTGCCGATGATCATCGGCCGTCACGCGGCACGGGCGGTCTCCTGCTTTACCTCGCCAGGATCAGCGGATTCGGCGCATGGCGCGACCAGCCGGCTTCGCTCACCTTGATATCCAGCCCGAGCGAGGCAAGGTCGTCGGCCATCGCCTCCACCGCCATGTCCTGCTCCTGATACAGCATCTTGGCGTAGCCGTGACAGGCGTCGCAGGTCTCCGCCTTCACGGCGCCGTTGCCGCCCGCAAGTTCCTGTAGCACCAGCGAGCGGGAGTCGCCGCAGTTGATGCATACGGCGCGCACATGGTTCCAGGCGGTGGCGCACAGGCCGCAATGCAGATAGCGCGCGCCCGGGGCACGGCCCGCGGCGGTGATCACGCCGGCGACCGGGGCGGAGCCGCAGACCGGGCACAAGCCGCGTTGCGGCAGCAGGCGCAGCGCGGCAACCGGCAGCGCGGCGGCGCGGTGGGCGAAATAGACCTGCAATGCGGCAGCGACGAAAAACCCAGCGCCAGCCTCGCTTGCTTGCATTGTGCCGCGCAGCCAGGCGTCGGCGAGCGCTTCCACCGCCGCCGCCGCGCGCACGCGCACGCTGTCGAGCGTGGCCAGCGTCGCCAATGGCAGCGCGTCGTGCGCAACATCCGACACTAACGTTGCCAGACCGTCGCGCCAGGCGGCGTCGCGCGCATGGCCGTCCGCGGCCAGCGGCGGCATGCGCGCCGCCACGTCGCGCTCGATTGCCGCCAGGTCAGGCGTGATTGGCGCCGGCATGACAATCGCCGCCTGCACGTGCGCGACGCGGGCGATGAAGCGCAGCCAGTCGGCCATCGGATGCCCGTCCGCCAGCGCTTCCAGCCGCGCGGCGCGACGGGTGAACAGGGCAGGGGGATCCGGCAGAATGATCGGCTCCGGCTGGCCGACGATGTCGCGTGTCGGGTCCCCGATACGCGCCTTGACGCGACCTTCTGCTCCCCCTCCCCTGGTGGGCTTGGGCCGCGAAGCGGACCAAGGTTGGGGGGAGGGGTCGGGGGCGCATGGCCCCCTCCCCCCAGCCCCCTCCCTCAAGGGGAGGGGGAGATTCTTACGCGACGTCACCGCCGCTTCGCACCCTCGCCCGGGGCACTCGCCAGTTCGCGCAGCCATTTGCGATGATGTCGCCACGACCAGCCGGCCGTAACCGTGCCGCGCGTCATCCCGCGCACGCTGCCGCGCACCCACAACGCGGCATAGACATGCACGATCCACACCGAAATGATCGCCACCGCTGCCAGGCTATGCGCCAACTGCGCCACCCGCTTCGTCTCTATCGTCGTGTAGCCGAAGAAATACGTGTCCCAGATGACCAGGCCGGTGATGAACAGCACGAGGATCAGCAAAGTCATCAGCCAGAAGATCAGCTTCTGGCCGCCGTTGTAGCGGCCGACTTCGGGGGCATGCTCTTCGTCGTTGGCCAGCACGCGGCGCAGCGCGCCCATCCAGTGCGAGTCGTCGCGGCCCCACAGATTGTGCCGGGCGAAGCGGATGAACAGCAGCGAAAAACTCAGCAGCAGTACCACGCCGAACCAGGGATGGATCGCCCGATCGTCCGCGCCGCCACCGAACAGCGCGGACAGGAAGAACAGCGCCGGATGGAATAGCGCCATGCCCGACACTGCGAGCAAGATGAGCGTGCCCGCGGTGATCCAGTGATTGATGCGGGCGGCGGTGGTGTAGCGTGCGACGGTGCCGGGCGGTTGGCGCATGGTGCTACTTCTCATCGATGGTGCGACGGCCTTCGGCTTCGTCCTCGGGCTGCACTTCGTTCGGACCCACGGTGATCCAGTGCACGAACCCGGCCAGCGCGACCAGCGCCATGCCGCCCAGCGCGAACGGCTTCATCATGCCCTTCCACGCCTGCACCAGCCGGCTGATATGCGGCTTGTCAGGCAGTCCGGCATAGAGCGACGGCTGATCGGCGTGATGCAGCACGTACATCACATGCGTGCCGCCGACGCCGGGCGGATCGTACAACCCGGCATTCTCGAAGCCGCGCGACTTCAGGTCCTCGATGCGCTCGCCGGCCCAGTCGGTCATGTCGGACTTGGTGCCGAACAGGATCGCGCCGGTCGGGCACGCCTTGGCGCAGGCGGGCTCCTGGCCGACCGCGACACGGTCGCTGCACAGCGTGCACTTGTAGACTTTCTGGTCGGCCTGGCTGAGGCGCGGGATGTTGAACGGACATCCCTTGATGCAATAGCCGCAGCCGATGCAGTTCTCGCTGACGAAATCGACGATCCCATTGGCGTATTGCACGATCGCCCCGGGCGAGGGACACGCCTTCAGGCAGCCCGGATCTTCGCAGTGCATGCAACCGTCCTTGCGGATCAGCCACTCCAGGTCGCCTTTCGGATTCTCCCATTCGGTGAAACGCATCAGCGTCCACGCGGCAGGACCCAGGTCGAGCGGGTTGTCATAGCTGCCCTGGAAGGTGCCGACCTCGGGACGCAGATCGTTCCACTCCATGCACGCCGCCTGGCAGGCTTTGCAGCCGATGCAGCGCGTCACGTCGATCAGCTTCGCCACCTGCGGAGTTTCGCGGATCTGCGGCGGGATTTCCGTCGATGCCGAGCGGCGGATAACGTCGAGTCCCTGAAGGTCGGCCATCTGCGCTCTCCCTCAGGCGATCGGTGGGGCGGACTTCTCGACGTTCACCAGGAACGCCTTGAACTCCGGGGTTTCCGCGTTGGCGTCGCCGACGAACGGCGTGAGCACGTTGGCGCCGAAGCCGATGCGCGCCTGGCCGGTGAAGCCCCAATGGATCGGCATGCCGATCGTGTGGATCGGCTTGCCGTCCACCATCATCGGTTTGATCCGCTTGGTGACATAGGCCTTGCAGATGATGAAGCCGCGATTCGAGGACAGCCTCACCCAGTCGGCCTGGGCGATGCCCTTTTCCCGTGCCAGCGCCTCGCCGATCTCGCAGAACTCTTCCGGCTGGAGCACGGCATTCATCGTGCCGTGCTTGGTCCAGAAGTGGAAATGCTCGGTCAGCCGATAGGTGGTGCCGACATAAGGGAATTTGTCCACCGTGCCAAAATCCGCGCGGTCGTCGGGGAAGACGCGCGCGACGGGATTCGGTCCGACTTTCGGATGCAGCAGGTTCGGCACCGGGCTTTCGAACGGTTCGTAGTGTTCGGGGAACGGCCCCTCGCGCATCTGGTCGCGGGCGAACAGGCGGGAGACGCCCTCGGCCAGCATGATGAACGGCCCGACGCCGGAATCCGGTTTCGTCGTCGGCACGAAGTCCGGCACGTCGATGCCGGTCCAGACGCTGCCGTTCCAGGCGATCAGCGGCTTGGCCGGGTTCCACGGCTTGCCGGCCAGATCGGCACTCGCCCGATTATACAAAATCCTCCGGTTCGCCGGCCAGGCGAACGCCCAGTTCGGCGCCAGCCCCTGCTCTCGCGGATCGCTGGCGTCACGCCGCGCCATGGTGTTGCCACGCTCCGTCCAGCAGCCGCTGTAGATCCAGCAGCCCGACGCGGTGCTGCCGTCATCGCGCAACTGCGCGAAGCCGTCGAGCAATTGCCCGGCGCGCAGCACGGTTGCGCCGTTGGCGTCCTTGATATCGACCAGTGCCCGGCCGTTCATTTCCTTGGCGAGTTCGTCCGGCCCGGGATTCGCCGGATCGGTATAGTTCCAGGTCAGATTGAGGATCGGATCGGGGAAGGCGCCGCCGTCCTTCGCATACATCGCTCGCATACGATGGAAGATGCCGGACATGATGGCGATGTCGCTGGCCGCCTCGCCGGGCGGGTCCGCCGCCTTCCAGTGCCACTGCACCCAGCGTGAGGAATTGGTCAGGCTGCCGTCTTCCTCGGCGAAACATGTCGTCGGCAGCAGGAACACTTCGGTGTCGATTTTCGACGGATCGGACGGATTCTGCTCTCCATGGTTCTCCCAGAACCGCGCGGTCTCGGTCTCCAGCGGATCCATCACCACGAGGAACTTCAACTTGCCCAGCGCGGCGCGGATCTTCTTCTTGTTGGGGAACGACTGCAGCGGGTTGAAACCCTGGCAGATATAGCCGTTCATCTTGCCCTGCGACATCAGCTCGAAGGCGCGCAGGATGTCGTAGATCGGCACGTCGAGTTTCGGCAGGTAGTCGTACGCCCAGTCGTTGTCGGCAGTCGCCGCCGCGCCGTACAGCGTCTTCTGCAGGCTGACGATGAACTTCCTGGTGTTCTGCCAGTAGCTGACCTGACCGGGGCGCAGCGGCTTGAACGCCCTGGTCTTCATGTAGTCGGCGAAGGTTGGCTCGATGTCCTTCGGCATGTTCAGGTAGCCGGGCATCAGGTTGGACAGCAGGCCGATATCGGTGAGGCCCTGGATGTTGGAATGTCCGCGCAGCGCGTTCATGCCCCCGCCGGCCACGCCGATATTGCCGAGCAGCAACTGCACCATCGCCATGGCGCGGATGTTCTGGCTGCCGACGGAATGCTGCGTCCAACCCAGCGCGTACATGCTGGTCAGCGCCTTGTCGGGGGCCGCGGTGGAGGCAATCAGGTCGCACACCGCCAGGAACCGGTCGCGCGGGGTCCCGCAGATCTTTTCCACCGTCTCCGGCGTGTAGCGATCGACATGCGCGCGCAGCAGGTTGATCACGCAGCGGGGATTGGCGAGCGTCGGATCGACCTTGGCGAAGCCGTCGTCGCCCAACTCGTAGTCCCAGTCGCCGCGGTTGTAGTCGTTCTTCTCCGGCGAGAAGCCGCTGAACAGCCCGTCCTGGAAGCCGTAGCCTTCCTTCACGATCAGCGCGGCGTTGGTGAAGGACGCCACGTAATCGTGCTGGATGGCGTTCTTCTCCAGCAGGTAGCGCATGACGCCGTTGAGGAACGCGATATCGGTGCCGGGCCGGATCGGCGCGTAATAATCCGCCACCGAGGCGGTGCGGGTGAACCGCGGATCGACCACCACCAGCTTGGCGTGGTTGTGCATCTTGGCTTCAACCACCCATTTGAAGCCGCAGGGATGCGCCTCCGCCGCGTTGCCGCCCATCACCAGAACCACGTTGGCATTCTTGATGTCCTGCCACGTGTTGGTCATCGCGCCTCGACCGAATGTTGGGGCCAGACTGGCCACCGTCGGTCCGTGTCAGACACGCGCCTGGTTGTCGAAGACCACCATTCCGAAGGACCGCACCACCTTCCAGGTCAGCATTGCGGTTTCGTTCGACGAAGCGGAGGCGGCCAGCATGCCGGTGGTGAGCCAGCGATTCACCGTGGTACCGGCCGCGTTCTTCGCGACGAAGTTGTTGTCGCGATCCTGCTTCAGGTGCCTGGCGATGCGGTCCAGCGCGTCATCCCAGGAGATGCGCTTGAACTCTTTGCTGCCGGGCGCGCGCACCATGGGGTACTGCACGCGGGTCGGTGCGTGCACCACGTCGAGCAGGGCGGCGCCTTTGGGACAGAGCGTGCCGCGATTGACCGGATGGTCGGGGTCGCCCTCGATGTGCATCACGCTGGCGCGGGCGTTCTTCGCATGGTCGCCGGTGCTGTAGATCAGGATGCCGCAGGCGACGGCGCAATAGGTGCAGGTGTTGCGCGTCTCGGTGGTGGCGGTGAGCTTGAACGGCCGCACGGATGCGGCCAACGCTTCGCCGGCGGCGCCGAACCCCAGGGCGCCGATACTGGACGCCGCGAGGGTGGCCCCGCTGAGCTTTATGAAGCCGCGACGGCTGAGTTCCATGCCCCAGTCCTCCCTGGCGGTGCGGGTATCCCGCGACCGACCGGCGATTCTTATTTCACACGTGTACGTTAGCACGACGGGGAGCGGCGGCAACAGGATTGTCTTTGGACGAAATTGCCTTGGCGAGCGGGCCGGGGTGACCGGCGCGGCGACCGGCGCGGCGACCTGGAGATGCGCGGCAGACCGACGTGTCACGCGGCGGTGGGTTCGGTACGGGCACGGTCACCGGGCGGTGGATTTGCGTGGCGCGGGTTGGGAGCGGACTGCGGCACCCTCACCCTCGGCGCTTGCACGCGTCGACCTCTCCCGCGCACAGCGCGGGAGAGGCTTTGCAGCAGGCTTGCGCCGTCACGCGGCGTCGGCGGTGGCGACGTGCAGGTTGAGGCGATAGCCGCCCTGTTCGGTCAGCAGCAGCGCCGGACTTGCGGGATTGGTCTCCAGCTTCTGGCGCAGGCGGTAGATGTGGGTTTCCAGCGTGTGGGTGGTCACGGCGGGATTGTAGCCCCACACCTCGTGCAACAGGATTTCGCGGCCGACGGGACGCGCCTCCGAGCGATAGAGGAATTTCAGGATCGCCGATTCCTTGTCGGTCAGCCGGATCCGGCGATTCCTGGCGGGGTCCTGCAACAGCTTCTTGGCGGGCCGGAACGTATAGGGCCCGACCGAGAACACCGCTTCCTCGCTGCCGTCGAACAGGCGCAACTGGGCGCGCAGCCGGGCGAGCAATTCATTCGAACGGAACGGCTTGGCGATGTAGTCGTTGGCGCCGGAGTCCAGGCCGCGCACCACATCCGCCTCGGCATCCGATCCGGTCAGCATGATGACCGGCATCTTGTGCCCCTGCCGCCGGAGTCTGGCGCAGTAGTCGCGTCCATCGCCATCCGGCAAGCCGATGTCGAGGATCACCGCGTCGAAGCGAGCGTCCTTGTCGTTGATCGCCTTGTCGGCCGCTTCCAAGGTTCCCGCGGTGGCGACGGTGAAGCCGTGCCCGTCGGCGAGGTGCTCTGCCAGGACCTCCCGCAGTGTCTCGTCATCTTCCACGATGAGGATCGGTCGCTGAGCCGTCATGGTTGTACTCCCCCGTTTGACGTTGCGTCGCTTGACAAGATGGCATTCGATTACGTGGCGCGGACGATCGGGGCCAATCGTGGCCAAAATTGGCCGCTGCCGCTTCGCTTTATCGTGAGCACGCGGGTTCGCTTTATCGTGAGCGCACACGAATTGGTGTTGCATCTTTGGAATCAGCCGGGGCGGTGGCGCAACCGGCGGCGTCTTCCCGGCAACGCTGTCGCGGGCGCGAACCCTGCTGGCTTGCGGCCTGCGGACGGTGCGGTACAGTGCGGCATCCTCATCCTCCGGATCCCCTCGCATGTCCCCATCCGTCGTCTCCGAACTCGCGCCGCACGGCGTGCTGCGCGCGGCCATCAACATGGGCAATTTCCTGCTGGTCACCGGCCGCAGCCCGGCGGGCGATCCGGCCGGCGTGTCGCCCGACATGGCGGCCGCCATCGCCGAACGTCTGGGTGTGCCGGTCAAGTACGTGCCCTATGCAAAACCCGGCGAGCTGGCGGATGCCGCCGGCACCGACGCCTGGGACATCGGCCTGATCGGCGCCGAGCCGGCGCGGGCCGAGAAGATCGCGTTCACCGCGGCCTATGTGGAAATCGAGGCGACCTACCTGGTGCCCGCCGGGTCGTCGCTGCGGACGATCGACGAGGTGGATCGTCCGGGCGTGCGCATCGCCGTGTCGGCGCGCAGTGCCTATGACCTCTGGCTGGAGCGCAACATCAAGCACGCCACGCTGGTGCGATCCGACGGCTTGAACAGCGCGGTGGAGATGTTCGTGCGCGACAAGCTGGACGCGCTGGCGGGGTTGCGTCCCGGGCTGCTGGGGGACATCCAGAAGATGCCCGGCGCGCGGATTCTCGACGGCCAGTTCACCGCGGTGCAGCAGGCGATCGGCACGGCGCGGAGCCATGCGGCGGGGGCGGCGTTCCTGCGCGACTTCGTGGAGGAGGCGAAGAAGTCCGGGCTGGTCGCAAGCCTGATCCAGAAGCACGGCGTGGTCGGGCGGCTGTCGGTGGCGCCGCCGGGGTAGGCGCGCGTCCGGTTGGTCGCGGTAGATCTTGGTACAGGAGCGCCTGGGGGTGTTCGGCCGGTTTGGAGGCCAGGATGCCGCCATTGCGGCCAGAGGTGCAAGCCACCAGCTCTGGCGGATTGCTCGGTCACGCACCAGGGTTCCCCCTGGTCCTCCACTTTGACAAAACACAGATCGCCCGACGGCATCACAACATATTCAATCCGATCAACGGGCGAAAGGTGATCGAGTTCCCCCCGCAACGTGTGGCCGCTCCGCAGGACGGGGCCCCCAACTGCCGGTTCCGCAACCTCTGAACCCACACCTGCGGCGAATGTTGCGCCTCGCGCCATCGCACTTGACGAAGGTTGCCGTAACGACAAAATAGTGGCTGCGTGGCCGGCGAGGTCGCATGGTATTGGAGCAACGCAAAAGACCGGCGCAACCGCGCCCAGCATGACGGCCTTGGCCTGGAAAACGGGGTCGCGGTGCTGAATGGCGATCCACTGGCGTTGTCGAGGCCGGACCCGCATCCGGATGGCGACCGCTGGCAGACCATCGGACGTGCCGGTGCGACGATCCTTTTCGCGGTCCACACCGAGCCGATAGAAGAGCCGGACGGCAGTGCCTGGGGGCGGATCATCAGCGTCAGGAAAGCGACCGCACACGAGAGACGACAATATGAAGAAGAGACCTTCTGGTAGCCGGATGTCGAGCAGTTCGTCCCCCGAGCTGACGGCAGAGATGCGCGCGGAACTGGCACGCGCTGCGGCGCTGCCGGATCACAAGATCAACCTCGCCGACCCCGACGCCCCCGAGGCATTGGACTGGAGCGGAGCAGTCCGCGGCAAATTTTACCGGCCCCGCAAGGAACAGCTCACTTTGCGGCTCGATGCCGACATCCTCGCGTTCTATCGCGCACAGGCACCCGAAGGCGGTTACCAGACCGCCATCAATCGTGACCTTCGGGAGACGATGCTGCACCGGCTGCACGCCCAGCGTCCGAAGACGAGCAATGGTCGACAGGGCGGAAAACGTACCGCAGGTGCGACGTCCTGATCCGAGAGGGGGGAATAATCCTTCCGAACCAAGCCGGGTCGCCGACGCGGCCAGTCAATGCCCCCTTAGGATCTGGCTGAGGAACAGCTTGAACCGGTCGGTCTGCGGGTTCTCGAACATCGCGTGCGGCGTGCCGCTTTCGACGATCTCGCCGCGGTCCATGAACACCACGCGGTCCGCCACCTGGCGCGCGAACCCCATCTCGTGCGTCACGCAGACCATGGTCATGCCGGACTGCGCCAGGCCGATCATGGTGTCCAGCACTTCCTTGATCATCTCCGGGTCGAGCGCCGAGGTCGGCTCGTCGAACAGCATGATCTTCGGCTTCATGCACAGCGCCCGCGCGATCGCCACGCGCTGCTGCTGCCCGCCCGACAACTGGCCCGGATACTTCTTCGCCTGTTCCGGGATCTTCACCCGCGTGAGGTAGCTCATCGCCAGTTCCTCCGCCTCGGCGCGCGGCATCTTGCGCACCCAGATCGGCGCCAGCGTGCAGTTCTCCAGGATCGTCAGATGCGGAAACAGGTTGAACGACTGGAACACCATGCCAACCTCGCGCCGGATGGTGTCCAGTGCGCGCAGGTCGTCGGTGAGTTCCGTGCCATCAACGACGATGCGGCCTTCCTGATGCACCTCCAGCCGGTTGATACAGCGGATCATGGTGGACTTGCCGGAGCCCGACGGGCCGCACACCACCACGCGCTCCTTTTCCGCCACCGTCAGCGAGACGTCGCGCAGTACGTGCATCGTGCCGTACCATTTGTTCACCTTGTCGAGCACGATCGCCGGCGGGGCGTGCGTGTCGGCGAGGTGGGCGACAATGGGCGTGGCTTCGGCGGTTTGGCTCATGATGATCCCCTGTCAGCGCCGCTGCGCGCGACCCAGGTCGCGCTCCAGCCCGCGGCTGTATTTCGACATGGCGAAGCAGAACGCGATGTAGATCAGCGCCAGCATGATGTACACCTCGTTGGCGAAGTTCTGCCAGGGCGGATCGCTCAGCGCGACCTTGCCCATCATCAGCAGGTCGAACATGCCGACGATCAAAACCAGAGACGTGTCCTTGAAGAAGCCGATGCAGGTATTGACCAGCGGCGGGATCACCAGGCGCAGCGCCTGCGGCAGGATGATGAACCCGGTCTTCTGCCAGTAGGTCAGGCCGAGCGCCTCGGCCGCCTCGGTCTGGCCCTTCGGCAGCGCCTGTAGCCCGGCGCGGATGACTTCCGCGACATAGGCGGCGACGAACAGGATGATGGCGATCTGCACGCGCAGCAGGTTGTCGATGTTGACGCCTTCCGGCAGGAACAGCGGGAACATCACGCTGGCCATGAACAGCAGCGCGACCAGCGGCACGCCGCGGATCAGCTCGACGTACAGCACGCAGAGCAGGTGGACGGCGGGCAGCGTGGTGGAGCGGCGGCCGAGCGCCACCAGGATCGCCAGCGGAAAGGCGAAGGCCAGACCGAAGGTTGCCAGGATCAAGGTGATCGGCAGGCCGCCCCATTCGTCCTCGGGGACCAGGGGAAGGCCGAATACGCCGCCCCACATCAGGATGCCGATCACCACCAGCGTGGCGACCCAGATCAGCGCCAGTTCCTTGCGCCAGAACCGCCGGATGCCCGAAACGACGTAGAGTGCGATGAACAGTGCGACGCACGACGCCGGCCGCCATTGTTCGGCGTAGGGATAGCGGCCGAACAGGATCAGCCGGTACTTGTCGGCGATCACCGCCCAGCACGCGCCGATGCCCTGCATCTTCAAGCAGGAGGCCGTGTCCGGCACGCCCTGCGGGTTGTACGGCACGGTCCACACCGCGTGGACGAATGCCCAGCCGATGAAGCTGACGGCGATGCTCAGGATGACATAGCCCAGCGCCAGGGTCAGCGCGGTGGACCACCAGGAGCCGAACAAATTGGTGCGCGCCCAGGCCCAGGGGCCGGCGACACTGGACGGAGGACGCTCGCGCGCGGCGGTGTAGCCCGGTTCGGCAATGGCGGACTGGCTCATCGGATCACCGCTCCACCAACGCAACGTGTTTGTTGTACCAGTTCATGAAGGCGCTGATCGACAGGCTGATGGTGAGGTAGACCACCATGATGTAGGCGATGCCCTCGACCGCCTGGCCGGTCTGGTTCAGCGTGGTGTTGGCGATCGACACCACGTCCTGGTAGCCGATCGCGACCGCCAGCGAACTGTTCTTGGTCAGGTTGAGGTACTGGCTGGTCAGTGGCGGAATGATCACGCGCAGCGCCTGCGGCAGCACGATCTGGCGCAGCACCACGCCGCGGCGCAGGCCGAGCGCGTTGCCGGCCTCCCACTGGCCCAGCGACACGGCCTGGATGCCGGCGCGGACGATCTCGGCGATATAGGCGGCGGTGTAGATGACCAGGCCGGCCAGCAATGCGAAGAATTCCGGGCTGATGGTGCCGCCGCCCTGGAAGTTGAAGCCGCGCAGCACCGGCAGGTCGGGATTGAACGGCGCGCCCAGTGCAGCCCATACCGCCAGTGGCAGCACCAGCAGCAGTCCCAGCGCCGCGGGCCAGACGGCGGGGCGTGCACCGGTCGCCTCCTGGCGTTGCCTGGCGTGGCGGTGCCACAGCCAGGTGGCCACCGCGCCGGCCAGGAAGGCCAGCGCGACCCAGGTGTCCGCTGCCTCCCAGTGCAGCAGCGGCAGCTTGATGCCGCGGTTGGACAGGAACACCGCATCGCCGATGCGCAACGACTGGCGCGGCGGCGGCAGGCCGTGCAGCAGGGTGTACCAGAACAGCAGTTGCAGCAGCAGCGGGATGTCGCGCAGCGTCTCGACGTAAAGCGCGGTGAGGCGCGCCACCAGCCAATTGCTCGAAAGCCGGCCGATGCCGATCAGGGTGCCCAAAATGGTGGCAAGCACGATGCCGACGATCGACACCTTCAGCGTGTTGAGGATGCCGATGAGCAGGGCGCGGCCGAAGGTGTCGATGGAGGGATCGTAGGGGAGCAGGGATTCGCCGATCGGCACTCCGGCGACGCGGCCGAGGAAGGCGAAGCCGGTGGCGATGTGGCGCGCGGCGAGGTTGCGGTTGGTGTTGCTGACAAGGTAGGCGACGATCAGCACCACCAGGCCGACGATCAGCACCTGCCAGACGATCGCGCGGAAGATCGGGTCGGACCACGACAGCCGCATCCGTCGTTTCGGTGCGGCGCGCGCATCGGCCAGGCGCGGATCGGCCAGCGTGCTGGACATAGCGTGTCTCGTCCCCTGTTGGTCGCTTTCCGACAAGCAAGTCCGAGGCCACTCGGACCGGGTCGGGTGCGCCGTTCGTCGTGGGGCGACTGTGAGGCAGGCGGCCCGGCCCGTAAACCTCGCCCGCGAAGCGGGAGAGGTCGAGACGCGAAGCGGCGAGGGTGAGGGCGATCGGGCCGGCACGTAACAGCAGCGTGCCGACCCGATCACCCTCACCCTCGGTGCTTACGCACCTCGACCTCTCCCGCCGCGGGCGGGAGAGGTAATCTGTTCAGCGGATCGGCGGCGCGTATTGCAGGCCGCCCTTGGTCCAGATGTTGTTGATGCCACGCGGCACGCCCATCGGCGTGATGTCGCGGTCCCAGATCTCGCCGAGATTGCCGACCTGCTTGATGACGTTGTACGCCCATTTGTTGTCGAGCCCGAGCGCCTTGCCCATGTCGCCCTCCAGCCCGAGCAAGCGGCGGATGTCGGGATCCTTGCTGTCGAGGAACGTATCGACGTTCTTGCTGTCGATGCCCTTCTCCTCCGCCGTCACCATGGCGATGAAGGTCCAACGGACGATGTCGAACCACTTGTCGTCGCCCTTGCGCACCATCTCGCCGAGCGGCTCCTTGCTGATGATGTCTGGCAGCAGCACCAGGTCGTCGGCGCCGGCGCCCTGGCTGAACCGGAAGGTGGCCAGCGCCGAGGCGTCGGTGGAGTAGGCGTCGCAGCGGCCGGTCAGGAACGCGCTCTGGATGCCCGGCAGGTCGGCGATCAGGATCGGCGTGAACTTCAGGCTGTGCAGGCGGAAATAGTCCTCGATCGCCAGTTCGGTGCTGGTGCCGGGCTGCACGCAGATCGACGCGCCGTCGAGTTCCTTGGCGGATTTCACGCCGGTGGCCTTCTTCACCAGGAAGCCGGTGCCGTCGTAGTAGTTCACCCAGGCGAATTCCAGGCCGAGATTGCCCTCGCGCCCAAGCGTCCAGGTGGTGCTGCGCGACAGCATATCCACCTCGCCGGATTGCAGCGCGGTGAAGCGGTTCTGCGTGGTGGTGGCGACGAACTTGGTTTTGTTGACGTCACCCAGCACGGCGGTGGCGACGGCGCGGCAGGAATCCGCATCCAGGCCACGCATCACGCCCTGGCTGTCGGGCAACGAGAAGCCGGGCACGGTGCCGGCGATGCCGCACAGCATCTGGCCGCGCGCGAGCACCGCGTCGAGCGTCGCCGAGCCCGACCCTTCCGCATTGGCGGCTGTTGCCCAGCCGATCCCCGTCAGCAAGCCCGTCGCCAACACCATGGCGCACGACTTTTTGCCCCAACTCATCAGCCAGTCCCCCTGTTCCGCGCGGGCCATCCCGCTGGCCGGCCAACTGTGCGATGCGCGCGACGCCAGATCAACAGCTTTGCGCGCATGCAATGAGAAACCCCTGCGCTCTTGCAACGCTGTCGTACCAAGTCTATAGGCGCGGCGCCGGGAACGCCCGTCGAAAACCGCAAAGGGACAACCGATGCAACTCCGTCACATGCTGGCTGCCGCCGCGCTGCTCGCCCTTGCCGGGCCGGCCCTGGCGCAACCGGCGAAGCCCATCAAGGTTGCACTGATCGAGGACAAGACCGGGCCGCTCGAAGCCTACGCGAAGCAGGATGTCACCGGTTTCCGCCTCGGCGTGGAGTACGCGACGCACGGTACCAACATGGTGGCGGGGCACAAGATCGAGATCATCGAGAAGGATAGCCAGACCAAGCCGGATGTCGGCCGCAACCTGCTGGCCGAGGCCTATGGCGACGACGACGTCGATCTGGCGGTCGGCGGCACCTCCAGTGCGGTGGCGCTCGCGATGCTGCCGGTGGCGCAGGACAACAAGAAGGTGCTGATCGTCGATGCGGCGGTTGCCGACAGCATCACCGGCGACAAGTGGAACCGCTTTATTTTCCGCGTCGATCGCAACTCGTCGCAGGACGCGATCTCCAACGCGCTGTCGATCGGCAAGCCGGGTGTGGTGATTGCCACGCTGGCGCAGGACTATGCGTTCGGCCGCGACGGCGTGGCGGCGTTCAAGGCAGCATTGCAGAGCACCGGAGCGAAGCTGGTGCACGAAGAATACGCCCCGCCGACCACCACCGATTTCACCGCCCCGGCACAGCGGATCTTCGATGCGCTGGCGAAGGAACAGGGCGACAAGGTGCTGTTCGTGCTGTGGGCGGGCGCCGATCCGATGACCAAGCTGGCGGCGCTGGACCCGGGGCGGCTGGGAATCAGGCTGGCGACCGGCGGCAACATCCTGCCGGTGCTGAAGTCGTACAAAGGCGTGCCCAGCCTCGATGGCATGCAGGGCGCGGCGTATTACTACTTCGGCATTCCGAAGAACCCGGTGAACGACTGGCTGGTGACAGAGCACCTCAAGCGCTTCAACGAGCCGCCGGACTTCTTCACCGCGTGTGGCATGGCCGCCGGCATGGCGCTGGTCACCGCGCTGGAGAAGACCAAGGGCGCTACCGACAGCGACACGCTGATTGCCGCGATGGAAGGCATGGACTTCGACAGCCCGAAGGGCCGCATGCAGTTCCGCCGCGAGGATCACCAGGCGCTGCAAGCGATGTATGGGTTCAAGCTGGCCTTCGATCCGAATGTGGCCTGGGCGGTGCCGGTGCTGACGCACGAGTTCAGCATCGACGAGATGAAAGTGCCGATCGCCAACAAGCGGTGATGCTTTATGATGTTGAATGATGCTGACTCCCCCTCCCCTTGAGGGAGGGGGTTGGGGGGGGAGGGGTGCGTACAGCCAATGACCTCGGATGTTCGCACCCCTCCCCCCACCCCCCTCCCACAAGGGGAGGGGGAGTCAGCCTTAATGACCCCTCTCCTTGAAACCCGTGGCCTGACGATCCGGTTCGGCGGCCAGGTCGCGGTTGATGCCGTCACCTGCGCGTTCCACCCCGGCACGCTCACCGCCATCGTCGGCCCGAACGGCGCCGGCAAGACCACCTATTTCAACCTGATCTCCGGCCAGTTGCGCGCCAGCGCGGGCGACGTGCTGCTGCATGGCAAGCGGATCACCCAGCTCTCCGCACCGCTGCGCGCGCGGCGCGGGCTCGGGCGCGCGTTCCAACTTACCAATCTGTTCCCGGACCTGACGGTGCTGGAGAACGTGCGCCTCGCGGTGCAGGCACGGGCGGGGATCGGCCTGCATTTCCTCGGCATGGCGTCCGATCGCACCGAACTGACCGATCGCGCCTGGGCGTGGCTCGAACAGGTGCACCTGACCGAGCGCGGCCTGGTCCGCGCCGCCCACCTCAACCACGGCGACCAGCGCAAGCTCGAAGTCGCCATACTGCTCGCCCTCGAACCGGAGGTGTTCATGTTCGATGAACCCACCGCGGGGATGAGCGTCGACGAGGTGCCGGTGCTGCTGGATCTCATCGAGTCGATCAAGCAACATGCGCACAAGACGATCCTGCTGGTGGAGCACAAGATGGACGTGGTGCGCCGGCTGGCGGACCGCGTCATCGTGCTGCATCAGGGCGCGCTGGTGGCGGACGGCGCACCGGCGCAGGTGGTGGCGTCGCCGATCGTGCAGGAGGCGTATCTCGGCGTGCGTCCCGCCAATGCCTGACGCGCTGCTGTCGCTGCACGGCGTGCACACGCATATCGGTCCCTACCACATCCTGCACGGCGTCGATCTGACCGTGCCGGAGGGCCAACTGACGATGTTGCTCGGCCGCAACGGCGCCGGCAAGACGACGACGCTGCGCACGATCATGGGCCTGTGGCGGGCCAGTTCCGGCCACATCCGCTTTGCCGGCGCCGACATCACCCGCATGGCGACGCCCGATATCGCCCGGCTGGGCATCGCCTATGTGCCGGAGGCGATGGCGATCTTCACCCAACTTACCGTGCGCGAGAACATGCTGCTGGCAACGCATACCGGCCGCTTCGACGCAGCGCGGCTGGAGCATGTCCTGGCGCTGTTCCCGGTGCTGAAGCAGAAATGGCATGACGCGGCAGGCGGGCTGTCGGGCGGGCAGAAGCAGATGCTGGCGATCAGCCGCGCCATGGTGGAGCAACGCCGCATGCTGGTGGTGGACGAGCCGACCAAGGGGCTGGCGCCGGCGGTGATCGAGCACCTGATCGCCGGCTTCCGCGAGTTGAAGGCGACGCACACGACGATCCTGCTGGTCGAGCAGAATTTCCATATGGCCCGGTCGCTGGGGGATGGCGTGGCGGTGATGGACGACGGGGTTGTGGTGCACGCCGGGGACATGGCGACGCTCGCTGCCGACGAAGCGTTGCAGTCCCGCTTGCTCGGGCTGAGTTTGGCGAGCCACCAATGAAGAGTGATGGTTTGGCATGGCTCCTGCTACTCCCCCTCCCCTTGTGGGCTTGGGCCGCGAAGCGGACCAAGGTTGGGGGGAGGGGGAGTCATAGAAGCTCATGACCCGCGTTCTCTCCCGCGACCTCGCCGACCGATGGGCGCCCCACCTCGTGCTGCCGGTGCTTGCGGCGCTGGCGCTGCCGGCGATGGCGTTCTCCTCCTGGGTGACGCTGACGCTCGCCGGGCTGGCGATGGGTATGATGCTGTTCCTCATGGCGTCCGGCCTGACGTTGATCTTCGGCCTGATGGACGTGCTGAACTTCGCGCATGCCGGCTTCGTCACGCTTGGCGCGTACCTGACCGTCAGCATGTTCGGCGCGTTGTCCGGCCTGGTCGCCGCCGACAGCCTGTCGCTCAATCTTCTCGCGCTTGGCGCGGCGCTGCTGGTGGCCGCGGTGGTCAGCGGCGCGTTCGGCTTCGCCTTCGAGCATGTGATCATCCGCCGCGTCTATGGCTCGCACCTCCAGCAGATCCTCATCACCGTCGGCGGGCTGATCGTCGCGGAGCAATTGATCGTGGTGGTGTGGGGCGCGGAACCGCTGCATGTCGCCAAGCCGGAAGCGCTACGCGGCAGCTTCATCATCGGCGGTGCGGCGATCGAGAAATACCGGATCGCGGCGGTCGCGCTGGGCCTGCTGGTCTATCTGGCGATGCACCTGGTGCTGAACCGCACCCGCATCGGGCTGCTGGTGCGCGCCGGCGTCGAGAATCGCGAGATGGTGGAGGCGCTCGGCTTCCGCGTGCGTCGGTTGTTCGTCGGCGTGTTCATTGCCGGCACCGCGCTGGCGGGGATCGGCGGCGTGATGTGGGCGGTGTATCAGGAGCTGGTCACCACGGCGATCGGCGCCGACATGACCATCCTGATGTTCATCGTCGTGATCATCGGCGGGCTGGGCTCGGTGTCCGGCTGTTTCGTCGGGGCGATGCTGGTGGGGCTGACGGCGAATTACACCGGCTTCCTGGCGCCGAAGCTGGCGCTCGGCTCCAGCATCGCGCTGATGGTGCTGATCCTGCTGTGGCGGCCGCGCGGGCTGTTGCCGGTGGCGAAGTAGCAATGGTTTGTTGTCATTGCGAGGTATGCACCGGCGTCCTCCCCCTCCCCTTGAGGGAGGGGGGTGGGGGGAGGGGTGCGTGCGCCCGGAGTTAGGCAGTGCGTGCACCCCTCCCCCCCACCCCCCTCCCTCAAGGGGAGGGGGAGGACGCCGGTGCGGACCTCGCAATGACAACAAACCATTGCTAC
>Ga0181521_10000853_pt1 | contig 37908 bp, 34 predicted proteins | sample PEATcosm2014_Bin_32_FD_119764 | JGI IMG/M metagenome (GOLD analysis project Ga0181521, IMG submission 119764) | Peatland microbial communities from MTU Mesocosm Facility, Houghton, MI, USA - PEATcosm2014_Bin02_60_metaG | ecosystem: Environmental > Terrestrial > Soil > Wetlands > Peat | place...
CTCGATCCAGCCGCCAACACGCTCGACGATGCGGCCATCTCCGCGCTCAGCGAGGCGCTCGCGGGCCTGTGCCGCGCGCAGGTGATCGGCCCGTGCGCGGCCCTGTCGCTCGTCGGCCGCAACATCCGCGGCATCCTGCACGACCTCGGCGCGGCGCTGGCGCTGTTCGAGGAGCAGCGCATCTATCTGGTGAGCCAGGCGGCCAACGACCTGAACTTCACGTTCGTGATCGACGAGGAGCAGGGCGACCGCCTGGTGCTGCAGCTCCACGAGCTGCTGATCCGTGCGGCGGCCAACGACCTCGTGCTCGGACCCACGTGGGAGCAGCTGCACGCGCCGCACGATGCGCCAGCGCCGCCGGCGCCGTGGTGGCGCGAGCGGCGCGCGGAGCTGCTCGCGTGCTTCGGCAGCCGCGACTCGGCCTACGTCTACGATACCGCGACCGTGCGCGCCGCGGCGGGCGAGCTGCGCGCTCTCGCCTCGATCGCGCACGTGCACTACGCGATGAAGGCGAACCCGCACGGCGCGCTGTTGCGCACGCTCGCCGACGCGGGCATCGGCTTTGACTGCGTCTCGCAGGGGGAGATCGAGCACCTGCTGCGCGAGGTTCCGGCCACCGATCGCAGCCGGATCCTGTTCACGCCCAACTTCGCGCCCCGCGCCGAGTACCAGTGGGCGCTCGCGCAGCAGCTGCGCCTCACGCTCGACAACCTGCATCCGTTGCGGGAATGGCCGCAGCTGTTCGCTGGCCGCGAGCTGTTCGTGCGGATCGACACCGGCCGCGGCCACGGCCACCACGCCCACGTGCGCACCGCGGGCGTGCACAGCAAGTTCGGCGTGCCGCTGTTCGAGGTCGAGGAACTCGAGCGGCTCGCGCGCGCTCTCGGCGCGCGGATCGTCGGGCTGCACGCCCACACCGGCAGCGGGAACTTCGGCATCGACACCTGGATCGAGGTGGCCGAGACCCTGGCGCGGGTCGCAGCGCGTTTCCCGGAAGTTGCCGTGCTCGACCTCGGTGGCGGCCTCGGCGTACCCGACGGCCCGAGCCGGCTGCCGGTCGATATCCTCGCCCTCGACCGGGCGCTCGCCGAATTCAGGACCCGTGCGCCGGCATTCGAGCTGTGGCTCGAGCCCGGCCGGTACCTGGTCGCGGCCGCCGGCGTGCTGCTCGCGCGCGTGACGCAGCTCAAAGGCAAGGGCCAGGTGCAATACGTCGGGGTCGCGACGGGCATGAACTCGCTGATCCGCCCGGCGCTGTACGGCGCCCACCACGAGATCGTCAACCTGACGCGGCTCGCGGAGCCGGCGACCGAGACCTACGAGGTCGTCGGTCCCATCTGCGAGAGCGCCGACGTGCTTGGCCACGACCGGCAGCTGCCGCCGACCCGCGAGGGCGACGTGCTGCTGATTGCGACCGCCGGCGCCTATGGTCACTCGATGAGCTCGCGCTACAACCTGCGCGAGCCGGCCGAGGAATTGCTGCTGTAGCCTTGCCGGGACATCAGCGCAGGAGCGTCCAATGCGGGTCGGAATCGTCGGCTGGCGGGGCATGGTGGGGTCGGTGCTCATCGAGCGCATGCGCGCCGAGCGGGACTTCGAGCTCGCCGCGCCCGTGTTCTTCAGCACCACCCGGGCCGGAGCGGCGGCGCCCGAGGTCGGCCGCGCCGCACCGCCGGTGCGCGACGCCAGCGATGTCGCCGCGCTCGCCGAGATGGACGTGATTCTGTGCTGCCAGGGCGGGGAGTACACGGCCGCGATACACCCGCGGCTTCGGGCGAGCGGCTGGAACGGTTACTGGATCGACGCCGCGTCGACGCTGCGGATGCGCCCGGAGGCCGTGATCATTCTCGACCCGGTCAACCGGCCGGTCATCGATGCGGCACTCGAGGCCGGCCGGCGCGACTTCATCGGCGGCAACTGCACCGTGTCGCTGATGCTGATGGCCATGTGCGGCCTGCTGCGCGAGGACCTGGTCGAGTGGGCCACCGCGATGACCTACCAGGCGGCCTCCGGTGCAGGCGCCGCCCACATGCGCGAGCTGCTCGCGCAGATGGGCGCGGCCCACGCGGCGGCCGCGCCGCTGCTGGCCGATCCGCTGAGCTCGATCCTGGATATTGACCGGGCCGTGACGGCGACGCTGCGCAGCGATGCGCTGCCGCACGAGCAGTTCGGTACCGCGCTCGCCGGGAACCTGATTCCGTGGATCGACGCGGATCTCCACACCGGCCAGAGCCGCGAGGAGTGGAAGGCCGCCGCCGAGGCCAACAAGATCCTCGGCCGCGAGGCGCGCCCCGTGCCGATCGACGGCATCTGCGTGCGGATCGGCGCGATGCGCTGCCATAGCCAGGCGCTGACGCTGAAGCTGCGGCGCGACGTGCCGCTGGCGGAGGTCGAGCGGCTGCTCCGGTCGGGCAACCCGTGGGTGCGCCTCGTGCCGAACGAGCGCGCCGCCTCGATCAGCGAACTGTCGCCCGCGGCCGTCAGCGGCACGCTCGCCATTCCGGTCGGCCGGGTCCGCAAGCTGCCGATCGGTGGCGAGTACCTGACCGCGTTCACGGTCGGCGACCAGCTGCTGTGGGGCGCTGCCGAGCCGCTGCGCCGCATGCTGCGGATCGTGGCCGCGCGCCGCTGACCGGCACCGGTCCGTGACTCCCGCCGGGTCGCTGGCCAGACTGCCGCGCACGGTGGTCGTGCTGGGTTTCGTCTCGCTGCTCAACGACGGCGCGAGCGAGATGATCACGCCGCTGCTGCCGGTGTTCCTGACCGCGACGCTCGGCGCGGGCCCGGCGATCGTCGGCCTCATCGAGGGCATCGCCGAGGCCACCGCCAGCGTGCTCAAGTTCGTCGCCGGCCGGGCGAACGACCGCGGCGTCGGGGCCAAGCGGCTCGTGTTCGGCGGCTATGGGATCGCGAACCTGGCGCGGCCGGCGATCGGATTCGCGCTCGGCTGGCCGGTCGTGCTGCTGCTCAGGTTTCTCGACCGGGTGGGCAAGGGCATCCGGACCGCACCCCGCGATGCGCTGATCGCGGGCGCCGCCGGTGCGACGATCCGCGGCCGGGCCTTCGGCTTTCACCGCGCGATGGACCATGCCGGCGCGGTGATCGGCCCGGTCGTCGCGTTCGTGCTGCTCGCATCGGGGACTGCCCTCGGCCGGGTGTTCCTCTGGTCGGCGGTGCCGGGCGCGCTGGTGCTCGTGCTGCTCGCCGTCGGCGTGCCGGCCGACGCGCCGACTGCGCGCCCCGCGCCGCCCCCGCGGCTGAGCTGGCGCGCGCTCGATGCGCCCCTCAGGGCGCTGATCCTCGCCGCCGGCGCGCTGGCGCTCGGTGCGATCCCGGAGGTGTTCGTCGTGCTCTGGGCCCGCGATGCCGGGCTGCCGGTCAGCTGGGTCCCGCTGGTCTGGGCGGCCGCGAGCCTGACGAAGATGCTCGTCGCCTATCCTGCCGGCGTCGTGAGCGACCGGGTAGGGCGCCTGCCGGTGCTGCTCGCAGGCTGGGGACTAAGGGTACTCGTGCTGCTCGCGCTCGCCGGAGCGCATGCCACCGGGCCGGTGATCTGGATCCTGTTCGTTCTGTACTCCGCAACGCTCGCCGTCACCGAGCCCGCCGAGGGTTCGCTGATCGGTGACTCGGCGCCGGTGGCCCAGCGTGGTTCGGCCTATGGCCTGTATCACCTCGCGAGCGGGCTGTTCGTGCTGCCGGGCTCGGTGCTCCTCGGCCTGATCTGGGAGCGCGTGAGCCCGGCCGCGGCATTTTCGACGGCCGCGGCGCTGACGGCGGCCGCGGCGATCGGCATGGCGGTCGCGGCCCTCGGCAGCGCGCAGCGCGCGCGGGACGCCTGATGCGGTCAGGACCGATGCTGTCCGGCCCGCTCGCCGAACTCCGCGCCAGTCCGGGCCACGCCCTCGTGTTACGTACAACACCGCATGCGCGTCGGCGGCCGCGCCGGCGAAGGTGACAGCGGGGCGCCTGCCATGAACACCGCCAGACCTGCTGACGAGCGGATGCCGCTGCTGTTTGCGCTCGGCGGGTCGGAGCTGCTCGGCTCGGCCGTGGCCGCGGCGGCAAGCGTCGAGCTCGCGCCGCTCGAGGAACGCGACTTCGAGCGCGGCGAGCACAGGAGCCGGCCGCTCGTCCCCGTGCGCGGCCGAGATGTCGCGATCCTGCACTGCGTCCACGGCGATCTCGACGGCCCTTCGGCCAACGACCGGCTGATCCGGCTGTGGTTCTTCATGGCGGCGGTGCGCGATGCGGGCGCGCGCTCGGTCACCGTGATCGTCCCGTACCTGCCGTACTCGCGCCAGGACCGCCGCACCAGGGCACGCGACTCGCTGGGCGCGCGCTCCGTGGCGCAGCACTTCGAGGCGGCGGGCGCCGACCGGATCGTCGCGATCGAGCCGCACAGTCTCGCGGCCTTCGAGAACGCGTTTCGCATCGAGGCGCTGGCACTGCCGCTCGCCCCGCCGGTCGCCGACTGGGTCGCATCGCACCGGCCCGACGCACGGCTCGTCGTCGTCTCGCCGGACGTCGGCGGCACGAAACGCGCCCAGCAGCTGCGCGAGGTCCTCGCGCGGCGCCTCGGCACCGAGCCAGGACTCGCGTTCGTCGAGAAGCGCCGCAGCGGCGGGGCGCTGAGCGGCGGGCTGCTGGTCGGCGAGGTCCGCGATGCGCAGTGCCTGGTGATCGATGATCTGGTGAGCACCGGCACGACCCTTGCCCGCGCCGCCGACGCCTGCCGGGCCGGCGGAGCGCGCCGGCTGTGGGTCGCGGCGGCGCATGCGCTGCTGCTGCCCGCGGCCGCCGACACCCTCGCTGCAGCGAAGTTCGAGCAGGTGCTGGTCACGGACTCGGTGCCGGTGCCGGCCTCGCTCGCGCATCGCCTGCCGCTGCAGGTGCTGGGGCTCGGACCTTATCTCGGCGCCGTGCTACGACGGCTCTTTTGTGGCGGGTCGGTCAGCGAGCTCGCCGGCATCGACGGCTGAGGCCGGCGATCCGATTCCGCGCTACGCCCCGGCGAGGAACTGCGCACTCAGCGCAAGGTACTCCCCGGCGTGGGCCCGCCAGTGCCCCGGATCCATAGCGTGCTCGGGGTCGTCGAGATGCCACAGTGCGACCTTGGCGCGGGTCGCGGCACGCAGCGCCAGCAGGAAATGCCACAGCGGCGCCGGCACGCCGTCCCCGGCCACGGTCTCGTAGCTTGCGCACAGCGCCCTTCGCGTCCAGGCGCCGCCGAGCCGCTCGGTGTCGACCGCGAGCATCGCCACGTCCTCGGCTGGATCGAGCATCCGCAGCCGGACGTCGAACTCGAGCGCGTCGATGATCTGCAGCGGGTGGCCGAGCCAGACATGCTCCGCGCGCAGATCGCCGTGGCCTTCCCGGACGCGCCACGCGCGCTCCGCAAGCAGCGGCCGCACGTCCGCGTAGCGCGCGCGCAGTGCCGCAGCAAGCGCCGCGTATGTCGGGCGCGGCAGGCCGAAGTCGGGGCGGGCGATCTCCCGCAGCGCCTCGTCCAGGCGCCCGACGATGCCAGCCAGATGCTCGCCCGGCGCAACGTGCGCGCGGCGGTCCGGTTGCACGCCCGTGTCCAGTGCGCGCAACGCGCGGACCACCGCCTCGAGGTCGGCGGGCGCCACGCTGCCGGCGCGCAAGCGCGCATCGAGCATCTGGACGCGGTCGAGCCGGCGCATCGCGACGAGCCAGTCGACGACGACGCCCGGGCCTTCGAACGCGAGCTGCCCGTCGCGCACGACGAGCGGCACCACCCCGAGGTAGGTCTGGTGCGCGAGGCGCGAGTTGAGCCGCAGCTCTTCGCGGCAGCAACGTTCGCGCTCGGCGAGCGGGCGCAGGTCGGCGCCATAGACCTTCACCGGTTTCTTGAGCTTGTAAGCATGGCTGCCGGCGAGGAACACATACGCGAAATGCGTCTGGATGACCTCCACGGTCCGCGGCCTGTCGGCGTAGGCTGCGGCGTCGGACAGCCACGCGACCTTGGCCGCGAGCGGTACGTGCCCGGGTGCAGCGGCGGACGGCGGTGAGGCACCCACGGGGGTCATCGCGGGACGCGCAGGCGTCGCGCGGCTGCCGTGCACCGCGCCAGGCGATGGGGGCGCTGCCGCCGCCCAGGGCACCGCGGCAGGGAAGGGCGATCCGGGTGCACGGTCCCTGCGCTCATGGCGCCGGTCCCGGCGGCGCGCCCGGCTGCAGCCTCGCGCCCGCCGCCTGCATCTCCTCGAGCGCGCGCGCACCATCGCCGGGGTTCACGTCGACCGCGCGCACCGCATCGCTCAGCACCAGCGTCTCGAAGCCCAGCCGGCGCGCATCGAGCACCGTGGCCCGCACGCAGTAGTCCGTCGCGAGCCCGCCGATCCACAGCCGCTCGACGCCGGCGGCGCGCAGCCGCGCGGCGAGGTCGGTGCCGTCGAAGGCGGAGTACACGTCGCGGTCGGGCCGCTCGGCCTTGCAGACGACGACCACCCCGGGTGGCAGGCGCAGCGCCGCCGGGGGCTCGGCGCCCGGTGTTCCCGCGATGCAGTGCGCCGGCCACGGCCCGCCCTGCGCGCGGAACGAGCAGTGGTCAGGCGGGTGCCAGTCGCGCGTCGCATAGACCGACGCGCCGGCCCGGCCGAGCGCCTCGCTCCAGGCGTTGAGCGGCGTGACGACTGCCTCGCCGTCGGGCACGCCCAGCGCGCCGCCCGGCAGGAAATCGCGCTGCACGTCGACGATGATCAGCGCATCGTGTGCCGACATTCGTGGCGCGATCGCCTTGCTCATGGTTTTAGACTATCCCACCGCGGGCATCGCGGGAGCATGAGTTAGCCGATCGGCCGCTGCGACATTTACGACTGTTGCCGGGCCCGGCAGCGGCTAGGCTGCGGGTCGAGGCTTGTATGGACCGTATCTACGCCAACCGCGCGGAGGCCGGCCAGCTGCTGGGCGCGGCCGTCAGGAAGCGGCTGGGTGCGCATCCTGCGATCGTGCTCGGACTGCCGCGGGGCGGGGTTCCGGTGGCCGCGGCGGTCGCCGCGGCTCTTGGTGCACCGCTCGACGTGCTCGTCGTGCGCAAGGTGGGCGTTCCCGCCCAGCCCGAACTCGCGATGGGCGCGGTCGCGCCGGGCGGCGTGACGATCAGGAACGAAGACGTGCTCGCGATGCTGCCGGGCGCCCGGCGCCAGTTCGAGGCGGTCGCTTCCGAGGAGCGGGCCGAGCTGGTGCGGCGCGAGCGCGCCTACCGGGGAGAGCGTCCGCCGCTCGCCCTGACTGGGCGGGTGGCGATTCTGGTCGATGACGGCGTCGCCACCGGGGCAACGCTGCGGGCCGCCGTCGCGGCGGCGCGGCAACTCGGCGCAGCGCGCGTCGTGGTCGCAGTGCCGGTCGCTTCGCGCGAGGCACGCGAGATGCTTGAGGCGGAGGCGGATGACGTGATCTGCCTGCAGACGCCGCAGTTCTTCGTCGCGGTCGGCGGCTGGTACGCCGATTTCCCGCAGCTCAGCGATGCGGAGGTCCGCGAGCTGCTTCCCGGTCCCTGAGCGAGCCGGGCCTGGCCGCGCCTCAGGCGCGTTTCTGCCGCTCGATACGCTGCTCGCGCCGCACGACGCCGGCCGCATCCGAGAGCGCGCCGGCGAGCCACTCGAGCACGTCGTCAAGCGCCAGCACTCCGACCAGCCGGCCGGCCGAGTCGACGACCGGCGTGCGCCGCACGCCGAACGTGCGCATCTGGCGCAGCGCGTGCTCGGGGCGCGCATCGGCGCTGATCACGAGCGGCTCGCGGGACATCGCGTCCTCGGCCTTGAGCTGCAGTGGATCGACGCCCTTGCTCACGACCTCGACGACGATGTCGCGGTCGGTCAGCACACCGACCGGTGCGCCCTGCTCGGAGCCATTCGCCGTGACCACCAGGTACCCAACGTGCTGGGTTCGCATCAGCTGCGCAGCACTCAGCAGGTCCGCATCGGCCGCGACCACCACTGCCGCCCGATTGCAGATTTCGCCAACCAGCATGACGCACTTCCCCGTGGCCGCGATCCGCCACTTGCTTCCGACCCTGACGGCGCCGCGCGCGGCGCCGCCGTTGACTCGCCCGCCGGCGGCTTACGCGGCTGCCTTGACGGGCACCGGCTTGGACTGCTGCTGGACCTTCGGCGCGACGATCATCAGCACGCCGTTCTTCAGCGTCGCGACGACCTTGTCGACGTTGACCTCGCCGGGCAGACCGATCTGCCGATAGACGTCGTTGCTCCGGAACTCGGACCAGCGCACCTGGGTGTCCTTCGCCTTGCCCTCATCGCGGCGCGTGGCCGTCGACCTCGCGTGCACGACGAGCTCGCGCGGCGTCGCGGTCACTGCGATGTCCGCCGGCTCGAAGCCTGCGAGCGCGACCGACAGCGCGTAATCCTTGTCGTGCTCCACGAACTCCGCCCTCGGCCAGCCGAACTCGCGTTCCGCGGCCAGCCAGTCATCGAGCGCCCGGCCCGAGCCAAAGCCACGCCCGCTCGCCAATGCGAAGGCCCGCTCGCGTATGCGCTTCAGCATCTTTTCCGCCTCGGCGAATACTGGCAGCGTCCGGTCCTCAGCTTTGGCAACCTTGTTGACAGTGATGTCAGTCATATGTGTTCTCCCGATCTGGTGCTGCGTGCGCAAGTTGCGTCGCGCCTCACTCTCGCATCAATCTTGCTTTGTCATCTTGCGCCGAATTCGCAGCGCGGCAATATGTGGAAGACGCAGCGCCGCGGCGCGTTCTGCCGTGGCTCGATCACGCGAGTGCCGCTGCGTCTTAGGTCTGCACCAGTGTCCCGGGGCCGAGTGGCAGGCGGTGACAGCGCGCTGCGGTTTTTGCCCGCCACCTTCGTGGTATCCCTGATGACCAGCGCGCAACGCGCGTTCAGCCTTGTGCTGCGACGCGCCATGCAAGGGGGTTCCGTGGATCTGATCGCTGCCGGCCAGCCAGACACCAGATCCGGCGGCGCGCGACTCGTGGGGTGCGTGAACCCGGTCTTCTGCCGCGGGAGCTGACGGCGTGCATACCGAATTCCTGAGCCGCTCGCGCGTTGCGTACTTCTCGATGGAGATCGCGCTGCGCAGCGAGTGCCCGACCTACGCGGGCGGCCTCGGCGTGCTCGCCGGCGACGTGATGCGGTCGGCGGCCGACCTCGATCTGGCGCTGGTGGCGGTGACGCTCGTCAGCCGGCACGGCTACTTTCGCCAGTCGCTCGACGCGGACGGTGCGCAGCACGAGGCTCCCGACACCTGGGATCCGTCGCAGTTCGCGGCGCGGCTCGATGCGCGCGTCGCGATCACGCTCGAAGGCCGCGAGGTGTGGATCGGCGGCTGGCTGTACGTGCACCAGAGCCCGCTAGGCGGGCGCATCCCGGTGCTGCTGCTGGACACGGACCTACTGTCCAATGCGCCCGGCGACCGCCACATCACGGACGAGCTGTACGGCGGCGGTCCGCGCTACCAGCTCGCGCAGCAGGCGGTGCTCGGCATCGGCGGCGCGCGGCTGCTGCGGGCACTGGGCTTTCGGGTCGCCAAGTACCACCTGAACGAGGGCCACTCGGCGCTGCTGACGCTGCAGCTGCTGCGCGATTTCTCGTTTCCGCCGGCGGAGCGGGAAGCGGGCGGGCCGGCCTACGACGTCGCGCGCGCCCGCGAGCAATGCATCTTCACGACGCACACGCCGGTCGAGTCCGCGCAAGCCCGCTATGGGTACGACCTGTGGCAGCAGATGCTCGGCGACTTCATCGACCTCGGCACGCTGCACCAGCTGTCAGGCCCTTCCGAGCTCAACATGACGCGGCTCGCCTCGGCAATGAGCGCGTGGGTGAACGGCGTCGCGGAGCGCCACGCCGAGACCGAGCGCGGGCTGCATCCGGGGCGGCAGATGCGCGCGGTGACCAACGGCGTGCACGCGACGACCTGGACGGCGGCACCGTTCGCGGCGCTCTACGACCGGCACGTCGCGCACTGGCGGCACGAGCCGGAGCTGCTGTCCCGCGTCCCGAGCCTCGTGCCGGCGGACGCGTTGTGGGATGCCCACACCGCGGCGAAGGCGCGCCTGTGCGCGCACGTCGAACGGCAGGCGGGAGTCAAGCTGCAGCCGGGGCTGCCGATCCTGGGCTTCGCGCGCCGCATGACGGCGTACAAGCGCCCGGACCTGCTGTTCGCGGACCTCGAACGCCTCAGGGCGATCGCGCGCCGCCTTCCGTTCCAGCTCGTGTACGCGGGCAAGGCGCATCCCGCCGATGCGGACGGCAAGCGCCTGATCGTCGAGCTGCACCACGCCCTCGCGGCGCTGCGCGCGGACATCCCGAGCGCATTCCTGCCGAACTACGGGATTGACGATGCAGCGCTGCTGGTCGCAGGGACGGACGTGTGGCTCAACACGCCGTTGCCGCCGCTCGAGGCGTCCGGCACGAGCGGCATGAAAGCAGCCATGAACGGCGTGCCGAGCCTGTCGGTCCTTGACGGCTGGTGGGTGGAAGGGTGTGTCGAGGGCGTGACGGGCTGGGGCATCGCCGGGGACGGACGTTACCGGGATGGTGCCGCGGCCGAGCTCTACGACAAGCTCGAGCACGTCGTGCTGCCCGCCTGGCACGGTCCGCGCCCCGCATGGCTCGCGCTGATGCACGGTGCGATCGCACTCAACGGCGCGATGTTCCACAGCCACCGGATGATGCGGCGATACGCGAGCGAGGCCTACCTGCGCTGACGACCGGGGCGAGAGGGCGGGTGCACGAGCTGCGTACTGCCCACCGCGGCGGCGCACTCGTCGGGTGGCGCAGCGGACAGGCACACGTGGCCAGTAGACAGTGTATGTCCGGGCCTTCGGGTGCGCACGCCCTGGCGGGCCGCGTGTTCCGGTGATCCGCGCAGCACCTCGGTGAGCCGCTGCACTGCAGCAAGCCCTGCAACCCCGTCTGTGGGGCGTTCGCCGCCGCCGAGCCCCGGGTCGATATGGTGGAACGCTCCTGCACGGCCGCGCTCGAGCCGAGCTTCAAGGCACTGGAGCTGTTCCAACGGTTGCGGTGCCGCGCGCTGCATGGCGCGAGCGGAGCTCGCGCACGACGTCGGTCAACGCCTGGCCGCGGCTCTTTAGCAGCAGCAGCAGGTGAAACAGCAGGTCGGCGCTCTCGCTGAGGACCGCGGCATCGTCCGTACCGACTGCTGCGAGCGCGACCTCGAGCCCCTCCTCGCCGACCTTCTGTGCGATCCGGCTCCGGCCCTTCGCATACAGCTGTGCCGTGTAGCTGGACTCCGGCTTCTCCGCAATGCGCGCGGCGATGATGCCTTCGAGGTGACTGAGGAACGCGAGCTCGGCCGCGGCCGTCGTCGGCTGCCCGCCAAAGCACTCGGCGGCGCCGGTATGGCAGACGGGCCCGCGCGGGCGGCCCATGACGAGCAGCGCGTCCTGGTCGCAGTCGGCCGTGACGCTGTCCACGTCGATGTAGTTGCCAGAGGTCTCGCCCTTGGTCCACAGACGCCCGCGGCTACGGCTGTAGAACGTCACGCGTTTGTCAGCGAGCGTCTTTGCGAGCGCCTCGCGGTTCATGAAGCCGAGCATCAGCACCACGCCGGTGTCGGCGCGCTGGATGACCGCGGGCAACAGACCCTGCCCCTTGGACCAGTCGAGTCTGTCGATGTCGCTGTGGTTCACGGACGCACCTCGATGCCGCTGGCCCGCAGATACCGCTTGAGGTCGGGGATTGCGATCGATCCCGAATGAAATACGCTGGCGGCGAGCGCGCCGTCGACCAGAGAGATCGCGAACACGTCCCGGAAATGCTCCGGTGCGCCGGCGCCGCCCGAGGCGATCAGCGGCACGCGGCAGACGGCCCGCACTGCCGCGAGCTGCGCGAGGTCGAAGCCGGTTTTGACGCCGTCGCTCGCCATGCAGTTGAGGACGATTTCGCCCGCGCCTCGCGCCTGGACCTCGCGCACCCAGTCGAGCGTGTCGCATGCGGCGCGGATCCGGCGGGGATCGCCGGCGTACTGGTTGACCTCATAGCGCGCGGTGCCGGGCGGGCCCACCGTCTGGCTGTCGATCCCGACGACCACGCACTGCGCGCCGAAGCGCTCGGACAGGCGGCTGATGAGCTCGGGGTCCTCGAGCGCCGGGGAATTGACCGAGATCTTCTCGGCGCCTGCGGCGAGGACACTCTCGGCGTCGGCGACCGAACGGATCCCGCCCGCGACGCAGAACGGGATGTCGAGGAGCGAGGCGACCCGGGACACCCACGAGCGGTCGACGGTCCGCCCGTCGGGACTTGCGGTGATGTCGTAGAACACCAGTTCGTCGGCGCCGCCGTCCCGGTAACGGGCCGCGAGCTCGAGGATGTCGCCAACGACCCGGTGGTCACGAAACCGCACGCCCTTGACGACGCGGCCGTCGTGGACGTCGAGGCATGGAATTATTCGGCGGGCAAGAATGGCTTCAGCTCCTCGAGCGTCATCTGCTCCTCGAGCAGCGCGCGGCCACTGATCGCCGCGGCGACGCCGGCGTTGGCGAGCGCACGCAGGTCGGCCGCGCCGCGCACGCCCCCGGCGGCCTGCCACCTGATCTCGGGAAAGCAGCGCACGGCGTCGATGTACAGATCGAGGTTCGGGCCGGCCATCGCGCCGTCGCGATCGGCGTCGGTGCAGAGCACATGCCTCAAGCCCGCCGGGGCGAAGCGCGCGATGGCGTCCCACAGCGCGACCGGCGACCGTTCGGCCCAGCCGTGCGTCACGAGACGCGGCGTGCCGTGGGCGTCGATCCGCACGTCAAATGCGAGCACCACGGCGTCGGAACCGAGTTCCCGGAGCCAGCCTGCGACGCGATCCGGGTCGATGACCGCAAGGCTGCCGATGACGATGCGGTCGACACCCAAGCCCAGCGTTCGGTCGACCGACGCCCGATCGCGGAGCCCACCGCCGACCTGGAGCTTGAGTCGCCCGCGGCGCGCGAGCTCCCCGATGACCGCGAGGTGCACCTGCGCGCCGTCCCGGGCGCCGTCGAGGTCGACGACCTGCAACCACCCTGCGCCCATGGCTGCGTAGCGGTCGTACAGCCTCTCAGGAGTAACCGCGTAACGGGTCTCGGCGGCAAAGTCTCCCTGACGCAGCCGGACGCAGCGGCCGCTCTTCAGATCGATGGCCGGAATCAGCTCCATTGCTTAAGCCCGGAGCGTCAGGAAGTTCGCCAGCAACCGCGCCCCGGTCGCGGCCGAGCGCTCCGGATGGAATTGTACTCCGTGGAAGTTACCGCGGCTGACGACTGCGGTGAACACGCTCCCATACTCGCACGTCGCGACCGTGTCGGGTCCTAGCGGCAGCGCGTAGCTGTGGACGAAGTACGCGTACGCTCCGCGTGTGATGCCCTGCAGCAGCGGGCTTGGCCTCACGGGCTCGAGCTGGTTCCAGCCCATGTGCGGGACCGGCAGATCGCCGCCGGCGCCTAAGCGCGCAGCAACTCCTTTAAAAATACCTAGGCACGACGCCGGGCCTTCCTCGGAGGCATCAAACAGCAGCTGCATGCCGAGGCAGATCCCGAGCACCGGTTGCCGCAGCGTCGGGATCAGCCGATCGAGCCCGGCTGCAGCGAGGCGACGCATCGCTTCGCGGGCCGCGCCGACCCCGGGCAGGATCACGCGCTCGGCGCCGGCCACGCGCTCCGCATCGGCGGTCAGGACCGCAGAGACGCCGAGACGCTCGAGCGCGAAGCGGACGGAGGCGACGTTGCCCCCGCCGTTGTCGATCACTGCCAGCGAGCTCACAGGACGCCCTTGCTGCTCGGGAGCTCGTGGCCCTCGATCCGGCAAGCCTGGCGCAGCGCGCGGCCGACGCCCTTGAAGCAGCTCTCCACCATGTGGTGCGTGTTCTCGCCGCGGACCGTCAAATGGAGTGCGGCGCCGAGAGCATCGGACAGGCTGCGGAAGAAGTGCGGGACGAGCTCGGTGGGCAACCCGCCGACCGCCTCGCGATTGAAGCGTCCCTCGAACAGGAAATACGCGCGGCCGGACAGGTCGAGCGCGACCTGTGCCTCGGCCTCGTCCATCGCGAGCAGGAACCCGTAGCGGGCGATGCCGCGCTTGTCGCCGAGCGCTGATCTCAGTGCCTGGCCGAGCGCGAGCGCGGTGTCCTCGACCGTATGGTGCTCGTCGACGCTGAGATCGCCGCGGCAGGCGAGCGTGAGTGCGAAGCCGCCGTGTCGGGCGACCTGCTCGAGCATGTGGTCGAGAAAGCCGATCCCGGTCCCGATCCGGATCGGGCCCTCGGCGTCGAGGTCGACCTCGACCGTGATGTCAGTCTCGCGCGTTGCGCGCGTGATGCGTGCGGTGCGGTGGCGCTCGGTGAGGCAGCGGGTGATCGCGGCCCAGCTGAGCTCGGGCGAGCCGTCGCGGGCGACCTGGAGGCCAGGCAGGCCGAGGCGCCTGGCGAGCTCGAGGTCGGTCGCCCGGTCACCGATGACGGCCGAGCGGGCCGGATCGATCGGTGCGCGCGTCAGGTACTCGTCGACCAGGCGCGTGTTGGGCTTGCGGCAGTCGCAGCCCTCTTCCGGCAGGTGCGGGCAGACCAGCACCTCGGCGAACTCGATGCCCTGCGAGGCAAAAAGCGCGAGCACGAAGTCCTGCACCAGACGAAACGCAGGTTCCGGGAAGCTCGGCGTGCCGAGGCCGTCCTGGTTGGTGACCATCACCAACCGGTAGCCGGCGGCCTTCAGCGCGGTCAGCGCCGCCATGACTCCGGGCACCAGGCGAACCTTGTCCAGCCGGTCGACCTGCTGGTCGGGCGGCTCCTCGATGAGCGTGCCGTCGCGATCGATGAACAGCGTCGGTGTCATGGTGCGGCCAGCGTGAGGGCTGCGATCAGGCGGTCGTTCTGCGCGGGGCTACCGACCGAGATCCTGAGGCACCCGGGCGTCAAGGCTCCACGGCTGAAGTCGCGCAGCAGAAACCCCGCCCCGCGTGCGGCCTCGAGCGCGCGCGCGGCGTCGCGGAACTCGGTCAGCAGGAAATTTGCCTCGCTCGGCCACACTTTACGGACGATTGGCAGCGCCGCGAGCGCCTGCGCGAGGCGTGCGCGTTCGCGCCTGAGCAGAGCGATCCGCTCGCGCAGTGTCGCAAGGCGCGGCGCCTCGAGTGCCGTCAACACCGCCTCGCTCGACGGGGCCGGCATACCGTAGGGCGGAATGATCCGGCGGAGCAGCTCGACGATCTCTGTTGCGGCGATCAGCACTCCGCAGCGGGCGCCGGCGAGCGCGTAGGCCTTCGACAGCGTGCGCAGCACGACCAGGTTCGGAAACGCGTCGAGCCTCCCGATCAAACTCGGGGCTGAACCGAACTCGGTGTAGGCCTCGTCGACGACGACGAGCGCCCGGCCGGTGAGCGCGCCCGCGAGCCGCTCGATCGCTGCCTGGTCGAGTGCGTTGCCGGTCGGGTTGTTCGGGGTGCACAGAAACACGAGCTTGACCGCGGGGGTCAGCGCGCCGGTCACGGACTCCTCGTCGAGCGCGAACCCCTGGTCGCGCGCGAGCGGCGCCTCGAGGACCTCGGCACCTTGGATGCGTGCGGCGACCCGGTACATGCCGAAGGTCGGCGGGCAAAGGAGCACCGCATCGCGCCCGGGGACGCAGAACGCACGGGTCAGCAGGTCGATGCCCTCATCCGAGCCGCGGCCCGCGATCAGCCGTTCCTTCTCTACGCCGTAGAGCGTCGCGAGCCGGGCCTCGAGTTCGAGGGGGTGGGGCGCGGGATAGCGGTTGAGCCCGGCCCGCGACGTGTCGCCCGGATAGCGCCACGGATTTTCATTGGCGTGCAGCCGCTCGAACGACGGCTCCCACGCCGCGTGCGCGTACGGCTCGAGCGCGCGGATCTCCGGGCGGGCGAGCCGGGCCACGAGGCTCACAGGGGCCCCAGTGCGGCGAGCCGCACCGCAACCGCATTGGCGTGCGCATCGAGACCCTCGAGGCCGGCCAGCGTCGCCGCGACCGGGCCCAGGTCCCGCAGGCCCGCCGCCGACAGCTCCTGCACCGTCACCCGGCGCACGAAGTCATGGACCGACAGGCCCGACCAGGCACGCGCGTAGCCGTAGGTCGGCAGCACGTGGTTGGTGCCGCTGCAATAGTCGCCGATCGACTCGGGCGACCAGTCGCCGAGAAACACCGAGCCCGCGGCAGTCACGGAGCCGAGAAGCGCGCGCGGTTCGCGGACCTCGATGATCAGGTGCTCGGGCGCGTAGGCGTTGCTGACCGCGACCGCGGTGGCGAGATCCGGCACCAGGATGATGCGGCTCTGGGCGAGCGCTTCCTCGGTGATCGCGCGACGGCTGAGGCCCGCCTGCTGGCGGGTCACCTCGGCCGCGACGTCGGTGGCCAGTCGCCGCGACGGAGTGACCAGCAGCACCTGCGCCGCGGGATCGTGCTCGGCCTGCGCCAGCAGGTCGGCGGCCACAAATGCGGCGCGCGCGCCGTCATCGGCGATTACCAGCACCTCGGAAGGCCCGGCCGGCAGGTCGAGCGCGGCGCCCTCGGGGTCCTGCGCGACCAGCAGCTTCGCGGCTGTAACCCAGGCATTGCCGGGACCGCAGATCTTGTCGACCTTCGGAATCGTCTCCGTGCCGTAGGCCATCGCCGCGATCGCCTGGGCGCCGCCAACCTTGTACACCCGCGTGACGCCACAGCGCCGGGCGGCGACCAGCACCGCCGGGTCGGCGCCGCCGTCGCGGCGCGGCGGCGTGCACAGCACGCGCTCCCTGCAACCTGCAATCGCGGCCGGAACCGCGATCATGATCGCGGTCGAGGGCAGCGGTGCGGAGCCGGCCGGGACGTACATGCCGACCGCGGCGAGCGGAAGCTCGAGCCGCTCGCAGCGCACGCCGGGCGAGGTCTCGATGCTCAGCGGCGCGGCGCGCTGCGCCTCGTGGAAGCGGCGCACGTTGTCGATCGCCCGGCCCATCGCCGCCCGCGCAGCCGCGCTCAGCGCCGTTTCGGCGGCGTCGAACTCCGCCGCGCTGACCGCGAGCGAGCGCGTCTCGACGCCGTCGAAGCGGCGGGTGTGGTCGGCGAGCGCCTGATCGCCGCGTGCGCGGACGTCGGCGACGATCGCCGCCACGGCGCGGCCGAGCTCGGCGCGGGACTCGACGCGCGGACGCCGCAGCAGCGCCGCGCGCTCGGCAGCGCCTAACGCCGACCAGTCATAGGTAGGCAGGCTCATCAGGCCAGCATCTTCTCGACGGGGAGCACCAGCACGGAGCTCGCGCCGGCCTGCTTCAGGCTCTCGAGCGTCTCCCAGAACACGTTCTCGCGGCATACGGCGTGAACGGCGACCTTGTCCTGGGTGCCGTCCAGCGGAATGATCGTCGGCGACTCGCTGCCGGGCAGCAGCAGCCGGATCTGCGGCAGCGCGGCGCGCGGCGCATGCAGCATGATGTACTTGCTTTCCTTGACCTGCTGCACGCCGTCGATGCGCAGCAATATGCGTTTCAGCCAGTCCTGCTTGGCGGCCGGCAGCGGTACCGGCGTGCGAATCAGCACCGCCTGGCTCTCGAGGATCGTCGCGAGCTCCTTGAGGTGGTTCGCCTGCAGCGTGCTGCCCGTGGACACGAGATCGCAGATCACGTCGGCGCGGCCGAGCCGCGGGGCGATCTCGACCGCGCCGGACAGCGTCACGACCTCGGCCGCGACACCCGAGCGCTTGAGCCAGTCGGCCAGCAGGTTGGGATAGGTCGTCGCGATCCGGCGGCCCGCGAGGCTGCTCGGCGACTCCCACCGAAACGCGTCCGGCGCGGCGATGCTGAGGCGACAGCGCCCGAAGTCGAGCGGCTGCAGCTGCTCGAACAGCGGTGCGATGCCGCGCGCCTTAAGCCCAAGCCGCTTTTCCGCGACGACGTTGAAGCCGACGATGCCGAGGTCGCAGACGTCCTCCTGCACGAGGTCCGGGATATCGTCGTCGCGCATCAACAGCACGTCGAGCGGCATGTTCTCGCCGTAGCACAGCAGCTGATCCTTGCCGCGGCTGTACTTGAGGCCGCAGGTCACCAGCAGCTCCAGCGAGTGCTCGGCCAGCCGCCCGCTCTTCTGGATCGCGATCCGCAGGCGTTGTTCCTTATCCATGGCGGACCTCCCGGGCGCGGCCGGCAGCGAGCGCGTAGCCGCCGTGGCCCGCGGTCAGGAAGCGGGCGACACGGCCGACGGTCGTCACGCTGACGCCGGTCAGCCGGTGGATCTCGCGATAGGCGAGCCCCTGGCGCAGCAGCTCGACGACCGCCCAGCGGTCAGCGAGCGCCTGCAGCTCGGCAGGGGTGCACAGGTCGCGGAAGAATGCGCGGCACTCCTCGGCGCTCCTGAGCGTCAGGATCGCCTGGTATAGCGAGCGCTCGGTCAGCGCCTCCTGGCGTGGACTAAGGGGTCGGTGCAGCTTCATCGCGCGTCCTATCGTATTAATGCGCTATTACACTATTACATAGTGGGGCAGGCCGCAAGGGCCAGCGCACGGCGCCGCGACAGTCTTGACGCATTGCGGCGCGGATCCGTAGACTCCTCCCGCCCATCTAGACCGGCTGAGGGACTGGCCCTTTGAAGCCGGGGCAACCTGCGCCCAGCGTGAAGGTGCCAACTCCTGCGGGCCCGGATTCCGGGTCCGGTAGATGGTCTCCGGCGCCGCGGCTTCGCCGCGCCTGCGCGGGTTCCGCCTTCGGCGGCTCGGGAGTCGGCCCAGTCGAGTACCCGGGAGTGTCGATGCTTGCCGCACAGCCGAGAAAGCCCGTGACGCCGCGCGCGATCGCCGCGCACGACCACCTGACCGCGCGAGCCGCGCACACCCTGGCGTGCCAGCCAGTTGGCGCGCGAGGCCTCGAGGGAGTCTTGCGATGACCGGCTCCGATTCCCGCACCCGTACCGTGCGCGCGGCGCTGGATTCGGACAGCCAGTTCGGGGCGGTCGTGCCGCCGGTCCACCTGACCTCGACGTTCTCGTTCGAGGCCTTCGGCGCGAAGCGGGTCTACGACTACTCGCGCTCGGGAAATCCGACGCGCGATGCGCTCGCCGACGCGCTGACCGACCTCGAGGGCGGTGCCGGAGCGGTCGTGACCGCCTCGGGGATGGCGGCCGTGACGCTGGTCGCCCACCTGTGCCGGGCCGGCGAGCTCGTGCTCGCACCCCAGGACAGCTATGGCGGAACGTTCCGGCTGTTCAGTGCGCTCGCGCGCCACGGCATGCTCGATGTCAGGTTCATCGACCCGACGGACCTCGAGGCGCTCGCCGCGGGTCTTGGCTCGAAGCCGCGCCTCGTGTGGCTCGAGACGCCGTCGAACCCGCTGCTTCGGATCACCGATCTCGCCCGCGCGAGCGAGCTCGCGCGCGCGGCCGGCGCGCTCGTGGTCGTCGACAACACCTTCCTGTCGCCGGTCTGGCAGCAGCCGCTCGCCCTCGGCGCCGACCTCGTCGTGCACTCGACGACCAAGTATCTCAACGGCCACAGCGACGTCGTCGGCGGGGCGGTGGTGGCGGCGACGCAGACGCTGCACGAGGAGCTCACCTGGTGGGCCAACTGCCTGGGCCTCACCGGTGCGCCGTTCGACAGCTTCCTGACGCTGCGGGGCCTGCGGACGCTGCATGCGCGCCTGGCGCTGCATGCTGCCAACGCCGAGGCGGTCGTGGACATGCTGGTCGCGCACCCGGCGGTCGCGCGCGTCCACTTCCCCGGGCTCCGCCAGCATCCCGGGCATGCGATCGCCGCGGCCCAGCAGCGGGCCTTCGGGGCGATGGTGAGCTTCGAGCTGGTCGGCGGCATGGCCGGGGTGCGCGCCTGTGTGGAGGGACTGCGCCTGTTTTCGCTCGCCGAGTCGCTCGGCGGCGTCGAGAGCCTGATCGCCCACCCGGCGACGATGACCCACGCGGCGATGGACCCGGACGCCCGCGCCCGCGCCGGCATCAGCGAGAGTCTGCTGCGGCTGTCGGTCGGAATTGAGTCGGCCGCCGATCTCGTGGCCGACCTGCGCGCCGGGCTCGACCGGGCGCTCGCGGCACGCTGACTCGGGGCCTTCCGGCCGCGCGCCGCGCCGGCCGGTCAGATGGGCAGCACGCGCGCTAGAGGCGCGCCAGCACGGCCTCGCCCGCAGCCTGCGTCGAGGCGGGCGCACCGGCGGGGCTGAGGTCCGCGGTGCGTACGCCGGCGTCGAGCGCGCCGACCACGGCCGCCTCGAGCGCGCGGGCCTCGCGCTCGAGCCCAAGGGAGTGGCGCAGCAGCAGCGCCGCCGACAGGATCGTCGCGTACGGGTTGGCGATGCCGCGACCGGCGATGTCGGGCGCCGAGCCGTGGATCGGTTCATAGATGCCGCGCGTGTCGTTGCCGATCGAGGCCGAGGCGCACAGGCCGAGCGAGCCCGCCAGCATCGAGGCCTCGTCCGTCAGGATGTCGCCGAACATGTTCTCGGTGATCAGCACGTCGAAGTCGGCCGGCCGGCGCAAAAGGTGCATCGCGGCGGCATCGACGTACATGTGCTCGACCGCCACATCCGGGAACTCGGCGGCGAGCACCCGCGTGACGACCGCGCGCCACAAACGCGAGGTCTCGAGCACGTTGGCCTTGTCGACCGAGGTCAGGCGCCGCTTCCTGTGGCGCGCGATGCGTGCGCCGAGCCGCGCGATGCGCTCGACCTCCGGCACCGTGTAGACGCACAGGTCGCTGGCCTCGGTCTCGGTGCGGGTCTTGGCGCCGAAATAGATGCCGCCCGTCAGCTCGCGGATGATCATGATGTCGACGCCGGCGAGCAGCTCGGGCTTGAGAGGGGAGGCGTCGAGCACCGAGCCGAAGCACACGACCGGGCGCAAATTGGCATACAGGCCGAGCTCCCGCCGCAGCTGCAGGATGGCCTGCTCGGGACGTACCTTGAGCGCCGGGTCCGAGTAGCGTGGCGCGCCGATCGCGCCGAACAGCACGGCGTCCGCCGTCTTGGCGAGCGCCAGCGTCGCCGGCGGCAGCGGCATCCCGGTCGCGTCCATCGCGACCGCGCCGACCGGGGCGTCCTCCATCCGGAACTCGTGGCCGAAGCGCGTCGCGATGAGCGACAGACAGCGCACCGCCTCGGCGACGACCTCAGGTCCGATACCGTCGCCCGGCAGGACCGCGATGTGCGCCTTCACGCCTTGATCCGCCGCTCGTAGGCGTCGATTGTCGGCTGCTTGGACAGCAGGTAGCTGGTCTCATCGACGCCGTTCAGCAGGCAGTAGCGGGCAAAGGGCTCGATCGGGAAGCGGACCTCGCGCCCGTCCGGCAGCGTCAGGATCGAGCGCTCGAGATCGATGCTGACCACGGCGCCCGGCTGCGCGAGCAGCGCCGCGTGGCTCGCCTCGTCGACGATCACCGGCACGAGCCCGTTCTTCAGCGCGTTGCTGCGGAAGATGTCGGCGATCTCGGTGCTGACGACGGCCCGAAAGCCATAGTCATAGAGTGCCCACGGCGCGTGCTCGCGCGAGGAGCCGCACCCGAGGTTGCGGCCGGCGACCAGTATCCGGCAGCCGGCTGTCTCGGGCCGGTTCAGCACGAACTCCCCGACCGGCCGCCCGGCGGCGTCGTAGCGCCAGTCGGCGAACAGGTGCTCGCCGAGTCCTTCGCGCGTCGTCGTCGTCAGGAACCGCGCGGGTATGATCTGGTCGGTGTCGATGTTGGTGCGCGGGATCACGACGGTGCGCGAGCGGATGGTGCGGATCGGTTCCATGGTGCTGCTCCGGCGCCGTCAGGACAGGTAGCCGCGCGGGTCGGCGATCCGCCCGGCGATGGCGCTCGCGGTCGCGGTGATCGGGCTCGCGAGCAGCGTGCGGGCGCCGACGCCCTGGCGCCCTTCAAAGTTACGGTTGCTGGTGCTGACGCAGTACGCGCCCCTGGTCACCGTGTCGCCGTTCATGCCGAGGCACATCGAGCAGCCCGACTCGCGCCACTCGGCGCCGGCGTCGATGAACACCCGGTCGAGTCCCTCGGCCTCGGCCTCGCGCTTGATCTGCTGCGAGCCTGGCACGACGATGAACCGGACGCCGGCCGCGACCTTGTGGCCGCCGAGCACCCGCGCCGCCTCGCGCAGGTCCGACAGGCGCGCGTTGGTGCAGCTTCCGAGGAACACGAACTCGACCTTCTGCCCGAGCATCGGCTGCCCGGCCTTGAGCCCCATGTACTCGAGCGCCTTGGCGTGCACGCCATCGCCGCTCCTGACGGGCACAGTCCCGGTGATCGGCACCGACATGCCGGGGTTGGTGCCGTAGGTGATCATCGGTGCGATCCCGGCGGCGGCGATGGTGATCTCTTTGTCGAACTGGGCGCCCGGGTCGCTGGGGAGCGTGCGCCAGGCGGCGAGGGCGCGCTCGAACGCGGCGCCCCTGGGCACGCGCGGCCGGCCCTCGAGGTACGCATAGGTGGTCTCGTCCGGCGCGATCAGGCCCGCGCGGGCGCCGGCTTCGATCGACATGTTGCAGACCGTCATGCGCTGCTCCATCGACAGCCTCTCGATCGTGCTGCCGCGGTACTCGATCACCGAGCCCGTGCCGCCGCCGACGCCGAGCTCGTGGATGATCGCCAGCACCAGGTCCTTGGCGGTCACGCCGCGGCCGAGCTCACCCTCGACGTTGACCGCGAGGGTCTTCGGCCTGCGCTGCAGCAGGCACTGGGTCGCGAGCACGTGGCCGACCTCGGTGGTGCCGATGCCGAAGGCCAGCGCCCCGAAGGCGCCGTGCGTGCTGGTGTGGCTGTCCCCGCAGACGATGGTCTTGCCGGGCTGCGTGAGGCCAAGCTCCGGACCGATGATGTGGACGATGCCGCGCTGCGCGTGGGTGAGCCCCAGCAGCTCGATGCCGAACTCCGCGCAGTTGTTCTCGAACTCGTGGATCTGCCGGGCCGCGCTCTCCATCCGGATCGGCACCTTGCCGAACAGCTGGTCGTGATCGGTCGGCGTCGAGTGGTCCAGCGTCGCGACGGTGAGCTCCGGGCGCCGCACGCCCAGGCCGCGCGCGCGCAGCGCCGCGAAGGCCTGGGGCGAGGTGACCTCGTGCGTCAGGTGCAGGTCGACGTACAGCACCGCCGGCGTGTCGGCCGTTTCCGGCACGACCTCGTGCGACTGCCACAGCTTGTCGAACAGCGTGCGTGCGCTCATACCGGCGCCTTGGCGGGCCGCGCATCGCGCGACAGCTGCGCATGCATCGGCAGCGTGCCGTTGCGGGTGGACTCGATGCGGTTGATGACCTCGAGATAGGCGCGCGCGCTCGACTCAATGATGTTGGTGCTGATGCTCGAGCCGCGGTAGCTGCGCTGGTTGTGCTCGACGTAGACGATGGCCTCGCCCTGGGCGTCCTCGCCCTCGGTGACGCTGCGGACCTCGAACTTGTCGAGCTTGACGGCGATTCCGGTCGCGGCCTCGATCGCCTTGAACGCGGCATCGATCGGCCCGTCGCCGGTCGCGCCCTGTTCGACCCGCCGCCCGTCGCGGTGGCCGAGGCGCACGACCGCGGAGGCGGCGGCGCCCGAGGTTGCCGAGGTCCACAGCGACTCGATGCTCCATGGGCCGATACCCTCGTCGCCCGCGCGCAGCACCAGCGCCTCGATGTCGCCGTCGAAGAGCTCCTTCTTCTTGTCGGCGAGCGTCTTGAACTCCTCGAACACGCGGTTGAGCTCGTCCTCCGCAAGCTCGAAGCCGAGCTCGCGGACCCGCTCGCGGAATGCGTGCCGGCCGCTGTGCTTGCCGAGCACGAGGTTGGTGCGGCTGAAGCCGACGTCCTGCGGCCGCATGATCTCGTAGGTGGAGTGGTGCTTGAGCATGCCGTGCTGGTGGATGCCGGATTCGTGGGCGAAGGCGTTCTCGCCGACGATCGCTTTGTTGCGCGGGATCGGCATGCCGGTGATGGTCGAGACGAGCCTGGCGGTGGGATACAGGCGCGTCGTGTGGATGCCGGTCGACAGCCCGTAGAAGCTGTGGCGGGTCTTGAGCGCCATCACCACTTCCTCGAGCGAGCAGTTGCCGGCGCGCTCGCCGATGCCGTTGATCGTGCACTCGATCTGGCGCGCGCCGGCGAGTGCCGCCGACAGGCTGTTGGCGACCGCCATGCCGAGATCGTTATGGCAGTGGACCGAGAGCAGCGCCCGGTCGAGGCCGCGCACGTGCCGCTTGAGGTGGGCGAACAGCTCCGCGAACTCCTGCGGGGTCGTGTAGCCGACCGTGTCGGGGATGTTGATCGTGGTCGCCCCCGCCTCGATGACTGCCTCGACCACCTCGGCCAGGAACTCGGGCTCGGTGCGCGAGGCGTCTTCGGGCGAGAACTCGACGTCGGCGGCGAGGCTATGGGCGAAGGAGACGCCCTCGACCGCGGCTTTGAGGATCTCGTGCTTGGCCATGTTGAGCTTGTGCTCGCGATGGATCGCGCTGGTCGCCAGGAACACGTGCACGCGGTGCAGAGGCGCGTCCTTGATCGCGCCAAAGGCCTTCTCGATGTCGTCGCGGTTGCAGCGCGCGAGCCCGCAGATCACCGGACCCCTGACCTCGCGGGCGATCGCCTGCACCGACTCCCAGTCGCCGCGCGAGGCCGCCGGGAAGCCGGCCTCGATGACGTCGACCCCGAGATCGGCGAGCGCCTTGGCGATCCGCAGTTTCTCCGGCGGGGTCATGCTGCAACCGGGCGACTGCTCGCCGTCGCGCAGCGTCGTGTCGAAGATGATGACGCGGTTCGGGTCGTGGGTGGACATGGCGTTCAGCCTCCGGTTTCCGTCAACGGGCGTGTTCCAGCCAGGGCATGCGGGCGCGCAGCGCGCGGCCGACCTTCTCGATCGGGTGCCTGAGGTCCTGGTTGAGGAGCTTGGTGTATTTCTTCTTGCCGGCCCGGGTCTCGCGGATCCACTGGCGCGCGAACTTGCCGGACTGGATCTCCGTGAGGATCCTGCGCATCTCGGCCTTCGTGCCGCGGGTGACGATGCGTGGGCCCCGCGTCAGATCGCCGTACTTGGCGGTCTCCGAGACGAAGCGGTGCATCTTGGCGAGCCCGCCCTCGTGCAGCAGGTCGACGATCAGCTTGAGCTCGTGCAGGCACTCGTAGTAGGCGGCCTCGGGCTTGTAGCCCGCCTCGACCAGCGTCTCGAAGCCCTTGACGACCAGCTCCGTCACCCCTCCGCACAGCACCACCTGCTCGCCGAAAAGATCGGTCACCGTCTCCTCCTCGAAGGTCGTCTCGAGGACGCCGCCGCGGGTGCCGCCGATGCCATGCGCATAGGCGAGCGCCCGGGCCTTGGCCTGGGCCTTGGGGTTGCCCATCCCGCGCTGCGCGACCGCGACCAGGCACGGCACACCGCGGCCCTGCTGGAACTGGCGGCGGACCAGGTCGCCGGGTCCCTTCGGCGCGATCAGCACGACGTCGAGGTCCTTGCGCGGCTTGATCTGCCTGAAATGGATGTTGAAGCCGTGCGCGAACAACAGCGTCGCGCCCTTGGCGAGGTTCACCTTGACCTCGGCGTAGAGCGCGGGCTGGGTGAGGTCGGGGGTCAGCAGCGCGACCATCGCGGCGCCCTTGACCGCCTCGGCGGGCTCGGCGACCTTCAGGCCGTCCTTCTTGGCCTTGCGCCAGCTCGCCCCATTGCGCCTCAGGCCCACGACGACGTGGTGGCCGGAGTCCTTGAGGTTGAGCGCGTGTGCGCGGCCCTGGCTGCCGTAGCCCAGGATCGCGATCGTGGCGCCCCGCAGCGCCCTGGCGTCAACGTCTTTGGCCGAATAGATCCGCATGTCGAGTCTCCGCAGAACTGGTGGACAGAACCAAAAGAAAACCCCGCCTCGGGCGGTGCCGGTGCGGGGTTCCTGGTGTTCGTGGCGACTTAGCGTCAGCCGTGGATCCCGCACCTCGCTGTGCGCAGAAGGAGCAGGGGAAGCAGGCCACGCGCGTCGCGCGTGGATGTGATGCGATAGCCGGCGGGAATCCGGGTCGTGCTCATGGGCCTGCGTCTGGTGAACCGACCCGATGTGAGCACAGCCCCGGCGACCTTGTCAATGCGCTGCACAATGCCGGGGGGCAGGGCAGGGCCCGGTCGGCTATCCTCGCTCGCTGCTGCAACGGAATTCCGATGACCGCTTTCATCGATCAACCCGGCGCCGCCTGCCGGACGCTATGGCTGGTGGCCGAGCCTGACGCCGACAGCTGGACCGGCCGCGTGCCGCCGGCAGAGCGGGCCTTCGTCACGAGCTGGGCGAAGGCCAACGCGTTTCGGGGCGAGCGCGGCCGCGTGCTGCTCATGCCCCGCGCCGACGGCGAGCTTGCCGGGGCCGCGGTCGGGCTCGGCCGCCTCGCGAGGCCCGCCGAGCTCACCCCGGGGCACCTGCTGCCCGTGCCCGACCGCGTGCCGAGCGGCGAGTACCAGCTCGCCGAGCCGCTGCCGCCGGCCGCCGCGACCGCCGCGGCGTTCGGCTGGGCGCTCGGGGGCTACCGTTTCGAGCGCTACCGCAAGCCCTCCCCCGAGTCCCCGCCGGTGCTCGTGATGCCGCCGAACGCCGACCGCGAGCACGTGCGGCGCCTCGCCGAGGCCGAGTTCCTCGCGCGTGACCTGATCAACACGCCGGCCGCCGATATGGGTCCGGCGGAGCTCGCCGCGGCCATTGCCGGCGTCGCCGGCCGCTTCGGGGCCGAGTGCAGCCAGATCGTCGGCGAGCAGCTTCTCACCGAGGGCTTCCCGGCGATCCACGCGGTCGGGCGCGCCGCGGGGGCACCGCCACGGCTCGTCGAGCTGCGCTGGGGCAGCGCCGGGCCGCGGGTGACGCTCGTCGGCAAGGGGGTCTGCTTCGACACCGGCGGCCTCGACCTCAAGCCCTCGAGCAGCATGGCGCTGATGAAGAAGGACATGGGCGGGGCCGCCTGCGCGCTCGCGCTCGCCCAGGCGGTGATGGATGCCGGGCTCGACCTGCGCCTGCGGCTGCTGGTCCCGGCGGTCGAGAACAGCGTCGCCGGCAACGCCTATCGGCCGGGCGATGTGCTCGCGACCCGCAAGGGGATCACCGTCGAGGTCGCCAACACCGACGCCGAGGGGCGCCTCGTGCTCGCCGATGCGCTCGCGCTCGCCGACGAGGAGCGGCCGGATCTGCTGATCGACCTCGCGACGCTCACGGGCGCGGCGCGCGTCGCGCTCGGCCCCGAGCTTCCGGCGCTGTACGCCGGCACGGACGCGCTCGCCGAGGAGCTCCTCGCGAGCGCCCGCGAGGTCTCCGATCCGCTGTGGCACATGCCGCTGTGGAGCGGCTACGAGGACGAGTTCGCCTCGAAGGTGGCGGATGTCTCGAACGTGTCCGCCTCGCCGCTCGCCGGCTCGATCATCGCGGCGCTGTTCCTGCGGCGCTTCGTCTCGGAGGCAACCCCGTGGCTGCACCTTGACCTGTACGCGTGGAACAGCAAGGACCGTCCCGGCCGGCCGGTCGGGGCCGAGGCGCAGACGGTGCGCGCCCTCTATGGATTGCTGGCCGCGCGCTACGCTGCCTGAGGCGCAAGCGCGCCCGGCGCCCGTGATCTCCCGTGCAAGATCCTGCCGGCGCTCGCGACCCAGCCTTGTGTCGACGCTGACCGGCGTCGCGCCCGTCGCGCCCGTTGCGCGGGGAGCCGTGCCTCGTGGAGGCGGGCCCCCAAGCGGCGGGCGAGGTGGCCCGGACGGGCCTGGCCCGTCACAATAGTGCCGCGGCGCCGCGCCGCGTCACGATCCGCCCGCCATGCCGCGCACCAAACCCCCGTACGATCCCCGCGAACACTCGCGCCTCGTGTTCGACGGCCTCAAGCAGACGCCGAGCCGCGCGATGCTGCGCGCCGTCGGCTACCTCGACGCGGACTTCACCAAGCCCTCCATCGGCATCGCGACGACCTGGTCGAACATCACGCCGTGCAACGTCCATCTCGACGGGCTCGCCGTCGCCGCGGCGGCCGCGGCGGACCTCGCCGGGGGCAAGAGCCGGATCTTCAACACCATCACGGTCTCGGATGGCATCTCGATGGGCTCGCCCGGCATGCGTTTCTCGCTGGTCTCGCGCGAGGTGATCGCCGACTCGATCGAGACGGTCGCCGGGGCCCAGGGCTTCGATGCGCTGGTGGCGATCGGCGGCTGTGACAAGAACATGCCGGGGTGCCTGATGGCGATGGCCCGGCTCGACCGCCCGGCGGTGTTCGTCTATGGCGGCACGATCCGGCCGGGCGCCCGGCGCCGGGACATCGTGTCGGTGTTCGAGGCGGTCGGCGCGCACGCCAAAGGCACGGTCAGCGATGCGCGCCTCAAGGAAGTCGAGTGCACGGCGATTCCAGGGCCCGGCAGTTGCGGCGGCATGTACACGGCCAACACCATGGCCTCTGCCATCGAGGCGCTCGGCATGAGCCTGCCGAACAGCTCGGCGCAGGAGGCGGTGTCGCCCGCGAAGCTCGAGGACTGTCGCCGCGCGGGCGAGGCCGCGGTGCGGCTCGTCAAGGCCGGGATCCGTCCGTCGATGATTCTGACGCGGCACGCCTTTGAGAACGCGATCACGACCGTGATCGCGCTCGGCGGGTCGACCAACGCAGTGCTCCATCTGCTCGCGATCGCGCACGCGGCCGGCGTCAAGCTCGGCCTCGACGACTTCACCCGCGTCGGGCGCCGGGTGCCCGTGCTTGCGGACCTCAAGCCGAGCGGCCGCTACCTGATGTCGGAGCTGATCGCGATCGGCGGCATCCGGCCGCTGATGAAGGCGCTGCTCGAGGAGGGCCTGCTGCACGGCGAGTGCCTGACCGTGACCGGCGGCACGCTGGCCGAGAGTCTCGCGGCGTGCCCGCCGTATCCGGCGGGCCAGACGGTGGTCCGGCCGTTCGCCGACCCGATCAAGGCCTCGAGCCACCTGGTGGTGCTGTATGGGAACCTGGCCGCGGACGGGGCGGTGGCGAAGATCACCGGCAAGGAAGGCGTACGGTTCGCGGGGCCGGCGCGGGTGTTCGAGTCGGAGGAGGCGAGCCTCGCCGCGATCCTCGACGGTACTGTCCGCGCCGGCGATGTCGTCGTGATCCGCTACGAGGGCCCGAAGGGCGGGCCCGGCATGCGGGAGATGCTGAGCCCGACCGCGGCGATCACCGGCAAGGGGCTCGGCAACAAGGTGGCCCTGATCACGGACGGGCGCTTCTCCGGCGGCAGCCACGGCTTCTTCGTCGGCCACGTCTCGCCCGAGGCAGCGGTCGGCGGCGCGCTCGCGCTCGTGCGCACGGGTGACCGGATCACGATCGACGCCGAGCAGCGCTCGCTGACGCTCGAGGTCAGCGCTGCGGAGCTGAAGCGTCGGCGGGCGGCGTGGCGGGCACCGCCGCCGTATGCGACGCGCGGCGTGCTCGCGAAGTATGTCCGCGAGGTGACGAGCGCCTCGACGGGCGCGATCACCGATCCCGTGGCCGCTGCGAGAAAAACCCGGCCGCGCCGTGCGCGGGCGCGACGCTGAGCTCGCCGCGCCCGCGGCGACGGGCGGTGCGCAGCATCGGCCCGCGAGGCTCTTGACATTGCCGGTCGAGCAGGCATTTGCGAACAATTCGCGCGGCGGCCGGCTGGGGCCCGACTTCAGGCTTGCAGACCCGCGCGTCTGGCGTTATCGTCGGTTCGCGTCGGCGGGGACTGAGTGGCGCGTGGTTACGCGCGCCTCGCGTGTCCGCGGAAAATTTGACAAAAGTTGACTTCGGTCGGCTGGTTCGGACAGCGCGGCGGGGAGCGATGAGCTTTTCCGCAGACGGTGTATCACACGGATTCGGGAGATAGGGGCTCCCTGCTGCATGGCAAGCGCTGCATCTATTAGACGTCACACGATCGTGATGAGCTTCGTGATCGGCATTCACGTGCTGTTCGCGATCGGGCTGGTTGCTGGCACCGCGGTCAAGTACGTGCCCCAGCTCCGCGAGATGCTCGATGCGCAGCTCATCAAGCACGAGGAGGAGCCGCCACCGAAGGAGCCGCCACCGCCGCCGCCCGACTTCCACCCGCCGCCGGTGCAGGCGCCGGTGTTCGACATCCCCTCGGTCGTGGGACCCCCGTCGCAGACGGCGATCCTGGTCTCAAAGCCCGTGGAAGCGCCGCCGGCCCCGAAGGCCGCGCCGCCGCCGCAGATCACCCAGGCCCGCGTCGCCAAGGGTTCGAACCTCGGCGAGGCCTGCAGTTCCTATTACCCGTCGGCCTCCCGGCGCCTGAGCGAGGAAGGCTCGGTGGTGCTGCTCGTGTATGTCGCACCGAACGGGCGCGTGACCGAAACCAAGGTTGAATCAACGAGCGGCATCCAGCGGCTCGACGAGGCTGCCGAGAAGTGCGTCAAGGCGCAGGGCAAGTTCGAGCCGCAGAAGGTCGGCAACGACCCGGTCGGCTCCTGGCAGCGCATGAAGTGGACTTGGCGTCTGACTTCATGATTTGTCTCTAAATCAATGACTTCAAATAATATTGTCTGACTCGAACCCATTACGCAGAGGGCTCTGACCATGGCTGACGGAACTGCCTCGATTGACAACCCTTACGGCATCGCCGCGCTCTGGACGACAAGCGACTATGTGGGCAAGAGCGTGTTCGTGATCCTTGCGGTCATGTCGCTCTATTCCTGGTACGTGATCATCACCAAGTCGCTCGACCAGCGCGTGCTCAGGAAGTACGCGAAGACCGCCGAGAAGGACTTCTGGGCCGCCTCGACGCTGCAGGACGGCCTGTCGCGCCTGAAGGGCGGCGAGGACAACGCGTTCCGCGGCCTCGCCTCCGACGGGCTGCAGTCGCTCGAGCATCACGAGCGCAACAAGGGCCGGCTGACCGAGAACATCGACCTGCATGACTGGATCTCGAGCCACCTGCAGCGCCGCGTCGATGCCATCCAGAGCGACCTCGGCAGCGGCATGTCGGTGCTGGCCTCGGTCGGTTCGACCGCGCCCTTCGTCGGCCTGTTCGGCACGGTGTGGGGCATCTACCACGCGCTGATCGCGATCGGAATTTCCGGCCAGGCGTCGATCGACAAGGTCGCAGGCCCGGTCGGCGAGGCGCTGATCATGACGGCGATGGGCCTTGCGGTCGCGGTGCCGGCGGTACTCGGCTTCAACTGGCTGACGCGTCGCAACAAATTCATCATCGAACGGGTGAATTACTTCGCGCACGACCTGCACCAGGCGCTGCTGTCCGGTGCGCGCGTGTCGATGACGGCGAAGCCCGCGGCGGCCGGCGCCCCGGCGGCGGCGGTCCGGAAGTAAGCGACCCAGGCGGGCGGGAGAGGGCTGATGGCAGGCAACGTCCAGGTCACCGAAGGCGACTACAACTCCGAGATCAACGTCGTCCCGCTCGTCGACATCATGCTCGTGCTGCTGATCATCTTCATCATCACGGTGCCGGTGATCACGAAGGCGGTGCGGGTGAATCTGCCGACCAACTTCAACGAGCCGACCGAGACCAAGCCCGAGAACATCAACCTGTCGGTGGATTTCTCGGGCCAGGTCTACTGGAACGACAACGCGATCCGGATGGAGGACCTGCAGAAGTTCGCGATCGTCGAGGCCGTCAAGGACCCGCAGCCCGAGGTCCACATCCGGGCCGACAAGCGCGTCAGGTACCAGTACGTGGGCGACGTGCTGACGGTGCTGCAGCGCTCGAGCCTGTTGAAGGTGGCGTTCATCGCCGAGCCGCCGCACGCGGACTGATCAACGGAACCGATTCGGAGCAGACACGATGGCAATGTCAGTGGGCGGGGACGAGACCGAGTACAACACCTACATCAATGTGGTGCCGCTGGTCGACATCATGCTCGTGCTGCTGATCATCTTCATCATCACCCTGCCGGTGATGACGCACGCGGTGAAGATCGACCTGCCGCGCGCCACCAATGCGCCGCCGCCGGAAAATCCAGCACCGCCGATCAACATCGACGTCCAGTACGACGGCCAGGTGCTGTGGAACGGCGGTGCGGTCACGCCGCTCGACCTCAGGTCCTACATCGCCAACGCCGCCCAGCAGAACCCCCAGCCCGAGGTGCACATCTCGGTCGACCGCCGCGCCAAGTACGACTACGCGGCCTCGGTCTTGTTCGCCGTGCAGCGCGGCGGTCTGAAGAAGATCGGGTTCGTGGCCGACGCGAGCGGCGGGCTCTGACGCCGCGGCTCGAGCGCTGCGCGGGCCGGAGGCATGCTAACTGGCAATGGGCTGACGTCAGTCGGCCCATTTTTTTTGCGGTCGCCGGCGGCGGGAACTCCCGGCTGCCGGGCGGCGTCAATTGAATGGAGCTACTGAGGTACACGATGAGCACGCTCGCTGAGATCACACGGCCGGTGCTGCGCGGTCTGCTGCTGGGTGCCGCGCTGCTGGCGGTGGCCGCCGGCGGCGGGCTCGCGCTGGCGCCCGCGGCGCACGCCGAGCCCCAGCAGGTCTCGAAGGCCGTGTTCGACAAGTACGACCCGGCGCGCCAGGCGTACCAGAAGAAGGATTACGCGACCGCGGTGCGGCTCGGCAAGGAAGCGCTCGCCGCGGCCAAGACCCCGTTCGAGAAGCAGTCGTGCCTGATGCTCGTGTTCGGCGCCGCGGCCACCGCCCAGTTCTACGGCGAGGCGATCGAGGCGGGCGAGCAGCTCGTGGCGCTCGAGGGCGTGCCGGCGGCGACGCGCCTCAGCGTGCAGAAGACGCTCGCGACGCTCTACCCGCGGGCCAACCGGATCGACAAGGCGATCGCGATCACCAAGGACTACATGAAGGTGACCGGCGGCACTCCCGCCGACTGGGACCTGCTCGCCCAGCTGTATTCGGCGCAGAAGGACTGCGCCAACCTGATGCCGGCGCTCGACAAGGCGCTCGCGGGCGGCAAGCCCGCCGAGGAGCGGCAGCTGCTGATGCAGAGCAACTGCTACTACAAGGCGCATGACACCGAGAAGCGGATCTCGGTCAACACCGAGCTGTTGCGGCGCTTCCCGAAGCGCGACTACTACGACCAGCTGCTGGTGATCTACCAGACCGACAAGAAGCTCGACGACCTCGCGCTGCTCGCGCTGCTGCGCTTCGGCTACGACCGCGACTACCTCGATACGGAAGCGGACTACGTCAAGCTCGCCGACCTCGCGCTCGACGTCGGCACGACCGCCGAGGCGCAGCGGGTCCTCGAGAGGGGGATCGCCAGGAAGCTGGTCAAGACCACCGGCAAGGGATCTGAAAAGAACACGCGCCTGCTCGACCAGGCCAAGGCCCGGGCGGTGGAGGACAGCAAGACGCTCGGGCAGCTCGATGCCGAGGCCCGCGCCGGCAAGAACGGCGAGTCGGACGTCAAGGTCGGCTATCACTACTTCAGCATGGGCCAGTTCGACAAGGCCGTGGAATCCATCCAGCGCGGCCTGCAGCCCGATCGCGTCGCGCGCGTCAAGCGCCCCGACGAGGCCAACATGGTCCTCGGCATGGCGCTGGTGAAGCTCAAGAAGAAGCCGGACGCCGACAAGGCGTTCACCGCCGCCAAAGCCGATCCGCGCATGGCCGCAGTCGCGCAGATCTGGATCAACGGCACCTGATCGTTGTCGATTTTCGAGGTGGCTATGGGTAACTGGCAGTCACGTATTGCGGTGGCATCGCGCGCGGCGGCAGTCGGGCTGTGGCTGGCGGCCACGGGCGCGGCGCTGCTGCCCCCGCCGGCGGTCGCGGAGGACAAGAAGCAGACGGTCTCCCCCGACGTCGCCAAGAAGCTCAAGCCAGCGCAGGACGCGCTGCAGAAGAACGACTTCGACACGGGCCTCGCGCTCGCCAAGGAAGCGCTCGCGATTGCGACCAAGCCCTACGACAAGGAAATGGCGCTGCGCATGATCCTGTTCGCGTCGGGCAAGAAGCAGGACTACCCGGCCTACGCCGACACGCTCGAGCAGCTCAACGAGCTCGACACCCTGTCGGCGGAGGAGAAGGCCAAGAGCTACAAGCCGCTGACCCAGATCTATGCCCAGCAGCGGAATTATGAGAAGGCCGCCCACTACGGCACGCTGTGGGCGCAGTCCGGCGGCGGCGCGGACGCGTACTCGCTGCTCGCCAACATCTACCTGATCCAGAAGGACTGCAAGAACGGCGTCGAGGCCCTGGAGCACTCGATCGAGGGCCGCGAGCCCAGCGAGAACGAGCTCAAGCAGCAGAACTTCTGCTACTACCAGCTGCAGGACAAGCCCAAGCGCCTCGCCGTCATGGAGCAGCTCGTGGCGCGGTTCCTGAAGCGCGAGTACCTGTACGACCTGATGCTGATCTACCAGGAGCAGAAGATCGACGAGCGCGCGCTGCTGAACCTGTACCGGTTCTCGTTCGACAGGGACTTCATGACCCGCGAGTCGGAATTCACCGAGTACGCCGAGATGGCGCTCACCGACGGCTCGCCCGCCGAGGCCCTGACGGTGCTGAACAAGGGGCTCGCGAAGGACGCGGTCAAGATCATCGCTCCGACCGACCACAACGGCCGGATGCTGGCCCAGGCGAAGCAGCAGGCAGCCGAGGACCGCAAGCAGATCGCGCAGCTCGACAAGGAAGCCCAGGCCGGCAAGAGCGGGGAGGCCGACGTCAAGGTCGGGCTCGCCTACCTCGGTCTCGGCGAGTACCAGAAGGCGGTCGAGTCCATCGAGCGGGGCCTCGCGTCGCCCGAGCGGGCGGCCAAGGTCAAGCGCGTGGACGACGCCAACATGATGCTCGGCATCGCCTACACCAAGCTCGGCAAGAAGGACGAGGCGGCCAAGGCCTTCACCGCCGCCAAGGCCGATCCGCGCATGGTCAAGGCCGCGACGATCTGGCTCGAGTCCGCCTGATCCGGGAGCCGCGCCGGGTCGGTCTGTCCCTGATCGCGCCCCCCGCGCGCACGCAGCTGCCGGCGCGCGGCCGTCAGGGGACCCCTCAGATCACGCCCGCGGCCTTGAGCGCCGCGTAGCGCTCGGGAGCGACGCCCAGCAGCTTCAGGTACACCTCGTCGTTGTGCTGCCCGAGCTCGGGTGCCGGCGACCTGATGCTACCGGGAGTCGCCGACAGTCGCGGTGCGACGTTCTGCATCCGCAGGTCGCCGAGTTCCGGGTGGTGCGTCGTGACGATCGACTCGCGCGCCTTGAAATGCGGATCCTCGAGCATGTCCGGGGCCCGGTAGATCAGCCCCGACGGCACGGCGGTCTCGGGCCGCGCGAGGATCGCGAGCACCTCGCGCGTGCTCAAGGTCGCGCTCCAGCGCCCGACGCGCGCGTCGAGCTCGGCCTGGCGGGCGCCCCGGGCCTCGTGCGTCGCGTAACGCGGGTCCTTCGCGAGCCCTGGCTCGCCCATCGCGAGCGCGAGCCGGGCGAACACGGTGTCCTGGTTGGCGGCGATCAGCACGAGCCCGTCGCGGGTCGGGTAGACGTTCGAGGGTGCGACGTTCGGCAGGATCGCTCCGGTGCGCTCGCGCACGAAGCCGCGCTTGTCGAAATCGGTGATCAGCGACTCCATCATGCCGAGGACCGCCTCGTAGATCGCCGAGTCGACGACCTGGCCACGGCCCGTCTTCTCCCGGTAATGGAGCGCCGACAGCGCGCCCACGCAGGCGAAGGTCGCGGCGAGGGAGTCGCCGATGCTGATGCCCATCCGCGACGGCGGCGTCGACGGATCGCCGACGACGTAGCGCAGCCCGCCCATCGCCTCGCCGATCGGCCCGAATCCCGGGTCCTTGGACCGCGGGCCGGTCTGGCCGAAGCCCGAGATCCGGATCATCACGAGGCCCGGATTGGCCGTCGACAGCTCGTTCCAGCCGATGCCCCACTTCTCGAGCGTCCCGGGCCTGAAATTCTCGAGCAGGAAGTCCGCCTTGCCGACGAGCTCCCGCAGCAGCTGCTGCCCGGCGGCCTGGCGCAGGTCGAGCGTGATCGCCTTCTTGTTCCGGGAAATGACCGACCACCACAGCGACGGCCCGGCCTCGTGCACCCGGTCCCAGCCGCGCATCGGATCGCCCTGGTTCGGCGGCTCGATCTTGATCACCTCCGCCCCAAGATCGCCGAGCAGCTGCCCGCAGAACGGGCCCGCGACGAGCGTACCGAGCTCGAGGACCCGCAGGTCCGCGAGCGGACCGTGGCTGAACAGAGGATCGGTCATGGGGGTTCCGCGCGTGTGTGCCGGGCTGTATACAATCCGCTGTACGCAGAAGCAAGCAAGGCGGGCGGCAATCTTGGGGCCGAGCAGGGTTCGTGCCTACAATCGGGCCAGCCCTGCCGCCCGGCACCCCGCGAGGAGCCATCCGTGAGCCACCGCCTGCCGAGGTCCGTCGAGATCCTCGAAGTCGGCCCGCGCGACGGGCTGCAGAACGAGCCGACCGTGCTGTCGACCGCCACCAAGGTCGACTTCATCGAGCGGGCGGTCGCTGCCGGGCTCAGGCGCATCGAGGTCGCGAGCTTCGTCAATCCAAAGCGGGTCCCGCAGATGGGCGATGCCGAGGAGGTGCTGAAGGCGCTGCCACAGCGCGCGGGCGTCTATTACATCGGCCTCGTCCTCAACCGCCGCGGCTTCGAGCGTGCGCAGGCGGCGGGCTGCAACGAGATCGGCATGGCGGTCTTCGCGAGCGACACGTTCAACCAGCGCAACCAGGGAGCGACGACCGACGAGTCGATCGCGGCGTGGTCCGACATCGCGCGCGCGGCGCGCGCGGCCGGCATCCGCGCCCAGGTCACGGTGTCGGCGGCGTTCGGCTGCCCGTTCGAGGGCGAGATTCCCGTGGCGCGCGTCCTCGAGGTCGCCGAGCGCGTGGCCGCGGCGGATCCGTTCGAGCTCGCGCTCGCCGACACGATCGGCGTCGGCGTACCGAGCCAGGTGACCGAGCTCCTCGGCCGGCTGCGCGAGAGGCTGCCGGGGCTCAAGCTTCGCTGCCACTTCCACAACACGCGCAACACGGGGCTCGCGAATGCATACGCCGCGGTCGAGGCGGGCATCGCGACCCTCGATGCCAGCATCGGCGGCATCGGCGGCTGCCCGTTCGCGCCGGCGGCCACCGGCAATATCCCGACCGAGGATCTGCTCTACATGCTGAGCCGCATGGGGATCGAGACCCACGTCGATCTCGACGCCCTGATCGCCATAGGCCGCTGGCTCGAGGACCGGCTCGGCCGTCCGGTCCCGGGCCTGCTCGTCAAGGCCGGCGGCTTTCCGGGGGCACGGGCGGCCTGAGCGGCGCGCCGTCACCGGTGCCGGCGGCATCGGTCACGGGATCCGCCCCGGGATCGCGGCGTGTGACGGCGCGGTGTCACCGCGGCCTGCGTGCGCCCGGCCGGGATTTTTGTTGATAAGCTGGCGCCGGGCGGGTGCGGCCGGGGAGGCCGGAATGGGTCACGACGGCAGGCTGTCGGGCAAGATCGCCATCGTTACCGGCGCGGCGAGCGGGATCGGCGAGGCCATCGCGGCGCTCTTTCTCAACCAGGGCGCGCGCCTCGTGGTCACCGACCTGCCCGGGCACGGACTGGTGCGACGGTTCGTCAACCAGCCGCACGTCCGGACGGTCGAGATCGACGTGACCATGGACGAGGCGCCGGAGCGCGTCGTCGGCATGGCCGTCCGCGAGTTCGGCGGCCTCGACGTCCTCATCAACAACGCCGGCATCGGCCTCGGCAAGCAGTTCGAGGACACCACCGACGCCGAGTTCGACCGGATCATGGCGGTCAACGTGCGCTCGGTGTTCCGCATGTCGCGCGAGGCCGTGCCGTATATCAAGGCGCGCGGCGGCGGCAGCATCGTCAACCTCGCCTCGATCATGTCCGACACCGGCGGGCCGCTGCTCTCCGCCTATGCGACGTCCAAGCACGCGGTGCTCGGGCTGTCGCGCGGCATGGCGGTCGATCTAGGCAAGTACGGCATCCGCGTCAATGCGCTGCAGCCCGGCTCGATCTGGACCGGCATGTCCCGGCCATTCATGAACGATCCCGAGTTCCGCAAGGCCTGGGAGCAGAAGGCCCCGCTCGGCCGGATCGGCGATCCGGTC
>Ga0181521_10000855_pt1 | contig 37902 bp, 33 predicted proteins | sample PEATcosm2014_Bin_32_FD_119764 | JGI IMG/M metagenome (GOLD analysis project Ga0181521, IMG submission 119764) | Peatland microbial communities from MTU Mesocosm Facility, Houghton, MI, USA - PEATcosm2014_Bin02_60_metaG | ecosystem: Environmental > Terrestrial > Soil > Wetlands > Peat | place...
GATCTGGCGATCAAAGCGGCCGGCACGGAGAAGCGCCGGATCGAGCACCTCGGGGCGGTTCGTCGCCGCCATAATAATCACAGGCGCGCTGGCATCCGTTTTGAAGCCGTCGATCTCGGCCAGCAGTTGATTCAGCGTTTGCTCGCGCTCGTCATTCGTTCCAAGGCGTGCGACGCCGCGGCTTTGACCGATGGCGTCAATCTCATCGATGAATACGATGGCAGGCGCCGATTGGCGGGCCTGCTCGAAGAGGTCCCGAACTCGGGCCGCCCCGACCCCGACGAACATTTCAACAAATTCCGAACCGCTGGTTTCGAAAAAGGCCACGTGAGCCTCTCCGGCAGTCGCTTTGGCGATGAGCGTCTTGCCCGTGCCGGGGGGCCCTACCAGGAGAACACCTTTCGGAATGTGCCCGCCGAGGGTCGCGAATTGCTCCGGCTCTTTGAGGAACTGAATGATTTCGCGCAGTTCCGCGGTCGCCTCGTCCGCTCCGCCGACATCTTTATAGGACACCTTGACATCTTCAGGCTTGACTTCGATGGCTTTGCTTTTGCCCACGCCAAAGATTCCAAATCCGCCAGCACCAGCAGCCCCACCGGTCCGCCGGTAAGCCGCGTACCAAAAGACGCTCAGCACCAGCAGCGGCAGGACATAGGACAACAGGAAACCACCGATCGGATTTGGGGGGCGTTGAAAACGGTAGGGTACGCCGGCGTTCTGCAACTCCTGGACTAAGCCGGGGTCGCTCTCCCGAATAAGAGCGCTGTTGAATGGGACGCTATCGGGGGAGCCATCCGGCTTCTTGCCTTTCATCACACCCTCGATGCTTCGGTCCCCGATGATGACGTTTTCGATCTGATGCGCCGCTAGCTTCGTTTTGAAGTCGCTGTAGGCGATCTCAGTAGTCCGGTTGACAAGCGGATTCAAAATCAACTCTTGAAATACCCACAGAAAGAACAAGCTCGCCAGCAGGAACGTGAAGCTGAAACGCGCCTGGCGGCGTGCCTCTTCCTGTTTTTTTTTGTCGTTTTCGCCTTGCGGTCGCGGTATCGATTTCATGATGGCTCCTCATCAATACACTCGGATTCGCCACGCGAAGCCATGTTCAGGCTTCGGAGCTCCATGAAGGCAAGTTGCAGGCCATTCCCACCAAGCGAATTAACAGGGGATCGCAAAGCGTCGCAACCGAACGAGACCACCTTCGGGCGGGGTGTCCAACATTTTCGGCACCTCAGAACGGTCCGTTAGAAGCGGACCTCTAATGCCTCGTGCCGCGGCTCAGAAGTACATTGGCGAGCCCGAAACAGCCAATGGCCATTCCCGCCAGATGGTTCATCCAACCCAGAGTGCGATCGTCGATGCGGCCGCGTAGACGGCTCGCCGTACACGCCAATATGGTCCACCAGATGATGGACCCGCAGAATATGCCGGCCACCAGGATCACGGTCTGCCAGCGCGATGATTGCCGCCCGATGCCGAGTGTGGCCAGGACCGCCAAAAAGGAGAGAACCGTAGTAGGGTTCGTCGCGTTCAGCAGAAACGCCGAGACAAACTCCGAATTGGCTGACGAGCCGTCCTCCCCTGCTTTAAGCGACCGTAGCGGCTTCCGGTAGTACACCACTCCGATGCCCATTAGGAAGATCCCACCGATCGACCGGATCCAGAATTCTTCGTTGATCAGAAACTGAATTACCAGGCTGATGCCGAAAACGGCGATAGCGCCGTAGACCGTATCTGCCAGCGCCGCGCCCAACCCTGAAACTATGCCCGATCTCCAGCCCTTCTCGATCGTCCGCCGGATACAGAGCAGGTTCACGGGGCCGACCGGGGCTGCGATGATCAGCCCGGCCGCCAGCCCACGAATTGGCCATGCGAGATCAACCGTCATTGCATAAAACCCAGCATCAAGAGTGTCGATGCAACATCCGCAAGGCAATATTTCTTCCGCCGTTCCGCCCTTGAGCTGATTACGCGAATCGGAGTCTATTCCACGGACTTCGGATTGCACACATACGCCATGTTCGCGTCACCTCGCGGGACACGGCTTGGTGTTGCCTGTCGAAGTGGATGGCGACGCGAAGGTTCAAACCAGATCAGGAGATTACTTATGAAGAACGATGCACAATTGCAATGCGACGTAGAAGCAGAATTGCGTTGGGATCCCAGTATTCATGCCGAGGAGATCGGTGTCTCGGTCAAGAGCGGTGTTGTCGAACTCGACGGCCATGTCGGCAGCTACTACGAAAAGTGGGCCGCGGAGCGTGATGCGTTGCGCGTTTCCAGCGTCAAAGCCGTCGCCAGCGAGATCAAGGTCGAGCTGCCTTCTTCGGCAACGCGAACCGATGAGGACATCGCACGTGTCGCCAAGAACCATCTCGACTGGAACTACTCGGTGCCCGACACCGTCAAGGTGAAGGTTACGAACGGAATAGTGACTTTGGAGGGCACGGCGGAGTGGCAGTATCAGCGCGAAGAGGCGGAGCGAGTGGTTCGACCGCTGATGGGTGTCAAGGGTGTGTTCAACGCGATCGCCGTAACCCCAAGAGTCAGTGCCATTGACGTGAAGGTCAAGATCGAAGACGCGCTGAAGCGCAGCGCCGAGACCGACGCCAACCACATCAAGGTCGAGACCTCGGACGGAAACGTGACACTCCGAGGCACGGTCAACTCCTGGGCGGAGCGCTCCGCGGCCGAATACGCCGCCTGGGCTGCACCGGGCGTCAGACGAGTGGACGATTTCATTACGGTCCTTTAGTTGCTCACAGAGGTCATTTAGAACCTCTGGCCTTGGGCGCGGCGTCTGCTGTCTTGGACCCCGCGCCCATTTATAGCCGCGAAAGGAAAGGAAGCCATGAATAGTCTGTTTGAGAAGCAGGTCTACGTTCGTTTGTCAGACGATGGGACCAGCTTTATCTATACCGTTAAGTACGGGCGGTTCGCCACCGTTACACGCGAAATGCGATTGGCCGAGAAGGCCGCAACGCCAAGCTGGGCCGAGCTGGTACGCGGCGAGATTACGCGTCTGGCGCCTGTTGGCGCGCGAGTCTCTCCTAGAAGGCAGGGTAACGGCTAACGGACGCGATTGGGCCGAAGAATTTATTGCCGGATCGCCACGAAGAAAGTCTATGAGGCGAAAGCAGAAGACGGTCATATTAGTCAGCATTCTCGTACTCACATTCGCAGGCGGCTGCAAGAAGAAGGCGCCAGTTGCCGCAGCGCCTCCGCCACCGCAGGCTCCGGCCGTTGAACCTGCAAAGCCGAGCCCGCCAACCATTGCACTGTTTATGACCGATCCCAGCCGCATCGAACAGGGCCAGACGGCGGAACTGCGCTGGCAAGTGCGGGATGCGACGCAGATTGAAATCGACCAGGGCATCAGGGTGGTTGCGACTTCCGGCCATCGACAGATTGGACCAGCAGAATCAACCACCTATACGTTGGCGGCCAAAGGCCCGGGTGGAGAGGCTAGTGCAGACGCGAGTTTGAGCGTGACCCTGCCTCCGCAGCCACGGCTCCTATAGGTGTCATCACTTTCAACTTAGCCTATGTCCAGACTAGCGACTCCGCGATATCGTTTATATGCAATCCACCTGGTGATCCTCGCAGTCTCTTGTGCGGTCGGCACATCTGTCTGTTCGGCTCAATCTCCGGACGCTCTCAGTTCCGATGGACTAGCCTGGCTCCGCACCGCCATTCTCAGCGGCCGATCGGGCCTGCGATGGCCAGATTTCATGGACTACGCCAACGACGTGGCGAAATTCTATGAATCGAACGGATATTCACTCTGGTGGGTGAGGGCAATGGAGCCGACCGCGCAAGCGCGGCAAATCATCGCACTGCTCCAGCGTGCTGATCGGAAAGGGCTGTCGCCGGAAGATTACGATGGAAGCCGGTGGCGCGCGCGGCTGGACAAGCTCAAACCGGCAATCCGGAGCCCCTTGGAGGAGGACGCCGCGAAGTTCGCTCTGGCCCTCACAGTCTGTGCGATGAGGTATATCTCTGACCTACATATAGGCAGAGTGAATCCCACGCGTGTGGCATTCGAGTTTGACGTGCAATCCAAAAAGTACGATTTGGCGGAGCTCCTCCAACATCATGTCGCCCGTGCGAACGACGTCGCTACTGCACTGGCAAATGTGGAGCCATCCTATCCCGGTTACCGCCGCACGATTCAGGCGCTCCAAACATACCTGGAACTCGCCGGGAAAGATGATGGAGAGCAACTTCCACCGCCGGCTCCGGCATCAAAGAAAGCAATCGTGAGCGGCGATTGCTATTCGGGCGTCCCGCGGCTGGCGCGCCTTCTCCGGCTGCTCGGAGATCTTCCGGCGGATGTCACGATCCCACCCGATCCAGTCGTCTACGAAGCACCCCTTGTTGAAGGAGTGCGGAGTTTCCAGCGCCGGCACGGCCGGGATCCAAGCGGCAGAATTGACCGGCAAACGCTAGCCGACCTGAATGTCCCTTTATCGCGCCGGATTCAGCAGATGCAATGGACGCTCAAGCGATGGCGCTGGCTGCCCGCCGAGTGCCCAACTCCGATCATCGTGGTGAATATCCCCGAATTCCAGCTTCGAGGATACGACAAGCATTTCAGTGTGGGCGTGACGATGAAGGTCGTGGTGGGCAGGTCCTACGGCCACAAGACACCAGTGTTCAGCAGCACGATGTCGGGCATTGTCTTTCGCCCGTACTGGCAGGTACCGCAATCCATAGTGCGATCTGAGATGATTCCCCTTCTCCGTAAAGACCCCGCATATCTGTTGGCTTATCTGACGATAGGGAATTTCGAGCTCACCGATAGCCAAGGAAATGCGGTGAACACCGGGAACGATACGGGCAAAACACTGGATCAACTGCGGGCCGGAAAGCTGCTCATCCGGCAAAAGCCGGGTCCAAATAACGCGCTCGGTCTCGTCAAGTTCGTCTTTGCCAACAGCTACAACGTGTATATGCATGACACTCCGGTCATAGGATCGTTTGCGGAGTCACGGCGTGATTTTAGCCACGGCTGTATTCGACTGGAGAAACCTGTCGATTTGGCTGCCTGGGTTCTGCGCGACGATCCAGGATGGACGACGGACCGCATTCGGCGGCGATGAACGATCCTGTATCACAACGGGTCCCACTGGCTCACCCGATTCCAGTCGCAATCCTGTATGGCACGGTTGTCGTATTGGAAGACGGCCTGGTGCGCTTTTATGACGATATTTACGGTCACGACGCTGCGCTGGAACGGACGCTCGCCAAGGGGTACCCGTACGCGCGTTAACCGGTGGAGCGCGTTGCGACGGCTCTCGCCTCTAGCTTTTCTTCTCCGCCGTGCGGCGGCGTAATGCGAAATAGACCAGAAAACCGATTCCGCCCGTGAATACCAGGGTGATCAGAACGTAGACCATCGGCTGGTAGTGCCGCGAGAAGAAAGCTGCCACCTCTTGGCCGTAGGTCCTGCCTAAAAAGCCTACAGCAAAAAAGCGCAACGAGCGGCCAATCGTCAACACAGAGAGGAACCTCCTCTGCGGATACTGCATGACCCCGGCGGTCATCAGGAGAGAGGTGAAAGGGAAGGGCGGCGGAAGGAGAGAGCCCGCGAACAGCATCAAGAGGCCACGCTTCTCAAATTGCCGGTAGAGCCTTCCGGCAAGCGATTTGCCCGCTTTTTTCTCCAAAGTCTCCTGGCCGCCCTTTTCCGCCAGCCGGTATGTCAGGTACCCTCCGACAACCTCCCCGACCGTGGCCATCAAGGCGTAGTAGCCCCACAATTCGTGGTTGGCCGCCGAAAGCAGGATGACCAGTACATCCACACTTCCCGGAGGTGCAGAAACAAAGGGAGTGTTATCGGCAACGCCGAGTAGAATCAGCCCCGGGCCCCCGAGGTGGCGGATCCATCTCCAGAACGACCCACCCATCATTGAATCCTCATCTCTACAGCACCAGTTCGGATTCGACTTCGTATCGCTCCCGAATCGCCCTCGCCAGTTCTGTGGACAGGCTTTCCACATATCCGAGGCGATAGCGCTGTTCCAACTTGCGCAGGTCCGATGCAAGCGGATGATCGTGGAAAACATCCGCGATCCATCGCGAGAAATCCCCGCGGCGGGCATGTCCGTCCAGCACCCCACCGGGTATATCCCCCAGCGCGGCGATGAATTCCCTGAATGTTCGACATCGCGGCCCCACCGGCCTCCCATCCGCGGTAAACACGAATTCACTACCGGCCGGTATCGGCACGTCAAAATACTTCGACCTGTGCCGAACATGCCCCGTCAGGCGGGGCAGCAAAGAAATACGCTGGATCTTCTTCTCGCCTTGTTCGGGACTGGGCAAGAGGACCGTTGCTTCACCATCCTTAAGAGTTGGCAGGATGGAACTCAGATCAGCACTGCCAGCGCCGAACATTGCCGCGATCGCCTGCGCCTCTTCCGGCGCGGCAGTGCGAGTTACACACACGATTTCCATGGCCTTACGGACATCGGGGTTCAAATCGGACGCGCGGTAGGTGACGAGCGTGTACGCACCGAGTCCAAGGTCCAACAGCTCTTTGACATTCGATTCGTGCAGAAAGTAGTGGGCCTCGTCAATCACGATTCGGTGGGGGAGGCCAGTTTGTCTTCTGAGGGACCCGAGCATGGGGAGAAGGGTCATCAAATACTTGACCTTTTCTTCGTACGGGGCGCGGGACAGGTTGATCACGACGCTCACATCCGGGTGACGCAGCACACGAGCTAAATCCGGTAGGGATGGTAGTGGGTCGTCCCCTCCTAAGACGGCCACCCTGGGTAAGGCTTCCAATTGCTCGTAATCGCCCTCCGGATCGATCACGCAAGTACAGTAATCGTGTATCATGAGTTGCTCGCAGAAAACTCCGGTGGCCCACGATTTTCCGGACTGCGGATCGCCCGTTACGAGGACATTGCTGCCGTGTTCGGTGAATCCCAATGGTACCCCGCCGTTCGTCGTACCCATTACAATCTTGTCCCTGCCCATCCAATCAGGAGGCAGCCGCGTAATATTGGATGCCTGCCGAATGTACGGGGCAAGATCGCTCGGACCTTCTCCATGTATCACTTCGTCTGCCGTCCGCTGCAGGGCGGGGCTGCCCCAACTGACTGCCACGCCAATTTCGCAGGCGGCGAGCAGATCGTGATCATTCTCCGCATCGCCAACGCCGATCGCATTGTGAGTCGAAAGACGTAACGCCGCGAGCGCACGGCGAAGGCCGGTAGCCTTGCTGATCCCCTGCGGGAGCACCATCACTCGGCTGCGGTTAAATACGAGAACAAACGGCAGTTCGAGTTCGCGGATGACGGCCAAGATCTGGGGAGCCAAGACAGCGTCTGTCTCCAACAGGCACTGGCCCGCGGTGAAGGCAATACCGCGGCGGCGGAGCTCATCGAGGAATACGGGCTCTGGCGGACGGCCGATCAGCCAGGAATGACCATTTGGGAATGCTAAAACCGCCCCATTCTCCGCGACGACGGCATCGGTGAAGTGAAGGTCTCCTGCGACCCGCTGGAGATCAGAGAGGATGCGCCCGGTGACGATGATGACCGCAATTCCGCGCGCATGGACTTCGCCAATGGCGTCTTTTACATGCTTGTCGAGGATTCCATCGCGTGCGAGCGTGCCATCATAGTCGAGCGCCAAAACGCTGAACTTCAATGCTCCTCCTTTGCCTCTTGTCTACGGGCCCGGAACTGCCTGCGTGGCAGCGCCGTGGACTTCAATGTTCTCGACTTTGGTAGGCCAACAGCCCCGGGATCCGACGCCATAAGCATTGCTGATACATTGCGAGAGCATGCGCTGAGTATTGAAGAATGCGCCATTCAGCGCAATGCAGTAGCGCATGACTTTCGCGTATTCGTTGTCCCGCTGATAAAACGCCGGCAGGATGACTGATTCAAGCTTCGTGTACAGAGAGGACGCTTCTGCGTTCGGGTCAGAAGGACCATCGGTGCCGATAGCCCAACCAGTCACTCCCTCAACGCAACCCTCAATCCACCAACCGTCCATGATACTGAGGCTCGGAACGCCGTTCAAGGCGGCCTTCATGCCGCTTGTTCCAGACGCTTCTTCGGGACGCTGAGGCGTATTCAACCACAGATCGACGCCGCTGGTAAGGAGGCGCCCCCAAGTCATGTCGTAATCCTCAACGTATGCGACGGGAATTACGCCTTTCAGTGCAGAGCCGGCTGCAAAGACATGCTGAATCGTCGTTTTGCCCCCGAAGTCTCGTGGGTGGGCCTTCCCGCCATAGACGATCTGCAGCGGGCCAACTTGCCTTGCGAGTCGCTTCAGGCGTTCGATATCCCAGAAGAGGAGTTCTGGGCGTTTATAGACTGCGGCGCGCCGGGCGAATCCGATCGTGAACACGCTTGGGTCGAGTTGTACGCCGGCACGACTCTTCAAGGCCGTAAGTAACGCGCCCTTTGCTTGCTGGTGCGCCTGGCGCAGCTCGTCAAACGGTATCCCGATCGCATACCGTAGATAGCGGTTGTCGTGTTTCCAGGGAGCGAGATGGCGGTCGAAAAGATCCCGAAACGGCGGCGCTGTCCAGGATACCGCATGAACGCCATTCGTAATTGCGCTGATCGGATACCCGGGGAACATCCCTCTGGATATCTCTCCATGACGCATAGCCACGCCGTTGATATAGTGCGAGCACCTCAGAGCGGCGTACGTCATGTTTAAAGAACCCTCGTGATAACAGCCGGCAGACTCCAGCAGGTGTGCACGGTCTCCGCCGAGGACACGTTCGACAAGATTTCTGGAGAACTGATCGTGACCGGCCGGAACCGGTGTGTGCGTAGTGAACACGCAGCGCTTCCGGACGACGGTTACGTCCTCCTCCGTCACCGTAGTTCGCGATTCCACCGCGAGTCGCGCCTCGATCAGCGCCAGACCCAAAAGGGCCGAGTGCCCTTCGTTCATGTGGTAAGTTTCGACGTTGGAATAACCTGATTCCCGGAGGGCGCAATATCCGCCGATCCCGAGCACCACTTCCTGGCACAATCTGTAGACATCGTCGCCGCCATAGAGGGTGTCCGTCAGATGTCTGTCTTGTTCGGCGTTCCCCGGAAGATCGGTATCCAACATGTAAACAGGTACAACATAACCGGATATGCCTTGAATCTCATAGCGCCAGGCAGCAACTCGAACCTGCCGCCCCCCAATCGTAACGGTGGAAAGGGGACCGAGATACTTCAGCTCCGTGGAGGGGTTCCACTGTTCGGGACTCTCCGTCTGAATACCCGCACCATCCAGGCTCTGCCGGAAGTAGCCCTTTCTGTAGAGGAGTGTCACGCCGACCATCGGAACGCTCATATCAGCGGCGGCGCGCAGGGTATCGCCCGCAAGTACACCCAGAGCTCCGCTATAGCTCGGTATTCCCTCATCCAGGGCGATTTCCATCGAGAAGTACGCCGTCTTTGCGTCAAGTGTCGGGGTGGAGGGCATTTTCATCTTCTTTCCACGTTCGCTGCGGCAATCAAATGCTGACAACTGGACACGGCGACTGACGGACGATCGCATAAGCGTGCGCCGTCAATCTACCGCCCATTTGGTCCCGCGGACCCCGTCCGATGACGAGGAGGCCGGATCCGAGTCTGCTTGCCAAGGAGCACACCGCCTTCGCCGGTTCGCCTTCTTCGACGAAAACTCCGGCTGCGCCGATCCCCGCCGCGCACACCGCGCGGTCAACCTCCTGGCGCGCCACCTTCGCCACTTCAGCGCCCCAGTCGTTCGACAAGACAACGGAGTGCCCGGGGAGGGCTGGCACGGCATGCACAACATCGAGGCGCGTATGGCAATCGGCCGCGAGTTGCGACGCCCATCTAAGCGTTCCGGGACTTTCCGGGCCGAGGTCGATAGCGCAAAGGACGTCGTGCCGCTCCACGTATTCGACAAGGAGTTGTTCCTCGATGTGGACGCCCGTCAAGACCGGGCAGTCAACATCGTGAAGTACTTTTGCGGTGACAGAGCCGATTAGGAGGCGGCGAAATACGCCGCGACCATGGGTCGGCATGACGATCAGGTCGACTTTCCCCGATTTCGCGAAACCGGTGATTACGTCGGCCGGATCTCCTTCGTACAGTACCCGACGCACGTTGAGGTCTCCAAATGGATCCGTGCTGGCCTTGTTCAACTCCTCGTCCCTTTCAACGTGAAGCAGGACGAGTTCGGCGCGATATCTGGCGGCAACGGTCTGAGCGTATGGAATCATCCGGATTGAGTATTCCGAGCGATCAACTGGCGCGAGAACGCGGCGAATCGACAGCATGAAGTGCTCCTAATGGCCACCCGCGAGGTGATGGACGCCGCTAACGCCGTTCCGGCCAGAGACAAGCCACGGCGGTTGCATCCCGCTAAGATTTAAGACTTCGGTTATGCGACGGGGGCTTCCCAGATCCATCCAGCCGGACTTCGCATCGCGCAGGACAACGAGCCGCTCAGGGACGCGTGAAAGCACGGCCCGGGAGAAATCAACGGTTGAGGTCTCATCGTAGAAACGCTCGAGCCGGCCATCCGTGAGGCAGGCTCCTAGTGTTCGCGTAAGCTGAGGAATTGTGGTGCCGAACAGCTCCAGGAAAACCCCTGCCAGCCCCATCGTGACAAACGTGTTCCACATACAGCCGTGCCGGTGCAGGACCTCGGCACGTTGCAGTGAAGGCTTCTCCCAGAACCGCGTCACGCGTTCCAGGGGATGGACCGGCGAGTCTACCAAGGTCCGGCCGGGCTGGATCCAGCCATATTCCACTTCCGGATATTGCGCTTCCGCGCCCAGGACAAGTACCGATTGCGGATACTCCCCCATGAGCCGTAGAGCATAGTCCACGGTCTCGCGAAACGCGGAACAGTCTACGAAGTGGTGATCGGACGGGAAGAAGGCGATCAACGCGTCTTCATCTTGGCGAGCGATGATCTCCAGGCAGAGGGCCATTGCAACGGCAGTGCCCCGGTTCAGGGGCTGTATTACCTGCTGCCGGGCATCCGAACCGGCAAGCTGCTCCCAATAGAATCTCTCGTGAGCGCGAGTCAGGCTGAAGATGGTCTGTTCTTCATGAAAGAGGGGCGCAATTCTCTCCCGTGTCTCGGTCAGGAGCGTTTTTCCTCCGAAGAATGGGCAGAACTGTTTCGGTCTTGAGTCGCCGGCGATTCGCCGCGTCACCTCCCGTAGTCGCAAGCCATCTCCGCCTGCCAGCACTACCGCCCATCTGTGGTTCTTATCTGCATTCCAGGACATGACGTGAGTAACCACCGCTAAATCCTTACGACAGGGCAAGGCGATTTACGGATGTAGTCCGCTATGCGCGTGGTTCCGACGTCGCCTGCCTTGGGACTCCGGCCGATGACGACAAGGTCCGCGTGGAGCTTTGCGGCCTGCCGGCAGACGGCCTCGGGAATGTTTCCGCCGGCAAACAGGATCTGCGCCGTGGCGCCGAGCTTTTGCCTGGCTTTTTCGAGCTCTTCACGCTCCGCATGGCTGAGCCACGTGTTAGGATCGTCCGGCGGTGGGTCCGATTCCCGGTTCCGGAACACGTGCAGAACGAAGAGTTGGGCCGTGAATGCCGCCGCGAACTCTGCCGCCCAGTTGATGACGCTCTCCGTCCTCGGAGCCAGATCCACGGCGCACAGTACTCTGCGAAAGATAGGCGGCAACCCCTTCTCCGCCCGGAACGAAAGCCAGACGGGGCAGTTGGCGTTTCTCAGCACATCCGCCGCTACGGAGCCCACGAGGAAGCTCTCGAACGGCTGATATGCATGGCCAGCCATCACGATGAGATCGACGCGGCTTGCGCTGGCGAACCCAACGATCTCCTCTGCCGGGCCTCCCTCGCGCACGATCCGCGAGATCGAAGCTCCGGTAAAGTCGTGGGCCAGTACCTTCTCCAGTTCACGAGCCTTGACCCCGCCGGGCTCGAAACCGCCGAACTCATTCTCGTGCGGGTCCGCAACGTGGAGTACCGTAACGCAGGAATGGAAGTGACGGGCCAGGACCTCTGCCTCCCGAGCGGCGTCCAGCGAGCGTTCGGAGAAATCCACGGGTAAGAGAATATGCTTTGGTGAAATCATCGACACCCCCGGAGCGTTGCCGCTCAAGCCTTCTCCGTGGCACCTTGGCTGCGCAATTCCCGCTCTGCCCGGAACCAGTCCTCGTCGGGAGAGCCGCCCTGACAACCGCGGGCTTCCCAATAGGAGTACGCCAGAACCGCGATCTGGGCATGCAATGGCGATTCGTCTTCCATAGGCTCGACTTCCACCATCGCGACTTCGATACTCTCGACTTCAGGAAGTGGCGATTCGAGTAATGCAACCGCTACACTCTCGTTTTCCGCCAACGGCGATTCGATTTTTTTGGTCATTTTCAACCCCCTTTTCTGTTTCAAACCTTTCCTATGTGTCATTGCTCAACTTCATACGCTCAAAGACCAGTGGTAACCCGCCCCACAATATTCTTATGTTGCTGCCAAACCCGCTCGCGTACAGCCTTCAACCAAGCCGACGCGGAGCACCTCTCAGCTTGTCAAGCAATAGGTGGACCAAGACGGTTCGCCTCGTGAGCCTCACCTACCCGTGTGTCCGAGCCGGGCAATGTCGTCTGGGTGTGTCGGTAGCGTCCACTTCTAAACTTCCTGACCAACATTTCGCCACCGGCACTCCCGGCATTTCATCCGGCGATCTCGAGCGGGCGGCCTTTCGCCCCGGGCGCGGCTGGCATCCGGATCTCGAGGACGCCGTTCTTGAACGAGGCCTTCGCCTGGTCGGTGACGGTGCCCGCCGGCAGCACGATTGTTCTATAGAAGGAGCCGTAATTACGTTCGGTCCGGTATACCCCGTCGCGTTCCTCCTCCTGCGCGCGATGCCGCTCGCCATGGATCGTGATCGCATCCTCGGCGATGTTGACCTTGACATCGTTCTTGTCCATGCCGGGCAGGTCCACGCGGATCACGAGTTCGTCGTTATGTTGTGTGACATCGGCGCGGGGGGCCCACGTCACGAATCCGCCGGAGACCGGTACCCGGCCTAATCCGCGTCCGAGGCCGAAGTCGTCAAAAAGTCGCGTGACTTCATCGGCGAATCGCTCCAGCGTGCGAAACGGGCTGAGGGCGACCGATTCGTGCCCCCCGGTTTGCTGCACCTTCTCGGGTGCGACATTCGTGTCTTTTGCAGTGATCATATGTTCCTTCCTCTCGACTGTGCGCGCGAAGGCGGCAGTGCCACGCAGGTCCGGGCAATTCAGGTTCCACTTGGCGTGGACCTTGCCACGGGCTAAGCGTTGCCGGCTGCCCCTGTCATTCATCATCCGGAGGGTGTTCGGAACGCCTGATCGTGCGGAACAGTATCAGGGCCATGACGAGCGCGAGGGCGTAGCCGATTGCGCCGAACAGAGAGACGCCTCTGACGAGCGGTTCCGCGCGCATGCTCCAGAGGAGGGATGAACCAAGCAGCAGGGATGAGGTCAGCATGCCCAGAACGAGACGATTGACGACGGGATCGAGACGACGATGCTCGAGGTGTATGCTGAGCGTCCCGGCGCGCATCCCTTGAACGATGTCATTTAGATCGCCCGGTAGGGTGCGAACCAGCCGTTCCCATTGGCGCACACCGCGCTGCATCTGAAGCCAGAGACGCTTGGGCGCGAACCGGCGCCTGGCGGCCTGTTCTGCATACGGTTGAATGAGTTCAAACAGCGTGAACGACGGATTCAGCAGTTTGGCCGTTCCTTCGACTTCGGCCAGCATCCGCAGCATCATCGACGCGCCAGGCGGCAGGAACAGATGGTTGCGATGAATGATTTCCGTCAGGCTGTTTATCAGCGCCCCAATTTCCAGGCCGCCAATGCTCTGGCTGGCATAGTCGTCCACAAGCTCGGCAAGGTCGGCATACAATCGTTCGCGGCCGCCCGTCGGCGGTGATGTGGAAAGGTCCCACACCGCATCGGTGAACGTCCTTGCATCGCCACGCACGGCCGCCAGCAGCATGTCCTCGATCGCTTCGCGCAGCGTGTCATCCAGCCCCTGCACCATGCCGCAGTCGAGCACCCCAACGACTTCGTCGGGAAGGAGCATGAGGTTTCCGGGATGCGGATCCGCATGGTAGAAGGCATCCCGAAAGAGCATCTCAAGATACATGTTCGCGCCGCGCCGGACGAACTCGTCCATCTGAGGGTTCGGCCCTGGGAGCAGCTTGATCTGCGAAACGAGCACGCCCTCGACGCGCTCCATGGTGAGGACGCAGCGCGTGGAGAAATCCGGAAAAGGGACCGGGAAATGAACCGTCTGATCCCCGGCGAAATTATGACGGAACTGCTCGATGTTTCGCAACTCGCGGAGGAAATCCAGATCGCCCCTCATCGTCCTGGTGAACTGGCGGACGACGGCGACGGGATGATAAAGTTTCAGGTCGGCGACGTTTTCGGCCAGCTCTGCGAGATCGGCAAGGATAGCCAGGTCAGCCTCGATCTGAGTTTCAATCCCGTCCTTTTGAATTTTGACGACGACATTTTCACCCGTATGCAGACGGGCGTAATGCACTTGCGCAATCGATGCCGACTCAAACGGCATCGGCTCGAAGCTCGCGAACACCGCCGCAGGGCTGCCTCCGAGCTCTTTTTGAATCGTCGCTTCGGCCACCCCGGGCGGATCGGGCGGAGTGTCGCTTTGCAGTTGTGTCAGTTCGCGCGCGACATCCGGGCCGACCAGATCGGGCCGCGTGCTCAGCATCTGCCCAAACTTAATGAACGTTGTGCCGAGCTCCGCCAGCGCGAGCCGGATCCGCACTGCAGTACTGAGCTCCGCGATATTCTGCCCTGCAGCCCCGCGAAGCCATTGCTGCATCCGCTTTCCCGGCATTTTCCGAAGGTAATTGGCGAGCCCGTATCGAACCGCCACGCTCGCGATCTGCCGGACGCGTCGGGTATTCCTCTGGCGTCGGCTGCGCCGATCCAGGCGGTCGTGTGTGAATGGCGAGTTCATAACAACGTCGTACACTCCGCGGTTGGCAGACCCACTGTTGTCAAGCAAGACGTCGGCCAACTACGCCGAACTGGCTCACCTTGCCATGATTGTGGCGGCTATCCGGAGTATTGCCCGGAGATGTGCGGCCAAGTCCATTTTTCAACTTGCTGCCCAACACTTCGCCAGCCGCTTCTTGCGCGAGCAGTTGGAATGCGGAGTGCATCCTTAACAGTGAGACGGAGTTCCCAATGATCCGAATCATGACGGCTGAGGATCCCGCGTGCATCACGATTACCGCGGATGGGGATCTCTGGGGCGACAGCCTCGCGGTGGTTGAGATCTGCTGTGATCAAGCGATATCAAAAGGGAAGCCCGTGCGGCTCTTTCTGCGCGACATTTCCGTGCTCGGCGAAGATGGCCGCAGACTCCTCTGCCTCCTGGCTGCGAAGGGCATCGATCTAAAGGCCACCGGAGTCTACAATTCCTACATCGTCGACTCAATTCTGTCCGATGATCCGGCGAATGCGCCTTGCCGCGCATGAGAGCACTCGAGAGGTACCAGGAGGACGCTCGCCAGGGATCAACTCGCAACGTGAAGAAGTCCGCTACTGAGCCCACTTTTCAACGTACTGCCCAACACTTCGCCACGCATCGGCTGGAGTCCGGGCGTCGTGGTGGCCACAAGCACGGGTCGATTTCGGGGTCCTGGGCGGTGGATTTGTGGTACCTAAAATGCCGAATATCCCGCGAGTAGAGCTTATCGAAAATCAGCGGGGTCCAATTTCCAACCCGCTGGGGACCGTCATCGTTACGGCGCAGAAACGGAGATTATATGGCCGACAAGCATGACCTCATCGATTGGGAGCTGATCGGCGGATATGCCATCTGGCTGACGGGAATCGCCGTCGTTGCATTCATCTTCGTGGTCGTCTGCTACCGCATAGGAGCATGGTTGTCTGGGTGACCAGCCGGGAGACCTGAATCCGGCCGAACCGGCGCTTTGGCCCACATGCTTCGACTCTCATGAGAGGAAGACACGCGCATGGGAAACGTACCGTCCGCAACGGCGCAGACTCCGTCAATGCCTTCCAGCGAGGACTGCTGGCATGCCATGCCCATTGAAGCAGTCGCCGACCGCCTAGGCGTCGACCTGGCTTTTGGGCTGAGCGAAGAGGTGGCGCACAACCGATTCCTTGTCTTCGGCCCGAACCGCGTCTCACCACGGAAAGAAGAGACCATCTGGGAGATTTTCCTGGAGGAGATCCGCGAACCGATGATCGTGCTGTTGGTAGTCACGGGAGCCCTGTACGCGATCTGGGGGGAGCTCCGGGACACGCTCACGATCTTTTTCGTGATCCTGGCGCTTGTATCCGCAGAAGTTTTGAACGAGAGGCGAGCAAAACGAGCAATCAGCGCTCTCATGAGGCTGGCCGAGCCGACCAGCCGGGTTCTTCGCGGCGGTCGGGTTCAGGAGATTCCCCCGGATCAAATCGTTCCCGGGGACGTGGTCCTCCTTGAGGCCGGACGACTCGTACCGGCGGACGCCCGTCTGACAGAGGCATACGGCCTGGCAGTCGACGAGTCCCCTTTGAGCGGCGAGTCCGTGTCTGCCGAGAAGTCGGCTGACATGGTCCTTCAGGCAACGACACCGCTATCGGAACGCCAAAACCTGGTTTTCGCCGGCACGACGGTGGTGCGTGGTCGAGGCGCCGCGGTCGTTGTGGCGATCGGCAGGGACACCGAACTCGGGCGCGTGGCCCACCTGGCGCGTGAGACCGCGCCGCCGCGCACGCCGCTCCAGAAGGCAATGAAGGAGCTTACGCTTTGGCTCGCCTGGGTGGCGATTGCGTTCAGCGTGCTGGTTCCCTTGCTGGGTTGGCTCCGCGGTGGGCAACCGCTTCACCAGATGATCCTAACGGGCTTGGCGCTGGCTTTCTCCGTGATTCCCGAAGAATTGCCCATCATCATTACCATGGTTTTGGCGCTGGGCGGGTATCGGTTGTCGAAGCGCCATGCCATCGTCAAACACTTGAAAGCCGTAGAAACACTCGGCGCCGTAACCGTGATCGCCACCGATAAAACCGGGACTCTGACGGAAAATCGTATGCAGGTACGGCGCGTACTCCCCGATCAACTGCGGCAGAAAATTCTGGAAATTGGCGCCCTCTGTAACGACGCGGTGGACCCCGGCCATGGCGATCTCCTGGAGACAGCGCTACTGCGCGCGGCCGGGGACGCGGGCATCGACTTCGCGGCATTGAGGCGATCCTGCCAACTGCACCGCGATTTCACCTTCGATAACGCCCGGAAACGAATGTCGGTCGTATACCAGCGCGGTGGCGAGCTTTGGGCGGCCGTGAAAGGGGCTCCGGAGGCGATGCTGCCGCTTTGCAGGTTGCAATGGGAAACCGGTGGCGAGCGGCAACTCCAGCCGGCCGACCGTCAAGCGGCAATGGTGTCCGCCGCGCAAATGGCCAACGAAGGGTTGCGCGTATTGGCATTCGCCGAAAGAAAGCTCGAAAACACCGCCGTAACCCAAAGAGATGCCGAGTCCGATCTAACGTTCGTCGGTCTGGCAGCGTTCCTGGACCAGCCGCGTGCCGATGTGCCGGAGGCGATCACGGCATGTCACACCGCCGGCATCCGCCCGGTGATGATCACGGGCGATCATCCATCGACAGCTAGAACCATCGCGGCCCAGATTGGCCTCGATGGCGAACTGCGGCTGCTGACTGGAGATGAAGTGAATGCCATGGCGGATGGAGAATTGAAGCGGCGTGCCGCTGATATCTCCATATACGCGCGCACGACCCCGGAGCAGAAGCTGCGCATCGTCCGAGCCCTTCAAGCGCGGGGCGACATCGTGGCTGCGACCGGCGACGGCATCAATGATGCACCGGCGTTGGCGGCTGCCGACGTGGGGGTGGCGATGGGCCAAACAGGAACTGACGTGGCTCGTGAGGCCGCCGACATGATTCTGGCGGATGACAACTTTGCCACGGTCGTCGGCGCCGTCAAAGAAGGCCGCATCTCATTCGAGAATTTGCGAAAGGGAGTGCGATACTATCTGGCCTGCAAGGCGGCCTTGGTCTTAACCGCGCTGCTGCCTGTCCTGCTCGGGGTCCCCGTCCCGTTCGCGCCGATTCAGATCATTCTCATGGAGCTCTTCATGGACCTGGCGGCCTCGGCCGCATTTGTAGCGGAGCCTGCGGAACCCGACCTGATGCGCCGGCCCCCTCGCGACCCGAAACTGAAATTCCTCGACACTTTCATGGTGCAAAGCATTATTCTCCCTGCGGCTGGCCTCCTCGCAGCGGTTTGCGGCGCCTACCTGGCGACCTGGTACAGCGGCGCAGGATTAACCGCAGCGCAGACCGTGGCGTTCGCGACCTGGTTGTTGGGCCATGTCTTTCTGGCTTTCAATTTGCGCTCCGAGCGGGAACCGGTGATTCGTTTGGGCCTGTTCTCCAACTGGGTAATGGTGGTTTGGGCAATGGCAACTCTCGCTTTGTTGCTGGTGGCCACGCTGGTGCCCGGCGCACAGCAGCTCATCAAGGTAACGTCCTTACACCGCGCGCAGTGGGAGCTTGTTGCGGGAGCTGCTTTGGCGGGCACGTCTTGGATCGAGGTATATAAGCTGGCGCGTTCATTATTCGGCACGAAACGAAAGGAAATATATAAACAGGGGGAAAGGTAAAACGGCGATTGTCACCGGCGCATCTGATCAAGTTTGTCCCATGCGCCGTTGCAGGGAAGCCCTTCGCGCGGGCGTCTGCCGCCGATAGAAGACCTCGCGATATACCGCATGGACGAACTCAAAAAGCTGCGAGGCACTGCCATCCGCCAACTCTTGACAGCCGGCTGCACGGACCATCCGGGAGCGGTGCGTCACTTTATCGAATAGCTCCTCCAGCGGCTCCGCATTCTGCTGCATCGCTTGCGCCACTACGTGGGCCGTAAAGCGTGCGCCGGCCACACTCGCCACTTCCAGCGCCCGCTGCTCCTCGGACGTCAGACGTTCAATTTGGGCTTCGATCATCTGCCGGAGTGTTTCTGGCACATCGATCTCGATCTCCCCAACGGGCACTCTGAGGCGCCACTGTCCGCCCTCCCTCGCGACGAGTCCCCGCTCGGTCATGTGATCCAGCGCCGCGATCATGAACAGCGGATTGCCCTCCGAGTGTCGATAGACCAACTCGGCAAATCCGTCCGGCAGGCTATCTGCGGACTCTCCCCGAAGATATTCGGCCACGTCCTCATGCGAAAGCGGCCGTAGAGCGATTTGCCGGCATAATTGATGCGTCAGCAGCTCCGACTTCAGCTTCCTCAGCGGATGATTCGGCGCCGCCATGTCCACCGGCCGGTCGGTCATGATCACCATCGCCTTCACTTTCGTCGGCCGCCGGGCGGTGGCGGAGAGTAAGTCGACGGTTGACGGATCCGCCCATTGCAGATCCTCGAAGACCCAGAGCTGAGGCGCTTCCAGATTAAGCGCGTCCAGCGCTTCGCGGACCTCGCGCAACATGCGGTCGCGTGTGGCTCCCTGGATTTCCTGCTGGAAAGCCTGGCGGTGTTCGCGATTCACGAGCGATGGAAACTGGACCAGCCAGGTGGGTGCGTGTGCGGTTAGAATTTCCACCACACGGGCGGCTTGTGGACCCCGGCACAACTGACCCACCGCCTCCAGCATCGGGTAATACGCTTCCGTTCCACCGTAGCCTTCGACGCATTGCCCGCGGGCGATGAGCAGCGAGGGTTGCCCGGCAACGGCCTGGCGTTGGAATTCATCGACGAGGGCGGTCTTTCCAATGCCCGGCTCGCCGGTGACAAAGACGATCTGGCGCTCCCCCCGCAGGGCTTTCTCAAAGCAGGTTCTCAACTCGGCCAACTCGCGCGCTCTCCCCACCAGCCGGCCCCCGGCCTCGCCCGTCGAAGAGGGTGGTTCCCCGTCGCCAATCTCCCGCACCGCCGCCACAAACCGATACCCTCGCCGCGGCAAAGTCTCGATGAACAGGGGGTTCTTCGGACGGTCCCCCAATACACTCCGGATATCGGCGATTTGATACTTCAATACCTCGGGTTGAACGAACGTATCAGGCCAAATGGCCTGAAGGAGTTCATCCTGCGTGACCAGGCGTCCGGCATGCTTCATGAGATGGTGTAGTACGGCGAACGCTTTGGGAGTCAATAGCACTCGTTCATTCGGGCCGGCTTCGCGGCAGCGCCAGAGACACTGGTTGACGGTATCCAACCGGAAAGGGGGAAATTCCATCATGGTCGCGCACCTACGGAATTAGTCCGGTAGTACTTAGTTTAGCCAAAATCGTGTGCACAGGAACACATTCCTCGGCATTCCCGGTTCCCGGAATTCGCAATCCAATCAGGCGAACGCCGTGCGGGTGCGATCCGGATGCCGGGTTTCGATCGTCAGATCGGTCCGCCCGGATTCTCGCGCCAGGTGAGCTGCCGTAATTTCGATAACCTCAGGCAGTGGCTCGGGAACCGATTCCTCGATTCGCCGGCGAATCCAAGCCCTCCGCGCAGGCGTGAGCCAGCCCTGGAAGATCTCGCGGTAAAAGGCGTGAACGAACTCGTATTCCTGTGAAGTACCATCCCCATTCAAGTGCTGAGCCGCCGCCAGATGCACTATCCGGGAGCGGCGGGAAAGCTCGTCAAGAGTGTCTTCCACGGATGCCGGGTCCCGCTGAAGCGCGGCCGCAACCCGGTTCGCCGGGAATCTCACTCCAGCGACGCTCGCCGTTTCGAGCACCCGCCGCTCCTCTGCCGTCAAATGGTCAATTTGAGCTTCGATCATCTGCCGCAGGGTCTCCGGGACTCCGAGCTCGATGTCCTGGAGCGGGACCTTGAGCAGCAGCCTTCCGCCCTCGCGGGCAATTGAGCCGTGCTCGGTCATATGATCCAGGGCAGCGATCATGAACAACGGGTTGCCGTCCGAGCGTCGATAGATCAGCTCGGCAAAACTCTCGGGCACGCTTTGTCCGGACTCTGCTTCCAGGTATTCTGCTATTTCGGCTTTGGAAAGTGGTTCCAAAGCGATTTCCTCGCACAGGTGATGCGGCAATAACTCCTGCTTCACTCTCTTCAGCGGATGCTCCGCCATTTCCGTGTCCAATCGCCGGCTGGTAATGATCACCATCGTCTTCCCTGCTGTCCGTTGGCGGGCAAGAGCAGAGATCAGACCGGCCGTTGAGGGATCCACCCACTGCAGGTCCTCAAGAACCAGCAGCAGAGGTGCTTCCAACGCGAGCGTATCCAGAGCATCAAGGATCTCGCGCACCATGCGATCCCGCGTCGCTCCCATGATCTCCTGCTGCAAACAGTGGCGCTGTTCGGGATTCACCAGTGAAGGAAACTGGACCAGCCAGGTGGGCGCGTGGGCGGCCAGGATTTCCACTGAACGATGCCCTTCCGGGCCGCGGCACAACTGGCCTATCGCCTCCAATATCGGGTAATAGGCTTCCGTCCCACCATAGCCTTCCACGCATTGTCCGCGGGCGATGCGGAGTGATGGTTGTTCAGCGGCGGCCTGGCGTTGGAATTCATCGACCAGCGCGGTCTTCCCAATTCCCGGCTCGCCGGTGATGAAGACGATCTGCCGCTGGCCCCGCAATGCCTTGTTCAGACAGGTTCGTAATGCCCCCAACTCGCGCGCTCTGCCCACCAGTCTGCCGCGCTGAGTACCTGCCGCGGCAGGCGATTCCGGCCGGTCATCATCCCCGACCTTGGCCACGAACCGGTACCCCCGGCGGGGCAAGGTCTCGATAAAGAGCGGTTTCTTCGGGCAGTCTCCCAGTATGCTCCGGATGTCGGCTATCTGATATTTCAGGACCTCCGGCTGGACGAACGTGTCAGGCCAGACTGCCTCCAGCAGTTCGTCCTGGCTTACCAGCCGGCCGGCATGGTCCACCAGGTAACACAAGACGGCGAACGCTTTCGGAGTCAATAGGACGCGCTCCTCCTGGCCCGCTTCTCCGCGACGCCAAAGGCACTGGTTGATCGAGTCCAGCCGGAATGGTGGGAACACCTTCGCTTTGACGCTTCGAGGATTCTCGCTGCCGATCATCGTGGCCGGTCGCCTGGTCCGGTCCCCGCCCCCGGGCTGGGTGCCCGGAACGAATCTCGTGCAGTTCCGGATGGCGTTCAGCAGTTCGTCGCCGTCGACGGGCTTAGTCAAGAAATTTGCTGCGCCCGCCTTGAGCGCGCGCACCGTCATGGGGATGTCGCCGTGGCCCGTGAGGAAAATGATCGGGATCCGGGTATCGGACCTGGCAAGTTCCTGTTGCAGGTCGAGTCCGGTAAGCCCGGGGAGATTCACATCCAGCACCAAACAACTTCGCATTCCCGGTCGTGGGGCAGCCAGGAAGGCCTCCCCCGACGCAAACGTCTTTGCCGTCAAGCCCGCGGAGCGAATCAGACCTGCCACTCCTTCGCGCACGGACGCATCATCATCCACAACGTAAACCAATGGCCCTGTGTCGGTCATGGGAACTCCTGGATCTGGCGGTTTTGGGTTTAGCCGTTCGGCGGTTTCCATTTAAGGGCCGCGTTTACGGCATCAAGCAATTCGTCCTCGCCGAATGGTTTGGTCAAGTAGGCGACCGTCCAATCCGAGGCCGCTTCCGATCTCGCACGGTCGTCAGATGCATGTGCCGTGATGAATACAACCGGCACGTTATAGTTGCGTGCCACCAGGTGCTGGTGCAGTTCGACTCCGCTCATGCCCGGCAGGCGCACGTCCAAGACGAGGCAGTTCGGCTTGGGAGGAAGGGATCCGTCCAGGAACTCTTCCGCTGAGGCGAAGACCTTGGCTTCGAGGCCGGTGGACCGGATCAGGCTCTCCAGCGATTCCCGGACCGAAATGTCGTCGTCGACCACTGCTACAAAGGGGACCATTGATACTTAGATAGCAGCAGGGGGAAAAGAAGTCTATTACACCTTGGTGCTAGATCCGCGGTTCAGGGCCTCCGCCATCCGCACCAGATCCGCCACCGAATCGGAGCGCATTTTACGCATGACGTGTCCGCGATGAATCTTGACCGTGAATTCAGTGATGTTCAGTTCGGCGGCAATTTGTTTATTCAACAGACCCGAGACCACGTGCCGCATGACCTCCTGCTCACGTGCGGTCAGCGATTCGTACCGGTCCCGCAACTCACGCATCTCTGCGCGCTGCTGTCGCGTACGCCGGTCGCGGTCAACGGCTTCTTGAATGGCTCGTAGAAGTTCCTGTTCATCGAACGGCTTGGTCAGAAATTCAACCGCACCGGCTTTCATCGCCTGCACGGAGGCTGGAATATTGCCATGCCCGGTAAGAAAAACAATCGGGATCTCCATCCCGGCTTCGGCCATCCGCTTCTGCAGATCGAGCCCGCTCAGCCCCGGCAGTTGCAGGTCCAACACCAGGCAACCTGCGGTTGCGGCGGCGGGACAGGCCAGAAACTCCGGCGCGGACGCGAAGGTCTCGACCCGAAATCCCGCGGACCGAATCAAACTGCTCAGTCCCTCCCGGGCCGAGAGGTCGTCGTCCACAATCGCGACGACTGCGTCAGACCGCGGCGGTATCGGCATGGGATTCTTCTTGATGGTACTTCGGAAGCGTGAAGTGAAAGCTCGTCCCTCGGCCGTCCTTGGCCGAAGCCCAGATCCGGCCCCCGTGCATCTGAAGAATGGAGCGGCAAATCGAAAGTCCCATGCCCATGCCGCCGGGCTTGGTAGTGTAGAAGGGGTCAAATATCTTGTCGATCTGTTTCGGGTCAAGCCCTGTCCCGGAATCGTCAACCGTTACCCGCACCTGGCCGGGATCCCCATTCCGCGTAGTGATCGCCAACTCTCGCGCATGGTCGTCAACGCTGCTCATCGCCTCGATCGCATTCATGACCAGGTTCAGTACCACCTGCTGCAACTGCACGCGGTCGCCGGAAACCGGGGATAGGTCATCCGCAAAACGCGTTCGGATGGTGACGCTCTTTCTTTTTGCTTCATCCCCGACGAGGGCGAGGACTTCCCGGATGGTTTCATTCAGATCCAGTTCTTCTATCGGCGTGACAGTTCTTTTGGTCATGGCGCGGATGCGGGCGATGATTTCCCCGGCGCGCTTGCCATCGCGGACGATCCGGCGCGCTGCCTCCCGGGCTTCCTCGATGTCGGGCACGTCTCTCCCCAGCCAGCGCAGACAGGCGCTGCCGTTGCTCACCACGCCCGAAATCGGCTGGTTCACCTCATGCGCCACCGAGGCCGCAAGTTCCCCCAGGATGCTCACCCGATTGATGTGCGCCAGATCCGCCTCGAGCTGGCGGAGCTTCTCGCGCTCTGCTTCGGCCCGCAAGCGGTCACTGATGTCGCGGGCAACTTTCAGCAGGAAACGACTTCCGTTGTACCAAAACGAAGTCGTGCTTGCTTCGACCGGGAACACCGTGCCGTCCTTCCGCCGGTGCGAGTGCCTGTCCAACACGGTTTCGAGCGCCGCCGGCTCCGTCTTTGACCTTTGCCGCGACTCCGAATCCAGATGCAAGTCGATCGGATCCATCCCGATCAGTTCCTCCCGGGTGTACCCAAGGCTCGTGCAGGCGGCCTGGTTTACGTCGAGAATAGTCCCTCTTTCGGAGTCGAGCACAAAGAAGGCATCGGCTGCATGATCCACAAATGTGCGGAAGCGCATCTCGCTTTCGCGCAGTGCTTCCTCGGCCCGTTTACGTTCCGTAATATCGACGGAAGTGCCGACCAGCTTGACCACCTCTCCGGCATGATCCAGGACAAGGTGCCGGATTGTGTGAAGGTGTTTTACAGTTCCGTCGGGCAACAGGATCCTGTAATCGTCGGCACTGTCCGTCTTTTCGCGGAGCGACTTCGCGAACAGCTCCCTACACCTGTTCCGATCCTCGGGATGGATGCGTTGAAAGACCGCCTCCCGGCTCGGTGGACCGTCCTCCGGATGGAATCCCCAGATCCGCAAGTCTTCCTCTGAAACGTAAACGTATTTGTCAGACGCCAGGTCCAAGGTCCAGCTACCGGTGTGGCTCAGCCTTTGCGCCTCCGCCAGATAGGACTCGCTTTGCCGCAGACTTTCCTCCGCCCGCCTGCGATCGTCGATGTCAGTGCTTGTGCCGTACCACCTGACGATCTTTCCGGTTTGATCGTGCAAGGGCACATTGCGGATCAGCAGCCAGCGATAATGCCCGTCCTTACTGCGCACCCGCGCTTCAATCTCCATGGCCTTCCCGGACGCGATGGCTGCGCGCCATACCGCGAAGAAATGATCACGGTCGTCGGGGTGAAGCAATTCCTGCCAGCTACCGCCAAGCGCCTGTTCCAGAGAGATCCCGCTGAATTCCAGGAAACGCTGGTTGATGAAATCGATCGAGCCATCCGGCTGAGCGCTCCACACGTACGCCGGGATGGTCTCGATCACGTCCCGCAGCCGCTGGAACTCCCGGTGCAGCCAGCGGACACGCAACCGGTGGGCCTCCCACACCAATGCCAGAAAAGCGATGACGCAAAGAGCGTAAAACCAGCCGGTCTGGTAAAAGTGCGGCCGCAGCGCGAAACGCAACCTGGTCCCCTGATCATTCCAGATCCCGAAGTTGCTCGCCGCAATCACCTCGAAAGCATATTCGCCGGGCGCCATGTTCGTGTAATGCGCCGTGCGGCGGGTGCCGGCGTCCACCCAATCCTTGTCATATGGTTGAAGCCGATACCGGAAACGCACTTTTTCCGGCGCGGCGAGACTCAGGGCCGTGAAGCGGAAATCGAAAGTGTCGCTGCCGGCGGGTACGGAGCTCTTGCCCTCGTGGGCCAGGGGCCACTGATTTGCCGAAGCTTCCTCCAACACCACGGGCGGAGGGAGGCGGCTGCCGGCGGCGGGATCAATGGCGACAACCCCGCGCAACGTGGGGAACCATATCCGCCCATCGGTAGTCTTCCAGATTCCCGGGTTCCCCCCATTGCATTCGCTCGTCCTCATGCCCTCGGCGATCCCGTAGGTGACCGGCAAAATGGAAGAGATTTTCCCATCGGCAAAATCATTCAGCTCCTTCAAGCTGAGGCGAAAGATATTGTGGTTGGAGCTAGCCCAGAGATTGCCCTTTCCGTCGTCCATCATGCGCAGCAACATGTCGTTGGGCAAGCCGTCCTTGCTGGTAATCGCCTTCAACCGGCCTTCGCGCCAGCGGAACAGACCTCCACCCTGGGTGGCAAGCCAGAAAGTCCCGTCCGACTCCTGATAGACGCTCGCGATGTTGGCTGGTAGATCTCGATTCTGTTCGTGCGGGATAGCTTTGTCGCCGTGCACATAGAAGATCCCTTCGACGCCCGCCACCAAAAGGCGATTATTCCGGTCCTCCATGATCTCGTGCACGTCGGAAACACCGGGAATCCGATCCCACTTCCCCTCACGAAAGCGATAAAGTCCGCCGTGACGATCCTCTTTGGCCGCACCAATCCAGAGCGTGCCCTCGCCATCCTGATAAATGACGTTCACGGCGGGTGCTTCAACACCGAAATGGCTGACGATGCCCGACCGGTAACGATACAGCCCTCCATATCCACCGAACCACAGGTCGCCATCGCGTGTCTGGGCAATGGCCAGAGTATCGTTCACGCCTGGCAGCAGATGAAAGCGATTCCCATCGAACCAGTAGAGCGAAGCGCCGCCCTGCCAAACGCGACCTTCCCGGTCCTGAAACACAGCATAGAAGCCGGAGTCCGACAGACCTTCGCTTTTTGCATAGGCAGTCAACGGGGCTGGCCGGAGGCGAAGCAGCCCGGTCCCGACCATTCCTACCCAGAGATTGCCTTCCCGATCCACCAGGAGGCTGCGTACCTTGGGCAATTCGCCGCCATTTGCCGGTAAGGGTAACGCCTCAGGGGGGCTGAGCCTCCCGTCCACAGTGCGGACGAGTCCGGCTGGGGTGAGGAGCAGCAATTGCCCATTGTCCTCCGCCATGGTAACGGCGTACTCGGGATGCGGGTCCGCCAACGGGCGACTACCAATAGGCGGCAGCGGCACATCGGAGAATACTCCTTCGTGATAACGCACCAGCCGATACGCATCGCGAACCGCAATCCAGACACTTCCGTCGCGAGCCTCGTGAACAAGAAAAACGCTTGGGTTGGGTACTTTCAAGCTCGCCACAGAGCCATCGGCAGCGAAACGCAGCACTTCCTGCCCCGAGCGAAACCAAATGCTTCCGTCCCGCGCCTGAAGATAAAACTCCCGGACCGCCTTCCCATGGTGACTCGGGTAAGCTACCACCCTCGCGCCGGCAACGCGGGCTACTCCTCCCGATGTGTTGAGCCAGACGTTTCCTTCGGCGTCTCCGCGAATCGAGCTGATGAATCCGCTCGGCAGGCCGTCGCGCTCGGTATATGTGGTGACAACGCCGTGGTCCAGCCGGCTAAGACCGGCGCCCGCAGTGCCGATCCACAACCCACCGGAGCGGCCTTCATACAGAGAGATGATCCGAGTGCTGCCGAGGCCTGCCAAATCCTCAGAACCGAATACTCGAAACCGTTGGCCGTCAAAACGGGCGAGCCCCCCGAACGTGCCTAACCAAAGATAGCCGTCGTGGTCCTGCACCAATGCATTCACGGAGTCCTGCGGCAGGCCCTGATCAGTTTGCCAAAGCGTCGCAATGTATTGCGAGGGCCGCGATTGTGCGTATGCAAGCCCGCTTAAAAAAACGGCGAGCAGACCAGCGGTGAGCGCAACCGCGGCGCGATTCCGTCTCCGGCGCCAGACTCCACCCGGCTCGCCAACTTCGGCGCCGAATCTCTCCGCTTTCAGAAGCCCGGTACCCATAGGCTCCTCCGTCCTCGATTCTCTTGCTTGCTGCAGTCGATTTTATCACCCTGATATCTCCTTATCAGGCGCAATTGGGCCCCCGAACATGCAAGATGCGTTGGACTTCCAATTGCAATCGACTACGATGTCGTTCCACGAAAGAAAGAGGTGCGCGATGCTCATCGCACTCCATTGTCCCAACGAAACTGAGCCGTGCGCCCAGTTACGGCGATTGCTTCGGCGAGTTAGCAGCCGGGCGCTGGCGCTTTTCCAGAAGAGGGATGCCGCTGCTGGCTGTTCAGTCAACGACTGGCTTCAGATCGAAAATGAACTGGCGTTCAGGGACCAGAGACGACCGTGCTGACCCAATATTGCTTTCGGCCCCGCGGCGGCGCGGTGGGCCCGACTTAACCGGCACCGTCGTCCGGGCGGGCGGTCGCGCAGTATGGAGAGGCTGTTCCGCCTTCAGAAGCCCGCGCCGCGATAGCGAAGGGGACACCTGTACCCGCCTCACACACTGATAACGGGACATGGCGACTCGCGAATAATGGCGTAGGCGTTCGTTGGCAGGTTGCCCGGAAGTCCTTCTTGCGCGCCTCGCCCAATGATCAACAGGTCCGCGCCGCTCGATTTTGCGAAGGATCAGACGGTCTTTCGCGATTCGCCCGCCCGGACATAGATTCCCGGCACATCCGATCCGGTAGCGGCTACGAGCTTCTCCAGGTCTGAGCGCGCCAGGTTCGCCAGATCCGACTTCCAATCGCCGCCAAACGGGATTTCAAGACCGGGTTCGAGCGCGGGTATGGCATGGACGATATTCAGTTGCGCATGAAAGTCACTCGCAAAGTGCGCTGCCCAGGTCAGGGTCTCCTGGCTATGGCCATCGAGATCCACCGCGCAGGCTATGTTCGCGAACGCAAGTGGAAGGTGATGCGGAGGCTGCTCCATGTGAACTCCAGTGAGGACTGGGCACGGCACATCATGCAGTACCTTCGCCGTAACAGAGCCGATGAGGAATCACCGCAACACTCCCAATCCATGCGTCGGCATTGCTATCAGCTTCACTCCTTCGGTACGAACAAACCCAGCGATCTGCTCTGCCGGATCGCCGACCGATACCAGGCGGCGAACAGTAACACCCCGAAGCTCGTAATTCCCGAACGTAGCCAATTGCGCACTGGTTTCAGCCATGACATCCCGTGGCGCCGGAAAGATTTTAGGCCCGGCAAGATCCGCTGGGAAAATGGTATCACCGGGACTTAACACGTGCAGCAGCGTGACTTCGGCGCTGTATCTATCCGCGATGACTTTCGCATAGCGCAACATGCCGCGCGACTGGTCGGAGAAATCAACAGGAACGAGAATATTCGAAACTGGCTTCATTACTTTGCCTAACTTTGCCTCCACTCCCGGAGCGCCGGGCGACCGCCGATAGCGCGCCTCATACGCTAATCACCGGCCGGGGCGACTCCCGAATGATCGAATATGTGTGAGTCCGTAGGCGGCCAAGAGGATGGTTGAGTTGACCGCGGCCGATCACCACCAAATCCGCCCCGAGATCCTGAGCGGCGTCGTGGACCACCTGCTCCGGCTTTCCGCCCCTCACGCATACCTCAAAGGCCGTTCCAGCTTCCTTCTGCAAACCGTCGATTGCGTCGTGCGCAGCCTTGAAAAGGAATTCACGAAACGGCTGTCCTCCCTCATCATCCGTAGCCGGACAGCCTTGAACGGCGTGAACGAGTTGGACTTCGCAGTGTCGGATGCTCGCAAATTCAGCCGCCCATCGGATCAGCCGGGCATCTGCCGGCTGGATATCAATGGCGCACAACAGCCGTTCGCATTTCTCAGGATTCTCCGAAAGCAGTTCCGGTGAATGCACGCCCGTCCACACGGGGCACGCAACGTCGTGGAGGACCTTGGCTGTCACAGATCCCAGGAGAAACCGCCGAAACGGACTGTAACCATGTGTCGGCATCATGATCAGGCCAACATCGTTTGCCTTGATATAGGAAATGATCTCGTGCGCCGCTTCTCCATCCACCATGGTTCTATGCAGGTTGGCTGTGGCAAACTCCGAAATCATAAATGATCCGAACTCCGCCTGACGCTGCTTCCGGCATTCTTCTGCGATTGCAATCGCAGTTCCGGTGTAGTCCTCGGGTGGCGAGTAGGTCGGGAAAAGGAATTCGTGAACGTATAGCATATCGATCCGCGAGCCAAACCAGCCCGCCATGGCCTTTACGAATGGTGCTGCTTTCCGGTCTTCTTCGGACATGTCGACCGGGAAGAGGATACGCTTGAAATCGATTATCATTTCACCTCTGTTTGTGCTGGAACCGGATGCCCGAACTGGCGCCGCCGCAGCATTTGAAAGCAGCCGATGTCCGGCTAACGGATGGAAGCGCAGCGGCTCAGAGAAATTAGGGCACGTCACTGACCACTCCTGCCGAGCCCGCAACGACAACTGCTGTCTCAGCGCCCGTGCTGCGCTCCAATGCCGATGTTCAACAAATATGTCCGGAGACGTCCGGACTTCGTCACGGCACAATCCATCAATGGCGCTCGTGCGCAGTCCTACCGAGCAGGATGCGCTTTCCAAACTCCACGAGAAATAGATAGACGATCGTCGCACCCGCGAGATAAGCGAAATAGCCTCCGGGCAGAGGAACGAAACCAAGTATGCCGGCCAGCGGAGTGACCGGCAAAAGCGCGCCGAGTGCCACGATCGTGAGAGTAGTCAAGCTCAGCGGTAGACTGGGCCGGCTCCGCAGAGGATTCTGCGTGGTGCGAATCACGAAAATTACCAGCGTCTGCGTCGCCAGCGACTCGATAAACCAACCCGTATGGAAAAGAGCCTGATTGGCGTGGAAGAAATGAAGCAGCACGTAAAACGTCAGGAAATCAAAAATCGAGCTGATCGGACCGATGAACACCATGAATCTACGGATCAGCCCGATGTCCCATTGTTTCGGCTTTCGGAGGAAATCGTCGTCGACGTTGTCCGTCGGGATGGTGATTTGGGACAGGTCGTACATGAAATTATTGAGCAGGATCTGCGTGGGCAACATGGGCAGAAACGGCAGGAACGTCGAAGCGCCTGCCATGCTGAACATGTTGCCGAAGTTCGAGCTCGTGCCCATCAGGAGGTACTTCATGACGTTCCCAAAAGCCTTGCGCCCCTCGGTGATTCCGGCGGCCAGAACGTCGAGTCCGGGCTCGACCAGAATGATATCGGCGGCCTCGCGAGCCACGTCTACGGCGGACGAGACGGAAATGCCGACATCAGCGGCGTGAAGAGATGGCGCGTCATTGATTCCGTCGCCCATGAATCCCACCACGTGCCCGCTGTGTTTCAGCGCCAGGAGGATCCGGTTCTTCTGCGCCGGCGAGACCCGCGCGAAGACCGTGGTCTCTTCGGCAACATGCGCCAGGGCGCCATCGGTCATCTTCTCGATTTCATCGCCGAGGACAATTTTGCCCGGTTCGAGGCCAACCTGGCTGCAAACGTGAGCGGTGACGAGGTCGCCATCGCCCGTGATGATCTTGACTTGCACGCCATCCTGTCGCAGTGTGGCCAAGGCCTCGGCAGCATCCGGCAAAGGCGGGTCTGTAAAGGCCAGAAAACCCACCAGAATAAGGTTCTGCTCGTCGTCAGCCGTATAGCTTGCGCGGGCCTGGACCTCTCGGTAGGCCACGGCGAGCACGCGGAATCCCTGCCGGCTCAATCCCTCGTAGGTCGCGCGACAGCGGCCAAGCGCCGCCGCGTCCAGAAGCGCGGTGCGGCCGTCCGATTCGTAACTGACGGAGCGATTCAGGATTCCCTCGGGCGCTCCCTTGCTGATCAAAAACCGTCTGGATTGGCGCTCCACCACGATCGAAAGGCGGCGGCGCTCGAAATCATAGGGGATCTCGTCGCACTTTTCGTAGAATGCCGCTTCCTCGGGCGCGGGCTTTTCCATTATGGCCATGTCGAGCGGACTACGGATGCCCGTCTGAAACTTGCTGTTGCCGTAGGCCACGAGAAAAGCCCGCTGGGAAGGTTGCCCGAAAGCATCGACACATTGATCGAGTTTCATATTGCCGCTGGTGAGCGTGCCGGTTTTGTCGCTGCACAGCACGTCAATGCTGCCGAAATTCTGAATGGCCGAGATGTGCTTGACAATGACCTTCTTCCGAGCCATGGCGCGCGCGCCATTGGCCAGGGTCACGGAAACGATCATGGGCAAAAATTCCGGGGTGAGTCCGACGGCTAACGAAACGGCAAAGAGGAGGGACTGAAACGTGTTCTGATGCCTCACCAGACTGACCACTACCAGGAACATGACCAGGAATAGCACCGTGCGGGTAAGGAGCAGGCTAAAATCCTTCAGGCCGCGATCAAACGCCGTCTGCTCGGGTCGCGAGGCGAGGCGGGCGGCGATGTCGCCGAAGCAGGTTCTGGCGCCGGTGGCGACAACCTGGGCCCTTGCGGTTCCACTGACGACGGAGGTCCCGAGGAAGACCATATTCTCCGCGTCGGGCCTGCTGGAGACCTCCTCGCCTCGCGCCTGTTTTTCGACTGGAAGAGACTCGCCCGTCAAAGCGGCTTGTTGAATATAGAGGTCGCGGGACTCCACTAGTCGCGCATCGGCGGGGACCAGATCTCCGGCTGAGAGCCGCACGACGTCGCCGGGAACAATATCGACACAGCGAAGTTCCCGCCAGTTCCCGTCGCGCAGTACAGTGGCGGTAGGCGCCACCCGCTGCCGCAAATGCTCCATCGCTCTTTGCGATTTATGGGTCTGGGTAAAATCGAGCGTGTTGCTGAGCACGACAATGGCGATAATGATTCCGGCATCGGTCACCTCGCCGAGAGAGATGGAAATCGCGGCCGCGATCAGCAATATCAAGACAAGGGGATTGAGGAACAGGCGCAGGAACTCGAGAATTGCCGAACGGCGCTTAGCAGGAGCGGGATCATTCGGACCAAACCGGGTTAGCCGCGCCGCGGCCTCCTGAGAGGTCAATCCGGCCGCCACCGCGGTAGAGCCCGACGTACCGACAACAGGCTCGGCCGGTTTCGGCGGCGCGCTCACCGCATCACCTCTGACTTCACGGAAATTTGCTGATTCAAGCTGGCCACGAGCTTATCAATGCTTTTCTGGACGGCATGGCTCATTTCCAGAACCACGGAGTTTACGTTTCGGGTTCCGACTTCCGACGTCTCGCCTGCCTCACCAGCCCACACCGTCGCGCCGGTACGCAGGTCAAGCAACTCCGCCGATAGTCTCGCCGCCACGCGGACCCCTTCGGCCGAATCGATCTCCTCCAGTTGTTCGATCCGGCCGCTCATGACATAGTCCTGCCGGCCCTGACCGTCATACGGCTTTACGAACGAGAACAAGTGCGACGAGCGGAGTGCCTCGATCATGCCGGAGGTGACCATTGCCGCAGGCTCGGCGGCCCACCGGTGATACTCGTAGAATCCGATTTCCGCCGGAGCCTGACGGTAGACAATACGCCCCTGTCGCAGGTAGGCCGGAGTTTCGAACGGGCGGACGGCCAGGGTCGCCCGCAAACGCGGATCGGTGGCCGTCGATCTCGGTGCGGCCGGAAGATCCAGTGTGTAGTAATGCGGATAAAGGATCTTGCCCCCGCAACCGGCCATCAGCAGCGCATATATCCATGCGCCACAAGTGAAGAGTCTTCGACGGGTCATTTGGGGACCTTCCGATCTTTTGGCTGTCTGATCCGCACAAGGCTCCATGGCCGCTCCTTTACGGACTCCGTCAGGTCTCTCAAATTGTCAGTGGTGATCCGAAGGTTCTCCAGCGCATCGTTCATGCCTTGATCTTTCGCTCGCAGGGACGATTGCACGTCCTCAACCAGACCACGTGCCTGATCTAGTGTTTTCTGCAATTCGGCGAGGTCCGCCTTCAGTGGTTCGCGGACCGCTGTAATCGTATCGTTCGCGTTCGAGACAGTTGCGTTCACGTTATCCACAGTCGGACTCAGTTTTGCCACTAAAGTATTCGCGTCGTCGGTCAACTTGGCAATCTGGTCGGTGATGTGATCGATTTTCGGCGACATGCTGGTGATCATCCCGTCGGCATTCGTCAGAATCTCAGCCACATGCTGCTGATTCGGCTTACTGGTAAGTTCGTTCAGATTTGCGATCAACTTCCGCGCGTCGCCGGTAAGATCGTTTACGTCCTTCTGCACCGACCCCAGCAGGCCGTTAGCCGAATCGGCGAGTGCGACGATCTTGCGCTGCGTATCGTCAATGCTGACGCTTTCCTGGGAAGCGATCACGCCGTTTGGCGGCAGGCGGGGTGCATCATTCGATCCCATGCTGATAGAGATGCAAGGACTGGTGATGATCGTGACCGATCCTAGCTTCGCCATCGAATTGGCGTTCACCGGCGTGCCCTGCTTCAGATCCATCAGAATTTCGATTCGGGTCGGATCTTGCGGGTCGGGGCGCACCGCCGTGACGGTGCCGACCTTAATGCCGCCAAACAGAACATCCGCGCCTGACTCCAACCCGCCGGCATACCTGAGGTAGGTCCGGTAAGGAACCCGAGCTCCCCGCATCTGCATGTTTGTCAGGCGATAGATCGTCCCCAGCAATATGGCCATGGCGGCCAGAACGAAGGCGCCGACTTTGGCTTCCGTGCTCATGATAGTGCTCCCGCCATCCCGGCCAGTTCTCGAAAACGATTCTGGACCGCTGGGCTTTCCGCGATTGGATCGGCTACCCGGTCCAGGAACTGCCGGATCCGCGGATGGGTGCTCGCGCGGAACCCATCTTTGCTGTCCACGGCGATGAGCGAGCCCTGGTAAAGCATCGCAATCCGGTCAGCGGCGCGGAAGGCACTGGCCAGTTCGTGCGTCACCACCAGGATGGTCATGTGAAAGGCGCGCTTCAACAGCAGAATCAGCTCATCCATGCCCGCCGCCACAATCGGATCGAGCCCCGCCGAGGGTTCGTCAAACACCAGAATCTCGGGGTCGAGGGCGGTGGCGCGTGCGACAGCCGCGCGCTTCTTCATGCCGCCAGACAACTCCATGGGCATCCGTTTGACGGCTTCGCCCAAACCCACGGCCGCCAATTTCATGTACGTCATGATCTCGATAACGGGATCGGCCAAATCAGTCAATACGTGCAACGGCAGGGCGACGTTCTCTTCCAGCGATAGCGAATTGAATAAGGCACACTCCTGAAAAGCCACGCCCATCTTCGAGCGAATCGCCTTCAGTTCCTGCGGGGAGCAGCGATTGATGTCGACGCCCCGGATCCTCACGGTGCCGGAGTACGGCCGCTCCAGTCCGATGATGTGCCGGAGCATGGTGGTCTTTCCGGAACCGCTGCCGCCAACCAGGGCCAGGACTTCGCCCGCCTGGATGTCCAGGCTCACACCGTCCAGCACACGGCGGCCTTCATAGACAACCGTTAAGCTTTCGACCGAAATGATCGGGTCCGCCATAAAACTACTTCCAATGCAACATGTAGAAGATAGCCGTGAAGAAGACGTCCGCCAGGATGACGAAGAACGTGGACCAGACGACGCCGGAAGTCGCAGCCCGGCCGACCGCGTCCGGCCCGCCGCGCACCCGGAAGCCCTCCAAACAGCCGACGTTGACAATAATCGCGGCGAATACCACACTTTTCAAGACTCCAGTAAGAACATCGCGCAGATAGATAGAGTCAGCGACGTATTGGAGATACATGGAGAGCCGGAGATTCGTCTCGAACAACATGAAAAGCCATCCGGCCAGCATGCCAAGAACGTTGCTCATGATGCTGAGACACGGGATCACAATCATGGTGGCCACGTATTTCGGGGCGAGCACGAACTCCATCGGATCGACAGCCATGGTACGCAGGGCGTCGATCTCACTGGTCACCACCATCGTTCCGATTTCGGCCGAAAACGCCGACCCGGACCGGCCGCTCACGACAAAAGCGGTTAACAACGGCCCCAGTTCGCGCGTGAACCCGATCGCCACCGTGTCCATGACGTATTGCAGGGCCCCGAACCTCCGAAGCTCCGCTCCGGTTTGCATCGCCAGGATGAATCCCGCGCAAACGGACATGATCCCGACCATGGGCAGCGCATCAACTCCGATTACGGCCATCTGCTGCAGGGCCGCCCGCCAGCGGCCGCGCTTGCCTACGATTGGTAGTACGCGAGGGGAAGCGCACAGTCCCCCCCAGAACTGGATGGTAAGCCCGCCGATATAGGCTAGTCCCCGATTCACGCTCCCCCCAACAGCCTCCAGAACGTTCATGTGTTGACCTCCGGCACCGGGGTGTCGAAGAACCGATCCAGGTGAATGATCTCGAAGAGGTAGCGCGGCTGATCTTTCATCCCAACCAGGATCAGCCGCATACCCTGCTTGCGTGCAATCCGGACCGCTTCCACCAGCGTGGCTAATCCGGAGGTGTCGATGTACGAGACATCCGACAGATCGACGGATACCGTTGCCGGCTTTGCACGCAAGGCATCACGCAGCGCCCGGCGCATCTCTCCCGAATTTTCAACTGTGATCCGGCCGTGCATGACAACATCGTCATGCACCGCCGAACCACTATGGGAAGCATGGAGATCGTGGGGCACGTCCGCACCTCTTGCTTACCGGACGCTTGCGGCGGGTCTGCCCCGGCCGTTTAGCATCGCCTGGACTTTGGAAGCTTGATCGTGGTTTAGGGTGGTTTCGAGAACCGTGCCTCCATACCCGCGAAACTCCTCAGCCATTTTTTCGGGATCGACGGCGCGAAGCAGCGCGAAAATAGCGGAGTCCCGAGGTTGAATCATGCCGGCGGCGGTTTTGACGAACGTATCGGGGATGCCGAACTCCTCCTTCCACCACTTGGCGTCCAGCGCGCCGCCAATCGCACCGGCGGCACTGCCGCCCAGCGCCAACGCAGCTACAGTACCTGCCACTGCCACGCCACTGGCCCCGGCGGTGAAAGGGAGCGCGATCAGCGCTGGAATCAATGCGCCCCAGAAGGCGCCCAAAGCCGCTTCCTGGCCGGTTGTCATCTGGTAACTCTCGTCCACATGCAACTGGCCGGTATGGTCCCGGTAAACAGCGACCGCGTCCTCCAGGTCGACAGCCCACTCGTCGTTCAGTCCGCTGAGCTTGTGGACAACCTCTCCGGCGCGGAATATGTCGCCTTTGAATGCCACCACGATCAGTTGTGCCATTGTCATCTCCTCATTGTGGGCTGTGAGCCACAGCCGACTATTTTTCCAGCCGTGCGGCCGCTTCTCTCATTTGTCCGGCCACCAGGTGCTTCAGGTTTTTCTCCGCTTGTTTGTACTGCCCGCGGAGTTGTTTGACGCGCGCATCCAGCGTAGCCTTGACCTCGCCCTGCGCCTTTTCAGCCCGTTTCTGAAGGGCCTGCACTTCAGCTTCGGTCTCGCTTTTGATTTGCTGCGCCCGCTGCTCGGCCTGGTCTAACTCGGACTGCAGCTTGGCATTCAACTTGTCAATCTTGGCCTGGAGTTTGGCCTTGCGTTCGCCCCGGACACGGGACAACTCTTTCTTCAGTCCTTCGATCTCGGCTCGTAACGCAGCTACGTCCCTGGCGCGTTCCTCGTCCTGCACCAGGCGCCTGGCCTTGCGCAGCACGGTTCCGCCCAGGGCTTCCATCCGGGTATCCACGGGAGTGACCCATTCCTCGCTGATATCCGCGATTACGGCGCACTTCCCGGCGGTTAGAGTGGCAGCCACGCCGTCGACGAACTCCGCGTCGACTCCCGCCACGTGCAAGTCGCCGATGCTGCCCGCCAGTGTGCCGGCCACAGCACCGACAGCCAGGCCGATAGGCCCTTCGAGGAGCCCAATCAGGGCGCCAATTGCGGTCCCCGCGACCGCGCGGATTGGAAAATCCTCTTCGTCTTCCTTCAGCGTGACCGTACCGTCGGCGTTCTTCTTGATGACCGCCGCGGCATGAATCGCGATGCTTCCCTCGTCGTCGAGCTGCTTGAGGGCGTGCGATCCCTCGTACGCCTTCGCTTCGTCATTGAATACGATTACCAACATTCGTTCCATTGAGAACCTCCTTCATTTGTTCCAAATTCACGCGGCCTCGAAGGCCGACCCGGTGGGCAGGTGGTGGATCGCTGAGGCGAAGGCGCTCACAGCCACGCCATCGAA
>Ga0181521_10000856_pt1 | contig 37896 bp, 38 predicted proteins | sample PEATcosm2014_Bin_32_FD_119764 | JGI IMG/M metagenome (GOLD analysis project Ga0181521, IMG submission 119764) | Peatland microbial communities from MTU Mesocosm Facility, Houghton, MI, USA - PEATcosm2014_Bin02_60_metaG | ecosystem: Environmental > Terrestrial > Soil > Wetlands > Peat | place...
CGTCTCCTGGCAGCCCGACGACGAAGCAACTCACTCGCCGTTTCACCCCGGGGGTGTAGCTCAGCTGGAAGAGCGGCGGCTTTGCAAGCCGTAGGTCGAGGGTTCGAGTCCCTTCACCTCCACGATGTGATGTCGAAGAATTTTCACGATGTGATGTCGAAGAATTTTGGGGACGTGGGGACGTGGGGAGTCTGTGGGGCATGGCGGAGGCGCTCCGGAGGCGGACCAACACGGGACACGGCCGAGAAGCGCCGCGCGCTAGAGCGTTGGTTCTGGAAGCGGAGGTGCAGGCTCCAACTTCGGGGTCCGGGTCGTCCCGGTGCCTCCCTGTTGCGTGACGTCGGGACACGGCAGAGCGAAAACCCGGAGCAATTCCGACTCAAGGCGCGTCGCAGTTCGGACGAGACACCAGGTTGGGGCGGTGACTGCGATGTTCAGGTGGGGGCCCGGCGTTCAGATTGGGGAATTGACCTTGGCACTCTGTCACTCACCGAGCCGGAGGTCGCCGTTATGCTGCTGCGTTCGCTCTTGCGTTCGCGGCGTAGGCCCCCACCGCCGGCAGTGGATGAGGGTCCCGTCGCCTGCGAACACATGGCGGTGCCGGTTGGGAAGAGAAACCAATACTGTGGGAGAACGGGCTGAATGAGCACGAGAACTGCTATTCGGGTGGGGACGGATGTCGTGGCGGTCCATCAGGTGGCCGATAGCGTCGCCCGTTTCGGTACTCGCTACTTGCAGCGCATTTACACCGAGCACGAGCTCGGCTCCTGTGAGGGCTCGCCAGCGATCCGGGCCGCCAGTCTGGCTGCCCGCTTTGCCGCTAAGGAGGCGACCATCAAGGTTCTGCGCCCTGTCGGCCACCAGCCTGATTGGCGGTCTGTAGAGGTGCGCCGACATTCCGCCGGCTTTTGCACCATGGCCCTCTCGGGTCATGCTGCGGAATTGGCCGACCAGGCAGGCATCGCCGATCTAGCCGTCAGCCTCACCCACGAGGGGGACGTTGCCGCGGCCGTGGTGGTCGCGCTCTGCGACTCAGGGGCCGACGCGGTTGAGCGGTCCGGAGCTCCACTGGTCCCGGTCCACTGTGGTGGGGCCGAATGATGGACGAGTCGATCCGTAACATTCTGGCCGAGCACGGCAACCTCCCCCTCGACGTGGCCAAGATCCGCGACGAGGACGACCTTTACCAGGCGGGGCTGACCTCGCACGCGAGCGTCAACGTGATGCTTGCACTCGAAGACGAGTTCGGCGTCGAATTTCCCGAGACAATGCTGTGCAAGAGCACCTTCGAGTCCGTGGCCGCCATCCGGGTCGCCCTCAGCGCGCTGACTGGGCCTTAGGCTTCTTAGGGCGGCCGAGTAGTGATTCCTCCTCGGATCGCCATCCTGCACCACCCCCGGTCCCTCGCACCGTTCGGCCTATTCCAGGCAGTGGGTGGCGCTGCGGAACTGCTGTGGGTGGTGGACGACACGGTGAGCGGAGACCCGCAGCTGCTCAGGATCCTGAGCCGCACCGGCACCGTGGTGCCCATCGGTGGGCTGGACCACGACGAGGCGTCGGGCGTCCTCGCCACTTACCGACCGGACGGGATCGTCTCCTTCGTCGACGACCATATTGAGCTGGCCGCGGCCCTCGCCGAGCGACTTGGCCTGCCGTACCACAGCCCCCAGGTTGCGGCCAACGTGGTGGACAAAGCGCGCCAGCGTGTCGCCCTCGCCCGGGCAGGCGTTCCCGGGCCGCGCTTCTGGCAGGTCCCGGGAGGCCTGCCCACAGATCAACTCGCCTGCCTCGCGGGTACCATCCGCTACCCGGGGGTGCTCAAGCCGGACCACGGCAGCGGCAGCAGAGGCATCGTCCGGGTCGCCAGCCCCGAGGAACTGGTGGGACTGCTCGCCGGCAGCCCTACCGGTTCGGTAGTGGAGGAGTACCTCAGCGACGCTCCTGATGGGGACAGATTTTTCGCGAGCTACTTCTCGGTGGAGAGCGTCGTGAGTGCCGGGCGGGTGAGCCACGTGGCACTGACGGGGAGATTCCCTCTGGCCGAGCCCTTTCGGGAGACAGGCAACTTCATCCCAGCGCTGCTTCCTTCCCCCCTCCAGCGCCCGGTGCTCGAGATGGTGGAGGCAGCCGTGGAAGCGCTGGGTATCGAGACCTCCGTGGTCCATACCGAGATCAAACTGACGCCGGAAGGGCCGAGGCTGGTAGAGGTCAACGGACGGCTCGGAGGTCGTCCGCCTTTCGTGCTCCAGAGCGTCTCAGAGGTGAATCTCTTTCAGGTGGCCTGTCAGGTTGCGACAGGCGTCCCGGTTTCGATCGAGGGCCCGGTGGCCTGCCAGGGCGTGGGTTTCTGGCTGATGTTCCAGCCGACCGTGACGGCTCGTCGGCTGGTTTCCCTGGAAGGACTCGATCACCTCCAAGCGGTGGAAGGGGTCGAGGCAGTCAGTGCCACCCGGCAGCCAGGAGAGGCAGTCGACTGGAGGGAGGGTACGGACTCCCAGGTGCTCACCGTTCGTGGGCGTGCTGCCAACCATGACCAACTTCGCCAGGTGATCAAGACCATCCGGAGTACGGTCACGCCGGTCTACGAAGAGGGGAATGGCGGAGTTCCCGTCACGACCGCGACGTTTTCCGCCGGGACGGGTATCTGAAGCCGCTCCGGGTTCCGAATGCCGGAGCGACGCCCGCCGCGCATCGACCGCGCACCCCGTCGTACGAAAGCGAATGAGCAGAAGGTTGAATCCCACCTCGGGATGGCTCTGAATCCTGCACCGCTCGCTGTCGTTGACCGTGCTGAACGCTGTCTGGCCGCCGCACACTTCTCTGTCGGCGGCGTCCTGACCATCCTCATCGGTGTCGCCGTGGCTGCGGGTCTCCTGACGAGGGGCTGCACACTGCAGAGACCAGCTCGAACTGCCTATTTTCGATTGTAGGCTGCTGCGGTGAGCGCTCCCGAACGCCAACTGGAGCCCCATGGGCCTGGGTTATTGGGGCTCGTGCTGCGCCATGCGGCCGAGCGTCCGGCGGCACCGGCCTTGAAGGATGACGTCGAGGCACTTTCTTACGCCGAGCTCTCCGAGCGCGTTCGCTCCCTCGCCTCCGGCTTCAGCGCGCTCGGGGTCGAGCCCGGTGACAGAGTCGTGCTGCTTCTTCCTAATTCGGCTGACGTCATAGCCTGCGCCTTGGCCTGCCTCTGGCTGGGGGCAGCGTTCGTGCCGCTGTCACTGGAAGAACCGCCTGCCCGCTTAGATCGGTTGGTTAGGGACTGCGGCCCTGCCATGGTCGTTTCTCGCGACAGCCATGGAATACCCGGCTTTCAATGCCCCGCCGAGACGGTGAGCGTGGGATGCGTCCTGGCTTCGGGCCGCTCAACGCCTCCCATTGCCCAGAACCCAGAACGCGACGCCTACCTCATCTACACGTCCGGCACCACGGGGCAACCTAAAGGGGTGCGGGTGGTCGAACGAGCGTTCGAAGCCGTCGTGATCAAAGCGGCCGGCCGCCTGGACTTCGACGAGTCCGTACGAGCTCTGTTGGTTTCCTCGTTCCATTTCGACGCCGCCTTCACAAATGCCTTTCCGGCCTTGGTGGCAGGGGGCCTGCTGGTCGTCCCTAGACGGCAGGACCTTCTGTTCCTCCGACGATTTTTCAGGGCGGTGCTCGAAGAAGGCATCAACCACTGCGGTTGCACGCCAAGCTACCTGCGGATGCTGCTGTCGTCGCGGCACTTCGCGAGCCTGGCTGAGAGCCAGTTGACCACCTTCGGACTGGGGGGCGAGGAATGCATGGCGGCAGATGTTGCCGCGCTCTGGGAGGTACTGCCTGGGCTGCGGGTCTTCAACCGCTATGGGCCGACGGAGACGACCATCGAGGTGACGGTGCACGAGATATCCCGCGCCGACGTGGCTTCCGGCCGCATCCCGCTCGGAGTACCTAACGAGGGAGTGGATTTCACCATCGTCAGCGACGACGGTGAAATCCTCGACGGACCGGACGAGGTGGGAGAGCTGTACATCGGCGGTGCTCAGCTGATGCGCGGCTACTGGGGGGACAAAGAGCTAACGGCCAGTGTCCTCAACGATCTCATAATCCCTGGGGAGACCTGGTACAAGACGGGAGACCTGGTGTGGCGCGACGCGCAGGGCCGCTACTTTTACGCCGGACGCAGCGGCGACGTCGTGAAGCGCAACGGCGTGCGTATCTCGCTCAACGAGATCGTTCTGGCGCTGCGGCGAGTAGAAGGAGTCTCCGGAGCCGCATGCGCGCCCACCGGCGATGACGGCAGTTTGGTCATCGCCGCTTTCGTCGAGGCGCGCCGACCGCTGACTGCGCGCGACCTGCTGTCCGCGATCAGCGCTGACCTCCCGGCATCGATGTTGCCGGACCAGGTCGTCATCGTGCCCTCACTGCCGATGACCTCGTCCGGCAAGGTCGACCTCCCCCGTTTGCTGGGCGACGCCGGTTGAGCTGCGTCCTGCAGCCGGACCGCTCCACGTCACCTCGCGCGGGGAAGAGATGCCCGGCGCCGGAATCTCGGTATGACGAGCCACCGTCGTTGTTTCCTCTTTGCTGTTAGCGCCGTCCCGTCCGCCTTCGAGGGCGACCTGTGCTTCGGTAGGTGACGCCGCCATGACGCGAAGAGTTAATTGCACCGTCGCGACAGCGTCACCGGCCTGTGAGACACGCGTATTTGAGTTGGTCCCTGAGGGTTGACGGGCCGACGCTGCTCACGGTGGATGCCGCCAGCCCGAGCGGACGTCTCACAACTCTGGGAGGACGCAATGCAACGAGGGCGCGCCGGGGTGAGAAGGTAGAACACGTCCGGAGGTTGTCCGCGGTGCCGTCCCGAATGGTCGGCGCCGGAGGTCGCTGCCCGGAGGCCTAGCATCGTGCGTGGCCGCTCTGCTGCTGGTCGCCCTCGCCGCAGGGCTCGACAACTTCGGCGCGGCCGGCGCGCTCGGCGTGTCCGGTGCGGGATCCCGACGCCTTCAGATCGCGGTCGTCTTCGGCGTGTTCGAGGCGGCCATGCCCCTCGTTGGCCTCCTTCTCGGTGACTCCGTCGCGCGCGGTCTGGGGGGCCGCACCGACCTTGTCGCCGGCCTCATCCTGTGCCTGGCGGGCATCTACGCGCTCGTGCAGGGTGTCCGCGCCGGCGGGGGCTCCGACGGCGCAGCGGGGGGCGAGGGCCCGGGCCTCCGGCGCCTGGTCGTGCTCGCGGCCGCCCTGAGCATCGACAACCTGGCCATCGGGTTCGCGCTCGGCGCGTTCCACGTCAACGTCGTCGTGGCCGCACTCGTCATCGGGGTTGTCAGCGTGGGGCTGGCGCTGCTCGGCCTGGAACTCGGGAGCCGCGTGGGCGCGCGCCTGGGCGAGCGGGGCGAGCGCGCCGGTGGCGCCCTCCTCGTCGTCATCGGCGTCACGGTGGCTGCGGGACTGTTGTGAGCGAACTGCCCCCGGCGTCCCGCGCTCGACGTCGAGATCGACTGAGGCTCAGCGCCAGCCGACCCGGCGCAGGACGTGAGAACGGCAGCGGCCTGCCCGGGAGCGCTCGAAGGCGCAGAAGGGCTCGCTGACGCATCCGCAGCCGATCGCCTGGCCATGGCACGCCGGGCAGCGCTCCATGCAGCAACCCGGATGGTGCACCCCGCCGAGTGGTGTCCCGCAGTCCCTGCACTCCTCGGGCTCGTAGCGGTGTCTCGGGCGGAGCTCCTGACCCCAGCGGATCGGCGCGTATGCCTTCCCGTCGATGAGGACGGGGTCGGTCAGGCAGCTGATCCCGTCGGTCATCTCGCCACCACAGTGCGAACAAATGGCCATGACCCTCCTTTGTCCAACCCTGGCGTCGATCTTCCCAGGCCCGTGTGACACCGGCGCGGATGGCCCGGACCCTCCACTCCCGCTGCCCTACGCTTCGCCCATGACGACTGCGGAGAGCAAAGAGGGGGGCAGGGACGCCGCCGCGTTCGGGCTCCTGTCGGGGAAGGTGTGCGTGGTGTCGGGTGTCGGCCCCGGCCTGGGCCGGCAGGCGGCGCGGGCCCTCGCAGCCCACGGGGCCGACCTGGTGCTGGCCGCCCGCCGCCAGTCGACCCTCGACGACGTCCTGGCCGAGGTGGCGGGCATGGGCGCCCGCGCCATCACCGTCGCGACCAACATCGTGGACCCCGACGCCTGCGCCCGCCTGATGGCCGCCGCTGCGGAAGAGTTCGGCGGTGTCGACGTCCTGGTGAACAACGCGTTCCGGCCCGACGTCTTCCAGAGCTTCGAGGACGTCGATCTCACCGTGTGGCGCAAGATCATGGATGTCAACGTCTTCGGGTCGCTGCAGATGACCCGGGCTGCGCTGCCCTTCATGCGCCGGCGTGGCGGCGGATCGGTGGTGATGGTGGCCTCCATGGTGGCCCGCCAGCCCCAGCCGGGGCAGGGCGGCTATGCGATCTCGAAGGGGGCGCTCCTGACGGCCACGCGCGTGCTGGCCGACGAGCTCGGCCCGTCCAACGTCCGTGTCAACGCAGTGGTCCCCGGCTGGATGGCCGGCCCTTCGGTGGACATCTACATCGACATGACCTCGGCCGGGCGGGGCGTGCCGGCACAGGAGGTGGTCGAGGAGCTCAACGCCCGGGTGCCTCTCGGCCGGATCCCGAGCGACGAGGACGTCGCGGGCTCCATCGTGTTTCTCGCCTCGGACCTCTCGTCCGCCATGACCGGGCAGGCGCTCGACACGAACGGCGGCGAGATCTTCGCCTAGTGGCTCAGGTGCCCTCTCCGCCGCTGGCCGTGCACGACCGGGGGTCCCAGGGGGCGAGGGGCTCCACGGCCGGCGTCGGCGCCTGGAATGCGCCCGAGTTACCCGTGTTCCCGGTGCTGGCGGGCGCCGTCGTGGTGGTCGATGCCGCGGGGCTGGCGGCCTCACCGCCGGCGGACGTCGGCGTGGTGCTGGCGGGCGGCGCGTTGACGGCGAAGTCGGTGCCGGTCACCACCGTCACCTGCGAGCCCGGCTTCACCTGTGTCGGGTCCTCGGCCATGATCACGGCCCCCGTCATGGAGTTGGCCACGGCCTGGGCCGCCGCCAGCTCGGCGGGCGTCTTGGACGAGTAGTAGACGACCGTCTCGGCCTCCTGGCCGACGGGTGGGCTGTCGCCGATCGTGCCGATCTTGAAGCCGAGCGCCTGCAGGCTCTGGGACGTGTCGGTGGCCTGGTTGTAGGCGCCGGAACCGTTCAGGACCGAGACCGTCACGGTCGACGGCGACGGGAGTGCGCCGCCCGTGTAGGTGTCGTCGTTGGCGGAGGAGAGGCCGAGGAACTGATCGACGGTGGTGTGGTCCTGCGGCTCGACCGGGAACTCGATGTCCCCGTAGCTGCCTCCTTCGTAGGTGTAGCTCCCGAACTGGTCCACCGCCACCGGCACCGTCAGCTGCGGCGCGCTGTTCACGTTGACGTCGTGGAACCCGAGCACGAGGCTGATCATGTCGCTGGCCGAGAAGCCCGAGTCGACCGTGAGCTGGCTGACCACGCCGGCGACGAGCTGCTGGTCCGTGATGGGGTTGCTGAGGCCCTTGGCCTTGACCGCCGACGCCAGGACGCGCAGGAACTCGTGGTCGCGCCGGATGCGGGCGATGTCGCTCTGCGCCTCCTGGGGCCAGTAGTTGGGGTCGGTCGTCGTGACGCCGGGCCCCTTGTACTGAAGGTGGCGGGCCCGCACGACCTGGAGGGCCTGGGTGCCGTTCAGCGCGATGCAGCCCGTCGTCTGGACGTTGAGTCCCGAGTAGGCGTCGAACACGGGCTCGGGGAAGTACATCTTGATGCCGCCGAGCGCGTTCACGACGTTGATGAAGCTGTCGAAGTTCAGCTCCACGAAGTGCTGGATCGGAATCCCGAAGTCCTCTTCGATGGCGTTGATGAGCTGGTCCGGGCCCTGGTAGAGGGCGGCGTCGATCTTGTTGGCCCCGTCGGAGCGGGCGTTGGGCACGAAGAGGTCACGGGGGATCGACAGGATGGACAGCGAGTCGTTGGCCGGGTTGAGGTGCAGGATCATCACCACGTCGCTGTTCACACCGTTGACGCCCTGGGAGCACAACCCGTACGCGGGGTTCTGCACCTTGAGCGCGCAGCGGTCGGTCGAGCCGATCATGAGGATGTTCTCGGTGCCGGCGTCCGCGCCCTTCACCGGCGCGGAGGTGAGGTTCTTCAGGTCGATGCGGTGGATCTCGTGGTTCAGGTACCAGCCGTAGCCGGCGGCCGCGCCGGCGATCAGCACGATGACCAGCAGGAGGGTCCCGGTGACCCAGGCCGCGGTGCGCCGGCCCGAGCGCTTCTTCTTGGGAGCGGCGTGTGCGGGGCCCCGGCGCGACGCGTCGCCGCCCGAGCCGCCGCCTCCCCCGTTGGCCGCACCCCCGTTGGCCGCACCCCCGTTCCCCTTCTTGTTCCTGCCCCGGGAGGAGCGCTGTGCCTCGTCGATCTGGCGCCCGAGCTCGTGCAGGCCCTTCTCGACCGGGTTCCGCGCCGGATCTGCGGCTGCGCCCTCGGCGGCGTCAGCCGGCTCGGCCGGTGCGGCGACGGGTGCGGCCTCGTCGATCTGGCGACCGAGCTGGTGCAGGCCCTTCTGGACGGGATCGTTCTCGGGATTGGGAGGACTCATGGCGCAGTGATGTGTACGGCGTGCGACCGCGGGTTCTGGTCGACGCCTGTGCCCCCGAGACGGCTCCGGTTTGGGCAGCCGGAACGAATAGAGAGCCTAGCCAGCACTCTCGCGCACCGGAGGTCAGGGGCCGCCACCGTCCTCAGGCGGGCAGCGACGCGTGGGGCACCACCGTGACCGTGGAGGCCGCCTCCACCGCCTCGAGCACGGCTCGGCCCATGCGCTCCCCGACCTGCTGGGCGTCGACCAGGCTGATTCCCACCGGCAACTCGGGCTGCAGCTCGAAATGGAGCGAGCGGCCCGTCCAGCGTCCCCGCACGACGGGAACGAGGACCTGCCCGGCCGCTTCGGCGGCTTCCCGTGCCTCGTCGATGTGCTCGGGCTCGACGCCGTCCATCAGGTGGTGCAGCACGTCGCGTGTCACCCCGTAGCCGACGTGGGCGATGAAGGCGGTGATGGCGAACCCGGCGATCGGGTCGCCGAGCGGAAAGCCGAGCGCGACCGCGATGAGCCCGACCAGGGCGCCACCCGAGGAGACGGCGTCGAGCCAGGAGTGTCGGGCATCCGCCAGTAACGTGGCCGAGTGGATCCGTCGCCCGACGACGCGCTTGTACCACGCGACGCTCTGGTTGCCCACGATGCCGAGGCACGCCCCCGCCATGGCCCAGCCGAGGTGCGTCGTCGGGCTGTGCGACACGAGCTTGTGGTAGCTCTCGATCCCGGTGAACACCGCGCTGGCCCAGATGACCAGCGCCACCCCCAGCCCCGCGATGTCCTCCGCCCGCTCGTACCCGTAGGGGTACCGCGCGGTGCGGGGCCGCTTCGAGATGAAGAACCCGAGGAAGACGACGGCCGACGTCGACACGTCGGAGAGGTTGTGGATGGCGTCGCCGAGCAGCCCGACCGAATGGCTGAGCGTGGCGAGCAAGAGCTCGACCCCGCCTGTGACCAGGAGCACCAGCGCCGAGACCCCGATGGCACGGTTGGCCGCCCGCCGGTGCTCCTCGTCGTCCCGGCGGGACGTGTCGGTCCGGGTTGGCGTGGACATGACCGGCGAATATATCATTACCTTCGTATGCACGAAGATATGCAGGACTTCGACATGCCCACCGAGGCGCAGGTCTCCGTGGCGAGCGACGCCTTCCGGCTCCTCTCCGACCCCACCCGCATCAAGCTGCTCTGGGCCCTGCTGCAAGGCGAGTCCTCCGTGTCCTGTCTGGCCGATCTGGTCGGTGCCTCGCCGACGGCCGTCTCCCAGCACCTGTCGAAGCTGCGCTGGGCCAAGCTGGTCAGCGTCCGGCGCGAGGGCACGTTCGCCTATTACTCCGCGGCCGACGACCACGTGGCCCGCCTCCTCGTCGAGGCGCTGTACCACGCCGACCACCAGGTGCTCGGCCTGCCCGACCACCCGGCCGACCGCCCCCGGCTCCGCCACGAGCCCTCGACGACGGTGACGCGGAATGGCCACTGAGCTCATCCACCTCTCGGGCATCCTCAACCGCCCGCTCGTCGACGCCAAGACCGGCGACAAGCTCGGGCGCGTGCGCGACCTGATCGTCCGGATCGGCGACAGCCCGCACCCGCCGGTCGTCGGGCTCGTCGTCAAGATCGGCGGGCGCGATCTCTTCGTCCCGGCCCGGAAGATCTCGGCCATCGAGCCGGGCCGGGTGACCTTCGACGGGGCCAAGGTCGACCTGCGGCGCTTCGAGCGCCGGCCCGGCGAGCTGCTCCTCGCCCAGGACCTCATGGCGCGCCACCTCATCAACCTCGTCGGGGGCCGCCTCATCCGCGCCAACGAGATCGAGCTCGCCCGCACCCTCAACGGTTGGGAGGTGGTCGGGGTGGACCCGACGGCGCGCGGCACCCTGCGCCGCCTCCTGCCCGGGCACCTGGGCCAGCGGTCCGGCGCGGGGGCCATCGTGGACTGGGGCAGCATCGAGCCGTTCGTGTCCCATGTGCCGACCGCCCGCTTGCGCATTCCCTACCGCAAGCTCGCGCGCCTGCATCCGGCCCGGATCGCCGACCTCGTGGAGGCGGCCTCCCACGAGGAGGGCGAGGAGATCATCGAGGCCCTGGAGCAGGACCCCGCCCTGGAGGCGGACGTCTTCGAGGAGCTGGACCCCGAGCACCAGGTCGAGTTCGTCGAGGCCCGCACCGACCCCGAGGCCGCTCAGCTGCTCGGGTCGATGGCGGCCGACGATGCGGCGGACCTGATCTCCGAGCTCGACCAGGAGCGGCGCGCACCCATCCTCGAGCTGCTCCCCGAGCCGCAGCGCAAGAAGGTACGGACGCTCCTGCGGTACCACCCCGAGACGGCGGGCGGGCTCATGAGCCCCGACTTCCTCGAGCTGTCGGGGACGACGACCGTCGAGGCAGCTCTGGCGGCCATCCGCGTGAGCTCGGTGCCGCCCGAGGCGCTGGCGGTCGTGTTCGTCTCGGACCCCGCCGGGAGCGTGGTGGGCACGGTGTCGGCGGTCCGGCTCATCCAGTGCCCCCGCGACGCACGCCTGTCGGACGTGGCCTCCGGCGAGTTCGGGCACGTCCACCCCGACTGGGACCTCGGGGCGGTCGTGCGCAAGATGTCCGACTACAACCTGACGGTGGCACCCGTGCTCGACCCCGAGCACGGGACGATCCTCGGCGTCATCACGGTGGACGACGTGCTCGAGCTGCTGCTCCCGTCGGGCTTCCGCCGCGACTACGGCATGACGGCGGCAGAGGAGTGACCGTGGTCCGCCGACGAAGACCCTCCCCCACAGCGCGTCGGTAGCGTTCCGGGTCGCCGCTCCGGCACCCGACCGGCACGACCCCGCGGCCCCGCGCCGCCGAAAGGGGCGGACACGCGGTGTCCCCTCGTACGCGCCATGCCCCGCCACCACGCGCCGACCGCTCCGGTCCATCCGCTGTGGCCCCGAACCCGAGACCCGAGCAGCGAAGGAGGTGAGACATGTCAGAGACAGGGGAGACCGACCGCCCTACGGCCGTCCTCGACAGTGCGCACACCGGGGACATCCAAGGGGCCTTTGGCACCATCCGCCAGCACGACACCTCCGCGCGGCGTTCATGGGGTGGACGCTTCCTGACTCTCTTGGCCATCATGGGGCCGGGGCTGATCGTGATGGTCGGCGACAACGACGCGGGCGGTGTCTCCACCTATGCCCAGGCGGGTCAGAACTTCGGGCTCACCCTCCTCTGGACGCTCCCCCTCCTCATCCCGGTGCTCATTGTGAACCAGGAGATGGTCGTGCGCCTCGGCGCCGTCACCGGTGTCGGCCACGCCCGCCTCATCAACGAGCGGTTCGGCAAGTTCTGGGGGATGTTCTCCGTCGGGGACCTCTTCATCCTCAACTTCCTCACCATCGCCACCGAGTTCATCGGCATCAGTCTGGCGCTCGGCTACTTCGGCGTGAGCGAGTACTTCTCGGTGCCTATTGCGGCGGTCAGCCTCATCGCCATGACCGCAACCGGGAGCTTCCGGCGCTGGGAGCGCTTCATGTTCATCTTCATCGTGGTCAACTTCCTGGTGATCCCGTTGGCCTTCATGAGCCACCCGCCGGCCGCCCCCTTCTTCAAGGGTTTCGTGACGCCGGGCGTGCAGGGTGGCTTCAATTCCACCTCTGTGCTCCTGATCATCGCCATCGTGGGCACGACCGTCGCGCCCTGGCAGCTCTTCTTTCAGCAGTCCAACATCGTGGACAAGAGGATCACGCCACGTTGGATCAACTACGAGCGAGCCGACACCTTCGTTGGCTCGCTGGTCGTGGTTTTCGCCGCCGCCCTGCTCATGGCGATCGTGGCGGCCGCCTTCTCGGGCACCGCAAGTGCGGGGCACTTCACCAATGCCGAAGGCGTGGCCCAGGGTTTGCAGCACTACGTGGGGCGCGCCGCCGGGGCGATCTTCGCCATCATCCTCCTGAACGCGTCCATCATCGGAGCAGCGGCGGTGACCCTCTCCACGTCCTACGCGTTCGGCGACGTCTTCGGGGCACGGCACTCGCTGCACCGATCGTGGCGCGAGGCCAAGTTCTTCTACGGCGCCTTCAGCGCCATGGTGGTCTGCGCGGCGGGCATCGTGATCATCCCCGGAGCGCCTCTGGGGGTCATCACGACGGGCGTCCAGGCCCTGGCCGGCGTGCTCCTTCCGAGCGCCACGGTCTTCCTGCTTCTGCTGTGCAACGACAAGGACGTGCTCGGCCCCTGGGTCAACCGGCCGTGGCTCAACGCAGTGTCCGGCATCATCGTCTCCGTCCTCCTGGCGATGTCGTTCGTGCTCATGATCACGACGCTCTTCACCACGATCAACGTCAACGACCTCGCCCTTGTGCTCGGCGGGATCCTCCTCGTCTTCTACGCGATCGCCGGTGTCCTGATGCTGCGTCACCGGGGAGCCCGCCCGCCCACGGCAGTGATGTCGCGGGAGCAACGAGCCAACTGGCGCATGCCGCCGTTGAATCTGCTCAACCGCCCCAAGTGGTCACGGGGCCGCGTCCTCGGCATGTGGGCCCTGCGTGGCTACCTGGTCGTGGCCGTTGTCCTCCTGCTGGTGAAGGCGATCGAGCTCGGATTGGGCAAGAAGGGCTGACACGAACGTGGGGGCGAACAGTGCGGGACTGCTGCTCTACCGGAGGGCTCCCGACGGTGGTCTCGAGGTCCTGATCGCCCATCCCGGCGGACCCTTCTGGGCGCGGAAGGACGACGGTGCATGGTCGGTACCCAAGGGGGAGTACGGCGACGGCGACGACCCCCTGGCCGCGGCGTACCGGGAGTTCCGGGAGGAGACGGGGCTCGATCCCCCCCGGGCCGAGCCCCTGGCCCTCGGCGAGCTCCGGCAACCCGGTGGCAAGCGGGTGACCGTGTGGGCGCTCGAGGGTGACCTCGACGTGACGCACGCCGTCAGCAACACCTTCGAGCTCGAATGGCCCAGGGGGTCCAGGAGGGTGAGGGAGTTCCCGGAGGTCGACCGGGTCGAATGGGCGGGTGTCGACCTCGCGAGGACCAAGCTCCTCAAGGGTCAGATTCCCTTCTTGGACCGCCTGCTGGCGGCCCTCTCCGCCGAGCGCGGCCCGGCTGCTCCCTGAGCGCGCACCGGAGACCATCGGCCCGCGTCAGCCTCGTATCGGACGCGACCACACCATCGTCCGGCACCACCGCTTCCACAATTCGCTCGTTCGGCTCTATAAAGAGGGGGTGGGCATCGCCGAAGTACTGATGTGACGTACTGGGACGGAGCGCAACCCGGGGGTCCGGCGAAAGAGGCCGATGGGGGGGCACGTGCCTCACATCGCCGGCGTCAGGTCTTCGTGCGCGCCTCCATCTTCGTCGCGCTGGGTGCGGTCGCCCAGGCCAGTGCCGCGCTGCCTCCGGGGCCCAACAACCTCGCCCTCTACTGGGCCAGCCTGGTGGTCTTCGTGGTGGCCGCGGCGTCCCTCCTGTTGCCGTGGCGGTGGTTTCCCCGCTGGGCCATCCTCGTCCCGAACCTGCTCTACCTCGCCTCGGTCTGTCTGCTGCTGATCTCCGGGGGCACGGACCCCAGTGTGCAGAGCACTGCCGGCGGCCTGTCGGTGCTGGTCCTGCTGCCCGTGCTCGCGGTCTCCCTCTACTACCCGAGCTCGTATGCCGTGATCGTCATCTCGGCCTCCGTGGTGAGCCTCACCGTGGCGGGCATAGTCGTGCACAGCAGCGAGGCCACCAACCTCCGGCGCCTGATCCTGTGGACCGCCGTGTCGGTCGTCGTCTCGGTCACCATCCACCGCCTTCGTGACAGCCTCGAGGGCGAGGTCCGGGACACGGCCGAGCTCGCGCGCCTCGGTCGCCTCATGAACGGGGCTACGCAGTCGCTCACGTCCCTGCGCGATCCCAAGGAGGTCATCACCGAAGGCACACAGGTCATGTCCGAGTTGGCGGGCCCGGGGTTCAAGCGCGTCTCCTATCTGCGGGTGCGAGACGGCGTCCTGGTGCAGGAGGCGATTGCCGGCGATCGGGGATCCGCACCATCCACCTGCCTGCTGAAGGACAACCCCTACGTGACCCAGGTCCTCGAGACGAAGCAGCCCTTGGTGGCCACGCTCGACCCCGCCGCCATCGGTCCGACGCTCCGTTCCATCGTGGACGAGGTCGGCATCACGCACGTCATGTTGGTTCCGATCGCGCCGAACGGGCAGCTGCACGGCATCATCGCCATCGACAGCCTGGGATCACCCTTCCCAGAGGAGGTGGTCTCCCGTTGCCGTGCCCTCGGCAACGTCGTGGAGCTCGCGCTGGCCAACGCCCTGGCCCACCACGAGCTAGAGATCCAGGCCAACTCCGATCCGCTGACCGGTGCGGCGAATCGCAGGGGCCTGGCGCTCTTTCTCGAGGGCGACAGGCGGATGGAAGCGATGGGCATCCTGGTCATCGACATCGACGGCCTCAAGGACATCAACGACGCGCACGGACACGATGTGGGCGACAAGATCCTCGTGGGGGTCGCACGCGCCCTCTCAGGCGTCCTGCGCGGTGGCGACCTGCTGGCGCGTACGGGCGGCGACGAGTTCGTGGCCGCGGTGGCCGGTGCGACCGACGGCGATGCACGCCGCGTCATCGAGCGGATCGAGGCCGCGGTTTCGCGCGTCAGCGTCCGGGGTGTGCGCGCCAGCGTCAGCATCGGGTACGCGTGTTGCGCGAAGAACGGCGACATCGACCGGACCAGGCAGCTAGCCGACGAGGCGATGTACGAGGCCAAGCGGGTGTCCCGGCGGCACCAGGTCAGACCTCCGCAACCGCCCGGCGACCGTGACCTGGTGATCCGGGGCGGCTGAACCCCGGCTCGTCAGCGCGTCCGGCGGCGTCCTCCTCGGCTCACGACCCCGAAACCGTCGTCGTGCCCGGCAGGTCCGTGCCGCACCAGGGTTGGTTGGACGAGGGCACGAAACCGGTCTTCTCGGCGATCATGTACCACCCGCACGACTTCGACAGATCGTGCCCGAAGTCGGTCGAGTAGTTGATGGTCTCGGGCAGAAGCCCGTTGCCGTTGTAGCTCTTGAGGTCGCGGAGTGCGTGGATCACACCGGCGCTGGTCGGGTTGCTGCCGGCCAGCTGCAGGCCCTTGATCATGAGGTCCGCGCCCAGCCAGGACTCGTACTGCGCGAAGGAGGGGAATTGCGAGGACGTGAAGTGCGCGTACTTCATGAGGGCCGACTTCATCTGCTGCGTGCCCGCATTCGGAATTTGGAACGGGCGGAAGGTGGTGTCGAAGTAACCACCCTGCACCGAGTTCCAGGCCGGAGAGTCGATGATGCTCGACTCGTATCCCGTGGGGAAGACCACCACCTTGGTCTTGACACCGGCCGCGCGGAGCGCGGTGTCGAGGGCGACGTTCGAGTTGTCGTCCAGTCCGGCGTAAATGGCGTTGCAGCCCTTCTGCTTCGCCTGGAGCGCCTGCGTCGTGAACTCAACGCCGCCGAACGGGATCGAGGTGTCGAGGACCCCCACCTTGCCTCCGGCGTGCTCGAAGGAATCCACTGTGCCGACCGCGGACCGCACCGACGAGGGCGAGATGCTGTACCCGTAGGAGCACACGACGGTGCCGCCATGGTTCTTCATGAACGTGCCGATCGACGTGTTGACCGGGTACGTGGGGTTCAGGCTCCCCACGTCGGCCGCGAACATGTTCGTGTAGGGCTGCTCGCCCCATTCGGGCCCGTCGAAGAACCCACCGGTTACCGGAATGCCCTGCTGGTTGGGGTACTTGGCCGCCAGGAAGAACAGCGGGCTCGTTGACACGAGCCCGACGGCCCCCTTGGAGAGGGCGTCCTGCACCGCGGTCGTCACAGCCGACGGGCTGGTCTGGTCGTCGAGGACGATCCCCTTGATCTGGTGCCCGTCCACACCGCCCTCTGCGTTCTGCATCGCGATGCGGGCATCGAACCCGACCGGCGCGTCGCTGAACTCAGAGGCCCCCGGCCCCGTCAGCGACGTGATCATCGCTATGGTGATGGGTGAGCCCGACGTCCCCGCACCGGCGCTCCCAGCGGCCACGCTGATGCCGATCGCGGGTGCGATCACGAGTGCGGCGACGCCCAATCTGCCCAGATGCCTGCCCAAAGGGTGACCCATGGTCCGTCCTCTCCTCCCCCAACCCGGCTGGCCCGTGCCAGCGATCGCACCACGCTTGCACGTCGGAGGGCCGCAATGTCGTCACATGACCCATCGGTGCGGGTCGAACGCACAGCCGATCGGTCTGATCAGGGCATTTCCGGGCCGTCAGCGGGTAGGGCTGACCACGCGGAATGCCTGGATTCCGCGATCAGCGCTTGGCTTTGGACTTGTTCAGGGTCACCGCGGCGCGTACCAGCGCCTTGAACGCGTTTTCGTCGACCTTCTCGCCCTCGTGGAAGTCGATGGCCCGCCGGGTGTTCCCCTCGAGGCTCGAGTTGAAGAGGCCCGAGGGGTCCGCCAGAGCTGCCCCCTTGGCGAAGGTCACCTTCACGACGCTCTTGTACGTCTCACCGGTGCAGAGCATTCCGTCGTCGTACCAGACGGGGACGCCTCTCCACTTCCACTCCTCGACGACATCGGGATCGACGTCCTTGATCAGGGTGCGCAGTCGGCTGAGCATCGCTCCCCGCCAGTCGCCCAGCTCCTTGATCCTCGCGTCGATCAGTCGGGAAGGGGACTCTTCGTCCCCGGACCCGCTCTTCTTCATGCCCGTTCCCTTCCTTCGTCCCGAGACATTGCTCCGTGAGCATGACCGCTGAACCGGCCCTTCAGAATCGGGCTGCCCGGATTTGAACCGGGGACCTCTGCGTCCCGAACCGGACCCAGGGTAATGCTAGGTGGGCCAGCTCACTGCGCCGAGCTCCCTAAGTATCCAGTTCTGGATCGTGATTCAACCCGTTCGTTCTGGATGTCGGCGACCGTCAAATGCCGCCCACCGCGATTCGTTCGCGCCAAAATCGCACCAACATCCCGTGGCCCGATCTACGACAGGCTGGCCGAAACCAACAGGATCGCCGAAACCGTGAGGAGCACCGGGCAGATCTTGAACCAGACGACTGGAGTTCGGGCGCCGGTCACAGTGGTGAGCGCTGCCAGTGCCAGCAGGAGTCCGGCAGAGGCTCGGTAGACCCAGTGGCTGGCACTCGAACCAGCGCCGGCTGCCACCGTCACACTCACGATCAGGGCCGCAATCCCCCACATCGTGAAGGCTTCAGCCAGCCACTCCTGGAGGATGATGCGTCGATTGTCTATTGGGATCGGTTCGAAGCCCCGGAGAACCTGACGAGTCGGGATGACGTGGGCGACGCCCCAGAGGGTTACCAGAGTCGCAGCCGTGACCGCGAAGACCGTCGCCATCGTGGTCATCTTCGGACCAGGAGCGCGAGCAGCGTAGGGCCGATCGTCAGTACTTCCCGCGCCCAGTCACCGGTGCTCAGCTGTCGATCGCCGCCCGGAGTTCGGCGAGGCGGTCACGGTTGAGCGAGTACCAGACCCACTTCCCCCGCCTGTCGCCGCGGACGAGGCCGGCCTCGCTCAGGACCTTCAGGTGGTGGGACACAGTGGGCTGGCTCTTGGCCAGTGGCTCGACGAAGTCGCAGACGCAGACCTCACCCACGGGAGAGGCCGCGAGGATGCTGAGCACCCGCAACCGGACCGGGTCTGCAAGGGCGCTGAACCCACTGGCCAGCTCGTTGGCGTCGGCGGGGTCGAGCGGTGCAGCCAGCACTGACGTACAGCACTCCGTCGAGCGGACCTTTGATGCGACGGCCGTCTTGCTCACAGGGTCACCCCTTCCCATTGACAGCTGTCAATGTATCAGCCATACTCGATACATCGACTCAGCTCGATCTTACAGGAGGTCACCATGTCGAGGGTCCAGCTCGCGTTGAACGTCAGCGACATCGAGGAGGCCGTCGAGTTCTACTCCAAGCTCTTCGGGACCGAGCCGGCCAAGCGCCAGCCGGGCTACGCCAACTTCGCCATCGCCGATCCGCCCCTCAAGCTCGTGTTGATGGAGGATCACACCGCACGAGGTCATGGAACAGTGGGCGCACTCAACCACCTCGGCGTCGAGGTCGAGACCAGTGACGAGGTGACCGCAGCGACGGGACGCCTGAGCGATACAGGCCTCGAGACCGAGGTCGAAGCGCAGACGACCTGTTGCTACGCCATCCAGGACAAGGTCTGGGTGAGCGACCCCGACGGTGCGCCCTGGGAGGTCTACACCGTCCTCGCCGACGCCCCGGCCGAGTCAGGCATCGCTGGCGACGGATCCTGCTGCGTCCCCGAGGCCGTCGGGACCACTCCGGTGGCAATAGGTGCGACCCAGGCCGGATCGCCCCCCTCCTGCTGCTGAGAGGCCGAGGGATCGGGGGACAGGTCCGTGAGGGACACCGTCTTGTGGCGGCGACTGCTCGCCGAGTTCTTGGGCAGCGCCTTCCTGGCCGCCATCGTGATCGGTTCAGGCATTGCGGCGCAGAACCTGTCCCCTGGGAACGTCGGGCTCCAGCTCTTCGAGAACGCTGCAGCCACGGGGACGGGCCTGTTCGCCATCATCTTGATGTTCGGTCCGATCTCGGGCGGGCACTTCAATCCGGTCGTTTCGTTCGTCGACGCCGGTTTCGGGGGCCTCAAGTGGAAGGACGCCGCCGCCTACCTGCCCTTCCAAACCATCGGGTGCATCTGCGGGGCCATCCTGGCCAATGTGATGTTCTCCGAGGCCGCCATCTCCATCTCGACCAAGCACCGGGCCTCGGGGCCCCACTGGCTCTCCGAGGTGGTCGCCACCGTCGGGCTGATTCTCGTGATCTTCGCTCTCGCCCGCTCCGGGCGGTCCCACCTCGCCCCAGCGGCGGTCGGGGCCTACATCGGCGCCGCCTACTTCTTCACCAGCTCGACCAGCTTCGCCAACCCGGCCATCACCGTCGGCCGCATGTTCTCCAACACCTTCGCCGGCATCGCCCCCTCGTCGGTCCCGAGCTTCATCTCGGCCCAGATCGTCGGCGGTGCACTTGCGTTCGGGCTGATCAAGGGCCTGTACCCGGGCATCACCAAGGCCGAGGCGGCCGACGTCATCGAGCCCCACTTGCGTGGCGAGAACGACCTCGAGACCCGCTGACCCGCTTCCACCCACGAAAGGACGTCCCATGCACCTCGTAGCGATCGGAGGCAGCGACGCCGGCATCAGCGCGGCGCTGCGGGCACGCGAGCTCGATCCGACCACCGAGGTCACCGTCGTCGTGGGCGACGCCTACCCCAACTTCTCCATCTGCGGGATCCCCTATTACGTCTCGGGGGAGGTCACCCACTGGCGCAACCTGGCGCACCGCACCCTCGACGACCTGAAGGCGACGGGGATGCAGGTGTGCCTCAACACCCTCGCCACCAAGATCGACGTCGCCGGTCGCCGGCTCCACCTGGTCGACGAGTCAGGGGTCGAGGACCAGATCGCCTACGACCAGCTGGTGGTCGGGACCGGGGCCGTCTCGGTTCGGCCGCCCATCGAGGGCCTGGCGGGCCCCGAGGCCCTCGGGCCTGCCGACGGGGTGCACCTGCTGCACTCCATGGGCGACACCTTCGAGCTGGTGCGGACGATCGAGGAGTCCGAGCCGACCAGTGCGGCGATCGTCGGCGCCGGCTACATCGGGCTCGAGATGGCCGAGGGCCTCCTGGCCCGTGGCCTCTCGGTAACCCAGTTCGAGCAGCTGCCCGAGGTGCTCCCGACGGTGGACCCGAGCCTGGGTGCGCTGGTGAAAGCGGAACTGACCGCGCACGGCGTCGACGTGCGGACCAACACGACGGTCAAGCGGATCGCCCGGGCACCGAGGGGATCGGCCGGCCGCTTCCGGATCGATGTGGTCGAGTCCTCTGGCACCGAGCTCGCCGTCTTCGCCGACATGGTGCTCGTCGTGGTCGGTGTCCGTCCCGACACTGAGTTGGCCGTGGCCGCGGGTGCCCAGCTCGGCACCGGTGGCGCCATCGCCGTGGACCGGGGCATGCGGACCGACCTGGATCGGGTCTTCGCCGCCGGCGACTGCGTGGTGACCCACCATCGATTATTGGGCCTCACCTACCTGCCGCTCGGGACCACCGCGCACAAGCAGGGCCGGGTGGCAGGCGAGAACGCCATCGGGGGGAGCAGGGAGTTCGCGGGCAGCCTCGGCACCCAGGTCGTCAAGGTCTTCGACATGGCGGTGTCCCGTACTGGGCTGCGCGATCACGAAGCGGTCGCAGCTGGTTTCGACCCGGTGACGGTCGAGTTCGAGGCCGACGACCACAAGGCCTACTACCCGGGCAGCCACCGCATCCGGATGCGTTTCACGGGTGACCGCACGACCGGCCGGCTCCTCGGCGTCCAGCTCTTCGGCCATCGCCACGCCGAGGTGGCCAAGCGCATCGACATCGCCGCCACCGCCATCTTCAACGAGATGAGCGTGGAGGCCATGAGCGACCTCGACCTCTCCTACACCCCGCCGCTCGGGAGCCCGTGGGACGCGGTGCAGATGGGGGCCCAGGCCTGGGTCAGGGCGCAGGTATCGAGGGGCGAACGAGCGAGACCTTGAACGGTCAGCCGCGATGAGAACGGGGTGGGGTGATTTAGCCGAAAGGGGAGAACATGGTTGACCACGAGCCGATGACCGCACAGCAGAGGGTGCAGCTCAACCACGTTGCCAAGCACCTGCACTCCAAGTTCCACGGTATCTTCGGCCTCGAGACCATCGAGGCGTTCGTATTCGAAAGCTATGACGACATAGCGAAGAGAGCCACCGTCACCAAGTGGCTGACTGTCACCGCCGAGAAGTACGCGTTGCAACGTCTTGAGGCCCTGGCCCACATTCGGGACCAAACGCTCCAGAGTGTTCCGGCCGTGCTGTTCCTCTGCGTGCACAATGCCGGCCGCTCCCAGATGGCCCTCGGCTGGTTCAAACATCTGGCTGCCGGGCGTGCGATCGCATGGTCGGGTGGTTCGGAGCCGGGATCCGAACTGAACGAGGACGTCGTGAAGGCCATGGCCGAGGTCGGGATCGACATCTCCCGGGAGTTCCCCAAGCCCTGGACCGACGAGTTCCTGGGCGCGGCCGATGTTGTGGTCACGATGGGATGCGGTGATGCCTGTCCCCTGGTTCCCGGGAAGCGGTACGAGGACTGGGAGCTCGAAGACCCGACAGGTAAGCCACTCGATCAGATCCGCCCCATTCGGGACGCGGTCAGGGATCGGGTCGATGCGCTCCTGGGCGAACTGCTCCCGATGCCCCCGGCGTGAGATCCGCAGTGCTCGAGCGCAGGCCGCTGCGACCGGTGGGTGGGTGTTGACAGCGAAAGGGGAGGTGCATGAATGAGCAAGCGGTGATGACACCGGGCCAGAGGAGCGCGCTGCACAGCGTTGCTCGGGACCTTCACCATAAGTACGAGGGGAAGTTCGGAGTCGAGACCATCGAGGCACTGGTCTTGGACAGTTTCGACGAACTCTCCAGGACGGCATCGGTGACCCGATGGCTGGTGCTCAGCGCCCAGCGATTCGCCGAGCAAAGGCTCAAGGCGCTCGTCCACGCAGAGGACCGCTCCGCCAAGGTCCCCGGGGTGCTGTTCCTATGCGTCCACAACGCGGGTCGCTCCCAAATGGCGCTGGGCTGGTTCTCTCATCTCGCTGGAAGTCGGGCAATCGCGTGGTCTGGAGGCTCGGAGCCCGGTGCTGAGATCAATCACGCCGTGGTCGCGGCCATGGCCGAGGTCGGGATTGACATCTCTCGGGAGTTCCCCAAACCTTGGACCGACGAGTTCCTCGGCGCCGCCGATGTGGTTGTGACGATGGGCTGCGGTGACGCGTGTCCGCTGGTGCACGGAAAGCACTACGAGGATTGGGAACTCGAAGACCCAAGCGACAAGTCGGTCGACGAGATCCGACCCATCCGCGATGAGATCAGGCTGAGAGTCGAGATCCTCATCAGCGGACTCCTTTCGGCGTCTTAGCCGTGGTTTCCCCGACGCGGCGACCAGTCGACTCGCCCGCAGTCTGGCGGGCACGCGACGTGGCGGACGCGAGTCAATGGACGTGGCAGCTGTCCGAAACAGAGCGGGCGGCGATCGTGGCTGCCACACGGCGGGCCACGGCGGCCGGCGGGACGACGACCACCCTCGAGCGCGGCCAGTTCGATCTCCCCGAACTCCAGCTCGGGGTGGACGCCTGGCTGGCGCACCTGGCAGAGGGACGGGGGTTCGTGCTCCTCCGGGGCTTCCCGATCGACCAGCTGTCGGCCGAAGAGGCCGAGCTGGCCTACGTCGGGCTGGGTCTCCAGCTCGGTCGTCCCGTCGGGCAGGACGCCGACGCGGCCCTGCTCGGCCACGTGCGAGACGAGGGGGTTGTCCGAACCGATCCGAGCGTCCGGTTGTACCGGACGAGGCAACGACAGGACTTCCACACCGACGGTTCGGACATCGTCGGCCTCCTCTGCCTGACAGGAGCGCGGTCGGGAGGTGAGAGCCGGATCGCCAGTTCGTTGGGTGTCCACAACGAGATCCTCCGCCGCCGCCCGGATCTGCTGGAGGTCCTCTATGAGCCGATGCACTGGGATCGCAACAACGAGCAGTCCGAGGGGGAAGCTCCGTTCTTCAGCCTCCCCGTGTTCAACGATGTTGCCGGCGCGCCCCGGGTTTTCTACATCGGGTGGTACATCCGGGACGCCCAGCGCCACCCCCAGGTGCCACGACTGAGCGACGCCCAGGTGGAAGCCCTGGAGCTCATCGAGACCATCGCCAACGATCCCGAGATGTACCTGGAGATGACCTTCGAACCGGGGGATATCCAGTTCCTGTCCAACGCCAAGATCCTCCATTCCCGAGAGGCGTACGAGGACGAACCCGAGCCCGACCGCCGCCGTCACTTGCTGCGCCTGTGGCTCAGCGCCCACGACTTCTCCGGCGTCGACGACGTGCTGCGGGGAGGGATCCCCAAGCGCGATCAGGCAAAATCGCGCCAAGCACTGTCAGGGAGCTCGGACGGCTCGGGGGCTCAACACGTTGAACAGTGACTTTCGAGTCGGGCTGCCGGATTTGAACCGGGGACCCCTGCGTCCCGAACAGAGTCCATGGCAAATTCTGAAAGCACGGTGTGACGCATGGTTTGACCGAAAGCGCTGGTTAGAAGCAAGAAATAGATGGTTGTCAGTGACAGCTCGTGACCGTCCACAACCACTGACTTCAATTCGCTCGCGCCAAAATCGCGCCAAACAAGTCCGAGCGGTGGCCCTCGGAGCGGGCAGCGGCCGGCGCCCAGCCCAACGACTAAATGACGGTCGGATTGGTGGGTTCGTCCCAGTTCCAGCCAAGAGCGTTGTCAGCGAGTCCAGTTAGCCCCCGAGCCCTTGCCACCATGGTGTGAAGTGTTCCACCGTCCGGCAGCGCTACGGGACACCCGAAGCCAACGTTGTTCGACTGTCGGGTTGATCGAAATTAGCAAAGTAGCTAATATCGATTCATGGACGACGACGCCGGAGTATTCCGAGCTCTCGGCGACCCAACCAGGCGTCAGATCCTCCAGGATCTCCAGAGCGGCGAGCTCACGGCTGGTGAAATCGGATCTCGGTTCACGATCAGTGCCCCGTCGATCTCCCGACATCTTGGCGTGCTCAAGAACGCCGGCTTGATTCTCGAACGCCGAGACGCCAATCGGATCTACTACTCCCTGGTCGAGGAACGTCTTGCCGTGTGCGTCGGCCAGTTCCTCTCAACGGTCTGTCCAGAACAGATCGTCTTACGCCAACGGCGGAAGCGTAAGGCGGCAACCACTTCGAGCTCCAAGGGGGACTGATGCTCACCGACGCTGTTGCCTGCACAATCGAGCGACGCCTGCTCGTGAACTACCGGATCGACCCCGAACTGGTCGTGCGACAGCTCCCTGAGCCATTTCGACCCCAGCTGGTCTCAGGTTGGGCAGTCGGAGGTGTGTGCTTCATCCGCCTGGGAGAACTTCGGCCGAACCATGTCCCATCGGCAGTCGGCATTACGACCGAGAATGTCGCTCACCGCTTCGCAGTCGAATGGGATGACGACGCAGGTACCCAAGTGGGCGTCTTCATTCCGAGGCGGGATACCAATTCTCGGGTCACAGCTCTGGCTGGGGGCCGCATCTTTCCCGGTTCACATCGACTGGCACGATTTGAGGTCGACGAACGGGAATCGGAACTTCACTTAGGAGTGCAGAGTCACGATGGCTCGCTCGATCTCTCGGTGAGCGCACATGAGAGCGCCGAGATCGAAGGGGAGCTGTTCGGTTCCCTTGGCCAGGCCATCGAGTTCTTCCGCCGAGGCTCGCTGGGCTATTCGCCCAGTGGATCGTCTGACTGTCTCACTGGAGTTCGGCTGCAGAGCCAGAGCTGGGAGGCTCGACCGGTGAAGATCGACGGCATGAGATCGAGTGTGTTCGATGATCCAACGGCGTTCCCCAAAGGTTCATGTGCACTCGATTTTGGGCTGGTCATGAGGGATCTCAGAGCTCGCTGGATCTCAGAAGGTGCACTCCGTGCTCCCTCGAACGCAGCGACTGCGTAACTGCCATTAGAACCCATGCCCGCTTCTTGTGCGCCCAAGCCCGGCAGCGAACGGGGCTACCCCGACAGGAAGGCAAACGGCACGCCGAAGCGCAGCGTGAGGCCGCCCGGCTGACGACGCGTTGTGGTGCTGCGAAGCGGGTCAGGCCGCCGGGGGGAGGTTCAGGTAAACGTCCTCGGTCCCGCGGATGGTCGGGTCAGGCGTGGGCTCGACGGTGAGTGTGCCGGTCACCTTCACGGGACGCACGACAGGGGTGGCGCCCATGCTTTCCGTCCCGTAGCCGACCATCTTGTAGGTATTGGTGACCGCGCTGCTACGAGTCAGGGTGAACGTCCAGTTGATCCCGGCGAGTGCGCTCGATACGCTCGCCGTGCCCGATCTGCCCGTGGTCGTGAACTTGATCGTGCCGGTCTCCTGACAGGTGACCACGATCGGGTTGGTGGCGGGGCCGATGGCGCAACTGGTCGAGTGGAACTGCAGCCCGGTCGGCGTGGCCGGCGAGCCAATGGCGCTGAATTGGATGACGTACTGGGGCAACGGTGGTGGGACCGGGGTCGCACTGGCTGCGGCCGGCAGGCCAACGGCCAGTGCCGAAGCGGCGGTGAGAGGCAGGGCGGTCAAGAGCAAGCGGCGGGTGGCAGCCATGGGTCTCCTCCCCGGGTAGGGATCCGTGTCTATCGTGGACCCTCAAGGCCTACTGTGAACGTTCCGTCGATCGCACGCAAGCCAACTCGCGGTGAACTGTGGGCGACGGTTCTGCTTACAGTCGCAGGCTGAAGAGCCCTACTACGTCGACTACGAAGTCCAAGACCAGCACATCGGACTGGCACCAGGCGCGGAGCACAGGGCATGGCCTTGCCCGGGGCCTGCCGTTGGTTACCCCTGCCCCCGATGTGGATTCGTACGAGGGCAGGGGAGTGCCTCCACTCCCAGGGTGACGGAATGTCCCTGGAGACTTCGGGGGTTGTCCTCCGGCCCCATTAGCGGGTTCCGGGTGCCATCATCCCGGCGGTAGGGGGGCACCTTGCTGCCCGTCGCCCAGGTGGGCATATTTCAAGCGGTCTTGCGCCGCCTGGCTCCCGGCACGGGCGCCCGAGAGGACCTTCGGCCCTCCCGCCCTGGCCTGATTTGTGACCAGACTTGAGGTGAGGGCGAATAGTCAGGCTGCCGCCCCGTTAGCCGAGTCGCAAGGAGGCGTTCGCGTGCAAGCTGCTGTCGGAGACAAGATCGTCGTCAGGGGCCACCACACCGGACAGCCCGTCCGCGAGGCCGCCATCCTCGCTGTCGAGGGTGAGAACGGAGCCCCTCCCTACCGGGTGCGGTGGAGCGATGACGGACACGAAGGGCTCTTCTTCCCAGGATCCGATGCCATCGTCGAGCACCCAGCCGAGGGGTAACCGAAATGACCTTCGCAGGGGCAACCTAATCTCGGGCCTGAGCACACCCTAGGACCACCCCGCTCGATGATGAAGGCGCGGGCAGGCTTCACCGGAAGACATGGCCCCTGGTCGGCGAACTGGGGCACCCGTGTGATCGATCGCGATAACGGCACTTATGCACTAAGGAAGTCACGGGTCGCACGCTTGGAGCAGAGAACGTACAACGCCACGTGGTTCGCGTGCCTCGACAGGATTTCGAGTTCTACTTTGCGCTCAGATCGGTGGTCTCGCCAGATTCGCCAGACCAGCGACCATTCTTCCCGCAACCGGCGCAAAGCCGACTCATCGCAACCGTTGGGAAGCTGGAAGCCAACCGGACGCTTGCGTACCCCGCGGACGAGTGCTCGCCATGCACAGACCCACCATCGCGTATCGAGGAACACCGCCGTGTCTGCGCGATCGAGCCGAAGGTCAAGTGTGGCGTGGTAGTTGCCGTCGAGAATCCACTCGTCGCTGGTGATCAGGTCACGCTGCTTCTCACGCCACTCGTCTGCAGAAGGCTCCATCCAGCCCGGTTTCCAGAAGTGAACGTCGAGATGGATGAGGGGAAGTCCAGTCTTGGCTGACAGCGCTCGAGAGAACGTGCTCTTGCCAGCTCCGGCCATGCCAGTGACCACGACACGTCGCCCGACAGAAGTTCCGGGTGGGATGTCCCTGACAGATCGAATCACCGTGAAGGCATCATCCGGCACCAGTGCATATTGCCGGATTCCGGTCTGGATGAGGAGGCGTCCCGCCTATCCGGCAGCGATAGGGGGCACTCGCTTTCCGACTTGCTGGAATCCGGCAGCAGCCCCAGGGAACATTTAGGGCCGTCTCGGGGTTATACAAGATGGACCACAGGAAGTGATCCGAGGAAGGAGGTTTGCGAATGGAGAAACCTTTTGATGACCTCCAGTTTCGGAGGCACTGAAGAGGATTTGCCCGGAAGTTTCGGGCGGACTCAGGAAGTTTTAGGTAACCCACTTCTGAGTTTGAGAAGTGTTGCAAAGGCAAAGGGACCTTATGTCTCAGCTGAAGTCCACTCCTTTGAGGTGTCGCCGGAATCACAATTGAAGTAGAACGCCCGATTCCCTTGTTATTGAGGGACGGGCGTTTTCTTTTGAGGGTTCTGCGAACCGGGTGGAATGTCGCTGTGGTGCTGTCTCCTTGGACAAGGCGATGGAGGGTGCGAATTGTCACGCGCCATCGCTGAGCACTTACTCAGTCTTCGGTCAGCAGCCTCTGTTCGATCGACTCCACCTTTCGGTGGATACGGTCGCTCGGTTCGGCTGGGCGGTGGTCCAGCTTCACCACCACCGAAACGCGGGGCGCGGCTTGAGCCATTGTGTCCACGCATGCCTTGATGAGGGCCATGATCTCGTCCCACTCGCCCTCGATGTTGGTGAACATGGCGTTCGTCTCGTTCGGAAGGCCACTTGCGCGTACGATGCGGACTGTCTCGGCGACCAGGTCGCCGAGAGACTCGCCGGTGCCTATCGGAGTGATGGAGAACGCAGCCAGCATGCCCACACTGTCTCACCCGAAGACCTGGGCCGCCAGCGGCACCGGGGGGTAGTACGGAACACCCGGCGGGCGTTCGGCCCTATCCCGTGCCGAACTGCCCCACCGTCCCGGCGTACGGACGGGCACCCTGCACGGTGACCGTCGCCTAATGACCGCGAGTCCGACCCGCAATAGTCTTCGCCACGGTGGATTCAACGAGGAAGGGGATGAGGGCGGGAGCTAAGCATGAGTGGCTCGCCTTTAGTGACACGCCCGGTACCCACCTCTCGCGGCGTCGGGTCAAATGGCGTGTTTGGGATCTCGCCTCGCACAGGGGCTCGGTTCGGGCCACCCTTCGGTCCATGAAAGACCGGGGGACGATGGGACTCCCTGATCGCCATGCCGTCACGTTCGCGGCGTTGGTGTTCTTTTTGGCTCAAATGGCCGTCGTGATCGCTCCGACGCCAGCCGCGGCGACAAGCCGGGCGCCGTGGGCGATCGCCGCAGGCTCGAAATCAACTGTCGGCGGGTACGACTTCCTCACCGACGTCGCGTGCAGCTCGGTGCGGGACTGCACAGCTGTGGGCTACTACTACCGGGCGAGCAACGTCCAGACGCTGATTGAACGTTGGAACGGTTCGAAATGGTTAGTCACTCCGAGTCCGAATACGAACGAGCGTCTGGACAATGACCTGAGCGGGATCGCATGCGTATCGCCCAGGAGTTGTACGGCCGTCGGCTACCACGACGACGGCCACGCGCAAGAGCCGCTGGTCGAGCGATGGAACGGCGTCACCTGGTCGATCGTGCGGAGCGCCGCCGGAGTGGGCGCGTCCAGCGCCTTCCTCAGTGCCGTCTCGTGCCACTCCCCGGTCGACTGCACCGCGGTGGGAGCAGCGCACGACACAACGGCCAACCAGCCGTTGATCGAGCACTGGAACGGAACCGCGTGGTCCATAGAACCCGCTCCTAGCACCAGTAGGACACTGAATAGTTATCTCACCGGAGTGTCGTGCATCTCGCCCAACTCATGCACTGCGGTGGGGCGCTACTTCACGGGGTCGGTGTTCCAGACCCTTGTTGAGGTGCGCAAGGGTAGTGCATGGTCGATTGTCAGAAGTCCCGCTGCGAGTGCCGGAACAAACAGCGAACTCGACGGGGTCTCTTGTTCATCGGTCTCGGACTGTACGGCCGTCGGTGACGTGACCACCGCTAGAACCACGAGGACCCTTATCGAGCACGGGGGAGGCTCCAGGTGGTCGATTATCGACAGTCCAAACGGCGGTGTTAACGATGACAACTACCTCAGCGCAGTCTCGTGTCCTATCGCAACGGCATGTACCGCGGTCGGCCACTACTTCACCGGAGCCTCATTCCTCACCCTCATCGAGCAGTGGAACGGGTCGAGGTGGTCAGTGGCACCGAGCCCCAATGTCAACATGAAGAAGACGAACTACCTCACAGGCGTGTCGTGCCTTTCGCCCTCGACTTGTACTGCCGTCGGATACTTTGATGTAAAGACCAATCAGCCACTTATCCTACAAATGGGACGCTCTCGGCGGTGACTTCCAGCCGTCACGATGCGAGAAGACCTGGGGGACTAAGGACCCTTCCTTCAGCCACCTCGTGGTCCGCCCGGTACTGCCGGAAGAAGGTCCGGCGAGGGTGCCCCACTCGTGCCGAACCGTCCCACCCTCCCGGCGAACTGGGTCACCCTTCCTCAGGCCAGAAACTTCGAGTGGAAGACTGAACTAATGGTCGATTGCAAGACATGTGAGCTCGCCTGGGCGCCCTACCTTGCGGGCCGAACGCCTTGATCACGCCGACGCCTGGGGCTCCTTCCCTCACGCTGAGTCACATCGCACCTTGCCCATCGATCAGTGTTCCCGTGGGCACCAGGTTCGTCGCTTCGGTGCCGCCGTGGCACTTCGGTCATGCCTCAGCCCTTCGCATCAGCGATCGATCTGTCCTTCGAGAGCTAAGCAGTGAACTCTTTGAGGATGGCGGGAGGCAGTCGATTGTAGAAGCGATCAGCCCGGGAACCTCTCGAATCTCCGCCAGTGTGACGCCGACGAGCAGGTTGATGATGCCTGCCTTTGGCGGCGACGTGTTGGTGACGGCCGATTCCCACCCGTAGAACGGAGACAGATCCGCCCAGAAATCCCATTCTTCCTCTTGCGGTCCCTGAGCGCGAAGGCAGTCTGACTGGCCGTCACCAACCCGGCGAAGTGGGCTACCCGCGTCCGGTGCGTGACGGCATCCCAACGGGCCAGCTGGGGAGCGACTGACCGTGAGCCTGCTGTTACAGGTCTGCGGCAAGCTGGAGCCGTGATAGATGACGAAGAGGCCTTCCGACACAGACAGGTCACCGTGGGTGGCTCGTCGTTGCATGTCGTCGAGAGCGGTGACTCCGAAGCTTTCCCGTTCCTCTTCCTCCATGGCTGGCCGGAATCGTGGCAATGCTGGCACCAGATCATGACGATCGCGTCAAGGGATGTGAGGGCGATCGCCGTCGATCTCCCGGGTATCGGCGAGTCCACCGGTGACCCCACTGACGGCTCGAAGGGCCAGCTTGCTACCGTCGTACGCGGCCTGGTCGAGGCTATGGGCCTGCAGAACCTCACCCTGGTGGGCCAGGACGTCGGCGGCATGGTCACCTACGCCTACCTTCGAATGTTCCCCGATCTCAGACAGGCCGTGATCATGGATGTCGTGATACCAGGCATCGACCCGTGGCAACAGGTACTGCGCAACCCGCACCTGTGGCATTTCGCCTTCCATTCAATTCCCGAGTTGCCCGAAGAGCTCGTGCAAGGGCACCAGGGCGAATACTTCGACTACTTCTACGGTGCCATTTCGGCCGATCCGTCAAAGATCACCGCCGAAGTCCGAGCGCTCTACGCACAGGCTTACTCCACCGACAGCGCCTTGACCGCAGGGTTCAACTGGTATCGAACGTTCCCAGTGGACGCCGAAGCCAACAAAGAGGCGACCAACCAAGCGGCAGTGGCGACGCGGGTGCTGTACCTGCGGGGTGAGAAAGAAGGTGGCGACCTCGATGACTATCTCGGCGGGTTGCGCGCTGCCGGGTTGTCAGTCGGAGCTGTTCTGGTGCCAAACGCCGGACACTTCACGCAAGAGGAAGCCCCCGAAGACACTTGGCGACTGATCGCCGACTTCTCGGCACCCTGACTAGGTCCCCATCATCCCGGCGGTCACTGATAGGGGGCACTTGGCGAGGCGCCTCATTCCGCTGCTAGGGGATCGGAACTCGTGGGTCCTCTTGGCGAGAGCATTGAGAACGCACTGGCGGGTTGCGTCAATGCGCTCCTCCAGTGAGAATTGCTTCCACGATCCGACGGGCCGGTTCCCGTGGAGATCGTCGGGCTGTGACCAGTCGTCCCAGCCGGAAGGCATGATGCTGCTGATATCGCAGCGGCTTGAGGTGCGACTGCTGTGGGCGTCTCGGTCCTCTTGCGAGAATGACAAATGACCCTCTGCGTCAAGGTCCACAAATAGCCCGAAAGTGCCCAAGTGTCAGTCGCATCCTCCCGGCGATTGGGGACAGGCAAACCCGGGTCGACAGACCGATCTCCGACCGTGCTTGCCTCCGTCGTTGACGGTCTCCCTCGCGCCCGCCAGGGTCAATCAATGGAGTGGCGGCCCCATGGCATCGTCTGCTGTCACGCCTTTGAGCAAGCTCCGGCCGCGAGGTACGGAACGGCTGGAGCGGACGGGGGCGCCGCCACCGTCACCGCACCTGAGATGATGGAGATCCTGAAGTCGGGACTTGTAGGGATGGAGGAGAGGTACGGCGAAGGTCCCGAGGTCAGCAGCGCGACTGTCACCGCCGTGGCAGGGATGCCGTGGGCCGCGCTGTAATCCACAACTGCGTTCTCGACGGTTGATGCGTCGGCCTGGCACGCCGCAACGGCGGCTTGGCTCGGGATGCCACCGCCGCGCGCGGCTGTGGTGGGAGCCGTTGCTTCCTTGGAGCTGACAGCCGTGGTGTTCTTGGTTGTCGTCGTGGTCAGCGCGGCGATACCCGTCGTGGTCGTCGTCGGGTTCCCGCCGAGTGTGGAAAACGTCAGTGCGGCGGCGACCCCGAGAATCACAATCACGATCAGGATGCCGATCAGGCTGCAACCAACCCGCACAGTCCTCCTCTGGATCCGGTATCACTCTCGTGGATCCGGATGGTTCACGCTGTCAATCGGTGACTTGCATCGTAGTTCTCCTTTCGACCGTTCTCCGATCGTTTCGGGTAACTGGGAAGCGGTGAGAACCCGTCGACTTAAGCGTCACCGGCCCGGCGGCAATGTATGGAACTCACCCTTATCAGTACGATCTCATCCCGGCTGACCCAGAAGACGGCGGCGGAGAGGGCGCGGAAGGCACAGAGGTTTGTGGCTCCTACCGCTTTTGAAGAACCACGTCGGCAATGCTCACGGTGATGGCGTCGGCGGTTGTCTCCTCTGGAATGGCAGTCGGGCTGTCACCGTTCGCGAAGACCACGATGGCTGAGCGCTCTGACGGCGAATAGACGACGTCATCGACGTACCCTTTGACTTCGCCATTGTGTCCGACCAGGCCGCCCAAGCTGAATAGACCAAGTCCGTAGCGAACCCGCAGTGAGGCAGTGGGACCATGCGGGGTCGGCAGTGGTGCTGCGGATCACTGAAATTCCCCACTGACGATCACTGAAAATCCCCACCCTTGAGCGGGGTGGTGGGCCCGATGCAGGGGTCCACCAAACCGGTGGGGGGCTCCCCGACGCTGATGGTTCCAGCCAACCAGCGTGAGGAGCCCCCGACCATGTTCTCAAGGAGTGAAGACGTGGAAGCAGATGCCTTGAAGAAGAGGGGATGGTCGATCTCGGCCATTGCCCGCCACCTGGGGCGCGACCGCAAGACGGTGCGCTCCCATTTGTCCGGGGAACGAACCGCTGGCGTGCGGCGGTCCTCGACGCCGGACCCGTTGGGCCCGTTCGTCAGTTACGTGAAGGCCCGTTTCGTCGACGACCCGCACCTGTGGGCCAGCGCGCTCTACGACGAGGTCGTCCCGCTCGGATACGACCGCTCCTATCCGAGCTTCGCCCGCCAGCTGCGCCTGGCCGGCTTGCGCCCGCACTGCGAGGCGTGCACGGGGGTGAAGGGCCGCGAGACCACCGAGATCGACCACCCGTCCGGCGAGGAGATCCAATGGGACTGGGCCGAGCGTCGCCGCGCTCCGTGGGGCGTCACGTCCTATGGCCTGCTCGGGACGCTGTCGCACTCGGGGCGGACCCGCGAAGTGCTCTGCGAGTCGATGGATCAGCCCCATCTCATCGAGGCGATCGACGGGGTGCTGCGCCGCCTGGGCGGCACGGCCCGGGTGTGGCGCACCGACCGCCTCGCGACGGTGATCGTTCCGGGCAAAGCCGACGTACAGGCGTCGTTCGCGCCGGTGGCCAAGCACTACGGAGCGATCATTGCCCCGTGCCCGCCTCGGCGCGGGAACCGCAAGGGTGCGGTGGAGTGCGGGGTGAAGTTCATGTGCGGCCGGTGGTGGCGCACGATGACGGCGACGAACCCCGAGGAAGCCCAGGTGAGCCTGGACCATTTCTGGTCCACGACGGGCGACGCCCGACTGCGCCCTCCGGGGCGTTACGCGGACCCCGACGCCTTGGCACTCGACGAGCGGCCGGTCTGGCCGACCGTCGGCGAACTTGGTGACGCCGAGGAGCTCATGGCGCTGCCGCCGATGCCATATCCGGCCACGGTGGAGGTGGAGCGCACCGTCGACGACCGGGCGTCGGTGGCATTCCGGGGGAACCGTTACTCGACACCCCCAGGCCTGACGGGCATGGAGATGACGCTGCGCCACCGCCTGGGCTCGGGCGCGCTCGACATCGTCACCCCTGCCGGCGTGGTGCTCGTCACGCACCGCCTGGCCCCGCCCGGGGCAGGGTCGATGGTGCGCACCCCCGAGCACCGTGCCGCGCTCGAGGCGGCGGTGCTCAGCCAGTTCTCAACCGCCCGACCATGCGACCGCAAGGCGAACAAGCCCCCGGGGGCCGCAGCCCTCGAGGCCCGGGCGAAGCTCCTCGGCGCCGCAGGAGCCGAGCCGACTGTCGATCTGGAGCAGATGGCCGAGGTCATCCAGCTCGCCTTCACCGGTTCCCAAGACGCCTCGGATGGAGAGGTGTCGGCATGAGCGCGGGATCGGACTACCAGCGCCTCCGGGCCCACCTGGCGTTCCTGCGCATGGGCGCGGCGGCCGAGGCGCTCCCCGGGCTCTTGGACGAGGCGATGAAGGCCAAGCTCACCAACTCGGAGTTCCTCGAACGGCTCCTGTCGGTCGAGGTCGACGCCGTCGACGAGCGGCGCCGGGCGAGCCTGACCCGGTTCGCCTCGCTGCCCTCGCCCTTCACGCTGGCGGACTTCGACTTCTCCGCCCAGCCGTCGGTGGACAAGAAGCTGATCAATGAGCTCGGCACGCTGCGCTTCGTCGAGGACGCCACCAACGTGCTGTTGATCGGCCCGCCCGGCGTGGGAAAGACGATGCTCGCGGTCGGCCTCGGCCACGCCGCGGTGGCTGCCGGCATGCGCGTCCACTACACCACCGCGGCGGATCTGGCGGCGCGGTGCCACCGGGCCGCGTTGGAAGGGCGGTGGGCGACGACCATGCGCTTCTATGCCGGACCGCGCCTCCTCATCGTTGATGAAGTGGGCTACCTGCCGCTCCCCGACGAGGCCGCCGCCGCGCTGTTCCAGGTCGTGAGCCAGAGATACCTCAAGGGCAGCATCGTTCTGACCACCAATTTGGGCATAGCGAGCTGGGGCAAGGTCTTCAACGGCGACGCCATGGTCGCCGGGGCCATGCTCGACCGCCTCCTTCACAGAAGCGTCGTCGTCGACATCACCGGGGACAGCTACCGGATGCGCAGCCATCGGGCCCGGGCCGAGAAGGTCCGCAAGGCCGTGGCAGCCGAGTCATGACGAACCTGCGCGCCTGCCCGGTGTGCGCCGCGCCGGCGCCGGCCAATCGGATCACCGCCGAGCCGTGGTGTTGCTCGGTCGACTGCTTCCGCACCTTCCATCGAATGGCCGCGCCCGGCGCGCCGGATCAAAAGGAGGTGGTCGCCATCGCCTGACCTACACTCTCCACAAGCTCGCCGCCCCGCTCAACAACTGGGGAATTTCGGTGATCGAGTTTGGGGAGCATTCGGTGATCCCTACCAGTGGGGTGAACGTCCCTAACTCGGACCCGAACTGCAGCTGCTGGGTCGCAAGTGAGGCCGAGAGCAACTCTCCACTGCCCAGGGCCCGAGCCCAGGCAGCCATGTCACTTACCGTCGAGACCATGGCACCAGCGGCACCGAGGTTGGACAAGTCGTAGAGCAGCACCTCTTGGCGAGAGCTGTCACTCACGATGTAGTCGAGTGCGGACGGTGCAGGCAGTGTTGCCGACGTGCCGTAGCTGGTCTGGTCCAGGTGCAGGGGCTCGAGGATCTCGGAGGTGATGAGGCTGCCCATCGTCTGGTGGGTGGTGTCTTGGGCGATCATTCCGAGGATGACGTAGTTCGTGCTTGAGTAGCCGGGGGTGCCTGGTGGATCGACCGGACCGTGTGCCACGGCCATTCGAACGATCTCTTCGGGCGTAATCGTCCGACGAGGTTGGGCCTTGAGCTCATTGAGGAGCTCGGAGCCCGACTGGTACTCGTCGTAGATGCCACTCGTCATGTTCAAGAGCATGCGCACCGTTATCTGATCGGCGTTTTGTACTTGTGGTACCCATCGGCTGATCGGCGCGGATAGCGCGAGGAGTCCTTTCTGAACGAGTTGGAGGATCACCGTCGCAGTGAAAGTCTTGGTTACGCTGCCAATTGGGAGATGTGCTTCCGAGGAGAGGGGCTGGCCTGTGGTGAGGTCAGCGCGTCCATATGCTCCCTCCCACATGCCCTCCCCGGGCGCGGACACAAAGACGACGACTCCGGGGATGTGATACCTGTTGAGCGCCTCAGACACAATGCCGTTGAGCCGGGTCCGCGTGGCAGGGGAAAAAGTGTCGATCACTGCGGCGGCCTTACTGGTCGCGGCGCCAGCGTATGCCTGAGGGCCGAACGAACCCACGCAAATGCTCATCACGGCCAGAACCAGGATTGTCCTCCCGACCCTCCGCCCGTTGCGAAATTACCCCTCGGCGCCTGGCTTCGCCTCGTCGATGACTACCGCTGGAATCGCCCAGTTCCAACGGCATGGGACGTCCAAATCCACCCGCCGGGTATCGGCATGTCTCGCTCTATGCCGATGTGCCGGTGGTCGTGCGTTACGCGCTGCCCGGAGCTTGCCCGCACGGTCGAACGGACGTCCTGGTCAGCCGTAGGTCCGAATGATTGAGTGCACCCGCTCGCACACGGCCGGAAGGTCACCAAAGTGTGCGACCGTGCTGAGCAATTCTCGAAGGTGCAACAGCTCCATGCGCTCCTGCCAGCCTCGCTCTGCCGGATGGACGTCGTGATAGGCGTCGAAGTGATAGGCGTCGAAGAAGCACCCAGGTGGCGGATCTTCGCAGTACATCATGGAGATGTCCACCTCTGCCCAGGTGTATGTCACTGGTGGATCAACAACGGCAAGATGACCGTCGTGTGTAGCCAAGCAGTTGCCTTTCCACAAGTCGCCATGACACAGCACGGGCGGCGTCGCTGGAACCAGATCGCGGAACTTGGAACAGATCCGCTCGATGCCCGAGATGCCTTCGGTCCCCAACGCCGCTTGTGCCCTTGGTTCCTCCAAGTAACGCAATAGCCGGTTGCGGACGAAGAATTCATGCCCGTCCACGCACCAGGCATTGTGTTGGCTCAGCATCCCTAACCAGTTCTCTTGGTGCCAACCGTGCGCCGGCCCAGGGGTCGCATGTAGGGCCCCGACTGCCCGACCAGCTTCCTCCCAGAAGTGTGGGTCATCGACCGGAAGTGGGGGTAGTGCTTCGAGCACGATGTGGCTGGGTCCGGCGTGGAGCACCGTGGGTGTGTTTGAGGATGCGGTCGCGGCGATGGCAGCGAGTCCCTCCGCCTCGGCGAGAAAGGCTCCCTGTGGCACCTGGTCACCGGACTTGACCACCACCTTCGAGCCATCGATGCGTGTCAGGAGCCAGGTTGTCCCGTGCGCTCCGCCAGCTAATCGATGGCTCTCGACGACCTCCCCGAAGACGGGGAGCGCGGGAGCGATCTCGTCCATGTCCACAGCATGCCTTGCGGCGTCGTGCGTCGTTAAGGAAACGCAAAAGGACGAACTCCCAGACGAGTGTGGTTGATTATCTCCGACCGGAATTACCGGTTACCGGGCGGGACTTCCTTGGCTCCCAGCGCGTCGGCCCAAGAGCGCACAGCGTCTGGCCCAACGCTCGCGCATCGTGCTCGCGTGCGCCTCGGGAGCATCGAACCTCGAGGTGGCCAAGGAGTTGGGGGTCTCTCCCGCGACCGTCGGGAAGTGGCGCAGCCGCTTCGTGGCCCGACGCCCCGAGGGCCTCAACGACGAGCACCGCTCCGGGGTACCGGGCCGCCGCCGACATCCTCGGCGATACGTTCTTCGGTGACGCGAGTCGGTGATCGGCGCCATTCGAACCATTTCGTTCGCGCCAAAATCGCGCCAAACGCTCTGGGGCAAGTTCGACAACTCGGGGACTCAACACCCTGAACAGGGACTTTTGAGTCGGGCTGCCCGGATTTGAACCGGGGACCTCTGCGTCCCGAACGCAGCGCGCTAACCAAGCTGCGCCACAGCCCGTCCGCCCCCCGAGGGGAGCAGCCCGCCACACTACCGCGGCGTCAG